>Ga0102873_1000371_pt1 | contig 16462 bp, 14 predicted proteins | sample Colrivmeta1547B3_FD_78183 | JGI IMG/M metagenome (GOLD analysis project Ga0102873, IMG submission 78183) | Estuarine microbial communities from the Columbia River estuary - metaG 1547B-3 | ecosystem: Environmental > Aquatic > Marine > Intertidal zone > Estuary | place: USA: Columbia River... | reverse complement strand
GTATACCGTTTGCCTTTCATAAACACCTCTCATAGAGTTACATTTTAACGCTATTTGGTGTCTAGCAAATCCTGGGAAGTCCAGTGAGCCCTTTTCCATAGGACCCAAAATAGCACATCTTAAATGTCTCATCGCCCCAGTTGGCTTTCATTAGCGGCCCATAGGCGGAAGGAACATACTCAGCCCTAGCTGCTTTAAAAAGACGTTGGTGCCAAACAGGTGATCCTTGGAACACTTTTTTCTCGATATATTTATTCACCCCGAAGCTGTAGATTGAGGCAATTATTTTACGCATAATCGTTATCCAACATAATGAGTTTGGTATTTGTTAAAGTATTCCCCATAGGCCACGACAGTTGTTAAAAGCAGCCTAAGTTCTACAAACAATTGTTTCGGTGAATGGGGGGGTTACAAGTTTGAGCCATGCAGTATTTGAAAAATCATTTGGCCATTAGGTCTTTAAAAAAATTACCCTGCGCCCTTCAGTGGCGGTATTTTAAGCATCTGTGCTAGCGGCATCGACATGACAATCACAGCGGAAAAAATGATAAAACACAGACCGTAACTACCCGACTGATCAGAGAGGTAGCCAGCTAAGCTATAACCTGGTATCACGATCAAGACAATCAGGGGCATCATTAGTCCCATGACGCGTCCATAACTCGCGGTGCCAAAAATGGCCGCCAAAAGGGCTCCCCAGACTGGCAACATACCACCGGTAGATAAGCCGAGAATCCCCATAGCAATACATATCACCCAGTAAGATGGACCAGCTGCCAGTAGTAAAAGGCCGACTATTACGGCGAGCTGTGTCACTGATAAGGCGAGTTTTAAGCTGACTTTGTCGGTCGCATAACCAAATGCTAGTTTCCCGACGAAGCCTGAAATGGCAATAATCATTATCGCTTGTGCGGCTATGGATTCTCCAAAACCCTGGCCCGAGAGATAAGGTGTTAGGTTAGCAAGCAGCGCGCTGTAGGTACTGAGTAAAAAGGCTACACTGATGCCCACGATCCAATAACTCGAATTCTTAATAATTTGTTGTAGGCTGTAGTCACTCTGTACGCTATTTGTTTCTAATATGTCATTCTCGCCGCGATCATTATTTTGTCCGCTGCTGTTGGGTTGTTGTTGCACGGTGAAATCACGCATAACAAAGAACAGGTAAGGAAGAAGAATAAACAGCACGCCATAAGAAAGATTTTGCAGAGCGCTGCGCCAATCGCCATCGTCTGCCAGCCAAAGCACAAATAAGGCGGGCAGTAATATACCGCCCAGTGACGAACCTGTGGCCGCTATACCCAGAGCCTTACCTCTATTCACGGTAAACCAACGAGAAATTATCGCCGATCCACACAATGGGCCTAATAAGAAATTGCTTGTACCCATCACTATGCAAAATAAAAGAGTAAATTGAAACAGCGATTGAGTCATTGACAGGGCGAATAGGCCGCCGCCAAAAATAACTGCCCCGGAAACCATTAACCAGCGAATGGGATATTTGTCTGCCATAACGCCAACCACAGGAGCAAGAAAAAGCCCCAACATAGCGGTTAAGCTCATGCTGTACATCACTTCTGAACGAGATGCTTCAAAGCTGACTTGCAAGGGGAGTACCAAGAGACTGAAAACATAGGTAAAAAACCCCACCACGGTGAGCTGAGCAAGAAGTGCTCCGCTAACAACAAACCAACCGTAATACATAATTCACCTTTATTTAGTCAATGGATATTTTTCTGCGTATTGCTGTGCCCTGCCAAACGCTTTCTAAACGCTATTAAACTGGTCAGCCAGCTAAAACGCTAACTTTAATTTCTTCTACGGCTTTGCGCCATAGTACAGCTGTACGATTCCCTGACAGGACTATTCTCGTTAGACTTTTTTAGTGAGTAAAATTTATTGATAGGGATGACTTGCCGATCATGGCTTACGAGACGCTTCAAGATATTGAAAATTGTATGGATAACGGCTGGAGCGATGGCTTGCCGGTGATACCTCCATACGGTTCTTTGGTCGACGAAATGCTATCCGCAATGGGCTGGCAGGCCACTGATGTAATAGGCGAGATTGCCGATCAAAATATTATTGTGCGGGCCGAAAAGGCGGCTGCCACGGCCGTCATGGCAGGCTGTAAAACGCAATATGGGCCACTACTGAGAAGCTTGTCAAAAGCCTTGCTCGACCCCAAATTTAATCTAGGCGGGGTTGAAGTCACTACAGGTGGCGCAGCTGTCTTAGTGATTGTCAGTGGGCCTATTGTCGAGCAGTTAGGCTTTGAGCATAGCGCCAATGCGCTTGGCGCTAATAATCGAGCCAATGCCACGGTTGGACGGTTTGCTCAGATGATGCGTCACTTTTGTGGTAGTGGCGGTGGCGTACTCACATCTCATGGCACAGTGGGTCATCCCGGCAGACTGAGCTTTTGTATTGCTGAGCACCCCGCGACTGAATGGGGGCCATATCATACTCAATACGGATTGCCTTCCACTGCCTCTGCAGTATCAATCATGTCGGCAGAAGGCCCCAACTCTTGCAACAACCACTACGGTGAAACCGGCGCCAGCATCCTCGATACTATCGGTGACTGCATGAATCACTATGGGCAGACAGCTTGGTATTACCGTTCCGGTGGTTTTGTTGTGGTTATTCCGCCGGACCATATGGCCTTAGTTAAAGAGCAGTTTTCCCGAGAGCAGGCGGCGCAGTATATTTATGACAATGCCCGGCGCCAAACTGATGATCTAATCAAAGCTGGCCGCATCCCCAAAGATCCAATTGCCTACGCAGACGTTGAAGAGCACAGCCTGCGGTCGCCGTTGAAAAATTTAGAGCAGCTGTCTTTTATTGAGTGCGGCGCTGAAGGTGGTCGATTCTCAGCAGTGATACCGCGCTGGGTTGGCAGCCAGCAGGTGGTCTGTATAGCCATAGAAGAAATTAGAAAATAGAACAAAAAGATAACAACGAGGTTAGCTATGACGGAAAAAACAAACCCATTGGGCACTCTAACACTGCCGATTGCGCAGTTGATTAGCTGTGGTGATATTAGCTGTGAGCTATTGGTAGATCCCATACCAAGGCCAGCACCCGAACCTATCACCGTGAGGCTCAAGCCCAAGCAGTCGCGAGTGGTTTTGATCGATCACCATAAGCCCAACTCCATGACGATTCTTAAATTGACTCAAACTATTCTGCGCCAGCGGGGAGTCGAGGTTAATGATGAAATTCTGGTCAAGGACGATGCCAGTCGGCCCATGACAGCAGCTATGCTCGACTCGCTCTCCCAGGAGGGGGGGCTGGTTCTCTGCGGCATATCCGACTGAGGCAGTTGTTCGTCGGGCAGTTCGCTTGACTCTATAGCACTACAGCGAATCGGCGTTGCCGGTTTCGCCATTTTGACCGAGCCCTTTGGGGGGCAGATCGATCGGGCAATGGTTTATCAACCTTCGAATATTCCGTTGCCAGCGATTGTTATTAATCATCCGACCCAGATGGTTGAGGATAATATTTTGTATCAGCGCGCTGAACAGATAGCTGATGCGGCACAGCGTTTATTAAACAACGAGAGTCCCTAATGACAAAGATTACTGAAACTGGATCCGGCCCTGGTGATCAAGCTAAAAAGCAGGCTTTATCTATTCTGGGTAGCGGCGTTTATTTACCCCCAGCAAGACCGGTTCGGGAGATTGTTGCTGAGGCGGGTAGTGCCGACACCAGTATTTATGAAGGCTGGAATAATGTCTGTCATGCCCTTAAAGATGACCACCCAAGCAGCATGGGCGGCAAGGCACTTAAAGCGGCCCTAGCGGATGCTGGTGTTGATCCCGCTGAGGTTAAATTAGTTATTTTTGCAGGAATGTCCCGGGACTATTTACCCTCTTGGTCGGTGTCCGCGGAGTTGATAACCATTGCCGGCATGAGCAGTGACTGTAACTGTATTGATCTCACCGTTGGCTGCATGGGTGCTCTCACTGCACTGGATATGGCTCAGGGCTGGCTGGCCCTGCGTGGCGGCGGTGTCGCCGCAGTGGTCGCCGCCGAGCGATGGTCTTATACAGTGGATCACAGCGCCAGCGAAAGCTATGGTCTCTGGGCGCACGCGGACGGCGGCGCAGCAACTATTGTTGGCATGAGTACAGATCACAGAGCCAAAGGTCTGTTTTATGGCGCTGAATTTGTCAGCCAAAGTGACCTCAATGGCGCTGTGCTGGTGGAGTACGGTGGCACGCGCAAACCCACAGCACCCGAAGGCACAACCCCCTTTGAGCGCAAGTTTGTGGGTGTCGATGGTGTCGATATGAGAGAGCGATATGCGCTCGGCTATCAAAGCAGTTATCAAGCTTTGAAAAAGCGCTTTGGTGTTGTGCCTAACCATGCACTTTGTAACCAAACATCCAATCTGTTTATGCTGCTGATCGCCAGTGTAATTGAAATACCCATAGACAACTTTACGATCACCGGGCATGACACTGGGCATGTAGGCTCTGCCGATATATTGATTGTGCTGGACAAATTACTTAAGTCTAGCGGTTGCAACGAACCTTATTTGATGGCCGGCAGTACGCCCTATGCCTTCGGTTCGGGCCTGTTGATGCCTGCAGACTAGACGCCCTTTGCTAAAGCCCACTGTGAACATTCTAGGCGCTAAGATGAGAGACTTATGAATCGAATTGCCACGGCCAATAATTTGAAGCGACGCCTGCCTTCTGTCAACGCCGTACTGCAAGAAATGGCTGACGCGATCCATTTACGCGGTCACTCAGAAGTGAGCAAGGTTGTTGGCATATGCATAGATGGGCTGCGTCAGGACATTACTCAGGGTGCTAACCCCGAGATAAGTATCGATAGAATTAAAGCCGCTAGCATTGTACATCTTGAGGAAAAAAACCAGCCATCTCTCAAGCCTGTAATCAATCTCACCGGCACTGTTTTACACACTAACTTGGGGCGTGCAGTATTACCTCAGGAGGCCCTAGATGCCGTGGTCAGAGTGGCCGGAGCTCCGAGCAATCTAGAGTTTGACCTTGCACAGGGCGGTCGTGGCGAGCGCGATAGCCACATAGAAGGGTTGATATGTGAACTGACCGGAGCTGAGGCAGCCACGGTGGTTAACAACAACGCCGCTGCGGTATTACTGACCTTAAATACACTTGCCAACCAGCGTGAGGTGCCAGTTTCTCGAGGGGAATTGGTTGAGATTGGCGGCTCGTTTCGCATACCTGAAGTGATGCTAGGCTCCGGCTGTAAGCTTGTGGAAATCGGTGCCACCAACCGCACCCACCTGAAAGATTATGCCGAGGCGATCGGTGTCAACACCGGCCTACTATTAAAAGTGCACACCAGTAACTATCGCATAGAAGGCTTTACAGAGTCCGTATCAGAGATTGATCTGGCGGAATTAGCCCAACAGCATCAGTTGCCACTGGTCGCGGATTTAGGCAGTGGCAGCCTGATTGATTTTGCCGCCTTGGGCCTGCCCCATGAGGCTACGGCGGCGGAGTCGATCGCCAATGGCGTCGATATCATTACCTTTAGTGGCGATAAACTATTGGGTGGTCCCCAGTGTGGGATTATTGCTGGCCGCAAAGAGCTGGTGGATCAGATACGTAAGAACCCCCTAAAGCGCGCCTTGAGACTGGACAAAATGACGCTGGCAGCACTGGCTGAAGTGTTAAAGTTGTATCGCGATCCGGTTAGTTTAATAAACAAACTCCCCACTCTGCGCTACCTTACGCGGCCCCTAGTGGATATGCAGCAGCAGGCCCAGCGCCTAGTGCCAGAAGTGCAGGCGGCACTTTCCAAGACCTTTCATGTAGCCAGTAAAACCGGCTACAGTCAGATTGGCAGTGGCGCATTGCCGATTGAAACCCTCGAAAGCATCGTGCTGTCTATAGCGCCCACAGCGCCCAACGACAGTGCCATACGTGAATTGTCCGAAGCCTTGCGGGCATTGCCCTGTCCCATTATCGGACGTATCCACAAGGGTCAATTGCTTCTCGATTTACGCTGTCTAGACGATGAAGACAATTTTCTGCAACAGCTTCAACTGCTCGCCGGCGCCTAGAGTGATCGTTGCTACAGCCGGTCATGTGGATCATGGCAAGACATCACTGGTTAAACAGTTAACCGGAGTGGATACGGATCGGCTGGAAGAGGAAAAGCGCAGAGGACTATCGATCAATCTAGGCTTTGCCTATCGCAAAGTTGATGACCACATCAGCATCGGATTCATTGATATGCCCGGCCACAAAGGTTTTATCAACACCATGATCTCTGGGGTTAGTGGTATTGATATAGGCATGTTAGTGATTGCCGCCGACGATGGGCTTATGCCTCAGACCCTAGAGCACTTGCAGGTCATGGTTATGCTTGGGGTTAAACAGATAATGGTGGTCATTACTAAAATAGACGCTGTCGATCGAGGCGCCATTGATACTCTGCGGTGCAGTTCAATTAAGCTATTGCCCCAGAGCCCAATATTTGAAGTGTCGAGTAAGGCTGAGGGGCGCGCCAGTGGGATTAAGGCACTGCAAGAGTATCTAGATAATCAGGCCAGGGTGCTAGAGCCGAGAAACTCACAGGGCTTGTTCAGGATGTCCATCGATCGTGCCTTCACCCTTAAGGGAATAGGTTTGCTCGTCACCGGTACAGTGGCCGCCGGCACCGTAAAGGTTGGCGACAGCCTGCGTCTGCTGGCAACATCGGGCGCTTCATCAACTGTGCGAGTGCGCAGTCTCAACGCCAATAATCAAGTGGCCGAGGAGGGCATGGCTGGCCAGCGTTGTTCGTTTAATCTTGTTGGTGACTTTGATAAACAGTCGGTTGAACGCGGTGATTATTTATCGGCAATCCAGTGTATTGAGCCCAGTGATCGATTTGATGGGCGCATAGAGATAGCGGCGGATATTAGCTTCCCGATCAAGCATATGATGCCGGTTAAAATATATTTGGGTGCCAGACGCGTAGCGGGCAAAATATTTATTCTCAAAACAGCACCCACAGCAGAAAACAGTGGAGAGCGAAAATTAATCGGGGCTGATAATGCACTGGTGCAAATTGTCTTAAAGCAGGCTCTGGTGGTTTGCCATGGAGATCGATTTTTAATCCGCGATGATAGTGAGAGCATTAATCTGGGTGGCGGAATAGTGTTGGTACCGCAAGCCCAACCATGGCGCAGAGGTCAATTCATGCGTCTGGAATCCCTGAGGGCTATGGAGCAGGACGACCCATCAGCGGTGCTAGTAAAAATTATTTTAGAGACTCAGGAACCCATAGATTTCTCTCGGTTTATAGGCAGTTGGAATATGACTGCACGGCAGGGTGAAGCCTGCCTGCTAAATCCGCAGTTACAGCAGTGCTCAGAAATGATTCAACTGGATGGGCGCAAGTACCTAGTTTCAAAAGAGGGATTGGATAATGAAAAGCGCCAGCTCTGTGAGCATTTGCAGTGCCTGCATCATGATCACCCAATGGCCGCAGGGGTGTTGGCGGCTGACTTAGCTGAGCACCTCAAGACTGATATCAATCTACTTTTCAGACTTGTCTTGAGTGACTTGATAAAAGACGCCCGGGTCTTTGTGAATAATGGGCTTTTAAGCTTGGCTGGCCATCGGCCGACCCTATCTTCCCAGGTTCAACAGCGCTGGTTTTTATTCAGTAATATATTGCGTAAAGGGGGATTTCAGGTTCCACTGCTATCAGAGATCGAAAAAGAGACTGGGCTAAACGGCGAACAGTTGTTGGCATTGATAATACCGGCACTGAAAAGTGGGGATCTTATTCAGTTGAGTCAAAAACGGTATATGCTCGCTGAAACGAGAGAGGCCATTAAAACAGCCATAATTGAACTGGCGAAGGACAGCCAATGTTTTACGGTTATTCACGCAAAGGCTCAGTTGGGGCTCGGCAGAGGTCTGACAATAGAGATTCTAGAATACCTCGATTCAGTTCAGTTTACTCGCAGACACAATGATGGAAGAGAACTATTTTCTAAAGGGCGTTTTTCTTGAACAGCAGCTTAAGTGAGTAGGTGTTTTTTTCTGATAATGGAAGGGCGACATCCCCGGTGGGATGCCTGGTTTTCAAAACCAATGAGACGCTGATAAAGTGTTTGGTGGGTTCGACTCCTACCCCTTCCGCCATTTTCTTTTTTGATCGCGCCGACAATTTATAACCCGAGGTTTTTTGTGTCTACAGATAAACTGGTTCAGTCGCATCCCCTCAGTGAGGCTATCTATGAAGGGGTTTTGGAAACACCTCCATGGCATAGTCTGCTGAAATTACTTGAGCGGTATGTCGCAACCAAAAGCGCATCACTGGTAATTCGCCGCCCCACAGAAGAGGGTCCCGGATCAACAATAACGCTCTTTGATAACCAAGACGCGCTGCTGGATTTTCAAACCAATAGTTACAAAGATTCGCCTTTTGCTGAGTTGCCAGAAGACCGCGTATTTTGCCTAAACGATCGAGTCACCCAGCGTGAACTGGAAAATTTGGACCATTATAAGTATTTTCTAAAAGTCTATGATGTCACCGACATCATGGGTTTTGATATTTGCGACAACAATAATGACAACCATAGCAGGCTTAGGTTACGGGTTGTTCGTATGGGGGATGAGCCTAAATTTTCCGATGATGACAGACGACGATTGGCCACTATTATTCCATTGATGAAAAAGTCGTTGGCCATCTATTCTCGAATGGAGATCGGTGGCGTTAGCCAAGCGATATATCAACAGCTACTGTCCTCCATGGGGATTGCCTGTTTTATTCTCGGTGCAAACTATGAGGTGATGGCGAAAAATTATTTAGCCGAGATGGTGCTGAGTAATAAAGATGGTCTATCTCTAGTTGGCAAAAAACTATGCTGCGTGGATGCGGATGACCAGCTAACACTGACGACTATTTGCGAAAAGCTTCGTCACAATATTGCCCAGGGCAAACCGCAACAGCTACCCGATAAATTTACTATTAATCGTCCGCAAGCTATCTCAAGTTGGGGGGCGTTGATTCGCCCAGTAGACAGTGGTGATTTTATGGGCGCCGAAAATAACCCGGAACTGTTACTGCTGTTGCGCGACGCCAATCGCCGTCAATTGCCGACCCCCAGTTTATTAATCGATATATTTGGGGTGACCCTAGCTGAGGCGAGGCTTACGCTAAAATTACTTGAGGGTTTAAGCTTGACCGCTGCAGCTGAAGCTCTTGGCGTGTCTCGCAATACGGCGCGTACACAATTAAGTTCGGTATTTTATAAGACCGACCTCAACAGTCAGACACAGTTGGTGAAGTTAGTCTCAGATGTCTTGAGTGATCACTGGCTGTAAAGCGCTGTCAAAGACACTGTAGTTGCTCATATCCCCGCGTGCGGAAATGCCCCTGCGGGCTGCGTCGCGTTGCGACTTGTCTTAAATGCTACGCATTTAATCGAACCCGGGGATTTACCTCAAATCAACCGGGAGGGCCAAATAAAAAACCCCAGCTTATAAAAGCTGGGGTTTTTTATTTGGTGCACCCGGAGGGATTCGAACCCCCGACCAATTGGTTCGAAGCCAACTACTCTATCCAGCTGAGCTACGGGTGCATGGTGGAAAATTGTAACTGATTTGCCGTTACTATACAGCGGCTAAATTAGTGGGGCCCTTATTTAGCGTTCTAAATACTGCAACTTATCGGGTACGCCGTCCCACTCTGCTGCGTCCGGGGAGGGATCCTTTTGCGAGGTGATATTTGGCCAAATGTTAGCGAGTTCGGCGTTCAGCTCGAGATAAATTTCTTGGCCTGCGGGGATTTCATCTTCCGCATAGATCGCGCCAGCTGGGCATTCTGGTTCGCACAAGGCGCAGTCGATACACTCATCCGGGTGAATAACGAGGAAATTCGGGCCTTCATAAAAACAGTCTACAGGGCATACTTCTACACAGTCCGTGTATTTGCACTTGATGCAGTTGTCTCCAACGATAAAGGTCATGGCGTGTTCTCTTTGGTCTGTGTGCCTAGGCGGCTTGCGCGGCCTATCTGATTTGCGCGGCATTATAGCAGGAAGCCTCCCGCTGTGAATGCCTTGTTAAGGTTTTTTGCCTCTATCTTATAACTGAAAAATCTAGAGTAGCTTTTTCAATTCATACAGCGCGTCGAGGGCGTCTCTCGGCGACAGGTTGTCTGGTTTGAGCTGTTCGAGACGCTCTATTAATTTCTTATTGCTGGCTGGTGCGAACAGCTCACTTTGCAGCGGAGCTGGCGCGCCTGCTGTGGTTATTTTTGGCGTGACGAGGGCTAGACTGCCGGCTTCGAGATTGGCTAACTCTTGGCGAGCGAGGAGGATTACTTCTTCTGGAATGCCGGCAAGCTTTGCCACTTGAATACCATAGCTTTTGCTGGCTGGCCCATCTTCGATACTGTGTAAGAAAACGATGTTCTCGTTGTACTCGGTTGCGCCCAAGTGAACATTGACGGCTCCAGCGACTTTTTCGGGTAGCGATGTTAGCTCGAAGTAATGGGTGGCAAAGAGTGTGAACGCTTTTAGTTTTTCGCCTAAATAAAAGGCGCAGGCCCAGGCGAGTGAAAGCCCGTCGAATGTGCTGGTGCCGCGGCCCACTTCGTCCATTAAGACGAGGCTGCGGGCTGTTGCGTTGTGAAGGATGTTGGCGGTTTCGGTCATTTCTACCATAAAGGTGGAACGGCCACCGGCGAGATCATCGGAGGAGCCTATCCGGGTAAAAATGCGGTCGACGATACCGATGCGCGCGCTGCTGGCGGGGACAAAGCTACCGATTTGGGCGAGCAGAACGATGAGCGCTGCTTGGCGCATATAGGTTGATTTTCCGCCCATATTGGGGCCGGTGATAACGAGCATTTTGCGCGAATTGTTCATGACTATGTCATTTGCGAAAAAGGGTTTGTCGGACACTTTTTCGACCACGGGATGGCGTCCGCCACGTATATCGATCCCTGGGCTTTCTTGCAGTTCTGGACGGCAGAAGTTGAGGCTATGGGCGCGTTCGGAGAGGTTTGCCAGCACGTCGAGTTCGGCAACAGCAGCGGCGCAGTTTTGCATGGCATCGAGGCTTTCATTTAGTCGCTCAAGCAGCTCGTCGTAGAGATATTTCTCCCGAGAGAGTGAGCGGCTCTTTGCACTGAGAGCTTTGTCTTCAAAGGTTTTTAATTCTGGGGTGATGAATCGCTCGGCATTTTTTAAGGTCTGGCGGCGAATATAGTCTACTGGCGCATTGTCACTTTGGCCTCGAGAGATTTCAATGTAGTAGCCGTGCACTCTGTTGTAGCCGACCTTTAATGTGGCAATTCCTGTCCGTGTTTTCTCGCGCTCTTCCATTGCCAACAGAAAATCACCGGCGTTGGTGTTGAGTGCGCGCAGCTCGTCAAGTTCAGCATCGTAGCCATCGGCAATAACGCCGCCCTCGCGAATGACCACTGGTGGGTTTTCCTTGATCGCGCTAGCCAAAAGCGCCACCAATTCAGGCAGTGGTTGAGCCGCTTGAGCAAGATTGGCGAGGTGAGTGAGGGACGTATTGGCGAGCGCTGACTGGATCTCTGGCAACACAGCAAGCGACTGGTGGAGTCGCGTGAGATCTCGCGGCCGAGCTGAACGCAGTGCGACGCGAGTAAGAATACGCTCCATGTCACCCACCTGTTTTAGTTGGTCGTGCAGGGGTTCATAGAGGTAATCGGTTTGCAGTGCGGCGATGGTCTGTTGGCGAGCATCGAGAGTGACTAAATCTTGCAGGGGGCGATTAAGCCAGCGTCGCAACAGTCTGCTGGCCATGGCTGTCGCTGTGTTATCCAGCACATCGAGCAGAGTATTTTCATGGCTGCCCGATAGATTGGTATCCAGCTCTAGATTTCTGCGGCTAGAAGCATCTAATGACACGCTATCTTCGCGGTTTTCGGCACTAATACTGCGAATATGCGGCAGCGATCCGCGCTGGGTATCTTTTGCGTACTGCAGCAGGCAGCCGGCCGCGCTGATCGCGATCGGGAGATGATCGCAACCGAAACCACTTAAACTGCCGGTTCCAAATTGCTGATTTAGCTGTCGTTCGGCGCTGTCGAAGTCAAACTCCCAGCTATTACGGCGACGTACGCTGGGACGGTTAGCCAAAAAGTCGTGGTCGGCTAGCGCGTCTGAGATCAATATTTCAACGGGATCTAGTCGCTGAAGTTCGCTGATCAGTTCTTCCTCGCTGGTTAACTCGAGCAGCTGAAACCGCCCGCTGCTCATATCCAGAGAGGCGATGCCGAAGGTCTGATGCTGATAGGCAATCGCCAGCAGGAGATTATCGCGTCGGGCATCAAGCAGTGCTTCGTCGCTAATCGTGCCGGGTGTCAGCACGCGCATAACCTGACGTTCAACCGGGCCTTTACTGGTTTCAGGGTCGCCAATTTGCTCGCAGATCGCGACGGAATGCCCCTGTTTGACTAACTTGGCGAGGTAATTTTCAGCGGCGTGGTAGGGCACACCACACATTGGGATCGGGTTGCCGTTGGTTTTGCCTCGAGCGGTGAGGGTGATATCTAAGATTTGACTGGCGCGTTTGGCGTCATCGAAAAACAGCTCGTAAAAATCGCCCATGCGATAGAACACAATATCGTGAGGATGTTGCGCCTTTATACGCAGATATTGCTGCATCATTGGAGTGTGAGTGTCAGAACTCGCTGGTTGATTGGCGCTCATGAATACCGGGCTCTTTCAAAGATGACTAAACCGACCATTATATAAGTCGGGGCTAACAAGGGACCGAATTCTACCAGACGAACTGATTTATAATAGTAGCCACGCTAAGTTTGCAAAAAAGCTATAGCCAGCCACCAAACGAAGATACACTTTCCCTATGCAGGCAGAAATCTATCATCTTTCCGAACAATTAGGCAGTGCTCTGTTACAGCAGGGCACAACAGTCACGACTGCTGAATCGTGCACAGGCGGTGGAGTGGCCCATGCTATTACCGCTGTTGCTGGCAGTTCTTCGTGGTTTAATTGCGGCTTTGTCACCTACGCCAACAGCGCCAAACAACGCATGCTGGGAGTGCCGTCTGACATTATTGAACGCGACGGCGCGGTGAGTGAAGCGGTGGTGCGGCAGATGGCAATCGGTGCCGCCGAGGAGGCCGGGGCGGACTATGCCGTCGCTATTAGTGGCGTTGCGGGCCCGGGCGGCGGCAGCGCAGACAAGCCAGTCGGCACTGTCTGGTTTGCCTGGCGCAGTCCGAAGGGGGTGAAGGCGGAAAAATATTTGTTCAGTGGTGATCGCGCGGCGATTCGTGATCAAGCTATCAAAATTTCTCTAGAGGAACTATTGCATCAAGTTACCGGATGTAATACTGTACACCCATACAGTTAATCGCTGAGAATAAAATAGTAGTTTCGTTGGGCCCCTAGGACTCGGGACGCGTATAAACGCACTAACTTATTTCAAGATCGCGGCTTAGGTTAAAGGCTACATTCAAGCAGAGATTCAAACAGAGAGTCAAACAGAGATTCAAACAGAGGTTAAAACTATGGACGCCAACAAATCAAAAGCACTAGAAGCCGCACTGGGTCAGATTGAGCGCCAGTTTGGCAAGGGATCAGTCATGCGTATGGGCGAGGGTGTTCGCCAAGCTATCCCCGCCATTTCTACAGGGTCACTTGGGCTGGATATTGCTCTTGGTATTGGCGGCCTTCCTAAAGGGCGCATCGTTGAAATCTATGGCCCTGAGTCATCAGGTAAAACAACACTCACGTTGCAGGTTATTGCAGAGGCGCAAAAAGCGGGTGGTACCTGTGCCTTTATCGACGCAGAGCACGCGCTTGACCCGGAATATGCGGAAAAACTGGGCGTTGTTGTTGATGATTTGATTGTATCTCAGCCAGATACTGGCGAGCAGGCACTCGAAGTGACTGATATGCTCGTGCGTTCTGGCGCGATCGACGTGTTGGTTGTGGACTCCGTTGCAGCACTCACCCCGCGCGCTGAAATTGAAGGCGAGATGGGCGATCACCACGTTGGCTTGCAGGCACGTTTAATGTCGCAGGCACTGCGCAAGTTGACCGGCAACATTAAAAACGCCAACTGTTTAGTTATTTTTATCAACCAAATCCGTATGAAAATCGGCGTCATGTTTGGTAACCCAGAGACAACCACCGGCGGTAATGCGCTGAAATTTTATGCTTCCGTGCGCCTTGATATCCGACGTATCGGTGCAGTGAAGGAGGGTGAAGAGATTGTTGGAAGCGAAACGCGTGTCAAAGTGGTCAAGAACAAGGTGGCTCCACCATTCAGACAAACCGAATTCCAGATTTTATATGGCAAGGGCATTAACCGAAACGGCGAACTCGTTGATTTGGGTGTCAAGAATGGCTTGATTGATAAGTCGGGTGCTTGGTATGCCTATAAAGGCAACAAGATTGGTCAAGGCAAGGCTAATGTCGGTGTGTTCTTGACTGAAAATCCAAAAATTGCCGCCGAAATTGAAGCAGCAATACGTGAAAAAGAACTGAAAAAACCAACGCCCGTCAAAGATGAGCCACTGGGTGAGTTCACGGAAGAATAAAATAATGGACCAATGTTCAATCAACTCTGAACATGACTGCCATCCTGCAAAAAGCGCCCTGTGGCGCTTTTTGTTCAACTGCGGTTTGCTCAATTGCCCTTCCAATTCTGGGGTAGCGAATTCGTATAGGGTGTCCATTACCTCATGTTAGATCTGCCGCCAGTTATAACGCCCGCCAAGTTGCGCATAGCGGCCATGGATCTTCTGACGGGACGCGAGTATTCGCGCGCTGAACTCGCAGAAAAATTGGCCAAACGTTTTGACAATCATGAAGCGATTCCGGTCGTGCTGGACCAGCTTGCCGACGAGGGACTGCAGTCGGACACTCGCTTTGCCGAAGCCTTTATACGCTCCCGTATTTATCGCTGTCACGGGTTGTTGAGGATACGCCAAGATATTCGACAGAAAGGCATTAGCGATGAATTGGTCGCGCAAGCCCTCGACAAAGCCGAGGTCGACTGGTTCGAACTGGCGCGAGAATTAGCTCAAAGGAAATTTGGCCCTGACCCTGCGGTCGACCAACGAGCCAAGGCCAAGCGCATGCGGTTTTTGCAATACCGTGGATTCAACTATGATCAGATTAAATACGCGCTGGCAGCAACAGAGCCCCGTGAGACTGGCGATTCTTGGGACTAACGTGGCCCGTATTAGTCTCGACAGTCACAGGGTTGTTTAACCGGCCGTGGTTCAGCAGTTTATTCCGAATCCATTCTTACTTGCGTTTTATTGCTGAGGATTTATTGGTGAGGTTTTTTTGCCAGCGCTCTATTACGGTGACTATCGGCACAAAGCGCCGGCAGTGCCGCTCACTATAAATAGCGATCAAATAGCTCGACCAGTTTTGGCTCTATCCAGCTGTGCCCAGCGAGATTTTTAATAAAGCCGCAGTGTCCGCCGTAGGGCTGTATATCAATTGATAACGACTCGTTGGAATCAATACGGGCAATATCCGTCACCGGTAGAATGGGGTCATCCGCGGAGGCAATCAGATGTGTCGGCACGCGAAGGTTGGCCAAACGACTGCCGGTCAATGCGTAGGAGCGAAAGTAGGTATCTACGTCATCAAACGGTGTGTAGCGATGAATAAAGAGTGTATTCATATCGCTTAGACAGCGTGCTCGGTTGAGATCGTCGGCGAAGTCGTATTCTGGGAAATGTTCAAGCTTTTTACGCAGCGACGTGCTCCAGCGTTTGAAAAAATACTTTTCGTAAATAACCGGCGCATTGTCCAGCGCCGTCATGGCATTAACAGGATCAATTGGCGGGCATATTGCCACTGCCGCCGTTAAATTGAGGTCTTGTCCCGAATCAGCGGCGATACGCAACGTAAAATTGCCGCCCAGAGAAAAGCCGGCGAGAAAGATTTTCGAGAAAGTGTGCTGGGCGGTAAACGCAGCGATAACGTCCGCGACTTCAGGCGTTAGAGTTGAATTGAAAAGCCCGTAGTTTAAATGCTGAGTATCACCATGGTCGCGCATATTTAGTCGCAGCACATGGTAGCCGTGCTTTAGCAAACAGTTGGCTGTTGTCACTGTATAGGCTGATTGACTTGAACCCTCCCAGCCGTGAAGCAAAATAACCAGTGCATTTTTGCCCGAGTCACTGCGATCAAACTCTGCTTTTAGGCGAGTTCCATCAGACGCCGTGAGAATAAGCTGTTGGCTGCACAGTTTTCGCGCGAGGCGTTTAGCGCGAATTTTTCGCGGGCCGACACTGTTCAATATGCTTTGAACATGGGGGTTTCTCAACAACCATGGCGGAGTAAAAGTGCAGTTTGCAGTCATAGGCGGTAAAGGCAGCTATATTTGTAGAGATATCCGCGCTTAATGGTGAGCGCGCTTTATAGGTGGGTAACTTTAGAGGTTACCCATGAGTGGGTCAATGACTGCTGTTGACTCTCAGGTCGATCTTGCTT
>Ga0102873_1000357_pt1 | contig 16824 bp, 16 predicted proteins | sample Colrivmeta1547B3_FD_78183 | JGI IMG/M metagenome (GOLD analysis project Ga0102873, IMG submission 78183) | Estuarine microbial communities from the Columbia River estuary - metaG 1547B-3 | ecosystem: Environmental > Aquatic > Marine > Intertidal zone > Estuary | place: USA: Columbia River... | reverse complement strand
AGCACTGCACTTGGTGCAGCAATCGTAAACCCAAGCAAACAGCACGTGCTAATCAGCGGAGACATTTCCTTTTTGTACGACAGCAATGCCTTGTGGTATGAACCGTTTCCTCGCAACTTCAAACTGATTGTCATTCAGAACTACGGAGGAGGAATTTTTCAAATCATCCCTGGTCCTGCGGATTCCAAGCAACGCGAAAAGTACTTTGAAGCCAAACAAACGAAAAGTCCAGCGGCCATTGCCCAAGCATTTGGACGTCAAACCAAAATAATTTCTTCCTTGGAAGAATTGACAGATTATTTACCTTTGTTCTTCGATCCAAGTTGTGAGACACAGGTATTGGAAGTCCAAACGGATGATGCCAACAACGCCATCGACTTAGATCGCTATTTTGAATTTTTAAGAAACTAACATACATGGATCATTTTCTCGCGTCTTTTCACATTTTAACGACCGTTCAAGGTTGGACCTATTTATTGATTTTAACTTTATTGGAAATCGTTCTCGGAATTGACAACATCATCTTTATTTCCATTGTAACGGATCCACTTCCACGTGTCAAACAGCGCAAAGCACGCACAATTGGACTCAGTCTAGCCTTAATCATTCGCATTCTCATGTTGAGCGTTATTTCATGGGTGATGACTTTGGATCAACATCCTTTGTTCACAATCATGGGACAATCCTTCACTGGACATAGTTTGGTTTTGTTAATTGGTGGATTATTCTTGATATACAAGTCCGTTACGGAAATGCATTCCAGTGTCAAAGGTTCCGAAGAAGGACATAAATCAAAGGAGAAAAGTACTTTACGCGGTGTGATTATGCAAATTGTCATCATTGACTTTATTTTTAGTTTTGACTCCGTGATTTCAGCAGTTGGTATGACAAATGACATTTCACAAGAAACGCATGGAAATCCTTTAATTATTATTGTACTTGCCGTTATTATTTCCATGATTGTAATGTTATTGTTTGCACGTTCAATCAGCGACTTCATCAATCAACGACCAACAATTAAAATGATCGCTCTTGGTTTCCTTGTTACCATAGGAATCATGTTAATTGCCGAATCATTTGGAGAGCACGTTCCAAAAGGATACATCTATTTCGCTTTGGTTTATTCATTAGCAATTGAGTTTTTGAATATTAAAATGCGTAAAAACAAAGGTTAATGACAAAATCTGAAGCAGTTATACATCTATCACTTGCGGCAGATGATGACTTAGACGATTGCATTGAAATGGCCTTATTCAAAGCCAAGCAAGAACTCATTCAGAAAGTTGATAATGTATTCATCTTTCCCGCCAAAGAAAAGCGTTTAAGCTTATTACAGGAGGCGGCGAATACGCTAGGACATTCCTTTCCGGAGGAAGTGCGGTTGCAACGAGTACCAATTTCAACAGAAACCATAGAAACGGCATTTCATTCTTTTCAGCTAAATCGATCGATGTTATTGGGACAGTTAAATCGTGTGAATTCCTTTGCCGGATTAATCGCGGTTCAACAATCTATAGCAAGCAATTACCGCGAATGGGCATTGTTTTGGGATTTGGAATTTCTGGATGATGAATTGGAGGATGTAAAACGAACGTCCATTCTTGACTCCATGCGGTTTCTTCAATGGATTTTAGAGCTCAAAGATCAGGGGATTGAGCAGACGCATTTATTGAAAGATTTAGCAATACCTGCTGACGTCAAACACGAAATTTACCGATTGAAAATCGTTCTAGAAAAGCTGAAATAGCACTTACTCTGCTCCTCCTTCAGAACCTGGTAATTTTGATTTATTGGACATCTCCAACTTACCAAATTTATAACTTGCCGAAACGTATAAACGTCTAGTCAACCATTTGAATTCAGCAGTTTGCTCAACATCAGGACGATTGACTTGCATATAGAATCCTTGCTTGTTAAAAATGTCCGTGACACGTGCGCCCACAGTCCATTTACCACCTTGTAATTTCTTCTCAAAAGCTAAATCGATAGGGCCTTGACGTTGCGCAATTCCTTGAACCGTTACGCGTGGTCCATTATACGTCACACTTAACTGTAGTGTCGCTGTTTTCTTCCAGAATTCGATAGATGAATTGTATTTGAAGTTATGGTTAAATCCTTGACGGTTTGGAAGATCCATCTGATTCGTGATGTACCAAATATAATTGGCATTGTAGGAAAAGGTATTTTTCCACCAAGTCGTTGGACGGAACATGCAAACAAATTCAGTTCCAAGACTTTTCGTTTCCGCAATGTTCATGAACGTCACAGCGCTTGTTCCATTTTCGTAAAACTCTTTCACACGGGAGATAACGCCAGTACTATTGCGGTAATACGTGCTCGCAGTGATTGAATATTTTGCTTTTTCCAAGGAATAACCCAAATCGAAGGAATGGATGAATTCTGACTTCAAATACGGATTTCCGGTGCGTAAATTGAAGGGGTCAGAGTAATTCGTAAATGGATTCAAATCCGCTGAGGATGCGCGCGTAATTCTGCGGCTATAGCTCAAGCTGATTTCCGATTTTGGCTTCAGGACATAACGTAAATGGGCTGAAGGGAAAAAGTTGATGTAGTGATTCACGATGCGAATGGAGTCCGTGACCAAATTGGGAATTTGATACGCGTTTTCCGCACGCAGCCCACCTTGAAACTTCACACGGTTGATTTGTTGTCCATAGACCGCATACAAACTATAAATTTGCTCGTTGTATTCGTAAAGGAAATTAGCGAGACTATCTTCTACATTCATTTGTGTTGCCCAATTATACGTTGCGGAAACAGGATGAACGCTTTGATCTCGAATGATTGCTTTGGCGCCGGATTCGAATCGTGCCCCAAGTTTTGGGAACAAATAAGTAAAATCAGATTGAAGAGTGGTGATGTTGTTTTTTTCCGTGTTTCGCAACTCTTGAATTAATTCAGGGTAGCTGGTTAAAAGAGAATCTGGAGTATAGTAACGTTGCGTGTAATAGCCTTGAATGTTTTCGTTTCCAAGAGACTGTGTTGCATCAAAGGTTAAATTCCCGCGTTCGTTTTTAAAATCGTACTTGTAATTCACATTGAAATCAAAATTTCGTTGTTGGGAAGGATCATACGATGAACGCAACCACAAACTGTCTCGTTGTCCAAGTAAATCATAACTTGAGTTCCACAAATCTCCTGTGCGATCTCTAACTCCGATATTTCCTGTAGCTGAAAATCCCAAAGTATTGCGCGCCTTCAAATTAATATCCATTCCAAAACGAAATGTTTGTCCAGCATTTAAATCTGTTCCTACACGACTTTGATCCAAGTTGAAATACGTAGCTCCAGAACCTTGTGTAATGTGCGAATAGTTGTTTCGGTATCCTTCTAAATAGCGGGCGTTATAGGTCCCGTAAATATTGAAAATTCCTGTTCGGTAACTTAGAGATAGATTTCCCTCCCCAACATATCCACCTTTTTGAAAGGTAGTTGCAAGGTTTGTCGAAACCAAGCCATTGAATCCATTTAGTTTGTTCTTCTTAAGGACGATATTGATGATTCCCGAAGTTCCGTCCGGATCGTATTTCGCCGATGGATTTGTCACAATTTCTATGCGTTCAATCGATCCCGCTGGAAGTGCATCGAGCAAGGTTTTTCCATTCCCACCGCTTAATGAACTTGGACGTCCATCGATAAGAACGGTAACCGATCCTTCTCCACGCAACATCACCTTTCCGTCTTGGTCAACTTCGACAGATGGAAGTCGTTGAAGAATGTCATTTGCTGTCCCGCCTCGAACATTTAAATCTTCGGCAACATTGTATATTTTTTTGTCAATTCCAGCTTTTAATACGTCCTTCTCGGCAATTACTTTTACTTCTCGCTCCGTTTTCTCGCTGATTTTTCTCATTTTCAATGTCCCCACATTAAAAATGGGAAGCGCTGTTTTTACAGTAATGGCAGAAACCAAAATAGGATCATAATTCGTGAAAGTTATCTTCAGGTAAAACGAACCAAATGGACAAGGAATACTGTATTTACCATCTATCGTAGTAAATGCGCCAGTAACAAGAGTGGAGTCCGCCGCTTTAAAAAGTTTAACAGAAACGTATTCCAATGCTTTCCCTGTTTGTTGATCAACAATTTTCCCGATGACCATTCCGTCCTCATTTGAACTGGTTTTTTGTCCAAAAATGGATTGAACAATGAATAGGTTGAAAGATAGTAAAATAAGGATAGATCTCATAAGTAGTGCAAAAATACAAAAAGCAGTTTGATCAAGACCATAAATAAATGAGCGAGGAATAATAGAATTATCAGAAATCGTTGAGACTTTTCATTCAGAATTTCAAGAATTAGCCAAAAAAAAATTATCTTTGCGAACTAAATAACCAGATAATGATTGAAAATTTAAGTTTAGAAGAATTAAAAGCCAAATTCAACAACGATAAGAAATTCAAATTAGGAACATATATTGTTGGTGGATTATTGACTTCAGTATTATTGTTTTTTGTTTACCGACAAATGATTTGGGTTCCTGCAAATGAGAAATCAAATGATGGATGGTGGGTAGCAATGAACTACATTTCTAAAGATTCAACGGATCAAGCAATTAAGGTTTTAGTTCCTTTTGTGAATAGCAATGATGGAAAAACAGGTGGTGAAATTGGACAATACTTGCTTGCTACACAATACATGAAAAAAGGTGAATACCGCAAAGCATTAGAGAATCTTGAAGGAGTTTCTTTGGATGATTCTTACATCAGTGTATTCTCTATTGGACTTCAAGGTGACTGTTATTCAGATATGAGAAATTATGACAAAGCTTTGTCATTCTACACGGACGCTGCTGATGCACAAGATAATGAGTTGACAACACCAATGTACTTGTTCAAAGCAGGATTGGTTGCTGAGAAATTAAAAAAGAACGAGGATGCAACTGTATTCTACACACGTATCCGCGATGATTATCCAGCTTACGCATCTCAAAACGGAATTGAAAAATACATCGCTCGTGTGAGCACTAAATAAGAAAGACGATGGCGACAGCCAACAAAAATCTATCTTCGTATTCAACAGAAAATATAATCAATGGTGCCGATTTTCAAATCGGCATTGTTGTTTCTGATTGGAACGACCACATTACAAACCGCCTGATGGAAGGAGCAGTCGCAACCTTGCTTGAAAATGGCGTGGTAGAATCAAACATTCACATTCAACGTGTTCCTGGAGCATTTGAATTACCCTTGGGAGCACAATATTTCTGCGAACGTGGCGATATTGACGGCGCAATTGCCATTGGTGTGGTGATTCAAGGAGAAACAAGACACTTCGACTTCGTTTGCTCAGGTACGACACAAGGAATTATGGATGTCATGTTGAAGACAAACAAACCAGTCGCATTTTGTTTACTCACTGATAACCACGAACAACAATCCATTGATCGTGCAGGTGGTAAACATGGAAATAAAGGAATTGAAGCAGCAGCAGCTTGCCTTCAGATGATTTCCAATAAAAAGAAATTCGCTTAATCTTTAGCACATGACATTAATAAAATCAATATCTGGTATCCGTGGAACCATCGGTGGAACTGTGGACAATGGTTTAACTCCAATTGACGCAGTGAAATTTGCGGCAGCATATGGTTCTTGGTTAATGGAACGAAATCCAGGAGAAAAAATCCGTGTGGTTATTGGACGCGATGCACGCATTTCCGGTGCGATGATTTCTGACTTGGTGGTCTCTACCCTACTTGGACTTGGGATTGACGTCATCAACCTTGGACTTTCCACCACACCAACCGTAGAAGTTGCTGTTCCATTAGAAAACGCACAAGGAGGAATCATTTTAACAGCAAGCCACAACCCAAAACAATGGAATGCCTTGAAGTTACTGAACGAAAAAGGTGAATTCATCAGCGGAAAAGATGGCGAAGAGGTATTGAGTATTGCCGAACAAGAACGCTTTATCTTCGCTGAAGTGGATGATTTAGGTACCGTTCGCAACGATGATTCCTATTTGCAAAAACACATTGATGCGATTTTGGCATTACCATTGGTGGACAAATCGGCAATTGCTGCAGCAGACTTTAATATTGTCGTAGATGCAGTGAATTCAACCGGTGGAATATTTGTCCCAGCTATGTTACGTGCATTAGGCGTGACGAAAATCACAGAAATGTACTGTGAGCCAACCGGACATTTTCCACACAATCCCGAACCGCTTCCTGAACATTTAACAGATTTATCAGCTAAAATTCTTGAAGTGAATGCAGACTTTGGAATCACCGTGGATCCAGACGTAGATCGTTTAGCATTGGTTTGTGAAGATGGATCAATGTTCGGTGAAGAATATACCTTGGTTGCTTGCGCGGATTATGTATTGAAACACACACCTGGATCAACCGTGTCAAATTTATCTTCAACCAGAGCCTTGCGCGACATCACGGAAGCACGCGGATTAACATACGCAGCTGCGGCCGTTGGTGAAGTGAATGTGGTCAGCAAAATGAAGGAAGTAAACGCTGTAATCGGTGGTGAAGGAAACGGTGGAATCATTTATCCTGAATTGCATTACGGTCGTGATTCATTGGTTGGCATCGCCTTGTTCTTGAGTCATTTGGCTCATGAAAAGAAAAGTGTTTCTGCCTTACGTGACAGTTATCCGAAATACACGATTTCTAAAAACAAAATAGAATTAACACCAGATATTAACGTGGACAAAGTCCTAGCGGATATGGCGGCGAAATACGCACACGAAGAAGTGGACACCATTGACGGTGTAAAAATTTACATTGCCAAAGAATGGGTACATTTGAGAAAGAGTAATACGGAACCAATCATTCGAATTTATTCTGAAAGCAAGGATGAGCAAGCGGCCGATCAATTAGCAAAACGCATCATCGAAGAAATTAAAGCGTGTATATAACAACACAAAATGAAATTCGAGCATAACAAACAAAAAGTAGCCGACGTCAATGTCTTCGTTAAACGTGTATTTCGCTATATGCTTTTTGCGTTAGCGCTTATTGTTTTTTCCGTTGGAATTGGAACAATTGGTTATAAATACTTTAGCGCTCCTAGCTGGGTAGATGCCTTTCACATGGCATGTATGATCCTTACGGGAATGGGACCCGTCATTTCGTTAGATACAGATGCTGCAAAATTATTCTCTAGCTTTTACGCACTTTATAGCGGTGTTGCATTTCTTACGTGCACAGCTGTATTCTTTTCCCCGATCATCCATCGTTTGTTGCACATGCTGCAAGTCGACGACGAAGCAATTTAATTTTTTTTTGTTTTTTTTCAATTTCCTCAAAATAAATACTTACTTTTGACGTTAGTAACACAAAACGTTACTATGATAAAGCTATTTGGGAATAAAGAAACAGAGAAAATCTATTTGGGTAAAGTATCCAAAAAGTATCCTCCTGAAATTCAACAAATAGCGCGTCGAAAGTTAAAAATGCTTCATGCATCTCAAAACCTAAATGATTTGCGTATTCCACCAGCAAATCGTTTAGAGAAGTTGCGGGGCACACTTTCCTTCTATCATAGCATCCGTGTGAACCAACAGTGGCGTATCATTTTTATTTGGTATGAAAATGACGCGCTTGATGTACAACTAGTCGATTATCATTAAAAGAAAAAAGTCATGGAAAAGTTAAAAAACATTCATCCCGGAGAAGTATTACTTGAAGAGTTTTTAGTTCCGCTAGAAATCACTCCCTATCGTTTGGCGAAAGAAACCTTCTTACCTCAAACACGCATTAGTGAAATACTAAAAGGAAACCGCCGAATCACAGCTGATACCGCACTGCGTTTTGCCAAATATTTTGGAACTACCGGAAAATTCTGGCTCATGTTGCAAGATGATTACGATCTTGAGCATGAGCAAGGATTGAAAGAATCAGAATTAAAGGAAATCAAACCATTCAAAAAGTAAGTTACTTTTCTTTGAATACGGCATCACTGATGCCTTTATTCACTTTGTAATTCGTTAGTTTGATGACAATCGTTCCTTTTTGGTCTTTATCTGCCGTCTTTTTCTTCTGTTGATCCGTTTTGTTTAAATCTGCTGCCACACTCTTGGGCATTTTAAACTTCTTAACATCAATCGTAAAGGTTAATTGATTTGGAAGTCCAAATTGAACTTCTGCTCCATAGGTGTAATCAACAATAACGGTTCCGCTCGAGCGTGTTGTTACTTGTGAACGAAGAATCACATCTCTTTTGGTATCTATCCACAGTTTCGCAAGAATGATCTCGCTGGTCTCCCCTGTTGGAATGACCGTGATTAAGTTCGTTTTGACTTCACCAATGGTTTTTGTCCCGCTTGACACCGCCATGTACGAACCTTTGTTCATGAGAAAGGTGTTTACATCTGTAAATCCTTGCTTCGGTAAAATAGCAATTCCTTTGGAAACCACTTTGAATTTGTCCTTCTGTTTAAAATAAATGGAGGCGTTTACCGGCATGATTTTAATCAATGGAATATTCGTTTTGATGTTCGCTTCAACCGAATAATCTTTGACAGTATTTAGTTTTTGAACAACTTGTTGAATCACTACATCCGCATCAACTTCTTGAGAAAAAACGGCAAACGAATGAACGAAAAATAAAAGGGATAGAATTGCTTTCATTAGGAAGTGATGTCTTTTTTATTGAATTTGTACACTGCGATCAAAACGAGAACAATGTTGTGAATTACGAGAATCGAAACAGAATTCCGAATGGTTGTCCATGGAACTGGATCTTCAAAAAACGAGCGCCAAGAAGCCATGTGTGTGGTAAAAAGAAAGGGCTTTATCGAATCAAAAACGGAAACGTCCAAGGTTCCAATAATCGTAAAAAGAATGATGATCGACATAGTACTTACGATTGGACCAATGGAATTCTCCGCAAACGCAGATAAACAAATGGACAACGTCGAAATCGTTAATAAGGCTAAATAAGCCACGCCGAAACTTAGGCCATACCTCCATAAGATATCTTGTTCCTTCAATATCACTAATCCATCGCTATTCAGCACAATTAAATCTCCGGTGCCAAACATCCATTTCCCAACGATTAACGCAAGGAATCCAAGCCATAAAGTGAGGATGAAGGTATAAACTGCTCCCGCAATGAACTTGGAAAGAACAATTTGCGTTCGCGAAATAGGTTTTGTCGCCATCATGCGAATCGTTCCCATGGCTGCTTCTCCGGATATCAAATCACCAGTCACCAAGGAAACCAAAAGTGGAATATGGACAATTAGCATTTGAAGAATGATAAACGCAATCAGATTTCCATTCAAAATATTGCCATTGAAGGACAATGTTTGTTCAAAGGACGCAGTAACAAAGGAAATAAACGATTTTCCATCCGCCTTCATGGCAAATAATATCAGTAATACAAGAAGTGTCAATGCACCAATTCCCAGGTAACTTCTTGGTTTTGCGAGGATCTTAATAAACTCGTTATACGTATTTTTCAGTAACATTAGGATTGGATTATTTTCATGAAAAAATCTTCGAGTTTTCGTTTCGGCTCCATTGCATGAACTTCCACGCCTTCTTGAACTAAGGTTTGGTTCAAACTTGGAACAAGTTGTTTTTCGATGTTTACTTCGATGATGCGTTCATTGATTTGTTTGAAGCTGGCACTTTCAAAACGTATGTTGAGGACATTTATCGTTTTTTCCATGTCATTCACCTCGAGCTGAACAACCATTTCTTGCGCATTCAACAATTCCTTGACATCTCCTTCGATAATCGACTGCCCCTTATTGATGATGACCATTCGATTCGAAATCAACTCGATTTCGGATAATTGGTGAGAGGAAAGAATAACTGTTTTATTTTGCTCTGATTTCAATCGCAAAATTAAATTTCGAATTTCAACGATTCCTTGTGGATCTAATCCGGTTGTTGGCTCATCTAAAACAATTAAATCCGGTTGATGCAACAAGGTCTGTGCAATTCCTAAACGCTGTTTCATTCCATGTGAAAATCCTCCAACTTTGTCTCGGTTTCGTCCATTTAAACCTACAAAATCTAACATTTCAGCTATTTCACGTTTGGAAACATCTTTCCCTGAAATGCGTGCAAAAATAGCTAAATTCTTTTCCGCTGATAAATACCGATAGAAGTCCGGCTTCTCAATGATGCTTCCAACTTTGGAAAGAATTTCATTTCGGTGCTTGTTCAGGTCTTTTCCGAACAACTGAATTTGTCCATTATCTGGCTTTATAAGCGACAACATGCAGCGAATCGTGGTGCTCTTCCCTGCCCCATTTGGACCTAGAAATCCAAATACATCTCCTTTGTTGACCGTAAAAGACACATCCTTCACCGCTTGAAAACTCCCGAAGTTTTTCGCGAGGTGTTGAACCTTTATTATTTCGGTATTTTCCATGAGTTAAAGTTACGAAATTGTTTAAGCCTTCAGCTTACTTTTTATTTGGAAAAATCTCATCTACTTTTTTAGTTCTGTACTTGAAGATTTGATCCAATTTTGGCTTCACAATAATCGGGTGAACCAGTTTTCCTAAAATCCCAAATGGTACTTCATAACTAACGATGTCTGTCATTTCTACGCCTCCATCCACTTCTTTAAAGTGATGTTCATGGTGCCAAATCGCATAGGGTCCTTTACGCTGCTCATCGATGAAGAATTGTCCTTCCTTCACTGCCTTAATCTCTGTAATCCAAGTCATTGGAATTCCCAACAGAGGAGTGACTTTATATTCAATCATCATTCCTTCGTACATCTTCGCTGGAAGATCGGTTTTGATGTTGAATCCCATTCCGGGAGGAGTAATTTCTTTCAAATTCCCTGGGGATGAAAAATAATCCCAACATTCCGTCATGGTTGCGGGAATAAACTGTGTGGTCTTTAATTGATACATGCATTTAAAACATGAGAATGCGAAGAATGTTCATCCAAAAGATCGAAACTCAATGAAATAATTTTTTGTTCGGTTTAGCTCCCATTTTCACTTCTAACATCCCTCCACTGACAATTTGCTCGTGTGTAATAAAGGGTTTCAATAAAGAAATTCCGTTTAAACTGATGGACTGAATGTAAACGTTGTTGTTTGCTTGGTTTTTAACCACCATATTAAATTGTTTTCCTTCGGGTAAATGAATGGTCGCGGACTTGACACTTGTACTCGTAAGCGCATAATCCGTTGAACCGGGAGCAACGGGATAAAATCCCAAAGCCGTAAAAATATACCAGGCGCTCATTTGTCCACAGTCGTCGTTTCCTCCTAGTCCATCAGGTTTTGCTTTGTATTGCAACGGTAAAATCATCCGTGTCGTCGCTTGTGTCTTCCATGCTTGACTCGTGTAATTGTACAAGTAAGGAACATGATGCGAGGGTTCGTTTCCGTGGACATAATTCCCAATGATTCCATCGCGCATGATGTCTTCTGTCTCTGCAAAGTATTTATCCGGAAGTGACATGGTAAACAAGGAATCTAAATGCTCAATGAATCGTTTTTCACCACCCATTAATTCCATCAAACTCTTTGGGTCCTGCGGAACATACAAGGAATAATTCCAGGCATTCCCTTCGATGAATCCTTGTCCGTGTGTACTTAAGACATCAAATTCCTTTTTGAAACTTCCATCCGACATTCTTGGACGCATAAATCCAATCGAGGAATCGAATTGGTTCTTGTAAAAAGCAGCACGTTTTTGGTAAATCCCACACAAGGAATCTTGCCCTAATTTTTTGGCCATTTGAGCGATACACCAATCGTCATAGGCGTATTCCAAGGTCTTGGAAACAGAATTCCCACTTAGGTTTTCCGGAACGAATTGATAATCTAAATAAGCGCCTAATCCTTCATAAAATCGTTGGTTGGATGTTGTTACAGCTGCTTTTAATGCACGAGAATAATCAAATCCAGGATTGCTTTTGATCATGGCATCAGTAAGAACGGAGACACTGTGATAGCCAATCATACACCAATTTTCATTTGCGTAATGTGACCAAACGGGAAGCATGTGGTGTGCACTTTGGTCGTAATGTGCCAACATGGACTCAATCATGTCCGCATTGACTTTTGGTTGAATCAAATTCAGGAAAGGATGTTGTGCACGATAGGTGTCCCACAGAGAAAAAGTCGTATAATTCACAAATCCATTGGCTTGATGAATGCGTTGGTCCAATCCTTTGTAACGGTGATCAACATCCATGTACAAGGTTGGTCCTAAAAATGTATGGTATAGCGAAGTGTAAAACGTTACTTTTTCATCCTGACTTAAAAAGTCTGCTTGAATGATGTTCAATTTCTCATTCCATTTTTCTTGGGCATCTTCCACGTAGGAATTGAAATTCCAATGTGGACATTCTGTTTTTAAGTTTAACAATGCGCCGTCGATATCCACTGAGGACAAGGCAACTTTTATTTGAACATCCGTTTCACTTCCAAATTTAAAAATGGCTTTTAATCCTTCTCCTGCCGCTTCAGGAAAATTGTGTTCGACATCAAACTTTCTCCAAAATCCATTGTAGGCAGTTGGTTTTACGTTTTTAAATCCATATTCGGTGATGGGTTTTGAAAAGGAAATCGCAAAATACACCGTTCGTGAGCGAGCCCAACCGTTTGTTTGACGATAGCCAGTAATTAACGTATCGTTTTCCATTCGGATAAAGCACCAAACATTTTTGTCCGCATAATTGTAGATTCCATGTGTCAAATCCATCAAAACATGATTGTCTTTTCCCTCTTGAAATTGATAATGATGAATTCCAACGCGTTCTGTGCTTGTTAATTCCACTTGAACCTTCGGTTCATCCAAATAAACTCGATAGAATCCCGCTTGAGCCTGTTCATTCTCGTGTGAAAAGCGCGATCGATATCCTTTGTTCGTCTGACTTGCCGTTCCAGGATTCCATTGAATCGAACCTGAATTTGGCATGAGAAGAATGTCACCTAAATCAGAATGACCTGTTCCACTAAAATGGGTATGAGAAAACCCAACAATACTTGAGTCATCGTATTGATATCCTGCACAATAACGATAGACATCTTTTTGATATTGTCCATTCACTAACATCGGAATGGTGTCCGTATCTGGACTCAACTGAACGGATCCAAATGGAACTGTTGCTCCGGGAAAGGTGTGTCCAGCGTTTTTCGTTCCAATTAATGGATTGACAAAGGGAATCAAGTTGCTGTTTTGCGCACGAAGAATCGTTGGAAGAATAAAAAGAAGGAATAGAACTGTTCTCATTCAATAAAAATACAAAAAACAAAAAAGGGCAGGATCAACTCCTGCCCTTTTATATGAATTTAGATGATTCTGTTTTTTAGATGTTCTCGATGATCATTGCGGATGCACCTCCACCACCGTTACAAATTCCAGCTCCACCAATTTTTGCGTTGTTTTGTTTTAGGACGTTGATCAAGGTAACGATCACACGAGATCCTGAGTTTCCAAGTGGGTGTCCAAGTGCTACTGCACCACCGTTTACATCAACCTTCGCTGGATCGATTTCCAAGATTTTCGTATTCGCAATACCAACAACAGCAAACGCTTCGTTCAATTCCCAGAAATCAACATCTGCAACAGTCATGTTTACTTTTGCTAACGCTTTAGGAATCGCCAATGAAGGTGCAGTTGTAAACCATTCTGGTGCTTGTGCTGCATCTGCGTAACTAACGATTTTAGCGATTGGTGTCAAACCAAATTTCGCAACTGCTTCTTCCGAAGCTAAAACCAATGCTGAAGCTCCATCGTTTAATGTCGATGCATTCGCAGCAGTAATCGTTCCTTCTTTGTCGAACGCAGGACGTAAAGATGGAATTTTATCCAAAAAGACGTTTTTATATTCTTCATCCTCCGAAACCATGATTGGATCTCCTTTACGTTGAGGAACAGCAACAGCAACAATCTCGTTGTTGAATCGACCTGCTTTCCAAGCATTTGCTGCTTTTGTGTAGGAATCCACAGCGAATTGATCTTGATCCTCACGTGTAATATTGTGTTCTTTCGCACATAATTCAGCACAGTTACCCATTGGTACTTTGCTGTACACATCTAAAAGTCCATCTTTCGTGATTCCGTCTAACATGGTAATGTTTCCGAAGTTCACTCCGTTGCGTCCGTCTAGGTAATGTGGAACTTGAGACATGTTCTCCATTCCACCTGCCACAACCACATGGTTATCACCTGCAAGAATGGATTGTGCTCCAAGCATAATCGCTTTCATTCCGGATGCACATACCTTGTTTACGGTTGTACATGGAACATTATTTCCTAGTCCAGCACCAAGAGCTGCTTGACGAGCCGGTGCTTGACCAACTCCAGCTTGTAGTACATTCCCCATAAATACTTCATCAATGATACTCGCATCTACGTTTCCTTTTTCTAATGCTCCTTTGATTGCTACAGATCCTAATTGGGTTGCAGGAATGCTTGATAAGCCGCCCATGAATGCTCCCATTGGAGTTCTTGCCGCAGCAACGATGTAAACTGTTTTTGACATATGCTTGAAAATTTTCACGAATTTACGGATTCCTTTTTTGAATTTGATTTTAAACAGAAAAGAAATCGCGACATTTCCGGAATTGTCCTTATTTTTGGAGCCATGCATTTACTCACAGATTTCTCACTTTGGTGGCTTGTTCCGATTGGACTTTTATCCTTTGTGTTGACTTATTTTTATTACCAAAAAGTGAGTTGGTTCACCGATTTAGCCGGATGGAAAAAGACGCTGATGAAATCGTTGCGCTTTTCCTCACTGTTTTTAATTGGATTGCTCTTACTCGGACTCGTTTTCGAAGCAACGCATTTTCGCGATGAAAAGCCCATTTTTATCACACTTGTAGATAATTCATCCTCGATGAAGAACTTTAAGGATAGTTCGTCCGTGGATAAAAATCTTGAAAGTTACCGCAAGGAATTGACAGAACGTTACGCTGATCAATTTGAACTCATTGAATGGACGATTGGAAGCGAGCAGGGAACAAATCAAATTCAATTTAACGAAAAAAGCACAAACCTTGAACTTGGATTTGAAGCCATCAACACACAGTTTTACAACCGAAACGTCGGTGGTGTTGCCTTGATTTCAGATGGAAATTACAATGTTGGATCGAATCCAAGTTATGCTGCTGAAAAATTAAATCTGACACCGGTATTTACCTTGGCAGTGGGAGACACAACGCCGAAAAGAGATCATTTCGTGAAAAATGTGTCGGCAAATGATTTGGCTTATTTAAACAACGACTTCCCTGTGGAAGTGGATATTGAATCCTTTAAACTAGCGGGAAAAAGTGCAACTGTGATCATTTTACACAATGGAAAAACAGTAGCAAGTCAAACCATTGCTTACGGAAATCAGAAAAAGAACTTTAAACAAGTGGACTTTCAGTTGAAAGCAGATAAGGTCGGAGTTCAGTCTTACACGGCTGTCATTTCCAATCTAAACGGTGAATATTCAATCAAAAATAACCGTAGGAATTTTTACATTGAAGTGGTTGATGCCAGAAGTAAAATTTTATTGCTTTCTGCCGCTCCGCATCCGGACATGAGTGCGTTCAAAGACGTGTTGGAGCGCAATGAAAATTACGAAGTAAAAAGCATGATGCTGAAGGATTGGGATCAGAACATCAACAAAGTGGACTTGGTCATCTGGCATGAACCGGGAATTCAATTTGATCCCGCTCAACACCAACGCCTTCGTTCAGCTGGAATTCCAATTCTTTATGTGATTGGACAACAAACGGATGCGAATGAAATCGCGAAATTGTCCATCGGATTAAAATCGAATAGTTCTAGTCAATCTGAAGAACTAGAACCAACTTTCAATAGCGGGTTTAACGCATTCGAATTAAGTGAAGCGTGCAAATCCTCCATTGACTTCCTCCCACCGTTGACCGCAAAGTTTGGCGCAATTAAGGTGGATCCAAGTGCAGAAATCTTGTTGTTTCAACGAATAGGTCAAATTAAAAAGAATGATCCACTGCTCTTTTTCACGAAAGGAGAGAAAGTGAAGAACGGTGTCATCTTTGGAGAAGGAATTTGGCGTTGGAGACTGAATGATTTCATTCGTCATCAAAACCATGATGTTTTCAATGAATTTATTGGGAAAATCGCGAATTATTTGATGGTGAAAAACCAAGGCATGGGATTGCGCGTCCAACTACCGAAACGCATGAACAGCGAAGAAGAACTGATTGTCACGGCGTCCTTCTACAATGCCTCCATGGAACCAATCACTGGACCTAAAATTGACTTCGTTCTCACGAGCGACAAAGGAAAACAATACAAATCTCAATTTGCCATTGCAGGTAGTGTGTACAAATTGAACCAAGGGAAATTGAATCCAGGGAAGTATTCTTGGAAAGCAAGTACCACGTTTAACGGCAAGAAATACGCAAAGACGGGAGAATTCATCGTGGAGGAAATTCAATTAGAAAAATTAGAATCCTTTGCGAATCATGGCACGTTAAAACAACTGTCCAAACAATCGAATGGTTCTTTCCATGCGCTTTCCTCCTACCGAAGCATGTTGGATGAATTGGCAAAGCGAAACGACATTGCAACCGTCACTTATGAGGATCACACCTTTGATGATTTGCTCGATTATTTGATCGCTTTTGCTTTGTTGTTCTTAATGCTAGCCGGGGAATGGTTCCTGAGACGGTATTTTGGTTCTTATTAAAAGAGAAAAATGAAACACATCTTTTACCTATTCTTGATTGTTTTGCCTTTATCCGCTTGCTCACAACAATACCGTGATGGAGATCTTATTTTTCAATCCTCGCCATCGCGACAAAGCGCAGCCATTGAAGAAGCGACACAATCACCTTATTCCCATTGCGGCATCATCTTTTATGAAAACAATATCGCATATGTGT
>Ga0102873_1000338_pt1 | contig 17289 bp, 17 predicted proteins | sample Colrivmeta1547B3_FD_78183 | JGI IMG/M metagenome (GOLD analysis project Ga0102873, IMG submission 78183) | Estuarine microbial communities from the Columbia River estuary - metaG 1547B-3 | ecosystem: Environmental > Aquatic > Marine > Intertidal zone > Estuary | place: USA: Columbia River... | reverse complement strand
GTCTGCCTTGAACATCGGCCGTAATGTGCGCAAGCCCTAGTTCTTGATTAAATCGGGCAATCACATCAACAATAAATTGCTCGCGCTCCACCCGCTTGGAGTCGAGTAAGCCAGCGATCTCTTTATAGGTTGTGGGGGTAAGTATCCGAAAGGCTAAATCCTCCATTTCCCATTTCATTTGCCAAATCCCTAAACGATTGGCAAGGCTTGCATCAATGTCTAAGATTTCTTGCGCCCAAGCGGGTGATGCAGACAAACGACTTTTAGTAATCCAACGCAGAGTTTGTAGACGGGATGCAAGGTAGATCAACACAACGCGTAGATCATTCCCAAAGGCCAATAACATCTTACGTAAGATCTCTTCTTGGCCAGTAACGTTACTAACGCCATCTTGCTTCATTAGCTTAGCCTGAGCTTGACGTAAGCCACGGTAGCCAATGAGTAAATCACCGGCATCTTGGCCGATTTGCTTGATCAGTGCATCCTTACCAAGGGTGCTATGAAGATGCTCTGCGGCTTTCAGCGTTGCCTCGTCTAGATGTAAGTCCTGCAAAATGACTGCAACTTCGTTTGAGTGCTGCTCTAGAGATTCGCCAAACCAAGCATCATGCCTTTGGGAAACCTGATGAACATCAGTAACTTTGCTGGAGCGGTCTGGACTAGGCACGAGATTTACGGAATAAAAGTTCCTAAGAACAACTATAGGAAAAACTGGCGTGCAATGTCAATCTGTTCAGCCTTGATAAATGAAGGGGCATGACCAGTATTGGGGATCTCAATACTGCTAGCCTTGAGATTGAGCGTACACATCTCGGTCACTGTCTCTCGAGATAATAAATCGGAGTCGGCACCCCGCACTATCAGAATTGGGCACTTAATCTTCTGAAGGCTTTGCCACATCGCCAACTCGCCCGCTTTGGCAATCGCTGGAGTTACGGAAGCAAACGGTACCGCAATTGCAGGGTCATAGTGCAAAATCCATTGCTCATTCTTTTGCACGAGCATAGGGCCATTCAGTAACTCCCACTCACTATCGGTATGTTTACCAAATGGTGCGCAGATGGAGTTTAATTTCTCGAGTGCGATATGGCGATTGACATACGAGAATGGTTTACCCACATAACTCGCCAACCGAATTAGTGCGGCTGCCTCAATTCGGGGGCCAACATCATTGAGTAGCAAGCGTCTTACTGAGTTTCCAGGCATTGCGGCATACACCATGCCAATCAAGCCACCCATCGAGGTTCCAAACCAGTTCACCTTTTCCACACCCAACTTACTACTGAGGCTCGCCATATCACTAACATATTGCGGAATCGCATAGAACATGGGATTTGCGAGATAGTCAGAGTCTCCGCGGCCAACAATATCAGGGCACACTACATAGTATCGATCGCACAAAGCCTCGGCCATCACTCTAAAATCACTCCCGCGTCGCGATAAGCCATGCACGCAATACAAGACACTGGGATTATGTGGATCGCCCCAAGTATGGTATGCCATGCGGTGCGTTCCTGCGGGACTAGAGCATGCTACATAGTCAGTATGACCGTGATGCTCTTTGCTCAAGAGTGCAGTGTGGCGCGCCTTCTCTACATGAACAGGAATCGGCTCTAACTCTTGTTTGCCTGCCTCTTCTGGCTGCAAGGTAATATGATCAATGCCATAGGTCTCACGCAACATGGCTGATACTTTTTCTAGTATCCTTGGCCACTGCTTCATTTGCTTCACTTCAACATGACCGATTAATGCAGGATGACCTGGACTCATCTCCCAAACATGCAGATCGTGAACGGTCACTACACCATCAATCGCCATGAGATCGTGGCCCACCTTCACATAATCGATATGAAGTGGCACACCTTCCATGAGGAAGTGATAAGACTCTTTAAGGATGGAGAGGGTTGATTTCAGAATGAGTAGAGAAACAAAGATCGAGAGCAATGGATCAATTTGCATCCATCCACTCAATTGGATGACTACGCCAGATACTAATGCGGCAATCGATCCGAGAAGATCGCCCATCACATGAATCAAGGCGGCTCGCGTGTTCACGCTCTTCTTGTCGCGCGATAGAGACCATGCCACCAGAAGATTTACACACAAGCCAATGGCAGCCACAATCGTTACGGTCAACCCAGCTACTGGGTGCGGATCCTGAAAGCGGCTAATGGCTTCGATGATGATCCAAATTACTAAGCCCAACATCACCATGCAGTTCACAAACGCCGCGAGTGCCTCGGCGCGACCAAAACCAAAAGAATGTTTTGCTGAGGGTGGGCGTTTGGCGATGAACTGGGCTAGCAATGCTAAACCCAAAGCAGCTGCATCGGTCACCATATGACCAGCATCCGAAATTAATGCAAGCGAACTAGCCCACAAGCCTGCAATCAGCTCAACTGCTGAGAAGCCAAGGGTCAGAAATAAAGCAATCCACAGCCAGCGCTGGGCACGTCCTGTTACTGCGTGGGCATGTTCAGCATCCCCACGTTTATGCGCGTGTAAGTATTCGGCGTTCAATGCACCGCACTAAGATCGATTGGCGCACCCGTCTTTGCCTGAAATTCTTCTTTGCTAACGCCCGGTGCTAACTCCACTAGCTTCAGCCCCTTCGGGGTGATATCCAGCACTCCAAGATCGGTGATGATGCGATTAATCACACCAAGACCGGTCAATGGCAAAGTACATTTAGGCAAAATTTTGATTTCTTCACTGCCATCTTTTTTCTTGGCAACGTGCTCCATTAAAACTACCACGTGCTTTACACCGGCTACTAAATCCATCGCACCGCCCATACCCTTCACCATCTTGCCTGGAATCATCCAGTTGGCAAGATCACCGTGTTCACTAACTTGCATCGCGCCGAGGATCGCAATATTAATCTTGCCACCGCGAATCATGCCAAAGGAATCAGCCGATGAAAAGATCGCTGAGCCTGGCAAGGTAGTGACTGTTTGCTTGCCTGCATTAATCATGTCCGCATCCACTTGTGCCTCGGTCGGAAATGGGCCAATGCCTAAAAGACCATTTTCCGATTGCAACCAGACTTCCATCCCATCTGGTACATGATTGGCCACAAGGGTTGGCATACCAATGCCGAGATTGACATAAAAACCATCTTGTAACTCTTTAGCAGCGCGGGCCGCCATTTCATCTCTACTCCAAGGCATGATTGATTCCTCTACTTAATTCAGGTTAATTAGGCTTGCGTTAATGTGCGCTGCTCAATACGCTTCTCTGGATTTGTGTTCAACACAATGCGGTGAACATAGATACTCGGTGTATGAATTTGAGCAGGCTCTAATTGCCCATTCTCCACAATCTCTTCCACCTCAACTACGGTTATCTTGCCAGCCATAGCAACAACTGGATTGAAGTTCTGCGCAGTGAGGCGATAGACCAAATTACCCGCTTTGTCAGCCTTCCATGCCTTAACCAAGGAGATGTCTGAGACCAAAGAGCGCTCCATGATGTATTTCTCGCCATCAAAATCACGCACATCCTTGCCTTCAGCCACAATCGTTCCGACCCCAGTTTTGGTAAAGAATGCTGGTATACCACAACCACCAGCACGCAATTTTTCAGCCAGTGTTCCTTGGGGTGTGAACTCCAATTCCAATTCACCCGCTAAGTATTGCCGCTCAAATTCTTTATTCTCGCCGACGTACGAGGAGATCATTTTTTTTACTTGACGGGTCGCCAATAAAATCCCCAAACCAAAATCATCCACACCCGCATTATTAGAGATTGCCGTTAGGTTCTTAGCCCCTAGGTCCTTCACAGCCCCAATTAAGGCCTCTGGAATACCGCATAAGCCGAAACCACCAACGGCGAGAGTCTGCCCATCTTTGAGGACATCCTGAAGAGCGGCACGGGCACTAGGAAAAATTTTGTTCATACGTCTGACTTTCTTTCTGAATAGGGATTACTTAGGCTAAATGATAACCGCTCTAGATCTCAAAATTATTTACCAAAAGCACTAAACTAGAGTCATGAACCCCCAGGATCTACTTCAGCAATATGGCCCTCGTGAAGCCATGGACTTCGACCTGGTCATTGTGGGTGGTGGCCCTGCCGGCTTATCGGCGGCCATTCGGGCAAAGCAATTAGCACAGCAAGAAGGCTTAGAGCTCAGTGTTTGTGTGCTTGAAAAAGGGTCTGAGGTCGGTGCGCATATTTTGTCAGGCGCCATTATGGATCCAAGAGCGCTTAATGAGCTCATCCCAAATTGGCAAGAGCTAGGCGCCCCTCTCGAAACGCCCGTTAGCAAAGATCAGTTCACCTTCTTAACCGAAACCGGATCATTAACCGTCCCCCATCTGTTTTTACCTGAGTGTTTTAGTAATCAAGGTAATTACATCCTCAGTTTGAGTAATTTCACACGCTGGTTAGGAACACAAGCAGAAAACCTTGGGGTTGAGATTTTTCCGGGCTTTGCTGCAGCCGAGATTTTGTACAACGCTCAAGGGGCTGTGTGCGGAGTTGCAACTGGTAATCTGGGCGTCAGTAAAACAGGTGAGCCTACTGAGCAATTTCAATTGGGCATGGAACTGCGTGCTAAGTACACCCTCTTTGCAGAGGGATCGCGCGGTCATCTTGGCAAGGAGCTGATTCATCAATATCAACTCGATCGAAGTGCTGATCCCCAAAGCTATGGCATTGGTATCAAAGAACTTTGGGAAGTTTCTCCAGAGAATCATCAGCCAGGTTTGGTTATTCATACTGCAGGATGGCCCTTAGACTCCAAGACCTATGGTGGCTCTTTCTTGTATCACTTTGGTGAGAACAAAGTAGCCGTTGGTATGGTGGTTGGTTTGTCCTATCGCAACCCCTACTTAAGTCCTTTTGAAGAATTCCAGCGCTATAAACTACATCCGGCGATTCGCCCTACTTTTGAGGGCGGTAAACGCATTGCCTACGGTGCGCGCTCAATTACGGCAGGAGGATTAAATAGTTTGCCCCAGACCGTTTTCCCTGGAGGCGCTCTGATTGGTTGTGATGCGGGCTATCTCAATGCCTCACGCATCAAAGGTAGTCATGCCGCAATTAAATCGGGCATGCTCGCGGCCGATGCGGTCTTATCGGCTCTCTCTGAAAATCGCTCCAACGATATTCTTACTGCCTACCCCAGCGCATTTAAGAACAGTTGGCTTTACGATGAACTAAAACGCGCTCGCAACTTTAAGTCATGGATGTCCAAAGGTTTATACCTCGGCACCCTGATGGTCGGCATTGAACAAAAACTGTTAGGTGGTAATGTGCCATGGACCATTCATCAACGTAAAGCTGATTATGAATATCTTGAGCCGGCAAAACTCCATCGGATAATTGATTACCCAAAGCCAGATGGCAAAATCACATTTGATCGCCTCTCATCGGTATTTATCTCGAACACCAACCATGAAGAGAATCAGCCCTCGCACCTCACCCTGAAAGATCAGGATGTGCCGGTCGCCATCAATTTAGATGTTTACGCAGGCCCCGAACAACGCTACTGCCCTGCAGGTGTTTATGAATATATCGAGGTAAAAGGTAAACCTAAATTACAAATCAATGCGCAGAACTGCGTGCATTGCAAAACCTGCGACATTAAAGATCCGACTCAAAATATTGTTTGGGTCACACCTGAAGGTGGTGGCGGTCCTAATTACTCTGGGATGTAACTAGGTCTTGACCATACTTGGTTTCACTTGATAAATCGCTAAACCAGCGAGCGCACAAGCTACTGCCGCCATACCAAAGACTTGATTCGGTCCCAATTGATCCCAAATCCAGCCAGCACATAAGCCTCCCAAGCTACCCCCAAAGCCATACGCCACAGTCGTGAATAAAGCCTGACCGCGTGCTTGGAGAGGACCTGTAAACCAAGTCTGTATTAATCGAGTACTTGCACTATGATGCGCAGCAAAGGTTGCCGCATGCATCAACTGCGCCACAATTAAAAAACTGGTACTGGCAAAATAGCCAATCAGCACAAAGCGAATGACGCCAACCACAAAAGTCATTTGCAGCATGGCCGTTGGTGAGTAACGCGCCAAGACCTTGCTTTGAAAATAAAAGAAGATTACTTCTGCGAGTACTCCAAGCGTCCAAAATAGTCCAATCTGGAACTTGTTATAGCCCAGGTCTAATAAATAAAGGGAATAGAACACATACAATGCCGCGTGCCCAAAGATCATTGCAAAAGCGGATAGCAAAAACCAGCGCACTTCGGGCCTACGAAGGACCGAACGTAACTCACCACGCACCAAGGGTTGGCGCTCCATCTTTGTTTCTCGTAAGAAAAACGTATTGATCACAAGAAGAATCAGAACTGCCACTCCTAGCCAAGGAAAAATCACAATACCTTGCCAATGAAAGATCTCTCCTGCAATTAAAACCATGGTGATAAATCCAATCGATCCCCACAAACGTATACGCCCATAGCGATGATAGAAAGACTCTTCTTTGTATAAAGCATGCACGGTCGCCGCCTCGCCCAATGGCACCATACTGCTCAAAATAGTGTGTAAAACAAACATCCAAATTAATAGAGGGATGTATTCTTGTAAATAAAAAATGGCTACGAAGGTAACGCAGGCGAGGACAGCGCAAAAGCGCATGATGCCGACGCGATTCGATAAGTAATCAGAGAGCCAACCCCAAGAAAAAGGTCCCAAAATTCGGGTCACCTGTAACATCGACATGAGGGCTGCAATTTCTATCGCCCCAAAGCCAAGCTCTGCAAAATATAAACTGGCATAAGGCGACATCAAGCCAATGTAGGCGAAGTACAAAAAGAAAAAGGCCCCAAAGGCCCAACGGGTAGATGCAGTCATGCTCAGTAAATTAACGAGGACGTGCTGCTGGTATCGCACCAGTACTTAGCGTAACGTCGCCACATTGTGCACGGTGACGTAAAGCATGATCCATCAACACTAAGGCTAACATTGCCTCTGCGATTGGTGCCGCACGAATACCGACACAGGGATCATGACGACCCTTAGTCTGAATAACGGTGGGTTGGCCCTTAATATCAACGGTCTCTTTAGGACTCATAATGCTTGATGTGGGCTTAATCGCAATCGAGACCCGAAGATCCTGGCCAGTGCTGATACCGCCAAGCGTTCCCCCCGAGTTATTACTCGCAAAGCCGTCCGGATGCATCTCATCACCGTGCTCGCTACCCTTTTGAGTCACTACTGCAAAACCAGCACCAATCTCAACACCCCTGACAGCATTAATACCCATCATCACATGCGCAATATCGGCATCCAACTTATCAAACAGTGGTTCGCCCAAGCCAATCGGTACTTTACTGGCACGTACTTCAATCTTTGCCCCACATGAGTCCCCTGCTTTACGCAAAGCATCCATATACTCCTCAAGCTGTGGAATGATCTTGGCGTTGGCGGCAAAGAATGGGTTTTGTGTAATCTGCTTTGCATCGTCATACGGGACTGCAATCTCACCCAACTGACTCATGTGCGCCACAATCTCGGTGCCATAGTGCTCACGCAACCATTTTTTAGCAATGGCAGCGGCAGCTACAACGGGAGCAGTTAAACGGGCCGAAGAGCGGCCACCGCCACGCGGATCCCGAAAACCATATTTATAGTGATAGGTGTAATCCGCATGACCAGGACGGAAGGTCTGCAGGATATCGCCATAATCTTGACTGCGTTGATCGGTATTGCGGATCAGTAAGCAAATGGGTGTGCCGGTAGTTTTACCTTCAAAGACCCCCGACAGGATCTCAACCTTGTCTTCTTCTTTGCGTTGGGTCACATGCCTAGAGGTACCTGGCTTGCGGCGATCCAGATCTCCTTGGATATCAGCCTCCGAAAGAGCCATTCCTGGTGGGCAACCATCGACCACCGCACCAATTGCAGGACCATGCGATTCACCAAAGGTGGTGACCGCGAACAGAAGGCCTAAGGTATTTCCGGACATAACCCCATTATGGCACTAGGTGGGTAATCGTTCCTGAATGAGACTCTGCCGGATAGTCGGCATATTCGCAACAATCACCGCACCCGCTAAGGTGACCCACCAGGTAATGTAAATCCAGATCAGCATCAACGGTAGCATTGCAAACGTGCCATAGACTGTTTTATAGAATGCGACTTGGGTAATAAAAAAGGCAAAGCCAAATTTTGTGAGTTCATACGCCAGGCCTGCAAAGAGTGCGCCGGTCAATGCGTCTCGCCACTCTACCTTGGCATACGGCAAGATTCGGTAGGCTAGTGCAAAAACAATGAAGGCCAAAAGACTGGGGACGATCGTACTCATGAACTTAAAGCCTGCTGAAAGCGTTGGAAACCACCCGCTCGCTGATGCAAATAAGGCGCCACTGAGATAAATCCCTAAGCCGAGCAGTAAGGGGCCAATAACCATCGCGGCCAAATAAATCAGCATCTTCTTCATAAATGGTCTACGTTGTTTAACCTGCCAAATCTCATTAAAGGCCCGCTCAATCACGATCATGGTGACAATCGTTGTCACGAGCAATCCGATTGAGCCAAGTAAGGTGAGGCCTGTTGCTTTTGCAGAAAACTGGGCAAAGTAATTAGCGACCTGCTGACTAATACCACCAGGAAAATAATTTTTGAGTAACCACGTTTGTACGCTCGCCCGGAGTGCCACCACTCCAGGGAGATTGGATACTAAATACGACCCCACAGTAAGGATGGGCACTAAAGAGAGAATGGTTGTAAAGGCCAAACTCGCCGATACTTGATTGAGCTTCAAATGCTGGTTGCGGTCCCATAACTCTTTAGCAAGAGGGAGCCAACGCTGAATGGAATACGATAATTGCATGCCCGTATCATATGGGAATCTCTCTTGAATACCTAAGGAAACGCTTCACATGAGCTCCCCAGAAATTTTGGTCTTGTATTACTCTCGGCATGGTGCCACCCAGAAATTAGCGCGCTTGATTGCTGAGGGCATCGAAAGCGTTTCGGGGATCGGCGCCCGAATCCGCACCGTTCCAGCAATTTCTGCAGTCTGCGAAGCAACCGAGCCGGCAGTACCATCTGAAGGGGCTCCTTATGCAGAACACTCCGATTTTGAAGAATGCATTGGTCTTGCGATGGGCTCACCAACCCGGTTTGGCAATATGGCTGCCCCCCTCAAATATTTTTTAGACGGCAGCTCGGCGCAATGGCTCAGTGGTGCACTGCAGGGTAAGCCTGCTTGTGTGTTTACTAGTACTGGTAGTTTGCATGGTGGGCAAGAGACCACGCTCCTCTCGATGATGATCCCCTTAATGCACCACGGTATGGTCTTAGTGGGACTTCCATACAGTCATAGTGAGCTGATGAACACCGCAACCGGTGGTACTCCATACGGCGTTACTCATCTAGCCCATGCCGATGGGAGTGCGCCAATTAGTGCAGACGAGAGCCGTCTAGCCATTGCCCAAGGCAAACGCCTTGCTGAGATTGCCTTACGCCTGCGAGTTGTTCGTTCATGAGCAAATTACTTGCCGCAATCCTCAGTAAGGATAAATATGTCCTGATAGCGAGCGCAGCCACACTCGATCTCATTATTGTGTGCATTGCGTGGGAGTGGTTTATCTCACCCTTGCGACCCGGTGGCTCATGGCTCATTCTGAAAGCACTTCCTTTGGCGGTGATGCTTCCAGGCCTATGGCGTGCCAAGGTATACACCATGCAGTGGGGGACCATGCTGATCCTGATCTACACCACAGAAGCCTTAGTACGAGTCTCTGAATCGGGTTGGAACTTTTGGATGGCACTGCTTGAGTTGGTTCTTTCGGTCATCATCTTCATTTGCCTATTACTCTATTTAAAACCAATCAAAGCCGAGGCGAAAGCCAAGGCAAAAGCAGATACAAATACAAAGCAATAGAATAGTCCGATGAACCCCACTGCTTTTATTGCCCACTGTCAGACCTTACTGGGCACTCAGTATGTACTTCTCGAAGAATCCGATCAATCTCCTTATCTGAGGGATTGGCGCAATCGCTACCAAGGTAAAGCGCTCGCCATCCTCTTACCCCAGAACACAGAACAGGTAGCTGAGATTGTGAAAGCCTGCAACCAAGCGAAGATCTCGCTTGTACCCCAAGGTGGAAACACCAGTATGTGTGGCGCTGCTACTCCTAACGATTCTGGGCAGCAGGTGGTCTTAAACCTCAAGCGCATGCAGACCATACGCGGGATTGATGCGAGCAATCAAACGATTGTGGTTGAGGCGGGTTGTATTTTACAAACCGTACAAGAGGCAGCTAAAGTCCAAGGTTTTCTGTTTCCTCTAAGCTTAGGTGCTCAAGGTAGTTGTCAGATTGGTGGTAATTTAGCAACCAATGCCGGTGGTACCAATGTCTTGCGCTACGGTAACGCGCGTGAGTTGTGTTTAGGTCTTGAAGTAGTTACTGCACAAGGTGAGATCATGCAAGGGCTGCGGAGTTTACGTAAAGACAATACGGGCTTTGACCTGCGAGATCTCTATATCGGTTCTGAGGGTTGCTTAGGAATCATCACTGCTGCGGTCTTAAAGCTATTTCCTCTTCCTACGGCACAGTGGACTGCCTTAGTAGCGGTACCCGATATTCCATCGACCATCGACCTCCTTAATCTCTTTCAGAAACGCACAGCGGCTTTGCTGACTGGTTTTGAGATGATGTCTAGGGACTCGCTTGATTTAACTGCTAAACACTTTGCGCAGATGAAGAATCCTCTGTCCAATGATCCTTCATACACTATCTTGGTTGAGCTATCCGATCATGAGAGCGAAGAACATGCCCGTAACTTAATGGAAAGTGTGCTCGAGAGCGCTTTTGAAACAGGCCTAGCAAGCGATGCGGTAATAGCAAGCAATCTCTCTCAAGCCCAATCATTTTGGACCATGCGCGAACATATTACGATGGCCCAGGCACAAGAAGGCGCTAACCTCAAACACGATATCTCCCTACCCATCTCTTCCCTTCATGCATTTATAGAGGAAACCGATGGTATCTTGCGACAACGCTTCAGTGGCGTGCGCCTTATTAACTTCGGACATCTTGGGGATGGTAATTTACATTACAACGTCGCTCCGCCAACTGGTGAGAACCCGAAAGAATTTAATCGTAGTTATGAGCAAGTGATTCATGATGTGGTCTATACGCAAGTTGAGAAACACCATGGCTCGATCTCTGCGGAGCATGGGATTGGTCAACTCAAATTACCAGACCTAGAGGCGCATCGTGGTCCAGTTGCGCATCAGTTAATGCGCAGTATTAAACAGGCTCTTGACCCGAATAACATCCTCAATCCTGGAAAAGTCCTCGCAGGATAATGCTGCGCTTACTTTGCTTCTTAGCGTTATTCGTATCCGCAACGGTTAATGCAAACCTTGTTGAAGATCTACGCTCCGGTTCCAGCATCATCATCATGCGTCATGCTGATGCCCCTGGATTTAGCGACCCTCCAGGCTATCGCCTCAACGATTGTTCTAGCCAACGCAATCTCGGCAATGATGGGCGCACGCAAGCGGCAGAGATTGGTAAGTGGCTAGCAGCCCAAGGTATTCAGGAAGCCCGGGTCTTTAGTAGCCCTTGGTGTCGTTGCATAGACACCGCCACTCTTTTAAATAAAGGTCGTGTTACACCAGAGTCTTCTTTAGGTTCGTTCTTCGAAGAAATGAGTCGGGGTGATAAACAAACCAAAGAGCTTGAAGCGTTCATCCAAAAACAATTGTCTAGTAACAATAAAACACCGCTGATTTTAGTGAGTCACCAAGTTAATATTCGTGCGTTTACCGGTGCATCGGTTGGTTCAGGTCAAATGCTCTTGGTGAAAGTAAACAAACAAGGACAGGCAATTCATCAACGCTCTATTCCCTAATTGTTAGAGTTTGAGGAGATTCAAATAACTGAGTCTAAAAATGAGAAAATGTGTTTATGAGCACCATTATTGACCCAGCCATCCTTTTCTTTATCTTTGGTGTATTTGCTGGATTGGTGAAATCCAATCTAGAGATCCCACAACCGATTACACGCTTTCTATCCCTTTACCTTTTAATGGCCTTGGGCCTAAAAGGTGGTTTTGCTCTGCACGAATCTGGGTTGACCTTAGCCATTACTACCAGTTTAGGCATTGCCATCTTCTTAGCGTGCGTTGTGCCACTGGTGAGTTACTTCTTTCTAAAAACCAAACTGGGTGCGCTTGATTCTGCTGCGATTGCAGCAACCTATGGTTCTGTGAGTGCAGTTACTTTTATTACCGCTACCCAGTATTTAAATCATATTCAGATCGAGTACGGCGGTCATATGGCGGCAGCAATGGCACTAATGGAATCTCCTGCCATTATTCTGGCGATCTTTTTAGCCAATCGCGCGAAGTCCTCGGTCTCTCAAACAAAACATCCCCTCAAGGTCGGCAAACTTTTACATGAGTCTTTTACCGATGGTGCCCAACTTTTACTATTAGGCGCCATGCTGATTGGTATTCTGTCGGGGCCAGATGGCCAAAAGGTCATGGCTCCATTCTCGGTTGATCTGTTTAAGGGAATGCTAGCTTTTTTTCTACTCGATATGGGTTTAATGAGTGCAAAGAGTTTTGCAGACCTTAAAGGAAAGCCGCGCGTGCTGTTTTTATACGCCTTCATTGCACCACTTTGTCATTCCTTATTTGCACTAAGTCTGTGTGCGCTCTTTCAAGTTGAACTTGGTAATACTATTTTGCTGATGGTTCTTGCTGCTAGTGCTTCCTATATTGCAGTTCCTGCTGTGCTTCGTCATGCTCTTCCTGAGGTTAGTCCCGCCCTCTATATGGGCATGTCGCTCGGCATTACTTTCCCTCTCAATATCATTATCGGTATTCCCTTGTATGCCCAAATTGCACGCTGGGTGATGCCTTCTTAGTCTTGTTCTTAATGTATCCAAATACGTAATACGGAGTTACCATGGTTCCAAATGCGCGTCGTCAGGTCTTGAAGTGGGCTGCAGGGGCAAGTGCTGTAGCACTCAGCCCCCAGTTGATGCAATTTGCTCGAGCCGCAGATGATTTTTTGAAGGGCCCGCCCGTAAACGATATTCCTGCTAAGCAATTAAGTCAGCATGTTTGGATGATTTACTCCCCCGATGGTTTTCCAACCCCAGAAAACCAGGGCATGATGGCCAATGTCACTTTTGTAGTTAGTCAGCAAGGGGTCATTCTTTTAGATACGGGTGCATCTGTCCAAATTGGCGAGATGGCAATCCGCATGATTAAGCGCGTGACTCATAAACCTGTGATTACTATCTTTAACTCGCATTATCACGGCGATCATTTTTTAGGTAATCAGGCATTTATTGAAGCGTATGGTAAAGACATCCCCATTTATGCCCACCCTTACTCGATCAATCAAATTAAAGGGATTGAAGGTAATGCTTGGCGTAATCTCATGGAACGCTGGACCAACCAAGCGACTGCTGGCACCAAGGTAATTCCGCCGACTCATATTACTAAGCAAGGGGATATTTTTAACTATGGTGACGTCCGTATCAAGATCCATCACTATGGGATTGCTCATACACCTGGCGATATTTGTATGCAGCTTATCGAAGATAAGATTACTTATGTGGGTGATATCGCCATGGGTAATCGCATCGCCAATATCGATGATGGTTCGTATGTTGGTACTTTTAAAACCTATAAAAACCTGCAAAGTTCTGCGGGTAATCAGATATGGATACCCGGCCATGGTGAACCGAGCAAACAACTCCTTAAAGAGTATGGTGAGTTTTTAGCTGGGATTTATGAAACCTGTGTAAAAGCAGTGAAGGATGGTCAAGATCTAAGTGCTGCAAAGTCCTTGGTCCTTAAAGACCCGCGGGTTAGTAAACGCGCTAAGACCATGCAAGGCTTTGACAACAATATTGGTAAATACACGAGTCTTGCTTACTTAGAGGCTGAAAAAGAGGCTTTTTAAGAACTTTATACTGAAGTGGTCTAACTAACACCCTCATTTCAGTTCATAGTTTGTATCGCTTAGTGTGTAAATTGCCTAGCTAACTGTTCTGCCTGTTTGGCAATTGCGTTTGCAGCTACAACATCACCTAAACTTCCCATGGTTGCAGGTCCTATCATCCATAAATCATTCCATGGTGCTTGTTTAGGATCTAAAACCTTAAAATCTGCATTAACACGGATGCCTACTGCCAAAGCATCTGGAAGTGCGTAGCCCTCCCCCATTAACTGATCCAATAATGGATCTGAACTAGGACCCGTGCAATTAATCACTCGGTCTCCGCAAAGCTCGGTGCCATTTGCCAAGAGTACCTTGATATCCGAGTGACTGAGTATTATTTGCTTAGCTCGACCTATCGCAAAGTTGATCTGCCCATTGGCCCTCAATGCCTCAAGCGCTGCAATGGTTTGAGGTCCCGCCCTAAATCGATAGAGATTCCATAGCCAACCAACGCGTTTTATCAAAATCTTCCGTTGATGATCTGTAAACTCTTGCCAAATTCGATTCAGCTCAGGTCGTAATTCCTCCCATGCGCATTGCCATTCAGAACTCTGCGGGGGCGCAGCTGGTAAGTAATGACGCATAAACCGAACTAAGCTGGTAGGGGTAAGATGACTTGGCCACTGCGGTTGCCGCTGCCTTTGCCAAGGCGCCTGCGCCGGAGGAAATATAGCGCGGGGACTAATGACATTAACGCGACCGCGATGACCTTTCTCAGCAAGTGCATTGATCGAATCGAGGGCTGTGAGCCCTGCTCCAAGCAAAATAATTTCTTCATCTGGCCCAATATCATTCAGATGATTACCAGGCCAGGGGTTTTCAACCAAGCGTGTGCTTAGGTCATGACTTGATGTATTTTGACTACTTATAGGGCAAGGCCACCGCGGTGACGTATTTCCGGTAGCCAAAATGACATGCTTGGCTATGACGCTTTCTTGGCCATACTCAAGAACCCAATGCTCGTTGACGCGTCTAATTTGATCAACCCTAGCATGGATTTGTTGGAGCTTTTGAGGACCTAAGGCACTAACAAGAAGAGCTTGCATATAGAGACCAAAATCGTTGCGACGATAAAAATAGCCTGCTTCATGCTTAGCATGATGATCATTGAGTGATTGCTCTGCCCAGCGAGCAAAATGCAATGGATCTTCTGTAAAAATAACAGGAAGATCCTCGCGCACGTTTAGGCGGTAGGCAGGACTACTTGTTTTGTAGGCATTACCCCGCCCTAACTCGCCCGGTCCGAAGACTCTTAGAGATGTTGCAGGGATGCCATGACGCAAAAGATGAAGCACCATGACTGCAGCTGCAAAGCCATCTCCTACAATTGCAATAGTATTTGTGTGAGCCACTGTCTAAACAAATGAACTGAATGAAACAGTATAGTTTGCTAATTCATGAGGGTATGAATCAGAAAAAAGGCCGCCAAATCGGCGGCCTTTTGGTAAGCAACGGTAACTGATTACTTACGTTTATTAACAGAGTCTTTAAATGCTTTACCGGCTGAGAACTTAGCAGTCTTCGAAGCGGCAATCTTGATTGCCTCACCTGTTTTTGGATTGCGACCAACACGAGCTGAACGTTTGCCCTGACTAAATGTTCCAAAACCAACCAACTGAACTGGATCGCCTTTGGTTACAGCTTTGATGATGTTATCAATTGCAGAATTAAGAGCACGCTCTGCGCTTGCTTTTGAAAGTTCTGCTTCATCAGCAATTTTTTCTACTAGTTCAGCTTTATTCATATTTTTTTCCTTTAAACAAACAATTAAAAAACTGCCAAAAAAGGGCTGCAACCGCAGCCCAAAAATCAAAATCGTATGAGCAAAATTACTAACCGCATTTGTAACGCAATTAATAAGGGCTTAGTTTGCTACATCCCTCTACTGAAAACAAGGGGCAAGCTCTAAGGATAATCCCTCATTTTTACACTAGTTTTAACCCGATTGAAACCTTTGCTGGCTTGAATTTGCGGGTAATTTCATAATCTGGTTAAAAATATACAGCATTTACTTGACAATCGGCCCACGTCTTACCAACATCTTTCTACCAATCATTACCGTCGCAATTACTAGGCTAGCAAAAATAATATTGATCCCGGTAATGGGTTCGGAGACCAAAATAGCAGAGGCGAATAGAGTACAGAAAGGTTGTAATAACTGTACTTGACTAACGCGTGATATTCCACCAATTGCCATACCGCCATACCAAAAGAAGAACCCAATAAACATGGAGAAAATACTCAAATATAGAAAACTAGACCAGGCGATGAGATCTGCCTGTAAGTAATTTGACTCAAAAGTGAGGATACTAAATAAGGCATTGATCGGTAACGCGATTACTAGGGACCAAGAGATTACCTCCTTAGCGTTCATTGTGCGCGATAAATTACCGCCCACTGCGTATGAAATTCCATTAGCTAAACACGCTATTAAGAGCAGATAGTCCGTGTACTGAATCCCTCCACGGCTGTTCATAAAAGCATAAGTCACCACGAGAGTACAGCCAATCAAAGCACTTACCCAAAATCCTAAGGAAGGCCGCTCTCTAAAAAGCAGCACCCCTGCTACCACGGTAGCCAAAGGCATGATGCCCAAAATAACGCCTGCATGCGATGCCTCACCCTCGGTCATTGCCAGATTAATAAAAAGTGGAAAGATGAACACCACACCGATGGCCACAATGACAAATTGTCTTAGCTCGCTTAGGCCAGGTAATTTTGCTTTGATACTAAATAAGTAAATAGCCGCTAAGACTCCCGCAAGAACGGCACGAGCAAATGCAATGAAGTAAGGATTAAAAGTTTGGACTGCTATCTTAGTAACCGGTAGGGTCAGGCTAAAAATAAAGATGCCAATAAAACCGATGAGCATTCCTCGTGTTTCAGTTTTCACGGTGGCAATCTGTTGGAAAAAAAGAAAATGGCCCCAATACGAGGCCATTAACTAATATAGTTGAAGGATTTATTTTCTGGACTTCGGTTTAATTGCGAACGAAAGATAGCTTAATGCGACGGCTGAACCTAAGGAAAATAAAAACACTGCAGTTTTTGGTTGGGGGGCGCTGACTGAAAAAATTAAATATAAGGCTAAGGTAATACTAATTACCATTCCAGAAAAACCAGCGATTTTCATGGCTTTATCAAGATTACTCATTGAGTCATTTAATAACATATGGTCTCCTTTTGAGGGCGTTGGTCAAGAACCGTAATAATTGTATCCCCTTTGAGCCACCCGCTCATATTTTTAATACGCTAAGCAGTGTGTGTTTTCAAGTACCGAATCACCCAGGGAGCATCGCTATCGCTTGGGAATATTGGATAGTGCACGGCTTCAATCACACCATGGTT
>Ga0102873_1000329_pt1 | contig 17543 bp, 11 predicted proteins | sample Colrivmeta1547B3_FD_78183 | JGI IMG/M metagenome (GOLD analysis project Ga0102873, IMG submission 78183) | Estuarine microbial communities from the Columbia River estuary - metaG 1547B-3 | ecosystem: Environmental > Aquatic > Marine > Intertidal zone > Estuary | place: USA: Columbia River... | reverse complement strand
GGCGTTGACCAACGCATTTACGGAGAGTTCACCAAAGGATTAGAGAGTTGGTTTACGCTAGGCATCATGCAGACCAAAGAAAAAATCACATACAGCGATGAGGTGTCAGGCAATTCGGTTACCACGGATTATTTAAGACGTCCTACCGACCGCAGAGTGAATTTGGGTGCGGTTTTTCAGGATCAAATGCCCAACAATCCGAGTTTGAGAGTGAATTTGACCATGAATATCGGAACAGGTATTCCCTATTATTTGGATGGTAAGGCCCGATATACCACAACGCCTAACACGATACCTCCATATCGTCGGGTTGACATAGGATTTAGTAAAATATTTGAACCTAAAAAGTACAAATGGGTAGGAAAAATGGGCATGAGCAATGCTTGGTTAAGCATCGACATTTTCAATTTGCTCGATATCAACAACGTAATCGGATATAGCTGGGTCAAAGACCTTCAAAACAACCGTTACGGCGTGCCGGATTATCTCACCGGAAGACGCATCAACATCAGACTTTACGGCAGCTTTTAATTGCCACCACCGAATGGGACATTTCCACCGGGCGTAGGCGTAGCGCCACCGGAATTCCCTGTACCCGAAGGAGGACTTCCCGCACCGTTGTTCATCGATGCTTTTTCTTCCTCACACTTGGCCAATCTCGCTTTTGCGTCGTTTAGTTGTGCCTGCGCTGATTTCAATTGAGATTGCAAAGAGTTTACTTCCGATGTTTTGGCGTTCAATTTGTCTTGCAAATCTTTTATAGCCAATGCCTTATCTTCCATCAATTTTTGACATTCATCCAAACTCTTTCTGCCCGCATCCACTTCCCCATTCAACTCGGTGATGGTCAATTTCAATTTGGCGATCTCTGATTTCAGCGCATCCATTAAAGCCATCATATCGGTTGAGCTAGAATTACTACCCGCAGTGGCTAATTTGTCCTCACAGGCTTTTAAATCAGCTTTCATCTGTTTTAGAGACTTCTGACAATCTTGGTATTCCGCCATCAATACATCGTAGGCATTTTTCTTAGATTCCAAATCCACCAATGCTTGATTTAGAGAATCGCGCGTTTTGATGCAATCATTTCCAGTTGATGCATTTTTTATGGCGATTTCCAATTCGCTGATGCGTTTTTTGGCCGCTTCTAAATCCGACAATGCTTTGTCTAATTGATCTTTAGGAATGCATAATTTCAACTTGGCTTCCAATTCTTTTGTTTTTGCTTGTTCCGCAGTCAACTGCTGTTTGATGTCGGCCACGGATTTCTTCAAAACCTCTAGTTCCGCCGTCAATCCAGCAGATTTGGTTCTCTCCGCCGCCAATAGTTGCTCTAACTGAGCAATCTTATTCTTGTATGGGGTGCAATCCTCAGTTATTGCCACAGATTTAAGCTGATCTTCCAATCGCTTTTTCTCCGCATTTAATAGGTCAATTTGCTTTTTCGCATCCGCCAAAGCATTTTCATTTTTCAATCGTTCATTTTCGAAACGGACCCGATCTAGTTCCAATCGGATTCTATCATCTTCTGCCTTCAACCGATCGTAATCACCTTTCCATTTAACGAGATCAGTTTCACAATTCTTGGCCTTGTTACTTGCTTCAACCTCTTTCAACTGAATGTCGGCAAGTTGCTTTTTCAATGCTTCTTCCCTATTCTTACAGTCATTCAAAGCCTTTTGAGAGGCAGGATTAATGGGTGTTGGGATATTTTTATTCACCACAATTGTATCGCGTTTTACTACAGTTTTTATTTCTGTCTTGATAATGGTATCGCGGACGATTTTTATCACAGTATCACGAACGATCCTGATCACAGTATCACCAACAAATCTCTCTGTAACTTCCACCGGAGGAGCTATACTATCATTATTGATTTCCTCTTCGTCGTATTCGTCGGTGTAACGATGACAGTCGCCAATTTTTGACCTGAACCCAATATAAAAACTAGCCCCTTGCGTCCCTGTATTTCTCATGAAATTACCCAATCCCCAAAGGTTGTTACTTCCGATAATAACTGGACCAAATCGCACAAAACCACCCACTTGCACTTCCGTATAGTCGTTGGCTATGCTAATAGGCATGCCGTATTCGAATCTCTCCCCTTGAAATCTAGGCACGAAGCTCAGAGAGGACGAACGTCGAAGACCAGGCATATCCACCGGTTTTAAACTATGCACCAAATAACCACCCAAGTGCCATTTGCCGGAGCGAATATCCATTTGCATATTGAATGCCATGGGCGTGTAAGTGGTAAATGAACGAAGCGGATTAGCGCCCACTTTCTCTGCTGCCGTTCCAATTTGATCAAATGCATTGGGGCTATGATTCACACTGTTAACACCGTATATCTGTCCAATTGCAAATGCTGAATCCATTTTATATATACCATTGGTTACACCCATCTGGTAGCGAGTGCCATCATGAGAGATGAAACCAACATCGGTTAAACTCGCGCCAAATTTGACTTTATAGGTACGCTGTAATTCACGTTCACAGCCCGTAAATGACCTCAAATCCAGCTTCATTCCCGGTCTGATCTCGTACATAAATCCTAAATCAAAACCCGCACCTACTCCAGACATCGAACCAAATTTTAATCCCAATGGCGCATTCATTGTACTGGATGCAGATTGAGCATCGGTAAACATATAAGCACCATACAATTGATTGACCTGTAAATCATTGTTTCCTTTGTATTGCAAGTCCAAACTACTCGCACTCAAATGTGCAGCGCCCATTCCTATTAATAATTTTGTGGTCGCACCCCACTTAAATGCAGAGGCCCCTTTTCTAGCATTTGCATCGCCGGCATACGAACCAAATGAGAAAAAATATTCTTGGTATTTATCGGTGTTAAACGCAAATGGTGTTTGATTTTTGATGGTTCCGCCTATTTTCTTGTCCCATTCCGACCTGCCGTATCGTAAAATATTCCCTAAATCTGGATTTACCCCCTGGAAATTGAAACCTGAAACCCCTTTTATTCCTAATCCAAAACCCACTTTATTGTCGGCCATAAAGAACATCGACGGACCATAGGTCTCATTCAAATAATTCAAGCTCCAATTCTGATTTTCAGATTTTGGCATCCAAGACTGATCCATGCGTAAACTGCTCGATTCACGTTTCCATGAATTTGCAAAACTGCTTTGAGCATCCAACGACGTACCCCACCAGTTTACATAAACCCTCTTAGAATAGTTCGATGCAACATTCGCTGGATTCATAAACACCGAATAAGGCGTATTCAAATCACCCACTACCAAACCCAAAGGTTGCTGAGCAAAGAGATGACCCGCGCAAGAAAAAATTAATGCGAAAATGGCTGTTTTAAAGCGGTTGAAATTAATGATAGTTTTCATTTATGGGAAAAACCAAAGTTATGTCAATGATTGTAAAATGCCTATCTAACCAATATTATACCAATTTTCATCCCCCCAATGATTCAATTTGACGAATGATGTAAATAAACTGTGAAGCGTATCTTAAATTTGAGACCCTTACTATGAAAAAGTTTCTCAAGTATTTTATTACCCTGTTGAGCGGATTTGCTCTAGGCATCATTTCAATTGCTTTGGTATTTGGCATTTTCATCTCTGGACTCACCTCTCAAATTGGTAATTCAAAGGAAGAAGAATTGTCTGAATCAACCATCCTAAATCTAACTTTAGGTACAGAAGTCACTGAACGAAGCACCTCTAACCCACTAGATGAAATCATTTCTGCTGCCAGCAATGAATCACCTGCATTGGGGCTCGACGATATAATCAACGGACTTAAGAAGGCTAGCAAAGACAGCCAAGTGAAAGGCATTTATTTGGATTGCGGTAGTTATGGCGGCGGAATGGCCACGGCGGAGGAGATTAGAAATGCTATTTTGTTATTTAGAAAGGCGGGTAAATCTGTTGTGGCTTACAGCGGATTGTATTCCGAATTGGGCTATTACATTGCATCGGCTTGCGATAAGGTTATTTTAAACCCTAGAGGATTTCTTGAAGTGGATGGGATATCAGCCAAATTTGTCATGTACAAAGGCCTGTTCGACAAATTAGGGGTTGATTTTCAGGTTTTTCGCGTTGGCAAATTCAAATCGGCGGTAGAACCTTTCATTCAAAAGGAAATGTCCGAAGCCAATCGCGAACAAGTCACAGCCTACATCACATCGTTGTACAAATTTCAAATCAAAAACATCGCATCAAGTAGAAATTTGCAAATGGATTCTGTTTGGCAAATCGCGATGCAATCCAAGGCGCAATTACCCAAAGACGCAAAATCATTGGGCTTGGTTGATGCCTTAGAGTATGAAACAGAAGCAAAGAGCATCGCGGCCAAAGAGGCTAAAATGAGACCGGAAACAGCCCATTGGTTCGATTTTGCGAAATATGCAAAAGACGCCGACCCCTATGCTTATAGTGAGAATAAAATTGCAGTGATTTATGCCGTGGGTGAAATCATGCCAGGAAAACAGAATCCAAATGAGCAGATTGGTAGCAAAACCTTTATCACACAGTTACATAAAGCCCAAAAAGATGAAAGTATCAAAGCCATCGTAATTCGTATAAACTCTCCAGGTGGAAGCGCGTTTGCGAGTGATGAAATGGCCCATGAAATCATTGCCTGTAAAAAAGTAAAACCCGTGATCGTTTCTTTTGGCGATGTTTCTGCTAGCGGCGGTTACTACATGGGTTGTGTGGCAGATAGTATTTTCGCCTTACCCAATACAATTACGGGATCCATTGGCGTATTTGCCTTGTTACCAAACACAGAAAAACTTTTCGGCAATACCATGGGACTCAATTATCAAACGGTAGAATTGGGTGAATTGTCGGCTGGATGGCGCCCTGACAGAGCCTTAAGCCCTAAAGAACAAGAAAAAATGCAGTTGATGGTCAATAGCATCTACGATGATTTTATCACCACTGTTGCCAACGGAAGAAAATTAACCAAAGGGAGAGTTTCTGAATTGGCCGAAGGTCGCGTCTATACTGCCGAAGATGCACTACCATTGGGATTGATTGATGGGCTTGGTGGGATAGACAGGGCCATTACATCGGCTGCAAGGAAAGCACAAATCAAGGAATACAGAGTGGTTAAATTCCCTGAAAATGAAGATTGGTTGAGTCAAATTTTACAAGCCGATGAGGTGAGTAAAGCAAAATTCAGAGCACTAGCCAAGACCACCGGAATTGATCTAAAGACTTTGCAACAAATCGATCAGATTCAGTACCTCCGAGGACCCCAATACCTCCTACCTTGGTCGGTAAAAATGCATTGATCATCGATTGCTGCTAAAATTCCGCCCACCATGGAAACTTAAAACACAGAAATAGTTTCCAAAGCGAATTTTAATTCTTAATTTTGCGCCATATTATGGAATTGGTGCACAAAGTTCAACTTACAGCAGAGCGATTATTCAGTCGTTTCGGTGTAAAAAGTGTCACCATGGACGATGTCGCCAAAGAGATCTCCATCTCCAAAAAGACATTATACAAGTGCTTTAGGGACAAAGAAAGCTTGGTTATGTGCACAATCGAATCGCACATGCAGGAAACGGAGCAAGCCATTAGCAACATTATAGCTGTTGAGGAAAATCCCATTTATCAATTGTACAAAATCACCCAGTACATAATCAGCAATCAACGTCGTTTCAGCCCTAGCATGATGTACGACCTAAAAAAGTATCATCCCAACAGCTTTCAGATTTTCGAAAAGCATAGAAGCAGTCACATCGTAAATCACATCAAACAGAACATCGAACTCGGAAGAAACACCGGACACTACCGAAACAATTTTGATGCCCTTGTCATTGCTCATAGTTTCTCGATGCTTTCGTTCAGTGTATTCGAGAGTTTGGAGCTGAATAACTTAGAAATTCCTCAAAATGATTTAGTCATAGAAATTATCCGATACCATTTACGCGGAATTTCCACATCAGAAGGATTAAAAATTGTAGATGAAATCGATTGGACAAACAAACCACAGAAAAATTAACATGAAACGCATAGTCATTCTTTCACTTCTCCTCGCCCAATTGTCGTTGCGCGCGCAGGAAGTCAAACAGTTCAGCCTCCAGGAAGCGTTGGCCTTTACGGAGCAAAACAACTTAAGTTACTTAAATGCACAATATGATGTGCAAATTGCGCAGGAAACGGTAAAACAAACCACTTCTTACGGATTGCCTCAAGTGAGTGCATCGGCGGGGTTCCAACAGTACCTTACCATCCCTGGCAACTGGGTAAACAATTTCACCAAAACTCCTGGATCTTCAGCCCCTGACTTTATCTTTTTACGTTTTCAGCAAGAGTTCAGTAGCAATGCTGCATTTTCGGTAAGTCAATTGCTATTTGATGGTACTTACATGGTGGGATTGCGTGCAAGCAAAGCATTCATGGGAATGAGCGACTTATTAAAGCAAAAAGCATTACGCGATGCGCAACTCAATGTCGCCAAAGCATATGTCACGGCGGTGTCTACCCAGAAAAACCTCGACTTAATCCAAACGAATATCACCTTATTGGAAAAGTCCCTTTACGATGTCACTGAAATGAACAAAGAAGGATTTGTTGAATCTCTAGATGTGGACCGACTCACCCTCTCTTTGAGGAATCTTAAGTTGCAAAAGGAAAAGTTAGAGAATGCAATTCTAATCACAAAAAATGCCCTAAAAATGCAAATGGGATTGTCGCTAGAAACTGAAATTACATTAACTGAAGACCTTGACAAGTTGGAGAATTCATTGAGTATTGACGACATTGCTAAGAGTTCATTCTCTAGCAGTAACCGCATCGAGCACAAGTTATTGGAGCAAAGTATCACACTTGGGAACTTAGATAAACAGCGATACAAGGCAAGTTCATTGCCTTCTGTTGTGGGTTTTTATCAAAATCAAAAAAGCACATTGCGCAGTGAATTTAACTTCTTCCAGAGCAACTTACCTGTGAACAATTCATGGGTCCCCTCCTCTGTCTATGGCTTCAACCTTAGAGTGCCAATTTTTGCAGGCGGATTAACACAATCCAAAATTCGCGAGACCAACATAAAAATCGAAAAGGCTAAAAACGACATGGCCAATTTTGATCGATACGCTGCCTTTGAATACACCAATGCAATCAACAGCTACGAAGTCAACATCCAACAAGCAATCAACCAAAAAGAGAATCTGGTATTGGCACAGAAGATATACGACAAAGCGAATTTGAAGTATAAGGAAGGCGTTGGAAGCACCTTAGAAATCATGCAAGCAGAAACAGAGCTTCGCACTGCCAACAACAATTACATGAATGCCATTTACGACTTAGTCATTTCAAAAATCGATTATAGAACCACAACAGGAACACCTTTAAAATAAAAAATCCATGAAACGCAACATCATATTATTCAGTGTATTGGCCACTTTGGCCATCAGCGCATGCGGAGGCAAGAAGACCGCCGAAGACAATAAACAAGCCAAATTAGACGCGCTTAAAAAAGAGATTGCCAAATTGCAGTCTGAGGCAAGTGCTCTTGAAAAAGAGATCGATCAAAAATCAGGAAAAATCAATGGTAAGGCCGTTGAAATCACCGAAATCAAGAAGGGTGTATTCCAAAGTTACATCATGATCGAAGGATCCGCCGATGCCAATGAAAGCACCATCGCAACGCCTAAAGTCCCCGGAACCATCGTAAGAGTATTGGTTCAACCGGGCGCAAGTGTTACGGCCGGTCAAGTATTAGCCCAACTCGATAATACCACCATTTCTCAAGGTCGCAACGAATTGCAGCAACAAATGATCTACGTCACCACCCTTTTCGAAAAGCAAAAAAGACTGTGGGAAAAAGGCGTGGGTACTGAAGTTCAATATCTATCTGTGAAAAATCAGAAAGAAGCATTGGAGAAAAGCATGAAGACGTTGGAAACACAAATCGACATGTATAACATCAAGGCACCAATAACCGGAACCTTGGAAAGTGTTGATGCCAAAGTGGGTCAAGCCGTTGCCCCTGGCCTACCCTTGTTCAGAGTAATGAACTTGAGCAATATCAAAATCAAAGCAGATGTTGCTGAATCGCACTCCAAAAAAGTAAAGGCAGGTGATAAAATCAAAATTTTCTTCCCCGACCTTCAAACGGAAATTGATGCGAACATATCTTTTGCTTCTAAGTACATCGATCCATTGAATCGCACTTTCCGTGTGGAAACCAAATTGCCTCACGTAGACAATTTAAAGCCAAATATGATTGCAAAATTGAAAATCGTGGATTATGAAAATTCAAATACCATCAGTGTGAGTTCAAACTGTATTCAAACCACAGAATCTGGAAGCTATGTAGTGATTGCCAAAGCCCAAAGCAATGCAAAAGGCGAGGCCCAAGCATTTGTTGCCGAGCGCAGAACAATCATCACTGGTAAAAGCAGCGATGGCAAAACAGAGATCATATCGGGATTGAACGAAGGCGATTTGGTTATTACCACTGGTTACCAAGAATTGAATACCGGTCAAGCCATTACTGGTGGCTGGATGTCGGGCAAATAATCCCAAAAAAATGAGCAAATTTAAAGAATTTAAACCCACGAGCTGGAGTATCGATAACAAAACCAGCATTTATATCATGACGATATTTATCAGTATCGCCGGGATATTTTCATATAATTCGTTGCCAAAAGAGCAGTTTCCTGACATCGTTATCCCAACGATTATCGTTCAAACGGTATATCCGGGTTCATCGCCAAAGGATATCGAAAACCTAATCACCAAACCACTTGAGAAGAAAATCAAATCTATCAGCGGTGTAAAAAAACTTAAAAGCAATTCGATTCAGGATTTCAGTATAGTAACTGTTGAATTCGATACCGACGTCAAGGTAGACTTGGCCAAGCAAAAGGTGAAAGACCAGGTTGACAAAGCGAAGAGCGATTTACCAAACGATTTAAAAACCGACCCTATTGTTCAGGAAATCAACTTTTCTGACATGCCGGTTATGTATATAAACATCAGTGGAAACATCGATTTGCAGTCATTGAAGCGCTATGCAGAGATCGCAAAAGACAAGATTGAGAGTTTACCGAGCATCACACGTGTTGATATTGTTGGTGCTTTAGACAAGGAATTACAGGTCAACTTGGATTTGACAGCGATGGCAAGTACCGGTTTAACAATGGACGATGTAACCCGAGCCATTCAGTATGAAAACATGCGTATTTCTGGCGGTAATATTGACGTTGACCAAATGCAACGTTCTTTAAGTGTAAGCGGTGAATTCAATTCCAAAACGGAAATCGAAAACATCGCGGTTCGCACAGGAACTGGAGCCACGGTATATCTTAGGGATGTGGCCCAGGTGGTTGACGGATTTAAGGATAAAGAAAGTTACGCTCGCTTGGAAGGTAAAAACGTAATTACCATGAACGTGGTAAAAAGAGCCGGTGAGAATTTGATTTTAACCAGCGATAAGTGTCATGAAATTATCAAGGATTTACAGACCAGCGGAACCTACCCCAAAGAAATGGATGTTGTTTTCACGGGCGATCAATCGGTGAAGACAAGAACAACGGTTCACGATTTGATCAACACAATTATCATTGGCTTCATTTTGGTAACAATGATTTTGATGTTCTTCATGGGTGCAACAAACGCAATTTTCGTGGCCCTATCAGTTCCGTTGAGTTGCTTTATTGCATTCTTAATAATGCCTACGATTGGCTTTAGCTTAAATATGATTGTATTGTTTGCATTCTTGTTGGCTTTAGGGATTGTGGTAGACGATGCGATTGTGGTTATCGAGAATACCCACCGTATCTTTCATAAAGACAAATTACCCATTAAAGAAGCTGCGAAAAAAGCTGCTGGTGAGGTATTCCTTCCTGTTTTGTCGGGTACTATGACAACCCTAGCCCCCTTTATTCCATTGGCGTTCTGGAAAGGTATTGTAGGTAAATTTATGTTCTTCTTGCCTGTTACTCTAATTATTACGTTGTTGGCTTCGTTGTTGGTTGCTTACATCATCAACCCAGTGTTTGCTGTCGATTTCATGGAAGACGAGCATGCTGTGGAAGACAAAGCCAAAACCAAAAAGGCGGTTCGCAGAACAACGATCGTAATGGGAATCATTTCGATCCTCGGATATGTAGGTGGCGGATTTGGTACGGGGAATTTCTTCGTGACATTATTGTTGGTTTACCTAGCTCATCACTATTGGTTGAGGCATGTGATCGTAAAATTCCAAACCAAAACTTGGCCTTCGGTTCAAAACAAATACGAGAAGATGATCACCTATCTTCTAAAAAAGAACCACGCGAGACAGACAATTTTTGCAACCATTGTATTGTTAATTGGATCCTTCGTTATCACGGCAATCCGCAAACCAGGCGTAGTATTCTTCCCACAAGCGGAACCAAACTTTACTTATGTTTACCTGACGATGCCTACGGGTACATCGGCCAAACACACCGATAGCATTCTAAAAATTGCAGAAAAACGTGTTTTTAACACCATCGGAAAAGATAATTCATTGATTGAAAGTGTGATTTCTAACGTCGCCGTTGGCGCTACCGACCCTCAAAGTGGAGATCGTACAACTGCGGGTAATAAAGCAAAAATCACAGTGGCTTATGTGGAATTTGAAAAACGCGAAGGCCAAAGCACGCTGGAGATGCTCAAAAAAATCAGGGCCAATATTGGAACCATTGCAGGCGCTGAAATCATCGTAGAGCAAGAAAGAAATGGCCCTCCGGTTGGAAAGGCCGTTAACATTGAAATTCGCGGTGACGAGTTTAACTCATTGGTAAAAACGGCATCGGACTTAAAAACGCTTTTGGATTCCAAAAAAATCCCTGGTGTTGAGGAATTGAAAACCGACTTTATCAGTTCTAAACCGGAGATCATCATCAAAATTGATCGTGAGCGGGCCAACAGATTCGGAATCAGCACGGCCCAAATTGGTATGGCATTGAGAGGCAGTATTTATGGTACCGAAGCGAGTAAGTTTAAGGACGAGAACGACGACTACCCTATTATGGTTCGCATTAAGAAATTGGATGCTAACAACTTAGATGCGTTATTGAATATGAGAATCACTTTTCGCGATATGGCAGCGGGTGGATTGATACGTCAGATCCCCTTGAGTTCAGTGGCTTCGGCGGAGTATTCAAATACTTTCGGTGGGATTAACCGTTTAAATCAAAAGCGCGTAATTACCCTAGCGAGTAACGTATTGCCTGGTTTTGCTCCCAATGGGGTTGTTGCTGATGTTCAGAGTGCTTTGGACGCGTTCGACAAACCATCGGACATTCAAGTGATCATGACCGGTGAGCAGGAACAACAAAAGGAAACCGGCGCCTTCTTGGGCAATGCAATGTTGGCTTCTTTGGCGTTGATCTTGATCATCTTGGTAACACAGTTTAATTCTATCAGTAAGCCATTGCTAATCTTAAGCGAAATCTTCTTATCGTTGATAGGCGTATTATTAGGCTTTGCGATATTCAACAAGGACTTCTCCGTTGTAATGACTGGTATTGGAATTGTGGCTTTGGTCGGAATTGTTGTTCGAAACGGGATTTTGTTGGTAGAATTTACGGATTTGCTGCGTGAGCGAGGAGCGACATTAAAAGATGCAATTATTGAAGCGGGTAAAACACGTATGACACCTGTATTGTTAACTGCCTCTGCGACCATTTTAGGTCTGGTACCATTGGCGGTAGGATTAAATATGGATTTCGGTACATTGTTCAGCGAGTTGAACCCCCATATCTACTTTGGTGGCGATAACGTTGCCTTCTGGGGTCCTTTGAGCTGGACGATGATCTACGGATTGGGATTTGGTACTTTCCTAACCTTGATCTTGGTACCTTGTATGTATTACTTGAATGAGAAGTTCAAGTCGAGAGTGTATCGTTGGATGGGTCGCAATTACAACCCAGACACGATGATGCGCCCAGAACCTAAGAAATAATAGAGATATTTATTCAATCTACGAAAAAGGGCGCCCATTGGGCGCCCTTTTTAATGAATTACATATTGAAGCGAGTGTACTTATTCTAAAGTGAAGTTATTCTTCTGACGCATCAATCCGCGTGTCCACAACTCTGCAGTATACTTACCCTTCATCAACTTTCCTGTCAACAAACCTTTTTCTGGGAAATTCCATTTAACTTTTTGCAAGGCACCATCAAATTGAATGGTATTCTTCAAACTGTTAACTTTGCTCTTATCTGTCAACTTGGTGTTTGTAGTAGACAAAACACCACCGTTAGGATCGATGATCCTAATGGTCACTTCTTCTTCTAAAGGCTGGGTTACCATTGGATTTTCTAACACATCAAAAGTTACACGGATTTTATCTATGCCCTTAGCTTTCATGGTTTCGGTCATCACACCCTTCTTATCAAACAATCCAGTAATCAACAATGCGCCAAACTGAGGACGAGCCCCTTTGTCTAAACGATCTTTCAATTCAACATTTTCAGATTCCAACGTAGCAGAACGATCTTTTTCGGCAGTTAATTGAGCCACATAATCATTTTTCTCTTTGGTTAAGCCTTCTATCAACGCCATCAATTCAGCAACTTTAGCACGGGCTTCTTCCAATTGCTTGCGCAAATCTTCCACTTCTGCTCCACCCTTGCCACTCTTCGCTGCTTTTCTAGAAGCCCTTGTCGATTACTTAGCACCATCACCGCTGCCGGCAGTTGCGCCATCACCTGAAATACCATCGGAGATTTCTCTTCTCAAACGATAAATTTCCTGCATTGCAGCAATAACCCTTGGGTTTTTGTCGCTCTCCAACTCTTCCACCTTTAAAACCAAGGTTTGATTTTCATTTTGGAAAGTTTGAATGACCAAATTCAAAGAATCTTCCATTCGATTTAACTCACTTTGCAAAGAATCTTTGGCCTTCATTACAGCCACTTTGTTTTCCAATTCTTTGTCACTTTTCATTTTGTTGAGATACAAAAATGTATTACTTCCAAGAGAAGCCAACAACAAAATCACAAGTACTACGGTTAATGCGGTCCTATTCATACAATTGCAAAGTTAAATAATAATTCAAATATTCCACCCCTCTTGCACAATTCGCTTAATCGCAAACTGGCAATTATTGTTTTTTCAATGTATTCGGGCGCTGATTAATCGACATCAAACGTTGTTTCGGATCAATCAAAAAATACTGCGGCATGGTTTGTAGTTTCAGTTTTTCGGCCACTTCAGATGAACAGAACCCCTGAATAAATTGGGTTTCATATCTCTTATTGTATTGATAGACATATCTTCCACCTCCGCCATGATTCAAGCACACAATTTGAATACTATCGGGCAAATTCCTAGATAAATCGTGTAATTCAGCACTGTCGTTGATATAATTCGGATTATCGGCATTCCAAACCACAACGTAAGTATACTTGCCTTTGAAAGTCCGAATCGAACGGCGATGTACCGGATTCTCCTTTAGTTTACCGGGCTGGTATTTGCCTTCAATTAAACAAAACTTGAACTTGGGCAATTTCTCGCCAATCAACAAACTCCGACTTCCCTTGATTCCCACATTTTTTATTTTTCGATGCGAAATCGCCCATATCCCGTCCTTGCCTTGATTGACATTTTCTATCAATTGGGCCTGCCCTAACCAATCCACTATTAATCCCGGACGATAATCCCATGAGTTGCTGCTGTTGAATTCACCCCGATTATTACCCACAATTACTTTGTCGATACCTATGTCGTTGTACAACCCATTCAGATTGACATCCTTCACGGCCCAATACAAAGTATCGTTTTGAATGGAGTTATTGATTTTCTCCCCTCCAAACCAAACGGCTTTACGATGTTGCCTAAAACTGATATTGCATCCCAAATATTCTCTACGTCCGCAAACCAAGGCAATGGCATCGTCGTACATTTTTTGGACCGACCTCAATTCTCCCGGCATAAATTGATTAAATCCAACGGCCATACCATTCTGCGTTGTATCTAGTAAAATAAGGCTCTGACTAAAAACGCGGTCTCCGTCATTCCGCTTAGGCAATGTCAACTTCATGGGAAAATACCACTGCGCAGCTCCATCATCCGTTAAATCAAAATTGTGATTCAAATCAACCCGTATTTTGGTTGCGCGGTACCTCATATTCATTGGATTATCAACCAAAATCAATGTATGAGTTGGCAATAACCCAACGCCATGGTGGTGAGGCACAAAACCGTAAGCGTGTTTAATTCCACGGGTTAAACTATCCTTGGAAATCATCACCTTCCAAGCAACCAATGGCATCCCCGTATAATCTGCCGATAGGTCGATGGGTTGAATAATACTGTCGTTGGTGATCGAAAATAAAGGCAAAAAATCAATCAAATGATTGATTTCATTATCCGCCCCACGCTGACTCAACGCGGTTACAACCAATTTAGAATGCCCTATTCCTTTTGACTTGGAACCTTCCGCACGCGATGAAGGCGAGGCCGGATTTACAGGGTTTTGATTTTCCGCAGATTGAGAAAATGCATAGTTACTAGATAACCCCAAGGCCAAAAAAATGACAATCAACGAATAAAACCGTTGCATGGGCCACTGCATTTACTTAGTCGTAAAACGCACAATAATCACAATCAACGCAATTACAAACATCAAAATCGAAATTCGATTCATGCCGTGCATCATACGCAAATTGAAAGTGCTTTTTACTTCCGTTTGCTTGCGAAAGGTGAGGTAGGAAATCAATTTTTGAAAAATCATAGCTAACAAACTTAAGAAAAAAAACGTGTTATTCTTTCCCTGTTTCCGACTTTTCCTTCAACACACCAAACACATCGATAGGATCTTTCACCTTTTTGTCGGTGAGGGCCAAATCTAAGACTTGCAGCATATTATTGACATAATGAAATTCTAAACCATGCAAATATTGGGCAGGGATATCGAGGACATCCTTCTTATTTTGCTCACAAAGGATCACTTGCGTAATTCCAGCTCGTTTGGCTGCCAAGAGTTTCTCTTTAATTCCGCCCACTGGCAACACTTTGCCCCGCAGGGTGATTTCTCCTGTCATCGCCAACTTATTCTTCACCTTATTCTGTGTAAACAACGAAGCGAGTGATGTCAAAATCGCTATACCCGCACTCGGTCCATCCTTAGGTATTGCACCGGCAGGAAAATGGACGTGTATATCCCAGTAATCGAAGACTTTTGAATCAATTCCAAGGTATTCCGCATGGGCTTTGAGGTAACTTTTCGCTAGCATCACACTCTCTTTCATCACATCGCCGAGCTGACCGGTAATTTGTAGTAAGCCTTTTCCGCGTGAGAGTTTGCTTTCCACAAAAAGGACAGAACCACCCATCGGACTCCAAGCTAAACCAGAAACCACACCTGCGGTATCATTGTTCTCGTACATTTCAGGCTCCAATTTCTCAGCACCCAAAATCTCTTCCACTTCAGATACGCCAATTTGCTTTTTGATCGGTTCCTCCATCGCAATGGATTTAGCCATAAAACGCGCCAACGCAGCAATTCTCTTATCCAACGAGCGAACACCACTTTCTCGGGTGTATTGTTCGATGATCAACTCCAAAGCCTTGTCGGTCACCTTAAATTGATTGGCCTTCAGCCCATGTGCTTTTCGCTGCTTAGAAACCAAATATTTCTTGGCAATTTCGATTTTCTCTTCGATGCTATACCCATGAATTTCAATAATTTCCATACGATCCAACAACGCAGGCTGAATGGTATCTAAATTATTGGCAGTGGCCACAAACAGCACCTTACTTAAGTCGTAATCTAACTCCAAGTAATTGTCGTAAAAAGCAGAATTCTGCTCAGGATCAAGCACCTCCAACATCGCGCTGGATGGATCGCCTCTAAAATCCCGGCCCAATTTATCTATTTCATCCAACACAAAAACGGGATTGGATGTGCCTGATTTTTTTAGATTTTGCAAAATCCTACCTGGCATAGCACCAATATAGGTTTTACGATGACCTCTAATTTCTGACTCATCGTGCAAACCGCCCAAACTCATCCTCACATATTTGCGTCCCAAAGCGCTAGCAATACTTTTACCCAAGCTGGTTTTTCCAACACCCGGAGGGCCGTACAAACAAATGATGGGAGATCTCATATCGCCTTTGAGTTTCAAAACAGCCAAATATTCTAATATCCGCTTTTTCACTTTCTCCAATCCAAAGTGGTCCGCATCAAATACTTTTTGGGCGTGGTGAATATCAAAATTGTCGCTTGTCTGCTGATCCCATGGCAAGTCCAACATCAGTTGTACATAATTGAGTCCAACGGAATAATCAGGAGAGGCTGGATTTACGCGCATCAAACGATCTAATTCCTTATTGAAATGACTATGGATGTCTTTATTCCACTTTTTAGTCATCCCTTTCTCACGCAAATTTTGAATTTCCTTATCTGGTGTATCACCACCCAATTCTTCTTGAATCGCTCTGATTTGTTGATGCAAAAAATACTCTTTCTGCTGCTTGTCCATGTCTGTGCGGACACGACTCTGAATTTGATCCTTCAATTCCAACATCTGCAACTCTTGGGTCACGTGCGACAGTACTTTGGTAGCGCGCAATGATGGATCCAACATTTCCAATAACGCCTGCTTTTCAGTTTGAGCGATGTTTAAATTGCTGGAGACAAAATGTATAAGAAAGGTGCGAGAATCAATATTACTTAGCGCAATGGAAGCTTCGCTAGGGATTTGTGGTGAAAGATGGATAATCCGATTTGATAGATCGCGGATAGAATCGATGGTTGCTTTGTATTCTTTCGATTCTTTAATCTGCAAATCTGGCAGAGAACTCACTTTTGCTTTGAAATAGGGTTCACTTTGAACAAACTCATCGATTTTAATTCGACGTTTTCCTTGCAAAATCACAGTAGAACTGCCATCGGGCATACGCATCATTCGAATGATCTGAGCCATCGTACCTACAGTAAATAGGTCATCGATTTGAGGATCTTCAACATCTGAATTCTTTTGAGCCACAACGGCAATGATTTTACTCTTTTTATTGGCTTCGCGAATCAACTTAATGCTTTTATCACGCCCAACTGTTATGGGGAAAATCACCCCTGGGTAAAGTACAGTATTTCTCATCGTGAGCACCGGCAATTCGGCAGGTACCTCTAATTTATTACTCTCCTCCTCCTCGTGCTTGGAAAATAGTGGCAAAAACTCTGGTGCGTCTTCAAATCCCTCTGAATCCTGATCACTGCTAAAAAAAGTCTCTTTGTTTTTGAACATTGCAACTCCTTTAATCAATGCTTGTGCCAAATATTGGCATTGTCTGAAAATAAATCAAAAGATTAAAACCTATGACAATTTGTCGGGAATTGAAAATACATTAAAAACTGCTTGGAAAATTGCGATTTTTCTTGAAATTTGCGTAACAAACAAAAAAATATGAAAATCAAACATCTACTTTTAGCCCTTGCTCTGCCCGTTGTTGCCTTCTTTGGCTCATGCGGTGGCGATAGCAAAGATCCAAAACCTAGTATTTCTTTAACCGCAGGTGCAAAATATGTAAGCGGTGACATCTCTGTAATGAGCGATTCATTGTTGT
>Ga0102873_1000321_pt1 | contig 17786 bp, 23 predicted proteins | sample Colrivmeta1547B3_FD_78183 | JGI IMG/M metagenome (GOLD analysis project Ga0102873, IMG submission 78183) | Estuarine microbial communities from the Columbia River estuary - metaG 1547B-3 | ecosystem: Environmental > Aquatic > Marine > Intertidal zone > Estuary | place: USA: Columbia River... | reverse complement strand
TGCTTGGTGACCATAGCGTTTGTGACCCACCCGATCCCATCCCGAACTCGGCCGTGAAACCAAACTGCGCCGATGGTACTACCGCTTAAGCGTTGGAAGAGTAGGGCGTCGCCAGGCATTGTAGCCGGCGCTCATGATGTAAGTGCATTGGAAGAACCCATTCATAATTCAAAAGGCGGACCGCTGTCGTTCATTCGACGGATGTCCGCCTTTTTTCGTTTTTGCCCCGTTGAAATACAGGGTATTTTGGTAAAGCGGGATGGAGCAGCCCGCCGCCGTTTTGCAGACGCAAAACGGGAAACAAAAAAGGCTTCCGGGCGATAGAGATATCGCTTCGTTGGTGGCGCGGGATGGAGCAGCCCGGTAGCTCGTCAGGCTCATAACCTGAAGGTCGTAGGTTCAAATCCTACTCCCGCAACCAACATTATTCAGTATTATCAAAGACTTGGCGAGAGCTCCCTTCGGGGAGCTCTTTGCGTTTGTGGCTCGCTGTAAGCACTGTGGAAGCAAGAGGGGGCTGGTTTGAGCGTATGTTGGCGCAGGGTTAAACGTGTCAGGACTAAGCTGCATTCCTGGCCTTCAGGGCGATTGGTGATTACCAATTGTCATCCCATTCGAAATCATAGTCGTCCTTGCGGTATTGATGCGGCTTGAAGCCGCGCCCATCATCGTGTCCGAAGAGCTGCTTTTCGGCTAAACGGTTCTCTAGCTTCGCGGCCGAGATTGAGAGGCGCCTGCGTGCCAGGTCTTGGCCGGCCCATTCCACGAGCTGAGTGACCCTTGGCCCCCTGGGCGCTCCTTTAAGATACTGCTTGAGCGCTGCCAACTGTGCGGACATCAACTCGAGTTCGCCAGCCTCTTTGAGGATTTCTGCAACGCCATCTCGACGGCGTTGCAGAATGTACTCGCGTCGATAACCTTCTTCACGCCTCTTCTGCTTTTCGTCGACTCTGCGCTGCTTCTCTGCCCTCCGAGCGAGAAACTCTGCCCGAGCTGCGGCAATCACAGCGAGTTCAATGGCGATTTGCTCTGGCATAGCCTCCAGGCGTCTTAGACGGGTGTCATTGAAGCTGCCGCGTATGTTTGCGCCGTAATCGATGCGTGGACGGTCCAGTTCCAGGTGCAGGCGTTCGTCAGCAAAATAATCCCAATCGGGAATGCGCGGGTAAGAGATTTGGGTGTTCTTTCCTCGGCGCTCCCAAGCATTAAGCTGGGCTTTCTCCTTGTGCGATGGGATGTGCCTCTTCCGCTTGTGCCCTTCTGTAACGGTGAAACCAATTTCAACGCTTCCGTTGCTGAAACAGGCGGCCCGTTTTCCTGGCTTTATGTGAAAGCCATGCTGGTTTGCATGAGCAGATATTGCGTCTAGCAGTGGCTGCAGGCGGTCAATCGATGACGGGAACACATCACAGGCAATCAGGTCTACACGGTCTGTTTTCACAGCACCACGCGCATCCGCTGCCGCCTTGTTTAGAGCCTTGATCGTCTGGATCACGATAGGATCAGTCCAATCGCTGGGCACCTCCGATTGCTGCGCCACCTTCGCCGCGAGATTGCGAACATCTTCGATGTATGGTGTAATTGGCAAAGCGTCCGGTTCGTCGACCTTGAACGTCAAGTGATAGCTAGGTCCCGGAGGCAGTGGCGTTCTAGCCATCTCCTGCCCTGCGGATTTTCGTGCCCACCAACCGCGAGGCGGTGTCGGGATGTTACGTTTGCGGCACAACTTGTGCAGCGCCACGTCGGAAAGGTTAAACTCGGGGGCCAACTGGACCATCGGTTTGGACCAGACCAGCTCATAGAACTCTTCTCGCGTGTATGATTGCATCATGGCTCACCTCTCAACGCTGAGGTTACCATCGTTCTGTGTGTGCGTGATTTGATGATCGATATGCGAGCCTGATATCGATCATACCGCCCGAACCCGAAGACCTACCGGATCTTGGCGAGAGGAAGCTCGTTCCAGCGCGTGGTGAAGCTGGGGGACAGGTTCTCCTGCCTCATCCGCCATTCGGCATTCTTACCTGCCAGACCCAGTCGGGCTTTGCCTCGCCCAAAACGGGCATTGATCTGGTCCAGCGCCTCCATCAGCCCATCTGGCTGCTCGATCACATTGAACAAAGATGCTGGCACGGCACTAGGGGCGGCTAGATCGAGTAAGAGAACCCCAGCCTTGCGCCAGCCATAACCATCTCGCCATATCCGATCGAAGATCCGGAGAACGACATCAGTGATATCGCGTGTGTCCGAGGTCGGGCGCTGGAATGTGGCTGAGCCTGACACTGATTTCTGGGCAGCGTTCTGATCGAACGGGTCGGTGCGGATGAACAGCTGCACCGCACCCGCAACCTGGTTAGCGTGCCGGACCTTCTCCGCAACCCGCTCTGCAAAGCTCATGACGGCGTCGTGTACCTGTGCCTTGTCTCGGATCGCCTCCCCGAAGGTCCGTGAACAGCAGGTGGTTTGCCTGGGGGCTGGTTGGTCATCGAGCGCATGACAAACAAGTCCACGTAGTTCATGAACCGTTCGAAGGCCGACGATGCCCATGCGCTGGCGCACCCAGCCGTCCTGGGCGTTGGCGAGGTCGAGGGCCGTGTGGATGCCGCGTTCTTCCAGCATAGCGCTCCAGCGCCGCCCAATGCCCCAGACATCGCCTACGGCGGTTTTGCGCAAAGCGGCGCTGACCCATTCCGGGTTGTGAGCAAGGTCCAGCACTCCGCCTGCCTTGGTTGATTTCTTGGCGAGCCGGTTTGCGACCTTGGCGAGTGTCTTGGTCGGCCCCACGCCGATCGATACCGGGATGCCAGTCCACTGGTGGGTCCTTAGCCTCAGTTCCCGGCACCAATCCGTGAGGTCCTCGACTGCCATGCGGTCGAGATCGAGGAAGCACTCGTCGATGCTGTAGATTTCGTGGGCCGGGGCCTGCGAGCCAAGCACGCTCATAACGCGCTCCGAGATATCTCCATATAGCGCGTAATTCGAAGACCGGACGGTGACGCCGTGTTCCTCGACCAGCTTGCGGATCTTGAACAGAGGTGCGCCCATCGGGATGCCCAGTGCCTTCGCCTCGTTCGATCGCGCGATCACGCAGCCATCGTTGTTGGATACGACCACGACCGGACGGTCCCGGAGAACGGGTTGGAATAGACGTTCACAGGACGCGTAGAAGTTGTTGCAGTCGACAAGCGCGAAGGTGGCCATCAGCGTCCACAGTGCCGCCGGATGCTGTGGGTCACAACACCCCAGATCTCACAGCTATCATCGCGGATGGGCAGGGTGGGGAAGTTTGTGTTCTCTGCCGCCAGCTGCCAGCTGCTGCCCTGTCGCTCAAGCCGTTTGACCGTGAGCCCGCCGTGGATGACTGCGATCACGATGTCGTCAGGCTGGGGTGTGATCCCCCGGTCAATTACCAGCAAGTCGCCATCGAAGATCCCGGCGCCGCGCATGGACTCTCCAGCCGCGCGCACGAAGAAGGTCGCTGCTGGCCGCCGCACCAGATGCTCGTTGAGATCGAGCTTACCCTCAATGTGATCATCGGCCGGGCTGGGGAAGCCAGCTTCGACTGGTGAGCCGAACAGTGGTAGCTCGAGAGGGGTGGGGTGATCGACGAGGCGCAGCACTTTTTACGTTCCAGGATGAATAGAACATATAAAGAACATGGTTGCTGTGATTCGTCAATTCGGGTTTAGTGGAAGTCGACACTTCTCTTTCAGCAATTGCATTATGCGGCACACTAAATTATATACGCGGCTCACGAAAATACTGAGGTGTGGTTATGGCTAAGAAAGGGCGCCCTCCGATCGGGCAGCAGGCGATGACAGCGACAGAGCGTGATCGTCGCCGGCGAGCATCGCAACGGCTCCCATGGTGGCAACGTACCAAAGCTCGTCAGAAAGCAGACATTGAAGCCGCTGTCCGCGAGTTTATCAACCTCAATAGGGAGTTGAGTGACAGGGAAATGTACTTCTTGGCTGAAGCACTCGCTGCCGTCGCTCGAGGTACATTCGGAATTGCAGTGCAGGCAATCCTAGATGCTCACGAGCCAGAAGACTCCTTTTCTCCTCAAGCCGATATTCCGCCGAAAGACTTTAAAGGAATTACAAAGGAGGCTTTGCGCAAAGCGCTCCACCATTCAGAAGGGTGCCCTGTTCAGGAAATTCCGCTTTTCCGTTAGGGTCTATGTATAACAATTGCATAACGCCTGTCTGGGGCGTTGGTTCCCTGTCCGCAGGCCATCTTCCACATGAGACTGAGCGGAGGGTTGAACCCTTCAACCCTTCACCATCAAATCTCCCGCGCAAACCATCGAACCCTTCCAACGATGTTCACTTCGTCGGCAGTCCGTTCGTATGCCGAGTAGGTCTTGTTGTCAGAAATGACGTGCATGACCGGCGGGTCGCTGTTCGGGATGTGCTCGAGCCGCTTGGCGACCAGGCCAATCCCGTCATGCAGCACGAATACGCCTGGAGGGGTTGGGACTGCGCGGCCCATGTCGACCAGGACGATGTCACCATCCCGCAGCGTCGGCTCCATGCTGTCGCCTACGACATGCATAATCCGCAGATTGGCGGGATCAGCCCGAAGGCCGTGCGTGATCCAGCTCTTCTGGAAGTGATAGGGCTTGCCGTGGTCAGGCTCGATCTCGACGGTCGCCCCGCCGCCCATTGCTGGCTTCACCGTGGCATAGGGGACGGCCACATAGACATCGTCAGGGTTGGTGAGGGCGGGTTCATCACCTTCGACATCGCCCACGCCATCTCGCAGCCAGTCCCGCCCAACCTTCAGCACTTCGGCAATCCGCTCGAGCTTCTCAAGGTTGGGGTTCTCAGATCGGCCGCGCAGAATGTCGTAGACGTATGAACGGTTCACCCCTGCCTGCGCTGCAAGCTGCGGAGGGTTCAACCCTAATTGCCGGGTCCTCGCTCTAAGTCGTTCGGCAATGGTGGCTTGCATGACTCGGACGCTCCTTCTGTGGATATTGTGGACAATGTAGGAAGATGTTGCATAGGTCAAACAAAAAGAACATATAGCGAACATAATCGCGGAATCGGGTGGCGCAATGAGGCTTATCGAGAAGGACTACTACACTTTGGGGGAAGTCGTGGCCGCCTGGGAGATGCCGCGATATGACGTTGTCTACCTGGCAGAGACTGGGCGCATGCGCCTGTCGGTCCGTGTTTGCCGTACCCATATTGAGCGGGGCTACTGGGAGCTCGAAGAGGGCTCAGGCTGGTTCAAGTTCCCGGAAGAGCGCACCCGCTACACGGGATTGGTCGACCTGAAGGAGCAGGATGCCCACCTGATCTTTCGGGATGGCGGCGCGGAAATAGCGACCTTTTACACCTCAGAAGGCAGCTATTGCCATATCGAGGAGCCCAGCACGCCGATCGCGATCTTCGAAACCGATCTGCTGCTGCGCGCTGATGAACGGCGCCGGTTGGAGCAGGGCAAGACCAAGCCGGACAAGGGACTGGTCAAGCCTCCCTTCACCCACGATGCGACCTACGAGCATGTCGAATACTGCGGTCGCCATTTCCGGTTCGGACGGATCCAGGCCAATATCGTCCGGCAGCTTCACGAGGCGAGCGAGACGGCCATGCCGTGGCGCCGAGGTGAAGAGTTGCTCGAGCTGGCGGAGTCCGGCTGCTACCGGCTGGTCGACGTGTTCAAGTCCAAGCCCCATTGGCGCGAGTTGATCCACTCCGACAATCGCGGCGCATACAGGCTTGCTATCCCACCCCACCTTTGAACGGTTGAACCCACGAAATTGCGCCGCCGAGACCTAGTTTCGGCGGCTTTTTCGTGTCTGAGGCATCCCACCCTTAACCCCATGCCGAACTACGATATCCCACTTCCATCCCACGGGGGTGGGATGATTGTCCCACTCGATTTTCTGATTTCATCCCACCCTCAGGGTCACGCGGGATGCGCTGCCATGCGCCACTTCTTCTCCATCGACGACGCAGATGGAGAAATTAAGTGCAACCCGTCTTTCTTGCTCAACGTGACCTTGCCGCTCGCTGGCATATGTCACCCAGAACCCTTGAACGCTGGCGTTGGTCCGGCAAGGGCCCCGCCTTTGTGAAACTCGGCGGCCGGGTGGTCTACCGCCTGGAAGTGATCGAGACCTTCGAAGCCGAAGGCAACCGCACCATCACCGGGCGGTTCCAATGACAAACGCCTTCGAACGCCACGGGCTTGACCACCTCTCGGCCTCCTCCATCAACCTGTTCGTCGCCCAGCCGGCGATGTGGGCAATGCAGAAGCTCCTCGGGCACAAGTCCCGGGTTGGCGCGGCAGCCCACCGCGGCACGGCTGTCGAAGCGGGTGTCGAGATGGGGCTGTTTGACCCAAATCTTCCGCTCGAGGATTGCCAAGAGGCAGCACGCGCCAGGTTCAACCAGCTGACCGCATTGTCGGCGGATCCCAATGTCGAGAAGGAACGCGCAGGCATTGCTTCGGCCGTTGCGATCGCGCTCGGCGAGCTGCGCCAATACGGCATTCCCGGCTCTGCGGACGGCACCCGCCAGCACCGGATCGAGGTGGAACTGCCCGGTGTGCCGGTACCTTTCATCGGCTGGCTCGACTTTTGGTATCCGGACCACGGCATCATCATTGATCTGAAGACCCAAGGGCGCCTGTCCTCGAAGATCTCCGATCCCCATGCCCGGCAGGGCGCGATCTATCACGCTGCCCATGGCAACAACGAGATCCGCTTCGCCTACGTCACGCCCCAGAAGATCGGCGTCTACCGGCTGGAGGATCCGCGCACGCACATCGCCCGCGTGGTCAGTATCGCCCGGTCCATCGAGCGGTTCCTGAGCCTGTCGGATGACGGCGCTGAACTGACTGCCGCGCTCTCACCTGATCTCGACAGCTTCTACTGGAACGATCCCGGCTCGCGCGCGGCGGCTGAAGAAATCTGGGGCCTCGCCCCCGAGGCTATGCCGCAGGCCTGACACGCGGAAACTTCCAAGCAAACAAGGAAACAGGAAAATGGGTTTTATGTCTGTCCCGTCGTCTGGCGGGGATTTCAAGGTGTTCGTCGCCTACAATGCGAAGGCCGGTCGCTGGTACACGAAGAATGACGGCAAGGATGAGCCGATGTTCGAGGTGACCGACATGACTGCGGTCTTCGATATGCCCAATCTCGAGACCGGCTGGTTCAAGTTCAGTTCTGGCGTCGCCCCGGAAAAGGTCATGGATCCCTCGCTGGCAGAAGCTGCTCCCAATCCGGGGACGGACTTCAAGCGCGGGTTCCAAATCGATCTGTATTCCGAGAAGAACCTGATGGGGCTTCGGGAATTCAGCTCGACCGCGGGGATCGTCATTGAGGCCATGAACAACCTCTATGATCTCTGGATGGCGGCTCCCGAAAATGTGGCGGGCAAGCTGCCGGTGGCCCGATGTTCGGGTGTGCTACCGATCTCAAACAAGCACGGCACCAACTACCAGCCGACTTTCGAGATCGTGGGCTGGACTGATCGGCCGGCCGCTCTCGCCGGTAACGGGGCATCGCCTCCGCCAGCTGCTGCACCTGCTCCGGCCGCACCTCAGCCGCCGGCACAGCATATGCCGTCGCCCGCGGCTGGTGGCGCGAAGGTCGGCGCGCCGGTGTTCTGATCACCAATGCCGGGCTGCTTAGGTGGCCCGGCATCCCCCACCCGTCCCCCAGGGGTCCCCTAGCCGGATCCCACTCCCATCTCCCGTTCAGAAAGTGGTCCTGGCCGCCATGGCGCGTCGTATTGAAACCGGCAGCATCGATATCGACGCGATCAAGGACCAGTTCCCTCTGGCCGATGAGGTGCGCCGTCATCTCGCGCTGAAGCGCCGCGGGGCAGCGCTGGTCGGCCTTTGCCCTTTCCACATGGAGCGGACACCCTCCTTCGCGGTCTATCCCGATGAAGAGCGGTTCCATTGTTTCGGCTGCGGCGCGCACGGTGACATCTTCGATTTCCTCGAGGCCCAGGAAGGGCTGGATATTCGCGCGGCCGCCGAGCGGCTGACGGGCGGCAACTTCCCGGTCATGTCGGAGGCGCGTGTTGCTGAGCTTCGGGCGCGGCAAGCGCGCTTCGAGGCCGAGCAGGCCGAGCGTCGCAAGCTCGCCGCTGACCAGATGCGTCTGCGCTGGCCTGGCGCTGATCCGACCTATTCATCCCACCCCTATCTCACGGCCAAGGGTATTGGGCCGGGGGGCACGCGGCTGGACCGCGAGCACATCCTCGTGCCGCTGTTCGATGCTGGCGGCGAGCTCACCTCGCTGCAGTCGATCGACCCCGCCGGCTACAAGCTGTTCGAGGCAGAGCTCCCGGTCGCAGGCTCTGCGTTTGTCATGGGCACGCCGATCCCCATGGCCAAAGCCCCGGTGCTCGTCTGCGAGGGTTTTGCCACCGGTGCATCGCTCCATGAATCGACTGGCCGTACCGTCGTGGTCACCTTCAATGCCGGGAACCTGACAAAGGTTGCCGAGCGGCTGGTCGCGGCGTTTCCCAGGACCCGCTGGATCGTTGCTGGCGACGATGATCGGCACAAGGCGCCCAATGTCGGTCGCGAGGCTGCTTGCAATGCTGCCCATGTCCTTCGCTGCGAGGCCGTGTTCCCGGTGTTCCCCGAAGGCCACCTCGGCACCGACTTCAACGACATGGCCCAGCGTTCCGGGCACGAAGCAGTCGCGGCTCTGTTTGCGGCTAGCGCTGGCCCTGATGTGTTCGAGACCCTCAGTCTCGATCAGCTCGTCAACATGCCGGCGCCCACATGGCTGATCGACGGGCTCATCCCCCAGCATGGTCTGGTCCTGCTGTATGGCCGGCCCGGTGAGCACAAGACCTTCATCGCTGTCGATGGGTCCTTGCGCGTTGCCTACGGCCTCGACTGGCACGGCCGGGCCGTCAAACGCGTCGGCGTTCTCTACATTGCCGGCGAAGGCCGGTTCGGGATCGGGCAGCGCATCAAGGGCTGGCGCAAGAAGCATGGCCTTGCCGGTGTCGATGCGCCATTCAAGCTACTGCCGGTCGCGGTCCACATGCTGGATCCCGCCAATGTAGAAAAGCTGAAGCGCACGATCGATCAGGTCCGCGAGGAGGTCGATTTTGAGATCGGCATGGTCGTCATCGACACCGTCTCGCGCGCCATTCCCGGGCAGGACGAGAACAGCCAGGAAGCGATGTCGCTGTTCGTCGATGCCTGCGCTGAGATCCAGAACCACTGCGGCGGCGTCGTCATCGGCATCCACCATTCGGGCAAGGATGCTGACCGCGGCATGCGCGGGTCAACCGTGCTGCTGGGCGGCTGCGATACGGCAATCCGGGTCGCGAAGGAGGAGGATCACACCGTCCTCTCGGTCGAGAAGCAGAAGGACGGCGAAGAGATCGAGGACGTCCATTTCACGATGGAGGTCGTCGACATCACCAGCGGTCTCGGCAAGGAACAGAGCACGCTGGTCCCCTTGATCGGGGCAGGTGCAACGCCGGCTGCCGAGAAGCGCCTCAGCTGGCACCAGATCCGCGAGATCTTCAAATTGATCGACGATGCCTGGCGCGATGGTGCGCCTTGGTCGGTCTTCCCGCATGCCCGTCGCAAGGGTCGGTTCGCGGTCGATCTCATCTCCGATCACTACGGCGTCACCAAGCGCGAGGCCGAGACCTGCATCACCAAGTGGCAGCAGAATGGCTACCTCGTCACCGAGGCCGGAAAGTTCCACGGCAAGGCCTCTGGTCTCAGGGTCGTCAAGTACCTGGAGCCCGACCGATGAGCCCAAAAATCGAGTTGTCGGAAGCAGTCGGAAGCACGGAAATGCGTCAGTCGGAAGCTTGTCGGAAGCCGTCGGAAGCACGGTCGCAAGCAGTCGGAACGCGCAGTCGCTTCCCCCCCACACCCCCTAAGGGCTTCCGACTGCGCTTCAGGCGCGTCGTCAGCCTCCACTTTAGCGAAGAAAGGAGGGGCGCATGAAAGGCGCGCCACCGACCCGCCATGCGCAGATCAGCGACATGCAGGTCATCATCAAATGTGTCGACCAGCGCGGTCGTGAAATGGACGAGCGCTGGGGCATCGGGCGTTTGCCCATGCTGGTGCCGATCGAGTGGGCTGAACGCTTCCACGCACAGCACAAGCTGTTCAACGCTGCGGTCTGGGAGTTCCATCGTCCGTTGGTGCGCCAGCATGGCGAGGCGATGCTGCGGGCTTACGACAAGCTCGATGAGCTCGCTCGAGGTTCCAAGGGCGAACCGCTGCCGGTCGACCAGTGGGAGTTCGAGACGCCTGATGGCCTGGTCATTCTGGTAAGGGATCTTCGCGATACCGGCAGGGCTCAGCGTCATGGCCGCGAGGCACAGGTCTGGGCGCTCGATGAGATCGCCAATGTGATCCGCTGCCACCCGATTTTAGCGAAAGCCAAAGACGCCTTCCCTGGCGCGCAGGTCGTGAGTGTCCGTCCCAGCAAGACAACCCTGGCCGAACTCGACGACGAGCTTTCGGACATCCCGTTCTGATGCCGTTCGCTGTGATGGAGGCGCCGATGTCCTGAAACCCCACCCCAAGACCGGACGACGGTGGTCCGTACCGCCAAGCACAAAACCACCGTCGTCCGTACCAGACAAAACCCCAATTGGAGAATCACCATGGATGTTTCGACTTTGCCTGCGCCTCCGCGCAGCGCAACCCCGGCTGCGAGGCGCGTGACAGTGATGCGCGGATCCTTGCTGGCCCTTGATCTCGGCACCAGCACTGGTTGGGCGCTGAGGACCGCTGACGACTACACGTCCAGCGGCACCGTATTGCTAAAGCACACTCGCTACGATGGTGGCGGCATGCGCTTCCTGCGTTTCCGGCGCTGGCTGGAAGATCTCGATCAGGACGCAGGGCCGATCGAGGCGATCTACTTCGAAGAGGTCCGGCGTCATGCCGGTACCGATGCCGCCCACATCTACGGCGGTCTGCTCGCAGTCCTATCGGCTTGGTGCGAAGAGCACCTCGTTGCCTACCAGGGCGTGCCGGTGGGAACCATCAAGCGATTTGCCACGGGAAAGGGCAATGCCGACAAGGCCGCGGTAATCAATGCGATCCGTTCCCGTGGCTTTGCACCTCGGGATGACAACGAGGCTGACGCACTCGCCATCCTGCTTTGGGCCATTGAAACCCGGGGAGGTGTGCGATGACCACCTGGTCCATTCTCGGCCACACCGCCAAGGTGCTCGAAGAACGGCGCGACGATTACGGCGATCCAGCCGAGCAGTTTCGCGCCATTGCCGATCGTTGGTCGATCACGCTCGGCACGCCCATCACACCGTCACAGGTCGCCCTGTGCATGATCGACCTCAAGCTTGCCCGGCTGGCTTACGATCCCGGCCATATCGACAGCATGGTCGATGTCATCGGTTACGCGGCGCTGCTGCGGGAGGTGCGCTGATGGCTGCCATTTCCCCAATCTACAGTCATGCGCGGCAGCGCGATGCTCTCGAGCTCGCCCGGGATGGGTGGCGGCAACGCGGGATCCTTGCGGTCTCGCCTTCCGACAGGCGCCTCAGCTTCAGTGAGCGGGAGTTCATCCGCGAGCTGGGTGAACGTCTCTACGGAAGTGAGGGGAGGGGAGGCGCCCATGGCTCGCGGTCGTAAGCGCAAGGCCGGTAAGCGCCACCCTTCCGGAAAGCTCGTCCAGCCGCGCCTCGAAGAGAACCAGCGTGAGGTGATGTCGACAGTGCTGGAGGCGCGCCAACGTCACTTTGGGGTCAGCGAGCGTCAGGCAAAGGACGAGCGGCTGGGAACGGCACTTGGCCGACTGGCCTTTGTCGGCGCTATCACGCTCAGCCAGTATGCGGCTGGTGAGCTCTACGGCGAGACCATGGCTCGGCACCGGGCAGTGGTCGGCTTGCCCATGGCCCAGCCGCGTTCGGTCACGGGCCTCCTCATCAACGAGGGGATCTTCGGCGGGAGTGAACCTGTCCACGACCCCGAGCTCATCGATCGGATTCGGAAGGAGGCTGCTGCCGCGACGATGGTATTACGCGATGCTGACCGGTATATGCCGGCTGGCACGAGGCGCGGCCCCAGCCTGTTGGTTCATTCGCTCGTCTGCTACGATGTCGATGCGGCGCTTTGGTCGGCTGCGGACTTGAAGTGGCTGGGCTATGGTCTTGATGCCCTTGCAAAACTTTATCGCATCCGCCACGACAGTTCCTGACGCAATGTGACGGGGTTAAGCGTAATGAATCTAGTCATAAAGTAATGATTCAAAAGGAAATAACTATTTGACTGGCTGGGATTTACAGCCTAGGAGTATTTCCGAAATTGAGAATTCAGAACTGCGCCCGGAGCTCACCAGCTTCCGGGCGTTGTTCGTTTAGGCGATCCAACGCCGATTGTAGACTTGGCCATTTTCTTGATCGAATGATGCAGAGAATTGGTGACCGGCCCGGCATTCGGCGACCGCGATGATCAAACCGCTGTTGGGATCAGTACGCTGTTCGATGATGTTCGACGGCTCGCCGCAGATCGAACCATCTTCGTCGATCGATTTAGTGCAGGCTTCGTTGGTAATGTATCGACGTTCTGACATAACGGAGGCGCACTAGCATGACTCGCCTGCGAGGGCGAGCGGCAGTTGTTCAGCGGTTGCGCCGCCTTCGCTCCGAGTCCCTCTGCCGGGATTGTGCCTGCGCCGGGATAGTGCGCGAGGCGACTGTGCCTGATCACATCGTGCCGCTTGCCCACGGCGGATCGGACGAGGACAGCAACATCCGCTGCCTTTGCTCCGAGTGCCACGCCAAGCGGACTGCCGAACAATTCGGCCAACGCAGGACGGTCGCCGTGGGGCCCGACGGGTGGCCGGTCGGGTGACCAGGCCGGGGGGCGGTGCGAAAGTCTGGGGCTTTGGCGGGGGAAACCGCGCTTGGTCCAAAAAACGCGCAACCGCGAGTTAGCGACCGGGGGTCAAATCTAAACCAGCTGGAGTTCGACGCGCTTGCCGCAAGCCTTGGCATAGCGGCGGATCGTCTCGAATGTCGGCGAGTGTTTAGGATCGCGCATCGAGCTTTCCAGGCGCGAGACAGCACTCTTGGAGGTCCCCATCCGGACCGCAATTTCGTCTTGGGTCAGGCCCGATTGTTTGCGCGCCTCAAGGAGAGACCGCAGCGCGGCATATTCATCGGCGCCCGCTTCCCAGGCCTCTTTGAAGCCAGGACGTTGCATCGCCTTTTCCAGAGCCTTTTTCCCGTCGTGACGGACAGGCTTAAAACCTTGATCACTCATGACTGCACCTCCTTCAACCGCTTGCGAGCCAGCTTGAGGTCCTTATCGGGCGTCGCCTGGCTCTTTTTCAGTATGCTATGCAAGATCACCAACTCACGACCGACCTGCGTACAGTAGAACGCGCGGCCGATCCCCTCGGCACCCTTGCACCGTAATTCGAACAATCCTCCGCTCATGGCCCGCGAATGTGGCATTCGAAGATCGAGACCATCTTCCTCCAGCCATTCAACGAGGCGGAGGTAGTCGGCAAAGATGCCGACAGGCCACTCCTCGATCTCCCGCCTCACGCGATCGTTGTAGTAGAGGATCGTCCACATGTTGGCGTGTTAACATATTTGATAACTTTGTCTACCCATTCAATGCACCCCCCGGAGACGGCATGACACAATGGCCAGCTGATCAGGTCGAGCGCAGAAGCGTCTCGGCACTCGTGCCCTATGCCCGCAACGCCCGCACTCACAGCGAAGAGCAGGTGGCACAGATTGCCGCCTCGATCCGTGAATGGGGCTGGACGGTGCCGGTTCTAATGGATGAGGACGGCGGGCTGATCGCTGGCCACGGCAGGGTGCTCGCGGCGCGTAAACTGGGCCTTGCCGAGATTCCGGTGATGGTAGCCAAAGGTTGGAGCGAGGCCCAGAAGAAGGCTTATGTGATAGCCGACAATAAGTTGGCATTGAACGCTGGTTGGGATCTTGAACTCTTGGCGGTCGAATTGGAGGATCTGCAAGGCCTCGACTTCGACCTAATGCTGACGGGTTTTTCGGACAATGAACTGCAAGGGTTACTTGCCCAAAGTAGTGAAGGTTTGACTGATCCCGACACCGTCCCTGATTTGCCGCAGAACCCTGTTTCGGTGCCTGGCGATGTCTGGATCATGGGCGATCATCGTCTTGTATGCGGCGACAGCACTGTCCAGACTGATGTCGACAAACTGATGCAGGGTGAGCTTGGTGATATGTTGTTCACCGATCCACCTTGGAATGTAAATTATGGCGCGGTCAAAGCAGGTAATGCGCAAGGATATAAGCCCCGTAAAATCCTGAACGATCATATGGACGAAGCCAAGTGGTGTGAATTTGTAAGTGGGTTTTGTGCCTCATTCTATGTTGTCACGAAGCCCGGTGCGCTTGCTTACGTTGTCATGAGCGCTCAGGAATGGCCTGCGATCGACAAGGGGTTGCGCGAAGCTAAATTTCATTGGTCGTCGACGATCATCTGGGTGAAGGACGCACTCGTTCTCTCCCGCAAGGACTATCACACGCAGTACGAACCCTTGTGGTATGGATGGAACGAAGACGGACCGCGGATCATGCATGTGCCGGACCGCAAGCAGTCTGACATCTGGAACATTCCTAGGCCGAGGGTCTCTGACCTGCATCCCACCACGAAACCGACACAATTGATTGAACGCGCGCTGCTGAATTCTTCGGCCCGCGGCGCTTTGGTGGTCGATCTATTTGGAGGTTCGGGCTCGACGTTGATCGCTTGTGAACAGCAGGGCAGGCGATGCCGCTTGATGGAACTTGATCCAAAATATGCCGACGTGATTGTTCAACGCTGGCAAGATTTTACCGGAAAGCATGCAATCCATGAGGAAGATAGCCGCACGTTTAATGAAATCGCCAGAAAAGAACCCGCGCCCGTTTCCAGTGATTGCGCAACGGCCTAAGATGCTTAGGCAGCAGCCAGAACCCTATCAACAATAATGTCATCGGCATGGGCGCGGGCTTGAGCCAAGTCATACGATGTCTGCATGCGCATCAGCGTATCAGCTTTTATACCAAAAGCCTTCTCGAACCTGATCGCCATTTCAGCGGAAAGGGCCGTGTGGCCGTTGAAAAGATTGCTGAGTGTCTGGCGCGTTACGTGAAAGCAGGTTGCGAGGTGATTGATGCTAACGCCGTGCGGAACGACTACTTCGGTTTTCAGCCAATCACCGGGGTGAACAGCTAGCGAGGGGTGCATGATTATAGCCATCAGTGGTAATCCTCCATATCAAGTTCAGCAATTGTCGCTTCATCAATCTTGATGAAGGTCAGACGCCAGTTTTTTGTCACGGTCATTGCCCAGTGCCCGGCCTTGTCGCCAACCAGTTCGTGCAACCCATAATTCGGAGGCACGGCCAGTTCGTTAAAACTTGCTGCTGCATCAATAAAAGCCAGCATCTTGCGGATCCGTGCTGTGTCACCCACCAAGCCTTTTGCGTTGCCGGTTTCGAAAAACCTTCGCAGCCCTTTGTGGGTTATACTTTCGATATCCATAGAGCCATATGTCAAACATCATTTGACATGTCAAAGGGTATTTGACGAGTCCGAAGCGCGATGCGGCACAGGAGCCTTCCTATGAAGCCTGGAACAAAACCAAAGCCAACCCACCTCAAGCTGGTCACCGGCAATCCTGGTAAGCGCAAGCTGAACGGTAAGGAGGCTAAAGCCAAAGCATCGATACCTGCACCGCCGGTCCATCTCACCGCCGATGCGGTCGAGGAATGGAACCGGGTTGCAACGGATCTCTTCAATTTGGGCGTTCTATCCGAGATCGATAGGGCTGCACTTGCTGCCTATGCGCAGGCCTATGGCCGCTGGGTCCAGGCGGAACGGGCGATCGCTAAGATGGCGCAGAAGGATCATCTCACAGGCGGCCTGATGATAAAGACTACCAACGGCAACGCGATCCAGAACCCTCTGGTTGGCACCGCCAACAAGGCAGCCGCGGACATGATGCGCTACGCTGCAGAATTTGGGATGACGCCCAGTGCCAGGAGCAGGATCGCAGCAACACCGCCAGAAGAAGGCTCAGATCCCGCCGACCGGTTCTTCGCCTGATCGGACACTGGCCTATGCCAGGGCCGTCGTGTCAGGCGAGACTATCGCCGGGCCGCATGTTCGCAACTCTTGCCAAAGGCACATCGCGGACCTGAAGCGCAAGGATGGCATCTGGTTCGACCAGACGGCCGCCAATCATGCCTTTGCCTTTTTCGAGGAGGTACTGAAGCTTTCCGAAGGCCAGTTCGAGGGCCAGCCTTTCCAGCTGGAACCAAGCCAGGCCTTCATTATCGGCTCGCTATTTGGCTGGAAGCGCAAGGATGGCAGGCGCCGGTTTCGCCGGGCTTACATCGAACAGGGCAAAGGCAACGGCAAGTCGCCGATTGCTGGTGGTATTGGCGTTTATGGGATGACAGCCTGCAAGGAGGCGGGCGCTCAGATCTATGCGGCTGCCGCCAAAAAGGAGCAGGCCAACATCCTGTTCCGTGACGCGGTAAAGATGGTGCGGCAATCCCCAGCGCTGGCCCGTCGGTTGGAGTTCTCCGGCGGTCCGGGCCGCGAGTTCAACATAGCGCATTTGCCGTCGGGCAGTTTCTTCCGCCCGGTGTCGCGCGATACGGGCAAGACAGGGTCAGGCCCTCGACCTTACTTTGTATTAGCGGACGAGGTCCACGAACTACCGGACCGCTCGATTATCGAAATGCTGGAGCGCGGTTTCAAGTTCCGCCGCGATCCGCTGCTGTTCATGATTACCAATTCGGGATCAAACCGAAATTCAGTTGCCTGGGAAGAACACGAACACGGGGTCCGTGTGGCTGCGGGCAATCCCGATGCGGTGCTGGACCCGACTTACCTCGGCCAAGTCATCGACGACACGACGTTCAGCTATGTCTGCGCGCTCGATGAGGACGACGATCCGCTGACTGATCCCAGTTGCTGGATCAAGGCTAACCCGCTCTTGGGCGTTACGATCACCGAGCAGTATCTCTCCGAAGTTGTGGCCCAGGCTAAAGCCATCCCGGGCCAATTGAACGGGATCTTGCGGCTTCACTTTTGCATCTGGACCGATGCCGAAACCGCCTGGATGGCGCGTTCGACGCTGGAACCATTGCTGGCCGAGTTCGATCCTAAAGGGGGGCAACCAGTCTGGCTTGGATTGGACCTCAGCCAGAACCGGGATTTGACTGCACTGGCCGGCGTCCAGCGCAATGGCGAAAAGGATGGCAAGCCGTGTTTTGATGCTTGGGTCGAGGTCTGGACGCCGGGCGATACGCTGTCGGCAAGAGTTCTGCGCGACAAGCAACCCTATGACTTATGGGTCGCTGGCGGATTTCTGAATGCGCCCCAAGGCGAGAACATCAGCTTGCGGCAAGTGGCGCAGGCGCTGGCTGAACTGGACAGTGATTATCGCGTCGAGAACGTGGCCTACGACCGTTACGCCTTCCGACGGTTTGAAGAGGAAGTCAGCGAACTCGGGCTGTCGGTCAATTTTATCGAGCACCCGCAAGGCGGCACCAAACGCGGCAAACCGCAGGACGGGATGAGCGAAGGCCTGTGGATGCCAGGGTCGCTGCGGCATCTGGAGGAACTGATCCTCGAGGGCCGCATCCGGCTCAAACGCAATCCGGTGTTGATTTCCGCAATGATGTCGGCGGTCACCGAGACCGATCGCTGGGACAACAAGTGGCTCTCCAAGCAGCGGGCCATCAACAAGATCGACGCAGCCGTAGCGCTGTGCATGGCAGTGGGGGCAGCAATGGCAGGCGACACCTCCGGCTT
>Ga0102873_1000314_pt1 | contig 18017 bp, 33 predicted proteins | sample Colrivmeta1547B3_FD_78183 | JGI IMG/M metagenome (GOLD analysis project Ga0102873, IMG submission 78183) | Estuarine microbial communities from the Columbia River estuary - metaG 1547B-3 | ecosystem: Environmental > Aquatic > Marine > Intertidal zone > Estuary | place: USA: Columbia River... | reverse complement strand
TTGAACAGTATTACCTGCTGCATCAAGAAATAATACTTTATGCTCACCAGTATCATTATTACTAAATACAAGCATATATCCAGATTCATTTAGTGGATAAAAGTCCTGACGAGACCATTCACTTCTTAATAAACCTAAAGGCCTTACTGATGCCGTATTGCTCGCATAGTTTAGATTAATAAGTCCCCAGTTTGAAGTATCACCTGGCATTCTACAAAGAACGGAATAAGTTTGAATACCTGTAACAAAATTGGTATTCGGATTTGAGCTACTCCAGTAACCTTGGGAAGTTAACCAATCCCTTGCATCACTTAATGCGGTAAAATTACCTGGTGAGTTTGGTAACCTATTAATTAAATTAATAAAACTATTATCCGTCAGATCAGTCGATCTCCAGAACGTTGGGGTTGTTTCTGTTACAACGCCAGTACCACTCCCAGTTGCTCTACCAATTAAACCAGAAGTATTTGTATCACCAATAATAACATATCCAGTTGATTCGTCAACACCAGCTACCCAGCTACCCTCAAGGTAATTTATTGTGTCACCTGTGGCAACAACAATATTACCACTTACCGTACCACCCTCAACAGTTGATTCGGTACCTATTTTTAATCTAACATCTTTTTTCATTTATAATCTTTTTTATGAAATCGTTACTGTAATTGTAATAGGGTCTACCGTGTTAAAATGATCAAGTGAAGGTGTTAAAACACTAACAGCACCTAGTGGGGACGCCTCAGACTCGCCATTAATAACGAATCTACTATCGTAGAAGTAAACAGGTTCCTGACCAACCTGATCTGGGTAACCAGTTTGGAATGCACGATTAGTGAAAGTATATGTTACGGAATCAGAACCTTGTGTTAAAGTTAAAGTACCTGAATTACCTATTAATTGGTCTAAATTTACAGACGAATCATTACCCAAACTATCTCTAGAATTGATATATAATTGGTATTCATATTCACCATCATTAGTACCAACTAAATTTGGGTTTGTTACGGATTGTCCACCTGGCCCACCAACAACTGGGTGTGCTGGGAATGAAATAAACCCATCTAAGGGTGCTGGTGCATACTGTGTTGATAACATATAATCACCTAACGTGTAATTACCACCACCATCACCATCGCTGTAATCATTTGAAATAATGAATCTGTCTTGCGTGGTTAACCAATTTCGTGCTTCAGTACTAGATGAGATATTACCAGGGGAACCAGGTATCCTATTAACCAATTCGATAAGGTCTTCGTTGGTTAGCCCGTTAGCTTTCCAAAATGTTGGAACCATTTCAGTAACAACACCAGTACCGCCACCAGTAGTCCTACCGATTAAACCAGAGGTATCAGTATCACCGATAATAACATAACCATCGGAATCATCAACACCACCAACCCAAGATCCTTCATTATATGATACGGTGTCACCCGTAACCAAAGCAACGTTACCCAATAATTTGGCACCGTCAATTGCGGTTTCACCACTTAATTTAATTCTTACGTCTTTACTCATCTCATTTAATTATTTAAAAAACTTTTTATATCGTATCGTTCAACTCGCTCAGCTGCATCAATTAACGCATCAAAGACATCTTCAAGCTCACCCAATGGCATAACCGCTTTATCTAATAAATCATTAAGGTCACTCAATTTCTGGACGTTATCTGGTAAATCCATATAATCGTACATTTCAACAATATCATAGAACTTATTGAATTGACCCTCGATGTGTTTTTTTGAGCTTTTTAATTTATCCAAACTAACCTTAGCACCATTAATGTCATCTAAAACATCATTCATTGTTAAATTCATAATCATACCACCATACTTTTGTATGACAGCTTTACTCATATTAACAGTTTTGTCGGCCTCAGCTATAAACTGATCTATTTTTTCGGGGGAATATTCTATACCCTCTTTAAGGCCCATCATTTTTCTAATCTGGGTTATCTCTTCTTTTAAAACTTCTTTTTTCATTTCTTTTATAACTTAAAGTTTACTGATTCCAATCAGGATAAATTTCAAAATTCTTTGTATCTGTGTCCATTAATCTAATAACTCTTGTATTAAAAACATATTCATCATCGTCAGTATAAAACGTTGTTGAGAATATGTGGTATTCGCCTTCAGATAACTCTGTTCTACCGTTAGACCAACCACCCATATCATCGATAGCCTGACCAATTGCAGCCCATGGCGATCCGATCCAAGGGTTACTCGCTTCAATCTGTAATACGACTCTATCGTTGTAGAATTCACCAACGACATCAACCCCACCAGAGTTTGATCCCGTACATTCGAAGGACTCATTACCAGATATTCTTCTGTATGATGATCCGTTCATGGTTAGTCTCCAGGACCCACCATTAGCTCTAAAAATAACTCTAGTATCTTTCATATTAATTATTGTTTTTCCAGTTATTACTGTCAAATGGGTCTATATTTGAACTTAATAAATATTTTTTTGTAATAATTTTAAAATTTTTAGGGTTTAGATCCATGTCCTTTAAATCAATTTTACAGTAATATAATATTGATGCCTTATCCATGTCTGAATCATACTCCCAACCGTTATAAATTTTACCGTCTTCGTTGTTAACAGCAAAGTGTGTGTATGTTGGGTCTATTTCATAGCTACCTTCTTCTAAAGATTCATAAACTAAATCACATTCAACCGATTTTTTAATGACATCGTAAGTCTCGTTTAATTGAACAGTCTTTGGTGCGTGTGATCTAAATGAATTAATAATTTTTTCATAGTTATTACAAATATCTTTTTCGAGTTCTTTTGGATCGGTGTATTCTTTGAAGCCACCTTCTGGGTAACCACCACCCTGTAACACAACATTACCTCCTTTATCGAATAACATATTATCACCAGCCGATATTAAACCGAACTTCTCAAAATAACCTGGCATTAATTTACCTCTACTGGTTATAATACCAACAGTATCTTCGTTGGCGTCATCGCCACCCTCATTTGCTTTCTCAAGATATAAACCTTCACTATCAACGTATTCATCCCAAAGATCTTTTAATTGTTCTTTGCTAGGGGTAATCCTCTCACCATCACTAACAATACATTTGTTTCTACCATCAACATAAACAACACCCTCAAACTCAAGTGATTCTATTTCATGTCCGTTTAATGTTTTATAAAACATATCCTCAAAGTTAGTGGATTCATCCCCATAAGAATTTTCACCGCTTTGATAATCGTTTACGCTTACAGGACCTTCGTTAAGACCCATCATCTTGCGCATTTTAGCTATTTCTTCGTTTAATAAAGGTTTTTTCATGATATATGCTTTTTTATATATAATCGCAATTATATGCTTTTTTACATATAAATACTTGAAACTTTCATAAAATCACGTATATTTATTGGAGACCTTGTGATTGGGTTCCATGCGTACTAGATGCGTTTGAGTTGGAATTGATACCAACGATATGGACACCAAATACAAAAAAAATATAAGGAAAATGTTATACACGTACATTAATACTGTACCTGCGCCAAGTGCGTTCATCACAGTAAACAAGCAAAGACTCCGTCAAAACGGAAAGCAGGTCTACATGAAAGACCAAACAGAGTTCGAGATCGAACTTTACAATCCCACAAAAGAAAAAATAATGGCAACGATCGATTTGAATGGTAAGCCCATTTCAAGTTCGGGTATCATCTTAAAACCAGGTCAACGAGTATTCCTCGAAAGATTCTTGGATGATGATAGAAAATTCCTTTATGAAACCTATGTGGTTGATAATAATAAAGAAACCAAAGAAGCCATCGCTGAGAACGGAAAGGTTACGGTTAAATTCCACAAAGAATCAAAACCAAGACCAAGAAGTTTAAGCTATGGCACCATCTTTAACGGTTCATCTGGATTTGGTTGGAGTGAAGTCACTTACACAAACTACAACACCCCAGTAACATGTGATACATCTGATGTTATAGGTACTCATAATACTTTCTTAACAAATAGTGTTAATTTTGCCAATATGAAAGAAACGGGTGTTGTTGAACAAGGTGGTAAAAGTGACCAAAAATTGGTGAGCGTAAGCGGAGATTTTGAATGGTTCCACACATGGATAGATGAGTGGCAAATCATGCCATATAATCAACAACCAAAAACAGCTAAGGATCTGGTTGAAAGATGTGTTAAATGCAACACAAAAATAAAGTCAAATTATAAGTTCTGCCCTGAGTGTGGTCAAGAAGCCTCAACAAAAGATATAACGGAAGGTTTTTTAAATTCTATGTCAAAAGAGGAACTTATTAAAATGATTATAGATAAAATGTAAAATAAAATTCACAAGGTCATTAAATCCCGCTTTTGGCGGGATTTTTTTATTAGTTTTGGTGATATATATAATAAAGCCCCAGAGATCATGACAAACGAAGAATTTACCGAAGAAATCCTTTTCGAGGCTCACACGGAAGGATTTATTGATGAATTAAGAACTTACATCAATAATTTACCAATAATTGATCAGAAGCTACCTTTTAATGAAAAGGTTCAGATCGCTTATAAAATTTTAATGGATAAAAGAGGGGAAGAGGGATTATCATAAGATAGTAACTATTTATAAATGAAATGAATTCTTACGTATCAGGAAATACAATTTTTAATTCGCTTTTGGATAAACATCCAGATATTAGATTTGAATTATACCCAACCGAAAAAGCGAAAAGGGTTTACCTTACGGGTTTTATCGTACCAATCTCAATGAGGAATGGCGGTGCTGGTAGCGCATTCATGGAGGATCTTATTGCGTTGGCTGATAAAGATGGGTGGATGATAACACTTTCACCATCAAATAGTTATGGTGGAAATGTGTCGAGACTAAAAGAATTTTATAAAAGATTTGGTTTTGTTGAAAACAAGGGAGCCAATAGAGATTTTACACACAAAGAAGATATGTACAGATCACCAAAAGGTTCGTTGAATGAAGAAATAACGAAGATGAAAAACACGATGGGGCTTGGTGAAGCCAATTCAAAATACACTGTCGATATGGCACCAGAAGAATTAATTAGAAGGGTTCCCTTTTTAAGACACTTCAAGAATTATTCTGATGACACCAGATTAAAATTCCAACACATGACCTATAATGAGAATGTGGAGTTATATAACCCTGACGGTGAACCAATCTTATTTAAACAATTTAATCTTTCATCTGAGTTCAACTACAGCGTTGTGGATATGTATGATGGCCGTCACAGGTTCATGTTATCCCTTAAACACCAAACCTGGCTTATGCCACCAGAAATTAAGGAGCCAGAACAAGCGCTATTATATAGAGTTATGACAATGGCGATGACAAAACAGATGGAATCGTTTGATTACACTTACGATGAGGTGTTGGAACAAGAAACATTAACCAAAGAACAATGGAACGAGATCATCAACAACATAAATAAATCTTTCATTGAGTTGGAAGAATACTTGGATGATGTTTTACCAGTTGAGTTGGATTCTCATTTGGGGGAGGGCGAAGTTCTTGATGAAGAAAAAAAGAAAGCGGATCGTTGTCTTAGAATAGCGAGAAGAAAATACGACAAACCATCGGCATATAGATCTGGTGCGATTGTGAGATGTCGCAAGGGAAAAATCTGGAAGGATCTTAAGGAAGAAGATGTTAATGACGCCCCAGAGGACGTTAAGACTTTGATCTATAAGGCGCACGATGCGATCACAAGAAGAAAGGGCAAAGATTACGCCCCAGACGTTCATGAATTGCAAGCGTGGATAAACGATCACCTTGAGAGCGAGGAAGGGTTGGAAGAGGCTAAGAAAACAGACTACTCAAAGGAGAAGAAGGACGGATTGCACGGATGGTTCTCCAGAAGAGGTGGTGGTGGAAGCAAAGGATGGGTTGATTGCAACACATGTACAACCGTTGGCGGAAAAAAGAAATGCAAAGCCTGTGGAAGAAAAGATGGTGAGAAGAGATCTAAGTATCCATCATGCAGACCAACTCCAGCATCATGTGGAACACCAGGAAAAGGAAAAAAATGGGGCAAGACAAAAGAAGAGTCTTACGATATTATGAATGAAGAAGAACAAAAGGAAAAGAAAAGAATCGCATTATTATTCATTGTGATTGATAACAAGGTATTGTTATTTAAGAGAAGCCCAGAGGAAACAACAAACCCTGGCAAATACGGAATGCTTGGCGGTCACATAGAAAAGGGTGAGACCCCAGAAGAGGCGTTAAGAAGAGAAGTTAAAGAAGAGGCTGGCGTTGAAGTTGGCGCATTCAAGAAATTAAAGGTATATGAATTGGACGAGGTTCAATTAAATGTGTTCTATACGAATGAATTTGACGTGGATAATGTTAAACTGGATAAGAAGGAGCATACCGCAAAGAAATTCTTCACACTGGAAGAATTGGATGAGATGTCACCAGAAGAATGCATTGACACCAATAAAGGTATTGCCAGAGATTATAACAAGAAAGCGCAAGAGGATAAACAACTCAATGAAACGTTATTAAGAATGAAATCAATCATTAATAGATAATACATGTTGTTCAATGAACAAATATCGAAAATGAAGACAATGATGGGGATCTCCGAAGAGATGATAGAGATACCTGATGATAGTAGTTTAATGAATTTCTTTCATGGCGGTGACTTAGATGAAATCAAATACGATATACAACAAAAAACCGACAGACAACAATATGGTTCTGGTTTATACCTAACAACATATTATGATGTTGCAAAAAAATATGCCAAGGGCAATAGGAAGATGTATTTGGTTTCAGTTCAAAAGGGTGTGGATATAAATGATAAGAAGATCGATATAGAATCTTTAATGCAATTCCTTAACCAAAACTTCCCCAAAAAAACAGCACAGGATATACTTAATTTAACCAATTACAGAATACACAATGATGGTATACCGTTATATTTGGTAAATAACATATTAATAAACCATAATTACCTTAAAGGCCCCAAGTCATTTGCATGGAGAACGTTCCTGGTTGGTTTGGGTGTTGATTACGAGATTGTGGATAACGCTTTTGGTTACGGTGACACAATGATGGTTTTATATAACCCGAGTTTAATAAAGAATGTTAAACGAATCCAACCAAAAGACACACTACCCACATACGATTTAGCAAAAAAATAATTTACAGGAAATTATTAATGGTACTCTCCGCCCATGGGGCGGTACGGGCCGTCATTGCCCCATATGATCCACCACGTTTTTCTTAACCTTCGAGATCATTTTAAGCATCTTTGTATTATCGGATTTAATAACAACGGTTTTTTCAACTGGTGGTGAAGGCATCTCCATTCTGGCAACCTTGGGTTGGTTCTCATCGCCATACTCTTCCACATAGACAGGTCTGTATTCTTTTCTCTCATATACGGTTTGAGTCGATAAAACCTTCCCATTCTCAGACTTTGCAACCGATTCAATATTGGAAAGAAGATCCATGATCTCTTTCTCCCTTGTCACAAACTTATCGGTGCAAGCCATCTGGTCATTGAGTATCCTGTCGTTAAGATCATTCACTCGTTGTGTAAGTGTTTGAATTTCAGTACGTTGGTTCTCCACCTTAACCTTTAGCTCTTCGGTGTCATGAGTTAATGAATCGATAACCTTCGGCCCCACGCTTATGAAAGTGATGGAAAGCAATAAGAATACAAGAGCAAGCAGACGCTGGCCCATGGATAACTTTGAGAGGATCTCTGAGATGTACTTGAACATAACTTTGGTTTAGATATAAATATAAGGTTGTGGTCTTATATGTTTAGCTGAACATCCCAGATGCCATTCTATACCAGTCTTTGAAATATGTTTTTAGATAGAATTTCATAGCACCCTTTACTAAATCAGGTCTTTGAGGGTCATTTTTTTCCATATGGTCCCATTCATTGCTAACAGCCTCGTCAGCAGCGCTCTCTAAAGCATCATACATACCGAAGGTAAATTCCGTTGGTTCGTTAAGTTTAGCATGAATCATTCTACTGGTAGTGTCAAAAAGTTCATCTTCCGAATCCTCTTCGTAATCCCTTTCATCTTCAGAATCATTGTAGGTGCCTCTATTGGAAGCATCCATATCCCACATCTCACCTTCATTAAGGCCCATCATTTTGCGAATTTTTGAGATCTCCTCATTTAAAATATTCTTTTTCATAACAATATATTTTTATAATAAATACATGATTATCGTGTAAATGACCGATATTTTAAATTATCGTTTAAAAGGCCGATATTTTGGAATAAAATTTTCCCCAGAAATTTTTTTGAAAAATGGTTTTGAAATAAACATAGGGTCATGTTTTGGGAATGATATATGGGAAAAGAGTTTATTGATCGTAATAGGGGGGTCCGAAATTTTGGAAAAAAAATACCTGGAAATTTTTTTTTGGAAATACTTCATACGGATGTTTGAGCCCCCCTTTTGGGGTAACCCCCCCGCCATATAGGGGGGCATACCTAGGGGGGGAGGGGTATATTGCCTATTTGCCCACCAAATGCCGTTTCTAGGGACTTTTGCCCACAAAGTAAGGTATTGCCATATCTTTATATATTAAACGCTCTTAAAACGCAAAAAAGGGGCATCTCTGCCCCCTTTCCGAATGTGTGGTGATTACTTCACCACCTCTGCGAACTGCTCAAATAACTTTCGTTCCTTTTGAGCCATAGACCCGAACATCTTTGTGTCCTCTTTACCCTCACCGATAAAGTGTGTAGTGTACTTTGTTACACCACTGAACAAACCCCACAAGGTATTGCCTTTGTAGTTGGTTTCTTGCTTGAGTGCCTCGTTGAAACGCACAATGTTGTTTTTGTTGCGTGTGCTGATAGTTTCAGCGTCTGCCTTAACGTCCGCAAGGGAAACGGCAAAGATTGCCTTTAAGACCTCGTCAACGTGCTTGTCTGACATTTGAACCTCTGACAACTTCTTGATTGTCTCAAAGTTTGCCTTCTCCTCAATGCGTACTTGCTCCGCTGATTTAAGCAAATCCTCAACCTTAACCGACATTGATTTAGTGTGCTTCACCTTTGAACCCAAACCACGATACGCACCAAAGAAAGTGTTTTGGCAACTGATTGTAAGGTGAGAATGTCCGAACGCTAAAGACGTTGAACCATCGAACGAATTAACTGCCGTTAAAAAGCCTTTCACCTTGTCACCATAACCCAAATTAAGGTCATCTGTTTTTAATTGGATAAACACCTTTGCACCGCCATTCAAAGACCCTGCCGAGTGGATAGGCAAATCTGCTGATTGCGACAACTCAAAAAGCAATTCTGCCATTTGCTGATTTTGGAAAACCTCATAGGAATTTTTGTGAACCCCTAGAATTTTTTGCGTATCCTCACGAACGATAGCCACGCTATCTGTAATGATACCACTTGCCGTTTGCAAAACTTCTTTGTTTGCTGACCAATTCAAACCCGCTTGCTCTAAAAGTAAGAAGGCGTTAATGCTGTTGTTGTTGTTAATGTAGAACATAATTTAATTGTTTTTAATTGTTAAACCTGTTGCAATATTACGGCTAATCTTTTTTATGTGCAAATTTATTTTAATTAATTTCAAAGTTTTTTTTCCATAGCATAAAAAAGTTTACACGCAAATTTATTTTAATAAAAAAAAAATAAAAGGCAGGTTGGAGTCTACCCTCTGCGGCTGTTCACCGAACCCGTCTCGATCTCTCACTGACAATACAAAGGTCGCTATAAAAAAGTTTATGTGCAAATTTATTTTCGTGTTTGGTAAAACTTTTTTTTTATGGATCTATACGAAATATATGATTTTCGTTTTAAGGGCATTTTGTGGGGTTGTCGGTGCAATCTTATATAAATTAAATTAGACGCTCTTAAAACGCAAAAAAGGGGCATCTCTGCCCCTCTTTGGTTGGTTTGTGGGTTGGGTTATCCGAAGATAACTTCCTCGCCACACTTGATTTTCTCAATTCCCTCTACCTTGATAGTGCGAATGATAACATCATTGTCAAGACCTTGATTTACTGCCTTGCTTGTGCTTGGTCGGAACTGCTTGATAATCTCAATTTGTTCTGCCGTTGCTTCTACACCATTAACAAAGTAAGTAAGCGTTTTAGCGTTATTACAAGCGAACTTTAAGTACTCACAAGATAGGTCGCTTTTCTTCGCTACGATTGAACCATTAAAGCCATCATTTACGGGAGTGAACCAATTTTCTTTGGCTTGGAAATCCGCTTCTTTGCCCTCACGAACTCGTGCGTTGTTTACCATATTTTGATAGTTAGCGTTTAACAACATATTGTAGTTAACTAACTTCGTTACAACTGCATCTTTCAAAGGGTTACCTCTTTTAAGTTGCTTCTGCTCAACTACTGCCAATACTTGTGCGAAAGTTGCTGAACCGCCATCTTTGATGACTTGTGCGATGATTTGTGTTTTTTTGTTTTTCATAAGAATTAAATTTGTTTAACTGATTAACTTATACAAATGTACGGGTTTGATAGTTTATGTGCAAATTTATTTTAATCAAAATGAAAATATTTTTTTGTTTAATGTTTTTGCCCGAAAGTTAAACAAGAAAAAAAAGGGCAAGTTACCTCTGATTTACTTCGTGGTTTCACCCCCGCCCTTCGTTGTTCCCTAACGACAATGTAAAGGTAAACATAAAAAAGTTTATGTGCAAGTGCCAAACTAAAATTAATTAAAATAAAAAAGGGGAACTTTCGCTCCCCTTTTCTGATTACCAATTTGTGCTTCGGTAAGTGGTTTTCGGACCTTTGTATTTTGTTTTGGTCATGCACCCTTTTTTCTTTACTTTGTATGTTCCGTATTTTGAACTTGCACAACTTGTAGTTGTTAATGATACTGCGAAAACGACTACTAATAAATAAACTAACTTTTTCATAACTTTAATGTTTAATTGTTTAACTGATTAACTTAATGTAAATGTACTGGCTTTAAAGTTTATGTGCAAATTTATTTTAAATAAAATGAAACTTTTTTTTCGATTGAAATATAAGGTAATAAAAAAGGGGCATCTCTGCCCCTCTCTTGTTGATTGATGTCTTTTTAGTTGTAAGCATCGCAAAGACCATGACTGCGGTGTCTCTCGGGCTTGATTGGTGCGTAGTGTGTTTTGTACGCATCGCATTGGTGGTATTTAACTCTTTTGTGTTTTTTAAGCTTCTTACCGCCATCGTGGGCAAAACTTGTTCCTACTGCTACCAAAACTGCTACTGATAATAAAACTAACTTTTTCATAATACTTAATTGTTTAATTGATTAACTTATTGTAAAGGTGCGGATAAAAAAGTTTATGTGCAAATTTATTTATCTAATTAAGTGATTTTTTTTTTAATTAAAATAAAAAAGGGGAACATTTCTGCTCCCCTTGGTCGTGTCGTTAATCAATTAAACCCAACCATTTCTTCGGTAGTGATTGCAATTATCTCTATTAAATAATTTATTAAAGAACTTCACTCTCTTTGCCTTGCGGTAGTGTTTTTTATAGTTAAAACCTGATTGGTGGTTTTTACCTTTGCCACCATCAAAACTTGTTTCTGCGAAAGTTGTACCTGCTCCAACCATCATAAGAACTAAAACTAAAAATAACTTTTTCATATCTCATCTTTTTGATTACAAAACAAAGGTGCTAATAATAAAGTTTATGCGCAAATTTATTTTTAAACCCGATTAGAATTCTTACCAATTAATTTTTGTTTCTTCTCTATCCTCACGAGTGAACGGAAAACCAACCGACATTAATAGGATAAAAACGAACGCAACCGCACCAAAGATTGTTAGCGGAATGATTTCAGCTGAATTGTGCTCACTTAATGTACCGAATGTGAACCCTACTGCGATTAAACCCCAAATTGCCAGGATTAACGGAATAATTTTGATTTCTCTTTTCATATTGTTTAATTTGTTAATTCAAATGTAAGGACAATAAAGTTTATGTGCAAATTTATTTTAAGGGGAAAGTTAAACTCTCCCCTCAATGATTGCACCAACCCAAATTGATACGTAGAATAAAGTGAATACTGCGGTGATAGTGATCACGCTTAAAACGAATTCTTTCGGGTCTTCCTTCGCCCAAGAAACTAATGTTTGAACCATTTCTTTCATAATGCTATTTTGTTTAATTGTTTAACAAATGTATGCATAATAAAATTCATGTACAAATTTATTTTAATCAAAATAAAAAACGTGGATTAAATTTCCACGTTCTTTTGTATCAAAGGTTGTTCTTCCCTTTCCTTATCTTCCTTTCGTCTGTCCCGTACTATTTTTATAGTTACTCCCGTAACAAATGCACCAAACGCTGAAACGGCTAACTTTGCACCCAATGACTCAAAAGGTCGGATTGTCTTATAGATTGGATAATTGTTTTCATCTTGTCCAACATAAACGGTGTTATCCGCTCCTGAATTTTCCCACGCTTGTCCATAAGATAAACCCGTTAAAGACAAAGCAAATAATAATACTAACTTTTTCATATTGTTTAATTATAAGTTAAAAGTAAATATAAAAAAGTTTATGCGCAAATTTATTTAAGGAATAACGCAATTAAATTTACTATTATTGCTGCAATCCAAAGGGATACAACTAACACTGCAAAGGTTACTACAACATAATAGAATACATCTGCTGGTTCAGTATTTTTCATTTTAATTAAAATAAGTTTCCATTATTTGTTTCTTCTTTGCCATTGTTTGGCTCATAAGATACATTGTTTCTCCCGTTGGGGCATCGTGGTGCCATATTGTTACCTCAATGATACCTTTGTTATCGGTCGCCATAAACCTAATTGAAAAGTCGCTATTGGGTGTTAACTTGTCAACTAACACTCTTGCCTTGTCCGTTTCAAATGCGGTGTACCCCGCAACATTTCTCCAAGTCAATGATAAACCATACGCAAAGAATTTCTTTGTGCGCATCTTCTTCATCATTGTATCCACTTCTTCAAGAAAGTCCTCGAACATCCATTCACCATCGAATTCTTCTTCAATTTGAGAAAGTGAATACTCTGCAAGGATTGTGCGGTGTTTTCTGATTGCTTGTTCTAATGTTGCCATGTTTAATTGTTTTGATAGTGTAAAACTACTCACAAAAAAGTTTACAGGCAAATTTTAATCAATCTTTTCTTCAATTCTTTGTAGGTGGTCTTTAATCTCCATGAATAAAGCAAGACCAAGGTATTCGTAAAAGCCAGCATCATTACCCTTGTAACTACAATACAACGCAATGAAAAAACAAACATAACTTATTATGCGGTAATATCTCCAACTATACATCTTATTTTGTTTTAGAAGGTTTAGGTAATATTCCGTCTTTAATTAGTTTGTTCCACTCTATTCTTTCTTGGTGCTTTCCTATGTAGTAAGCAATGAATGCTACTATCGGTAATAAAATTAATTGTGCCATTGCAAAAATTTTAAATTTTGGTCCAATTCCTCTTTGTCGCAACAAACTGCTATACGTGTGTATGTTGGTATCCAAAAAAACCTCTCGTTTCTTACAATGACATAACCCATATAAAGTTTACCATTATAGCAATAAACTTGCTTGTAATAACCATAACCCAAGTCCTCGAACCCACGTTTAAAAAAAGCAATAATTTTTTTCATCTTGTTTAATTTGTTATTGTAAAACTACCAATAAAAAAGTTTATGTGCAAATTTATTTTAAATAAAAAACCCCGTATTTCTACGGGGGTGTGTTTTGGTATTAAATTGAGGGGGTTACCAAAACGAAGGTGTTTCAATTTTTATCTTACTCTTTACCCACTTCATTATCTCATCGGCATAGTAAGAACTTGTTACTTCAAATAAGAATGCATCGATTTTTGTTTCCGCTCGACTATCATTTGTATCAAAAGTGTAGTCGTGTCCGCTTACTTGAAAGGTTACTTTCTTTTTCTTCTCATCGGTTGTTACTCGGATTGAGCCACCTGAATGATACTCAGATTTCCATAATTTTGTTGCCATTGCTTAATTGTTTAATAGTGTAAAATTAACAACAAAAAAGTTTATGTGCAAATTTATTTTAAATACCAAAGTGTGACCAATCTAATGCTTCTGCGCTATCAAGGTCGCAAGCAATATCAATGTTATTTAGGTGTGTCCAACACTCATCGGCCATACCCGTTGGCTTTTGGAATACTTCCTCCAAACCATTCTCATAGATAAAGGCTCTAATCACCTTCATATCGTCAGCGATCATTTCTAGGCGGTGCTTTAATTCATCCACCTCGTTGTTAAAATTTTGTGTCATTGGTTAGTTGTTTATTGTTTGAACAAAGTTGCTAATAAAAAAGTTTACACGCAAATTTATTTTGATTGATTTAAAAAAAGAAAGGGGATACATCGCTGCACCCCCTCGGTCTAACCAATTAAACAAACAAAGTTATTTATTGAACACAAACGTCCAATCATCTTTTTTGTGTGAGATTTGTGGTGTGTAACCATTGAACCCCTCACGTGAATAGTAATAGTGTACATAACGCTTAACATTCTCAACATCGCTCGTGTTAAAAGTTTTGGTAACCTTAAACGACATTGTCAATAGTTTTCCGTTACCGCTCTTGGTGATAGCCATATCTTCTTGGGATACGCTCTCTGGCAATTTAGGTTCTGCTTCGGGTGTCAATTCATTAACACACTCATACCATACTCTACCCTCTTTCTTACCATATTGAATGTAGTGTTCCCACGCATCCATACTTGCTTCCGCAACATCGGGATTCATTTGTAGATACTTCTTACGAGCACCCTCGCAATTTTGTTGAGCAAATGCCTGCACTCCCACAAACATAACTCCGATTAAAAATAGTTTTTTCATATTGTTTAATTATACTTCAAAGGTAAGTGTAAAAAAGTTTATGTGCAAATTTATTTTAAACTCACTCAATAAAAAAGTGACATACAAGCGTTATAATCACTGGGTGTACTGATACGAAAAGATTTCTCATCAACAACCAGATTCGGTGAACCAACCCAACGCTTCTTAGCCTGAGCAATAGCACCACGCTTTGTCTTGGCGAACTCGGAATTCCAACCTCCACCAACGAAGTTGTAAAGGTATTCTTTAACTTGCAACTCTTTTTTCATATTGTTTAATTTAAAACAAATCTAATTATAAAAAAGTTTATGTGCAAATTTATTTTACCTAACAAGCGAATAATAAATAACCGATGGCGATTCCACCCAATAGGTGTAATGCTCTGTCATACCAAATTGATTTCATTTTATTTAAATTTAAATAATTTCAAATATAAACTTTGCAATTGCAATCAAACCACCAATTACAATTATAGTCATGATAGCGGCTGCACCCAACATGGCGGCAACCTCTCTTCTTTCTTGTTTCTCCTTACTATACATGGTTTAAGGTTTAGTCTTCCCGTTTGGATTCGAACCAAAGACCTACGGTTTAGAAAACCGTTGCTCTATCCAACTGAGCTACGGGAAGTTTGATTTCAGTAAAGGTATGAATTTAAAACTTCACAACCAAATTTATTTTGGTATATATCCACCAACATCGTTAACTTCGTAATGCGGTGCGTATTTAGGTAAATAGGTTCTCTTTGTGTAAAAGTCATAGACAACCATATCACCAGCTTTAATTCGCTTACCACTCTTCGCACATTTGCCCGAGAACTTCGCCAATATGATTTTCATTTTAATCTAAATTAAAATTGTAATAGATTAGCCATTGTCCCCTTCGGTGCATAGTTAACACCAATGAATGTTGTTGGATTCTCAATAACCGATTCAGAGATTCCATGCAATTTCATATAATCGCAAATGAATGGAATGTCCTTCTTCTTGATTCTTAACGCTTCGGTCATCTTTGTCGTGTAAGAAAATCCGTCTTTGGTAAGTGACTTCACCTTCTCTCCGCTTGCGACACTTAAACCCTCAATCCAAATAATAGAATACTTTGCCATAGTTTGTTTCGTTTTATTTAAATCAAATGTAACTATAAGAAAGTTTATGTGCAAATTTATTTTAAAAAGAAATGGGGATTATTCATCCCCACTAACAATACCCATAATTTCTCTCATCGCTTCTCGGATACCTGCCGTTCTATGTAGACCAATCATATACCCAACCAAGATAAGTTTTCTTTCATACTCGGATAATGGAATTGGCGGTGTGACTTCTCCGAACATCTCATCTCGAACCTCTTCCGCTGAACGAAGCAACGCTTCGGAAAGGTATTCAGTTACCTTTAAGTTTTCAAGGGTGCGTTCAACGGCTTCATCATACCATTGCTCTTTAACACCCATTGCATCGTGTAGTTGGCTAGAAACTTTTTCCATTGTTTAATTGGTTTTAATTATAGTCAAATCTAACAATAAAAAAGTTTACACGCAAATCCTAATAGAAAACTTTCGTGGTTTTTTTCAACTTCGGATCATTGGCAAGCGTCAATGCGTTATTACCGAATACAACCAATTCCCTTTTCGTTGGCATTGTTGTGGCGTGACAAACACCCAATAAGATTTCATCATCACAACTATAAAAATCTGCCTTAACAACCCCACTTGATTTGTATGGGTAATCTTGTGACATATTCTTTCGGATAATCTCAAAACAAAAATCTTTACTGAACATACTATCGTTCGCCAGCTTCACACACTTTGAATACTCTTCATCAGTATTCGGATACAACACAATCTTAACTTTGGCATTCTGACCAAAAGCATTCAATGTGGAAAATAAAATAAAACTAAATAAAAGTTTTTTCATATTGATTTAATTTAAATTAATTTTGTTTAGGTCAAACGAAACGCCAAGTCCCGATAATAGTTTGGTTAGATTAATATCCTCACGAATCCTATCAACCTCCCTTTCCAATAAAGACAATTCGTATAGACAAGTTTTCTTTTTCATACGATATAGCTTTGAATCAATCTTACCTAACTCCATACGAAATTCAAGTGAATCAATCTCGTCTTTTACTTGCATCGCTCTCTCGTTAATCTCGCCAACACGAACTAACAAACCATTGTTAATATCTTCTCTTTTCATATTGCAAAGGTAAGGGGATAAAAGTTTACACGCAAATTTATTATGTATAAAAACCAAGAAAGGGCGGTCATAAGACCACCCTCTCCATCGACAATTAAACAATGCCACCGATTTCACTCGGTGTATGTTAAGCCATTAACAACTCAACATTTCTTTTATTAAACTTACCTTTTGGTAATTCTAATTTACTTGCATAAGCATAGTCCAATGCCCTAAATTTACTCAACACTTTATCTCTTTCACGATTAAAGATAACTTCGTTGTACTCCATTATCCCTCTTGGTAATCCACTCCACTTTACCTTGAAAGCCGAAAACATATTCTCTGCGGTTTCAAGATGTGCTTCGTGGATTGAGGAACTTAATGTGTAGATAACTCTCTCAAAATCGTGGACACTATCCGACTGCATTTTCAAAGCCATTTCTCTTGCTTCTTCATCGGTTGGTGCGTTAAACCACTTTCGTAATAATTTTTCTAATCCCATATTTCGTTTAATTGTTTAGCAAATTTAAAACTAAAAAATTTAATATGCAAATCTTTTTTACCAAGTTTGCGGATATTTTTCCAAAATATGTTGTGGATAAAGAACTTCGTTCCCGTTCTTTAAAACATCTTCCCACCAACGGATACCATAAACCAAACGTGCTATTGCGAACTTATTAACGTCCTCATCATGGATATAGAATAACAAGTCGTTACGACCACCCGTTCCCTCTTCTCCTGGTGTTGGTAAAGTCAATACCTCTTCCGAATACTTTGCTCGTACTCCGAACTCTAACTGAACCCAATTCTCAAAGCTCCCTACTTCGTTTGCTCCGACAACTGTGCCTTCCCAAACGCATAACTGACTAAAATTTTCCATTGCTTAATTATTTTGTTATTGTAAAATTACCGATAAAAAAGTTTACACGCAAATTTTAGTACATTTTTTCTGTCATCGCTTTCGCTTTTGCAAAGTGCTTCTCAATCTGCTTGGCGAATGATACCAATCTCGCTTTGGTCTT
>Ga0102873_1000307_pt1 | contig 18223 bp, 10 predicted proteins | sample Colrivmeta1547B3_FD_78183 | JGI IMG/M metagenome (GOLD analysis project Ga0102873, IMG submission 78183) | Estuarine microbial communities from the Columbia River estuary - metaG 1547B-3 | ecosystem: Environmental > Aquatic > Marine > Intertidal zone > Estuary | place: USA: Columbia River... | reverse complement strand
CATCAATCTTTTGATTAAGCGTAGCGTTGCGGCTGCATTGTCCAAGCAGAAGAAGAACAACAATCACCAATCCGATGAAAGTTAAATTGTCTCTATTAAAGTCAAACTTAATCATCTTAATTAAAATCCTCCTACTCCTACTCCTCCACCTCCAAGGGCTCCTGTATAGTACTGTAGGCTTGCGTTTCCAAGATAGATCATGAAACCTACTACCGCAGATCTCGGTGAAATATCGGTTGTCTTAGTACCTGTTGTTGAACTAGTAACAGATCCATAAGGGTTATTAGTTGTAACTGCGTATAATGTACTTGAACCGCTTCCTGGTTCTACTTTTGCATTTGTCGATATAGTGTGAGAGTGGTTATTTGCAGTTTGAGAAGCTTGTAGATTATCAACGTCATTAGCGCCAAAATATCCGGCAACTGATATATCAGATGCAACACCTGATCCAACCGCTGCAGAATTAACGTCAGTTGAAACGCCTGCAAATGAAAGTGGAGACCCAACATATCCGATTGGATAACGCTCTCTCATATCTGGTGTCTCAAAAGAGGTCGAGCCAGCCGCCCATGTTTTACCGTAACAATAGTACCATCCTTCCCATGAACCTGTTCCTCTACCAACGTAATCAGAGTTACCAATTGCAGGGTATGTGCCTGTCCAGTTAACATTAGAATCTAATACAAATTTAGATACCATTACAATAGTACCAATCGGAACAGCAGTGGTTAATGTCGACCACGTAGCATTACCAGAAGCATCAGATTTTAAATATCTTCCAGCCTGTGCTCCTGAAGTTATCTTAAGGCTAGAATTTAATACCATTGCAGAATCAAACGTAGACGTTACAGCTCCTAAATTAACCTTATTAACGCCACCCGACTTCAAAATTAGGTTTTCGCCATTAAATGTATAAATGTAGTCACCAGAACCTAGGGGTGATTTGTTGAAATTCAAAGTGAAATTGCCACCAGATTGACGAGACTCTACATCAACATAATAGGCTGAACCCATGTCTGCTAATCTCAAAGAGCCTGAAAGTCTACTATATAGTTTCAAAGGAACTTCATCTCCTAAATCTTCTGGAGAATCACCTGGCACAGTAAGGCTACCCAATATTATTGCAGCAGGAGAACCGTGTAATGCATCTGAAACCGGAGATAATGAATAATAATCACTACTGTATTCTTCTCTAACAAAATAATCCGTTGCCGTTCCAGGTTCACCTTTAATACCTTGGGAACCAGTGTCACCTTTTTCACCTTTAGCACCCTGTGGACCCACGTCACCTTTAGAACCGGTTAAGCCGATTGGGCCACCACCGTTTGCAACGATCTGGTCAAAGTTGTAATTAATCTTGTCCAGCTGGATGTTAGATGAATCTCCACTGAAAAGTTCTTTAATATTAATAGCCATTTTAGCTGCTTATTTTTACGTATACGTAGAACTGGTGTCTAAACCCAGGCCTTTTGTTATATATTAGTCTCACATTCAGAGGATGGTTAGGATCATACTCAACCCTAAAACTCTTTTCTTCTGGAATGTTAGTGTCTAAAATCTGTTGTAAAGAATCTGCACTTAATAGTTCAGATTGATTAATTGTCTTAGAAGGATTATTCCACAGTCTGACCTGTTCAATACCCATCAACTTTAATAGGTTAACCTCGATATATTCTTTAATATCATCGTTTAAGGTACTTTTATCACCGTAAGATTGTGCAACATCAACGTATTTTAGAAGACTTCTACCTGCACCGTCAAGTGTTAGAATTTCTGTAACACGGTTTTTTAAGTACAGGTCAATCCATACGTTTGATGAATCTTCCCACATTACAACGTCACCGTTATAATTGTTTAGTCTTTTGATATTCTGTAACTCTTCAAAGGCATTACCTCTTCTAATAGCATTAAAAGAAGTTAGGTCATAAGAGTCTTTAGGTAGGTTCAGGGTTGATGCTAGGAATGAACTCTCTTCGTATGCAGATAGAGTACCAAATACAAACTGTCTTGAAGACTGAGTGTCGTTGTTAACATAAAATCCATCTTCCCATGAAGATCTGAATACGTTAAAGTCTCTTTTATCAATTGCAACCTCGTTAATTAGAGGATACACTGGAGCACCATCACCCGATTGAGATAGTTTCAAAATACCATCGGCCTTGTCAGGATTTATTTTGTGGAAATAATAGTCCTTGATCAAACCATAATAGTCACTTCCTAGGTTAGCGTAAGAACCAAATGCAATACCTAAACGGTTAAATCTGTCGTAAACTAATTTTTGTCTTTCGTCAGATGTTGTTGTAAGGGTTTGATTTAGTTTGTGATTCTTATAAATGTCAGTGAACCACGCCACCTTTCTCATCAGGGGACTGTAATCTCCTCCCATTCTTAGAAGGTTAACGTTAACTGGTGTAGATAGTTCGGTGTTAATGTATCCAACCAATCCGCTCGAAACCTTGTAACTCTTAGGTTTGTTTGGGTCTGCTTCAACTCTTAACTTAGACTTCTTAACGAAATCATTACCGTCTTCAATGTTAATGATAAAACGATTAGGTAGAATTGAACCGTCTTCTTCAACTGTGATGTATTCAATTCTTTCAGTGTCGTTCACATTTACCAGACCAGAAATGTAATTGATACCCGCCGCTTCAAAGGTAGATGTCGCTAGGTTATAACCACCCTGTAGGTATTGATAAGTAATAGAAGACGAAGTAACAATTGAAGATAGTGAAAGTTCAATTGAACTCGTTATATCAAAAATGGTACCCGTAGAACTTGTTTCAACAACAATTCTATTATCTCCTAGTACGTCAACCACTTGTAGATTAAACGTATAACCGGCGTAAACAAATTGAATTTCGCCATAACCTCCACTAGGCCCAACTTGAATTTCACGATTGAAGAAGGTACCCTCTCCATAAACAGTTGTGTTTGTACCTGTAGTTTGTGCTGTTTCCCAATCTAAATACCCAGAAACGTTTGAAGATACGTAGGTGGTAGGCGATGCATTAATAAAGTGATTAACCTCATATAACATCTTATGATTAACATAAGTTAATAGTTCGTCCGAAGAATTAATCTCAACATAGAACGTAACATTTTTCCACTTCTTGTTTTGAATAACCTTATATGAAACGGAATCTTCTGATTGTTGACCGTTATAATTTAAGACTGCAGAAAACTTATATCCGTTAAAGTCAGAATTCGTTAATAGATTTCTCGGGTTAGTCTCAGTAAATTCTTTACGTGAGTAAAACTTAATCTTTAGACCACGGAACATAGTTTCCGCTGGTGAAATAGAAGTACCCTTAATGACACTAGACCACTTTTTTGATAGAACTGTTGGAACCCAATCACTATTAATCTGAATACCTTCATACGTAAACAGTCTGTCAAACCAATTATCGTTAACATCTTGTAGATTAGACGCAGTTAGATTGATTGTTTCGTCAGGTTGTAAGTAACTGTAAAAACTTCTAATCACATTTCCCATTCCCGCTTGGGTTTGTGGAACACTAGTGTATTGTGGGTATTTGTAAAGATAGAACCATTCGTGAGTCATTGACTGTGGAACTCTTCCAGTGACTGTGATGTCAGGCGAAAAGTTGGTTTTTCCAAATGATTCAGACGTTGATAGGAAATAAGGTTTGTCCTTAGAGTTAACCGAATCTTTATAGACCCACTTATTAATGGTAGGTACAACTCTCGATAGTGTTGAAGTTGAAGTCAGGTAGTTCTCTTTTAATCTATCGTATTCAGAGTTAATGTTAACTACACCACTTCCAAACGCCGTTACTGCATTATTAATACCCTCTAATTGTTTAAAATAAGTTGGATACGTTGTCGCAGTATAGGTCAGTGAATCGTTAAAGTGAACGGGATTAACTTGTGTATCGTAATCTTCGTACTGTAATTCTTTTGGATCGTTATTATCGGTTGAATTAAAGTTAAAATCAAAGTCCACAAAATCAAACATTTCAAACTTACCCCAGTCAATATATGAATCTACGTATAGATTAAATGATGTATCAAATAAGAGTTCAGGTCGTGTCTTTGACGCTGATAAACAAACGCGATATAAATTAGAGTAGTAAGGATCTTTAACAATGTCAATGATCTTATAGAAATCACCAGTCTTAACCTTGATGTAAGTGTTAGTGTCAATATCTCCAACCTCAGTCTCGCTAATCAAGAACCCAATACCTGAGTTTGAACCACCGATCGGATAGTAAACGTTCCAATCTGTGTAAACAGAATTGTCAAGTCCTAGTTTCTTGGTTACGTTATCAAACTCACCAACCTCAATCTCAAATGGATCTAAGGCATTAGTTGAGTGTGAACCAAAGAACGATCTGTATAGTCTGTTACCAATTGAGTTGTGTTCAATAATCAGAGATGAACCGTTTCTCGTAACTCTAAGTGGATTATCTTGAATGTTATTGATCGCTTGTAGAATAGAATGTGCAATCTGTTGAAGAGTACCCTGATTCGAGAACCTTTGACCCTGAACTCCACCTGCGGGTATTGAACCGTCTGCAGTAATTGTAAAGTAGTTCTCGTCTCCGATGGTGTTCCACTCTCCTTTGTTTGCGATGACCCATCTTTCACCATTCAGTGGAATGTCAATCACGTTCAACTTAATAAAGTCCTTTAAGGCGGGCACTGCACCTTCAACTTGCAGGGTCTCTGGTTTCTGTATCTTACCGGTCACCTGGGTGTCATCTGACATTCCCGCTACCTTCAGTTCTAGTGATCCAGTACTGGTGTTCAAAACATTATAGAACACTCCTCTGTTCTTGACCCACTGTAAGACAGGAAACCCTAAATCGTCATTAGGTAACATTGAAATTGGAGTCAATGAAGTACCGGTTAGATCATATTCGGTTTCAACAGTTGACGCTAGAACTTTTAAGATACCTTTACGAATTGAACCCGCTTGGAACTTACCTTCAGTATGTGCCTTAACGTAAAATCCAACATAACGGTGTACGTCATAAGGTCTTGCATTTGCATCATCAAAGATGAACTCTAGGTTTAGAAGGTTTGCGCAAACCATTGTGTTGCGTTTGAAACCCTCGGTGATGTATTGATTATTTAATATTTCTTGACGATCGGTGACCGCAAAATCTTCAAAGATGTATTCTCCCTTAGATGTGAAACCGCCTTTAACTAGGTCAATACCATTCCAAGATGTTTTCTCATCTTTCTCAAACGATACCGTTAATGGAGAAGATGGAAACTTAGGGTCATTGATGTAGGTGTTAATGTAATCACCTAATTTTGAACCTTGTCTTAGGTCAAATGTTTTGATCAACTCAGCGTTGTTCAACATCTGCATCACTCGACTGTTGATACCGTCGTACGTGTCAGTTAATCCAACCTGGGATACTGGTTCGTTAATTCTATAAATGACAAAGTATTCGGGTAGATCAGTGTCTAACCAAATCGGAGCAAAGAATCTGATGTTATCTTCATATAACTTTGAGTCATTTAGCCTACTACCATACTGGTATTGTTCCTCGTACTGTTTGTTATAATCCCTGAAAACGGACATATTTGAGTCCCTGTTCCAAACTTCATATACTTTATCAAGTGGAGTATTCTTGTAAAACTGCGCAAGGTCATACGCATAGTTACCTTTTGAATCCAACGGAAACTTTTTGTACCTCTGATTAGAGAGTACTCTGTTTGCGTCGATACTGTCAAGGTATAGTTCCCCGTCAGAATCTACAACCAACTTCACATTAGAAGTCAGGTGTGGATTCGTTCTTAAAACGACCTGTGATTTGTTTTCGACTGAATTCGAATTTACGTCAAAGTTAATGCTAGCCATTAAACTGTTAATATGTTATTAAGCGCTTGAGGTATATATCAACCACCTAATAACACCAGCTTAGGCCTTATACTTGGCGAATACCTCTAAGTCGATGTGGAACTCGTTAGATTGAGAATCAAAAATGTCAATACCAATTCTCTTAGAGTAACTAATGTTACTCAATGACGTAGAAGAAATACCACCAACATGTCCACTTGCTGAATCCGAAGTACCGGCATAGTCAGTCATTCTGTACTGGAAGATAATGTCAACCGATACTGAAGAATTACCTGAAATTTCTCTAACACCTTGGTTATTATCTGCATCAACAGATAGTGATGAAATCGATAGAGGAGACATGAATAAGTATGCACCGCATGATTTTCCACCCAATAGGTATTGATCATTAGGTTCAAACGACATTTTTACTGTTCTAGACAAAATAGAATCGTAATAAAACGCAGTCTGTTGATTGCCATTTAATTCATTGGCTCTCTTAGTTGAGGTCTTAGACTGGACAAATCTACCGTTTCCGTATACTGCGTTCGTACCTGTCCATGAAGAACCTGCCAATTCAGGGTGATTGATGTGGAGGAATAAACCGCTGTCATAGTTAGATGACAGGCCAGCTCCTACAATGTCAATGCTTGATGGAACTCCAGCAAGATCGTATGTACCGTCAAATACATAACCGGATCCTGAAAGACCGTTATCGGTCTTAAGTTGATTTACGTTAGTTAGCTCGTACTCATAATCTATTTGCGAAGAATTATAAGTTGATGTCCATGTTGGATCGATGTCATCGGTTGCATATAGGATTGCGTCAGCCGAAACATTCTTGTATCTAGAATAAACGTATTGCCCTCTTAGTTGTGCAGATTGATATGGTGAATCATTAAAGTATGATAAGTTAGTGTCAACGCCACTCATGTTTTGGTACTGAGTAGGTACCAAATCGTATTTGCCATTGTTAGTGTAAAAACTATCACTAGCAATTTCAGTAGCTGGCGTAGTACCAGGACTAACACCGAAACCATTATACGTTAAAGGATCTGTACCCGAGTTAAATGTTGGAAGGGCTCTGTTACCTATTAATCTTGAAATAAGTTCAAGTTTTGTAGCTTTACTATTTTCAAGAATTAACTTGAACGTCTTAGTAACAATGTGACCTTTTTTAATTTGAAGATCTTTAATTTCATCGGTGTAATATCCTGCAAATACCTGAGTAACTGCATTGTTTTGAATAACCTGTGAAGCTCCATCCTCGAATTCAAGTCTAATAGATAGTTCGCCTTTAACTCCTTCAATTTGTGCTTTTAAAGAATCAATTTCCTGTTGCATTGCAATCAACTTATCCATTAATGAAATTGGAGATTGTTCTGGGCTTAGGAAGCCTGACGCAATTGAAGAAGCTTCATGTGAATAGTATTTTTCATTGACCTGGAAAGAGTCTGCGATGTGAGTGTAGAATCCTTTAGATTCCAACTCATCCATCATTCTAACTAATGCAATCTCTTGAGTACTAGTATCGACAATAGTAGTTACAGCTTGAGATGCTTGTGTTCCAGTTGGAAATTCAATTCTAGTTACGTCTGACCAATCAGACTCTACAGGATTTGCAGGCCATCCAGCCTCAGAAACAGACTTAATTCTAACTTCAACAACTTCACCCTCTTGAATAGCAATATCAAGCTGATTGATGTTAATTGCTTGACCGTCTTCAACGTTCTCAAGATCCCAATAGTATTTACCAGTTGTTTCGTCCTTGACTCTTTTTCTAACAGGCGTTAGAATTTCGTTCCAGTTTGAAAACACAGCGGTCTTATTCTTATCCCTGTCTGAGAATTCAATCTGAGAAACCGCAGATGGGTTTCCATCAGTTGAAAGGTATCTGTACTGTACTTTAAATTGTACAATCTCTTGTGGCATTGTTTCAGCCGCAAGTTTAGCAGTAGGAATAGACCAGAAACCTCTAACTCTGTATTTAGGAGTAATGGACTTAACTGAAGAAGAATTAGAAGTAGCAACAATTTCATTAACCAAAGAAGTATACAATTTAGATTCTGCAGATCTTTGGTTTAGGGCTGTAGCTAGTTCATTCTTTTCTCTATCTTTAGCAACGAGAGTTGGATACTTAGAAGTGGAAAGTTTTGATCTTCTTGAAGAAATATCATCATCAAGTCTTTTAATGTTTTCTTCAGCAGCAACCTTGTTGGAATTCAATTTTTTAATCTTATTGAATGCGTCGTTCTCAGTTAGATGTGTATTAATCTGAACGACTTTGAAGTTATTAGCTTCTAGAGTTGGTGCATCAGGTGTAACACCGAGTGTTGCTGGAGGAATAGAATCGTCCTTAAGAGCTTTGATCATTTGACCAAAGTCAGCAACTTCTTTCTTATAATATTGTGAAAGAGTTTGAACCTGACCATTTGGTAAAGTGATTAGCAAATCGTTAGTATAGAACGCAGCACCTGGTGACCATGTCTCAGCTTCTAAATTTGAATCTGGATCAACAGGCTTAATGAATACTATAACTCTTTCATCAAAACCAACGTTAATGTCAATAGCATTATACGCTTCTTTGTTCTTGTAAATCTTTAACTGAGCAGCTCCAACCAAAATAGGCTCGTAACCTTCAATTAATAGAAGTTCTGCTTCAAGAGTATCAGAGCTTAGAGCAACTACTCTATACTTTGTCGAGGCGCTGCCTGAGTTAACTAATAACTCATCTCCAACTTTAAGAAGTTCAGTATCGTTTAGATTCTTATTAGAATCAGAATATGTAAACTTGTTAAGAGAGTAAAGCTTAACGCTCTTAGTAATAGATACACCGTCAACTACTACGTTTCTTTGAATAGTACGAACTTTAGATACGTCAAATGCACCAAAGTATTGTGTTGATCTAACTGGAGCATCAATAACCTCTTCGTCAACGTTGTAAGCAACGTTATTTGTTTCAAGTAGAGAAACAAGGCTGTTAATTTCTAGGGCGTCTGAACCTTTAACGGTCTGATCAAACCACTCCGCTGAAGCAGGGGCTTGAGAGTCGATCAAATATCTTTTAATTTTGATCTTTTCGGTATCCGCTGGAACCTGACCCGCTACGTCTAACTTAATAGTAAGAAGTGGATTTAAGAAAGATTCAAAGAAATAGTTTGACTTGGTAGAAAATTCAGTAGGAACCGCAACGGTTGAAACTGCTTTTGCAGGTGTCTTAAGCTTAGACTTTTGAATCTGTCTAAACGTACCGTCTTTCATTCTAACGGCAGCATCTCCTTGACCCAACCCTGAAAGTGATTTCATGTTAGTATCAAGTCTTTCAATTTCACGCTTTAGATAACCAAATGCAGGAACTTGAACTGTCTTAAGAGCTCCATTCTCATCGAATAAATCGATAGTAACCGTCTGCTTATCGGTTGTGATCGCTTCGGAAATCTTCTCATAAGTTTCCAAAGAGTTCTGGTTCATTTCCAGAAACTGTCTAATGATTTGCGAAATGCTGTTATTTGCCATCTTATCTTAGGACGTCTGTTACAAACGTTAGGTTTACTTTATCAGTGCACACCAGTTCAATGTAAGGTTTCTTGCTGATTAAACTGCCATAGGCAACTTGAGCAACTTGTTCCCAATTACCTGAGATCTTGGTGTAGAAGTTTATGTTATTACCATCCATTTCAATGTTAGAATTGAAAGCAAGCTTTACAACTTGTCCATCGTTCCAACCTGAAAGAGTTGTATCAATGTATATATTGACATCATTATCGGCAGCTCCAGAGGAAGTTGTCACTCTTAGCATATTTGAGAATGGTTTTAGTCTGCAATATAAACCGTATGTCGTCGCATCAGATGGATCGTATGTAGATATTTTAGTTCCCATTACGCTAGCTAAATTGCTCCATTGAAAAGCCTGAAGAAGTTGGTAACCATTGTTAGAGTTAATAACTTTAATCTTATTAGGGGTCGACTTATCGATGGCCATTCCGTTACCGGCTGCAATTACGTCAGTGTTATACTGAACCTCGGTCGGAATAGTACCGTCTACAATGTGATTAATTCTTCTATTGATTTCAGTAATCATGTTCAATAGAGATGCTTCATCTGCATAATTCAAAGATGCATTTTCAACCTGTTGTTGAAGTGAAGCAATTTGAGCTGACATTTCTTGAGCATCTTCAGAAGAAAGAACCATGTTTTCCATGGTATCCAATCTTCTAACAATACCCGCATATCTGTCATTAGCCTGAAGAAGTAACTTAGTTGCATTCTCTAGGACAGATGTGGTGTCAAAGAATAGGTCCATTGAGAACGTTGTAAAGTCGTTGATTGAGTTCTCAACGCCAACGTTATCAAGTGATGTGTTGTATTTGATGTTAAGCTTTAGAGAATAAGCATTACCATTCAAACCGGTAACGGAATTTGGCTTATACTTATTTAGTTCTCTGATCTTACCATCTTTAAAGTTATCGAGCAAAAGAATACCATAGAGATTTGTTGCTCTATTGGCAGGATTTGATTGCGAATACAGATCGTAATAAACTAGAACGGCGTTGAATTGGAAGTTACCACCTCTTTGAGAGAAATCATGAAGTGTATTGATTGAAGAGTTAACATTTACTGCATAGTAATTTTGCTCTTCCCAATCAATTCCAACAGCCGGCAATGTGTTAGTATTAACGTCGTATTCTGTTGATGCATCGTGCAAAGCGTTGATGCTAAACGCTGTCTCAGGGTGAGACGTTCTACCATTAATCAGACCGTTGCTGTGAGGATACACTGTAAGACTTGTGGTGTTATATGTTCCATCTTTCAATAGAACTGTTGGTGTGTAACCAACAGATGTAGGAACGTTAATAAACACCTCTTGGTAAGTGTTAGCCGCGTAATTCTTATCGTTAATTACGTCTACAGTACCAAGATATTTAATGATTCTAGTGTAATCTGTACCTGTTCCGGAAGCAGTGTCTTCTTCAATGTATCTTGCGATAGTTGAGATTGCTTCTGACGCAGTAGCAGTTCTAATTCTAATTGCACCAACGGCAGAAAGAAACTTAAAGAAAATCTTTTCTGCGTCTGATTGATAGATTGTTGGATCAAAATCATCATCGTTTCTGATGATTTCTTCTAGGTTCAACGCGTAGTTTTGAAAAGCTTCAGACCAGCTTTGATTGTCATTTGCCGATGGTGTCCATGATCCAGCACCTTCATACAGATTAGTGTAATCGATGGTGTTTAGGCCATTAACTGGAGCTGTTACATCTGGAAGATCTAACAATGCATAGTGTGAGAATTCAAATTTTAAATCAGGATCACCCTGTGCTCTGGTTAAATCCCTAGCCGCAGAAGCAAATGCAAACATTGTTCCGCCTTGTTCTTGAACCGTTCTTACTAATGGTGTTGCCATCTATCCTGATCTATTGATTATTAAATTGTAATTGTTGCGTTGAATGAAGATACAATGTACCACATTGTACCAACAAATCTTAGGGTTAGAGTACCGAACTCTGCAATTTCAACTGCAGCGGTTGGACCCGCGATGTTAGTGTTATCAATGTAAACTGTTCCACCGTCAGCCACTAACGTAATTTCTTGACCATTGTCTCCAATGTTTAGAGTTACGGGGTTTGCAGCTGTTGTAGAATCAATTACATAAATAGTACCAACAAATGAGTTAGCAGCAGGAAGCGCTGAAGCAGCTGTAACATCGTAAGAAACTGCGCCATTGAAAGAGATTGCTCCATCAACGTCAGTATCAGATGTTAGAGTGTTGCCTGTTGTGGCGAACTCAGCCGCATTGCCTGCATCAACTAATAGAGTTTCGACTCCAGCGTCAATAACGCCAGTCAAGTTACCAGTTGAAGGGTCAAGCAACGTAGTTACCTGTGCCAATTCATCATTAATTGCAGTGAAATTGTCGTTCAAAGTTACTCTTGACGCTGAAAGGCTGTCTGTACCTTGAATTGTTGTGATGATTGCCATTTTGCTCGTTTATATTTATTTAATTGTTAAAGCGTTTTTCACTAAAGTATTAGTGTTTCCATTAACATCAGTAACTTCGAGTTCAAGGGTGTAATCACCTTTGTCCTCGAAGAGATATGTTAACCACTTATTACTGTAGTATATATCAGACATCGATGTACTGTTATTTCGTATCGTCCATCTGTATTTATTCTTTCCAGGCATCATTGATTTGTCTGCACTGAAAGTCATGTGAGTTAGTAGTTCAATTTCAGCATATGCTTCTGCAATCTGAATATCATTGAATGTTGGATTATATGGCGTGTAATTAACTTTACCAGTAATTGTTACTGAACCAACCGAAGCTACCGCTTCATACACATCTTCAAAATCGTATCTATTAGAATAATCCTTGCCGACCGCTAAAATGTATTTACAATAATCAATACCATTGGAAATTATTCCATCACCATCAACGTCTTTAAATACAGGATTATATGTAAATTTAGATAGAATTGGATCAGTCGATGCGTTCAAATCATTTGCAGCTGATTGCCATGCTGGAATATCGGTAGGATCAGTCAAATCAACTGTAAATACATAAGTGCTATATTCGTACTGGTATGTCTGATAGTTAAAGTGTTCAATAGTAAATGAAGAACCTGGATCAGCATTTTCAATTTTGAATGACGCAGTTAGGTCAGAACCGACTCTAGTTGCATCCCACCATGTGTGTTTACCGTCATTCCATTCATGTTTTCTAAGGTTTCTCCAGAAGTATGGACCTGGGGTTTCACCAAACCCGGTGGTTGATGAAGTGTCAACGTATCTTCTAACAGTTGAGAAGTTAACGCCTTGACTGTCATCGTTAACATAGTTCGCTCTATCTAAAGTCAAGTACAGTGTACCAATTTCTTGGTCAACAGTGTCGTTGTTTTGTTGTGGGAAACCCCATGAACCTCCTGCAACACCCCACTTAAAGTTTGAAGATTGCCAATCATAGTACTCTCTGTCCATCCACCTGTACATGCCGTAAATCTCAAGTGACTTCATCTTAGCATGAATAGAGTTAGGATATGTCTCATTAGATACATGGTTGAATAGATTAGTGTGTTCAATCTTAACATCATAAGATCCTTCATAAGGTAGAGCAATCGCTACCTTTAACATATCTGCAGTTTCACCTGTTAAAACCTGTGACCAACCCTTAGGACCTGTAATTGTCCAAGTCGTTTCATACACATCTCTCTTCCACCAGTTGTTCCAAGTCAGGTAAGTTACTGCGTCAGCATCAATCCAAGTGAACTCAGCGTCTTCCCATGTATCAGGGAAGGACTTACACTCCAACTGAACCGGAGCTCCCACTGGAATATCTTCAAAAGATTCTTGGAACGTTGATCTATTTAATTCGTAGTAATTGGTATAGAAGTCTTCAGTATCAGAATATAGGGCTGACATATCAACATCTGACAGTGATGAAAAGTCTTGTGTTTTACCAGTGTAAAGATCTGAAACCAATCTCAAATCCTCAATAAAAGGTTCTGTCTGGTGAATCTCAATCTTTGGGTCAACACCCGCTACGATAGTATCGATTGGATTCTGATTGTTCCAAATGTTGGTATTATATGAATAGAAGAAGTCCGCTTCACCAATGATGTCAATGATCTTGGCATTCAGTGGAAGGTACTCTCTTTGTAGTTTGTTCTTAAGACCGTATAACTTGATTAGAACTTCGTCAGCGGTGAAGTCAAAAACTTCATCAACCTGTGGAGTGTCCCACTGATCAAAGTTACCGTTAGGTGTGTTCAACTTATAGTACAGTCCAAAACGTGAAGTCTTTTTGTATGAAGATGAAGGTAGTTGAATACCCTTTAGTTTGTTAGATACGTAAGAACCTTTTGACGAAGATGGAATTTCAAACGCCTTTAGTTTACCAAACATTGGTGATCTATCGTCAACCACCAACCAATACTCCTTTAGTGTTAGATTGTTATATCCAAAGAATTTAATAGCGTTAATCAGCGCCTTATATGTACCAATGAACGGTTTAATGTTTGATAGTTCAAGTAGAAGTTCCTTTCTCTTACGGTTTAAGAGTTTCCAGTCAGTACCGACCTCGTTAATGTCATGATCTTTGAATAGGAATTGATCCGCAGTTGAAAGTGTTGCGCCAAAGTTTGAAAGTAGAACACCCAGTCTTTCGTCCTCTCCAACTGTTTCACCGTAAAAGTGGATGATAGCGACCACGTGGTCGTCAATAGTGTCAATCAAATATAGGTCTCTACGATGTGAATCATCGCGTTCTGAGTTCAGAGCGACGTTAACCTGTAAAGCGTCTTTAGCGTATGAAGTTCCAAGGGTGTGAATACCTGATGAAGTTGAAACCGCAACTGAGTTTGGTTGAGGATCTAAGATCTGAGAAGTTAGAGTTTCAACGTAAGGATCACCATCAACCAACTTAACACCAACCAAATTAATGTCCTTTGAAGACTGATACCAATCTCTCCACTCCAACTTAAATTGAGAACCAATGTTAGACCCGACTGGTTTAACCAATACAGAAGCGCCAAGGGAGTTGTACGCCTCTTCTAGGATGAACAGGGACACTGACTCATATAATCCAGTAGATACCTCATCCATGTGAATGTATCCCTCAAACACTTCTGATGTGCTGTCGTATTCCAACTGCACTTCATAGTTTGTACCATTAAAGAATCTTAGTCCTGAGTATCTCATTACTTAACTTTCAAATAATCTTTTGGCATTGCAAATGCCTTAAACAGTTTTAGTTGTGTTACCGCTCTTGTTGAAGTAACAAACATGTCTTGAATGAACTCAATGAAATCTTTCATTGTTTCCTTTCTTTGAATGTGAGGTGATAGACCCTTGGTCATAAGGTCGTATGAATAGTCCCTACCTTCATTCAGTTTATAATCGTTGGCACTCTTGGTTATGTTATACTTTTTACCAAGCTTGTACTTATAAAGGTCTTTGTATAGATCGCTCATTAGATTGACTTTCTATTTGCTGCCTGAATTTGAGTGAAGACAGTTCTTGGAATTGGTTTAGCAAAGCTTACTGAAAGCGCAGCTGCTTCTCCAATCTTAGCATCATCGGCAATTGTTGAACCTGTTCTATCAGCCCATCCACCTCTAAACATCGCAACGTCTTCTTTACTCAGTGCAATATCTCCAAATTCATCTAGACCAGTGATAGACATTCTAACGTCAGCTGGAATTCCATCAGTGGCATTAAAGGTAATAGTGTTTGAAGTTACAGTTTTCTTAAAGAATAGAATTCTGTTCTTACCATTGCCAACATCTTCTAGAACGGGGGTTTGTGGAGTGATAGTTGTCTGTGTTACTGTGTATGATCCTGTTCTTAGAGCGTCTTCTTCTGACTTAGATAGAAACTGAACGTTAACTGAGTCAATGCCATCGACTCCTTCTAGAAGGGCGACAATGTCAGACTTAGGCAATCTATCTCTTCTAGTGATAGACATTAAATACGTTGAAATCTTTCTTCTGATTTCAGCTAGAAGTTGAATTTCGTCAAATCCTTCAAAGTGACGAACCCAAATGTTCATAGCATACATTTTTGGCTTTGGATCAACGAATGAGATCTCAGTCGTTACCATCTGCTTACCTGATAACTCAATTGCTTCTCTAATGCCCTCAAGTTCAGATTGTGTAAAAAAGAATTCTTCGGTTGGAACGGAGAAATAATCTTGATTTGACTTTAGTTTTGACTTAACGTCAGGGAGAAGGAAAAGATAGATGATATTATCGTCATCTAAATATTGATCATCAGTCTGTGAATATGCATCAACATAAGAGAACATATTGTATCTTGCTAGGAAGTGTTCGTAATTGTCTGGAGTTGCAAGTACAAATGACTTAGATGTAAGAGGCGCAATTAGTTTTGTAAATTCAATTGATTCAGGATCTGCTCCCATTTTAGGAGAGGCGGTACTTCTGATTTCCAATAGATTATTAAGGTCGTATTCATTTCCTAATGCATCATATCCTGGATCAACAAACTTATATGAAATATCAGGTGAATCGCCCAGATTTCCAGATCTGCCATTGGTTTTAATGTAATTAACTTCGATTACCGCACCGTTGTTAGGAATCTGTCCAAAGTTACCATTACCAAAGAATAAATCAATACCACCGGTGATACCAGTCTTAATAACTACTCCCTTTGTAGAAGCGTTCATGTCATATAGAGATTCATATACTGTCCATTTCTCACCATTAACTGCAACGTCGACAATATCGTGGGCTGTAACACCTCCGGTTTGAATGTTAAAAGTTTGAAAAGGTTCACCTGACCCTGTGACATTCTGTGCTTGGGTTTCACCCTGAACGACAGGAACTTTAATATATCCTGCTAGGCCTTTTGAAATGCTAATTAAATCGGTCGAAGATCTTAATAAGTAAATTAAAGAGTTGTTATTAGATCTAATCTGAGAATTGGAATTAATATAAAGGGTATTTCCTGCAATTTCAGATTGCATACCCGGCTTCCATGTTATTTCAATCTCTCCCATCGCAGCAAATCCTCTAGTAGGATCATGGCCAGCCAATCTAGCTAGTCCATAGATGGATTCAGGCTGTTGAGCCGTGATAATGTTTTGTTCAACAGTCGCGTCTTCAATGTAATAGAAGATCATGTTAGTAAGCTCTGACGCTACTTTAACCATCTGAGAAAACGGAGATGCAGTTGTGAAAATGCTTTCAGCATTACCGTAAACCCTGCTCAAATAGGTTCTAACGTCCTGTTGAATCTGTGTAACTGCAACTCTAGCAGTGTCAAGAAAATTGAATTGGGCCATGTCAGACGTTTATTAGTTTACATACACTTGAACTTGATACTTCGAGTTAAGTGTAATGTTTATTTCTGCAATATCTCTAACGGTTCCCTTATAAAAAGAAACATTAGTCGATACTCTATATTTTCCAGCCAGTGGTACATATCTTTGAATTTGATCCTCAATGGTTGAAGTAACCATACTCTCATTGTAATTAAGAGTGTATATCAAATCTTCAAGATTTGCTCCAAAATCTGGTTCGCCAAGAACATCACCTTTTCTAGTGAACAGAATAGTTTCAATCTGCGTGATGACCTTTGAGATCTCACTCTCAGAATGAACCTTATATGGATCGTAGTTTGGATCTCCTTCTGCTCTTACGTAAAATTCCATGGCTATCTTTATATATCACATTACGAGTGCATCATCCAGTCGGTGCCCTCATCATTTTTGATTTCTTCAATCACTTTATCTAATTCATCCTGCCCCATTGACTGAATAATGTCAGCGTTAATCGTAATGCCACCTGGAAGATTGTAACCAAAAATAGCTAATTTCTGACCTAGTGAAATCATAACCTTTGCGGCCACGTATCTGAAGAAGATTTCATCTGCAAATAATGCACAGTCTGGAAGAGTTTCGTAAATCTCTAGAACGACGGGTTTAGTTGGTGTTTGACCTGTAAATTTCAATTCATGTGTCTGCTGTGAATAGTGGAAAGACAATGGGTTTTCAAGAATCTGACGAGCCATGTCAAAGAAAGATTCGTTAATTACAAAGTACTGTAAGTTTTCTGCACCTGCAACAATTGATGCACCACCTGAATAAAGAGAACCAAACAGTGCTCTTTGAACGTCAAAGTCACCTGTTGTGAAAGTGATAGCAGAACCTGCACCGTATCTTGAACCAATTTCAGCAACGGCATAAACAGCATACACTTCGTTTCCTCCTGTTGCAGGATTCTCTTTAGGTAGTGTTAATGATCTACGTCTTCTGAAGTGATCAGTGTCAAACACCTCAACTGGAATGTACAAGAAGTTCTCAGTCACTGAGTACTCATACGTTTTGTAAAACCACTTCTTTGCACGCTTAATGATGTTATACACCTCCGACTTAGGTAGGTTCATAGGAATCATACATGCACCTGTAACATGACTTCCGATTTCGTCAATGAAATCGTTTAGGCAATTAGAATCGTAATCTGGTGGGGTGGTTAGATTGTCTAAATCACCAATAAAAATATCACCCATTTCTTTAGTTTATTTTTTTAGAGTTTATCACCTCGGTCTTATCAAACTTGGCGAACTTCTCGCTATATTTACCCTCTCTAAAAATACCACCCGACATAGTACCTTTAAAAACACTGTCGGTTCCAAATACATAGCAGTTATTTAGAGTGCAACTGTTATGAGTGTAGCATGATTGAACCTTTGACCCATCAACCTGAGTCGACTGGTAAAGATTACTTCGCTGAATATCAGATCCATTAATTTGGCATCTGTAAAAATCGCTTAAGATTGCTTCGCCTCTAAACTTGCAATCTACGAATTCATAACCCTCCAAACCATGGGCTCCTAAGAAAACACCATCTTTAACCTGAACCCTTGAACGATCAGTGTCGTAGTTAATATGACCCTCTG
>Ga0102873_1000304_pt1 | contig 18290 bp, 19 predicted proteins | sample Colrivmeta1547B3_FD_78183 | JGI IMG/M metagenome (GOLD analysis project Ga0102873, IMG submission 78183) | Estuarine microbial communities from the Columbia River estuary - metaG 1547B-3 | ecosystem: Environmental > Aquatic > Marine > Intertidal zone > Estuary | place: USA: Columbia River... | reverse complement strand
CGGACAAATGAGTGCGTGGTATGTGCTTTCTACACTTGGATTTTACCCCGTCAATCCAGCGAACGGAACCTTTGTTTTTGGAAGTCCACAAGTGAAGAAAGCTAGCATTCGTTTGCCCAATGAAGCGAAATTCGTCATCAAAGCGCTACATTTCTCCGATAAAAACTACTATCAGGAACATCCAAGGTTAAATAAACAAAAGCTCGAAAGAAATTTCATTCGTTACTCGGAAATCATGCAGGGTGGATGTTTGACTTTTCAAATGAGCAATAAATAGAAAAAAAACGAGTCATGAGAAAAATCATTTTAGTATCCCTTTGCTTGCTCTCCGGATGGATGGCATGGAGTCAGCGTTCAGTTGCTGAAGGAGAAATTATTTACCATGTGTGTCAACGTAGTTTTTACGACAGTAATGGTGATCTGAATGGCGATTTGAACGGACTCCGTGAGAAATTGCCGTATTTGCAAGAGTTGGGAGTGACCTCCATTTTGTTGTTCCCCTTGTATGAGTCCGATTGTTACCATAACTATTTCGCCAATGATTTTGAGCAAATTGATTCCGAATTCGGAAGCATGCAAGACTACATTGCCTTAGTGAAAGAGGTACATCGACGTGGAATGAAAATCTACCTCGATATGGAAACACAATATGTGACATCCGAACACCTCTGGTGGAAAGATGCGGTTGGAAACTTGGATTCCAAATACAGCGACTACCTGCTTTTCGAAGATGCGGCACATGAGAAACCAGCAACGATGGTCTTCGATTTACGCTTATTGAATGGCTTTGATGGCAAAGTGATTTATGTCACGACGGCGAATTTGAAAAGTCCAAAAGTCTTGGAATACAACATTGCCCTGTTCTCTTACTTCATGGATCCAAACAAGGATGGAAAATTTGACGATGGTGCGGATGGATTTAGACTCGATCACGCCATGGATCACTTGGACGGAAAACCGACATTGACCAATCTGTTCGCTGAATTTTGGAAGCCATTGATTACGTTCCTGAGACAAGTGAATCCAGCGGTGAAAATCGTTGCGGAGCAAGCCAATTGGAGCGATTACGGTTTCGAGTATTTTGAAAAAGCGGACATCGATCGCATGTTTGGATTTGGCTTACAGCAAGCGATTTTATCCTTCAATAAAACGGAAATCATCAAAAATGCGGACATCATTCTCGGAAAAACGCCGAAAGGGAAAGAACAAATTGTGTTCATTGAAAATCACGATATGGATCGTTTTGCTTCTATGGAGTCCAATGTCCAGCGACAAAAATTGGCGGCTACCTTAATGTTTTTTATGGGAGGCGTTCCATCCATTTATTACGGACAAGAAATTGGGATGAAAGGAAAAGTGTATTCGTTTGGAAACACGGATGGAAACGACATTGGACGCAGAGAAGCATTTGACTGGTATCAAGTAGGAGAGGGGAAAGGAATGTCACATTGGTACAAAAACTCAGGTGCTTGGTGGACCAACGCCAATCAAAAAGCGAACGATGGAATTTCCTTGGAGGAACAACAAAATGACCCCAATTCCTTATTTCGATTCTACAAACAAACCATTGGCCTACGCAATAAGCATGTTGCATTGTCCGTAGGGTCTTATCAAAATGCAGAGAACAATAACGAGAAAGTAATGAGTTTTTACAGGACACATCCCAAAGAAAAAGTACTTGTGATGGCAAATCTGTCCAACGAAAAACAAGTCGTTCGCATCACGGATGAAATCAAAAAAGCGAAGAATCTTCGGGATAAACAATCAAAATTTGAGCAAGAAATGGTACTTGAGCCTTATCAAGTCTTGGTATTTCAGGTAAAATAGTGCCTTGTGCATTAGAATCCGTGGATTACATCCAACAAACGGATAAGTAAACCAATGCGTATTTCTGGCAAAGGTTATGGCGAATCGAATCCCCTGAATCTGTGCGAATGCAAGGATGAGGTAATTTCCACCTGTACAGCGAAAGAACACCAGCAAAACCGTCGTGCGGAGTTTATTGTGGTGAAGATGTAGTAAGTTGTTAAAAGTATTCTATATGCCCTTAAATCAGTTTAAATGGTTAAGTTAGAGATACAATAATATTATTTTTGATTGGTCCATTTCTTGCGAGATGGACCTTTTTTACATTCTATTCGCAGATACGCCTCGTATGATTTGCAATAACGCATTTCAGGATTTGCCATCCTGCCGAAGCAAACAATCGTAGACTTGAATTGCTGGGATTACGAGCAAGCTCGTTTTCACTGAATGGGGCTCATCCCAAACAAACGTCCACTTTGCGTTGCAAAGTCTGGACTTTTTTTGTTTTCTCGGTTTTTGAGATGGATTTCAAACGTATACCGTTCCGATGCAGTTCTAATGCTGCCTTCTTTGTAAATGAAAAATCATGTGTGATGCGCTGGGATTACGAGCAAGCTCGTTTTCCTTGAATGGGGCTCATCTCAAACAAAAGTCCACTTTGCTGCGCAAAGTTTGGGCTTTTTTTGTTTTCTCCGCTTTTTGAAATAAATTTCAAACGCGTTTAAAACAAAAAAAGCCCACTTCTGACGAAGTGGACTTTTGTTTGTGATCCCGCTGGGATTCGAACCCAGGGCCCATACATTAAAAGTGTATTGCTCTACCAGCTGAGCTACGGAATCAATTAATTCGGGTGCAAAGATATGATTATTCTTTTGTTATCACAATATTATTGCAATAAATTTGATTTTAAATAGTGAAAAAAAACCAAGGCGTTGATTTTCAAGTAAAAATAGGATTTTGAAGGGTGTGATTTTTTTAGTGGGGATGATGGGTGCGGGGAAAACAAGTCTGGGAAAGACCTTAGCCAAGCAATCTGGACTTCCATTCTTAGATACAGATGCCTACATAAAGGTTCAGACCGGACAATCGATTCCAGAAATTTTTAGCACCAAAGGTGAAGTGGCTTTTCGTAAATTGGAGGAAGAGTGCTTTCACTCATTAACACCGAACGCTCAATGGATTGCAACGGGTGGAGGATTCCCTTGTTTTAATGACTTAATGGTGAAAATGAAGCAACTTGGAACCGTGGTTTATTTGAAAATGACACCTGAAGAATTAAATAAGCGAATTCAAAGTGTTGCGAATCGCCCCTTGTTGCAAACAAGTGAACCGATCAACGAGTTAACTAGATTATTGCTCGAACGAGCAGAAATTTACGAGATGGCAGATTTCGTCATTAATGGAAATCAATCAACAGAGATCTTGGTCAAAGAAATTCAGAAACTTGGTTTAATATAAGTCCTTTCTAAATCCAACGTTGAAAATCACAAAAATGTTGGATAATAAGCCGCTGCTGAATGCCGTCTGATTGCTCGCTTGTCCGAATAGCAAATATTGACCACTTAAGTCTGCATACACTGTTCCGATAGCAGGAAAGGTATATTTAATTCCTGCTTGAAGTCCCACAGCAATGCTTAAAACAGTTCCTTCGCGTTCTTCTCCTGGACTTAAGGAATAATTATTTTCCCAAGGGATTTGTCCAGACGCATCGGTCTTGGAATAGTTATTTTTTACCTTATTCAAAATAACCATAATGTTGGTACCTGTATAACCTGAAAACCCATAATCAAAATCGTTTCCAATGTATCTGCGCGTCCCTCCTTCAAATATGGTGTAATTCGTTGATCTGTTGTAGTTAACCGTTAAGTTGTATGGGGTAATGTTTGTGTTGTTTCCAGTAACGTAGGTAGATAGAGTAGTGGCTTCTGTTACGGGGAAAAAATAACTAAATCTTCCGTAAATGGATTGATCCGTAGATCTTGGGACCTCTATTCCTAGGTGTAAATTACCAAACGATTTTGGGGCTCCAAATCCTTTTAAAACACCTGTTCCCGCATCAAAGCTTATTTGAGTACTGGCAAGTTGTGGGACTAACAAAAGTAAACTGGCAACTAAAAATGATTTCATATGGTTAATTTTTTGTGCGTTAAAATCGGACAGCCCTTTTCATGTGCTCCTTCGATTATTCCTAAACTGAATAAAAACTCTTTCACAATTTCCGTTCCAACAAATTTAAAGTTCTTTTTGAAGAGTTTCACCCAATCTTCGGTATTTTTTGTTTCAATGGATTCAAGCCATGCGAAAAAGGATCCATGCTCTGTTCTTAACGCAATAACTTGATTTGCATTGTATACAACTGCTTCTATTTTTTTTCTATGACGAATAATTCCTTCGTTTGTCATGAGTTGATCAATGACCGACGGTGTATACTGTGCGATTCGGTCTATGTTGAAATTGTCGAATGCTCGCCGAAAGTGCTCCTCACGTTTGAGAATGATGTCCCAACTTAATCCAGCTTGATTTATTTCTAAAATTAAGCGTCCGAAAAGTTCATTATCATCGCTGATTTTCACCCCGTATTTTGTATCGTGATAGATTCGATGAATGTTGTCCAGTGGTAGTTTTCGGCAATATTCACAATAAGTCATGAACAAATTTTTATTGATTGATAAAAATACGCGAATTTTCCGCTAAATTTGTTGAAATCATGAACAAAAAACAGTACTTCTTTTCTTTTGTATTGGCGACAATGTCCTTCATTGCTGCTCGTTCCTTGCAAAAAGCAGGCGTAGAAAATTACTACGTCAAAAAAGCAACGAACTTTCAAAAGGAAGATGGCTATTTCGATTTACAACATCCGAATTCCGTTCGGACACTTCCAATGGGTGTGCAGCCTTTCTCTGATGTGACCTTGTTAGATTCCACACATTTAATTGGATTGGATCAGGAAAGCGGTTCCTTGTTCGTTTATGACATGGATGCAAATAGTGTGTCTCCGTTCTTGCCTTGGGACCTAGGTTCAAAAATCCGTAACATTTCAACGGTTGATTCAACCCTGCTATTAGTGGATGACGCGAAACACATTCATTTTTTGAGCGCTCCGTATGATGCCGCTTCCTTGACGACGCTCAATTTGGAAAATGAGCAGTTTGAGGCAGTCAGTGTTTGTTTTCATCAGGAATCACATCGCCTCTTTTTGATGACTTCGAATGAAGAGCGAACAGAAGGATATAGCAGTAGTTCGGTTTATGCATACAATCTAAACCAACGAAAATTAAATGCACAACCGCTTTTTTCTATTTCGGGAGAGGATATCGAAGCATTTGCGATTCAAAACAATTTAATCGCTCCTCATTCCGATTTGAGTATTGTTGATGACACCTTGGAAACGATGAACTTTACGCCTTCTGCTATTGCAGTCCATCCAAAAACAAACGAAATCTATGTGCTTTCTCGCGCGGATCATTCGCTTGTGGTGTTTAATCAATTCGGTGAGATTGTGAACTTTACTTCCTTGGATAAAACAACGTTTTCAGATCCATCGGCGATGACCTTCAAAAAGAGCGGAGATTTGGTGATTACAGATGGAAACTTAATGAATCCAACAGTGATTCAAGTGAAATGGAACAAACTGTTTCAGTCGAAAGCTGGTCACGGATTAATCTTCGGACGCTAAAATCCACTTGCGGCAAAACGGACCTTCATTGAAGAGTAGGTCAATCATCGACAAATTAGCTGAAAATTCCTTTTCGTAAGAAAAGACTTGTTGATAGGAAGCTTTTTTCCAATCGGCATGTTGTAAGAACGCATTTTTCGAATGGTCCCCGCTGATGCCTTGAAATGAATCAGTATACTGAATGGACAAACCTTGATCGAGAACGGTTTCCATCAAGCGCAAGCAACGCTCATTCTTCTCCCATAAAAGGACATCGCTCGCGAAGATAATTTCTTCTAGCTCCTGCGCGTAATCTTCGAAATACGGTGCTAGTGCATACGCACTCGTTATCGCTCGCCAGTGATCGTTTTTCCATGTTCCGGAATGATCGATTTTCAGTTCGTTTATTGGGATTTTGCGTCCACTTTCGTGCAAGGTTGGAATGCTCAATCGAAGAATTCCATTCGCAGTTAGGATTTCACAACGCGTGCGAATCGTTTGCTTTTGAAAATGTTCATGCAATTCGATAAAGCCATCTTTTGCCTGGACAAAAGCGTGCAGATAATCAATGGAAGGAAAGTATGCTGTTGGGAAAACAGTCATTAATCAATCATCTTCAAGATGCGGTTCCAACGGATTCCCATGTACGCACTTTTGGAGAACCAAACAAGTGAAGCCCTTCCAACAATGTGATCTTCTGGGACAAAGCCCCAAACACGTGAATCTGCGGAATTGTAGCGGTTATCACCCATCAACCAATAGTAATTCATTTTGAAGGTGTAACGATTAGTTTTTTTGCCGTCAATATAAATTCCAGCTTTTGTTTCTTTCAACTGATGTCCTTCATACGCCGTAATGATGCGTCGGTACCAAGGAATATTTGTCGCAGTCAATTGAATGGTCTGTCCTTTTCTTGGAACTCTGAATTCTTGAAAGTCTGTTGGCGTGTTATTCACGTTGAAATCTTTCGGGAAGTAGCTCAGATTCGCAATGCGTTCCATAGAAGTAGGCGTATATTCTTTTTTATGTCGGTAAGCAGGCATCAAGAAAGGGGAAAGCTTAATATGGAAGTCCTTTTCAATGCGAGCTTTTTCACTTTTGGTCAGTGTTAAAGTATACACATCCGCTTCACGGGATTCGAAATCCGTACGTGTTCCGTCAGGAGCATTTTCTAAACCATATCGAGTGGACATTTCACGGACAGATGGAAATTGAACTTTCGATTTTTCAATCGTGTATTTCAAACATTGTCCTTCCGTGATTTTGGATGGTTTTCCATTCACATATAACACAGAATTCTCTACGCGTAAAAGATCTCCGGGAATACCAACACATCGTTTGATGTAGTTCTCACGTTTATCGACGGGTCGGAACGTTACTCCACCGTGCGATGCAGGAAGTCCAACATGGTCTTCCGGTCCACCAGGAAATTCCCCAGCTGCCAATTTAGCGCGCGCTTTCTTTTTCCATTGCTCATGCGTTTCAATGAATAAGCTATACATCTGTGATCCAATGGTGCTATCAATTTGCTCTTCGGAAACATTGCGCTGTTGCATCATGTTTCTCATTTGAATCACTTTTGACTGAATTTCTTCGGAGGATTCGAACAAATAACGTGCTTCTTCATTGACAATTCCGTGGTAATCATGTCCCATGAGTCCGTTTGGCGTTCGCGGATCGACAATCGCTGTGTCACCTGAAGGATAATTGAAGACAACAACATCGTTTCGATTGATTTTACGGTAACCAGGTAAACGCGTGTACGTTCCCTTTTCTAAGGTCGTGTAAGATTTGATGTTCACGAATGGTACAATGTTGTGTACAAGTGGGTAGGATAGGGGAGTAACGGGTACTTTCGGTCCATACGCCAATTTGTTCACGAATAAAAAGTCACCAACAAGCATGGTTTTCTCCATGGATCCCGTTGGAATTTGAAACGGTTCAAAAACATAGGTACGGATAACACTCGCAGCCACCAAAGCCCATAAAAAGGAATCACCCCATTCTTTTACGCGTGTTTTTTCTCCCGGTTTATCACGGCTAACCATGTCGAATGCTAAGGCAAATACGTGTCCAACAACAGGTAAGCACATGAATAAAACGATGTGATCTCCCCATTTACGGATTTCTACTTCTCGGGAGTTTGACCAGTTTGTTTCATTTCCAAAGGTTGTTTCGGTGTTCGCAATCTTCGCCATAATCAAATACGGGAAGAAAATTCCTTGTAGCGTATCAGCGAAGGAGAAATAACCGAAGCGACGAATGTAACTCACATTTGCGACCATCCACATGGCCAAATGCACACCTGGGAAAACCAATAAAAGTGACCACCAAGGTTTCTTGGAAGTCATGTTAAACACCACGTAATAATTATATCCCGGAACTAACGCTTCCCAAGCTTGGTGTCCTGCTTTCGGAAAACTCTTCCACCACATTGCTAAATACGGGTGAACAATAATCAATAAATAGAAATATAAAAAACTCATAATATCTTTAGTTTAAAACGTCTTTCATGGTAAAGATTCCTTCTTTCCCATATAAAAATTCTGCGGCTAACACAGCTCCTAGCGCAAAGCCACTGCGGTTATGTGCAATATGCTCGATGCGAATGCTGTCAATTTCAGAGTTGTAGCTCACTTCGTGTGTCCCAGGAACATTTGGTTCGCGAAGTGCATTGATCGCGATGCTTTGATTCGCCTCGTTTTCAGAAGCTAAATGCCATTCTTCATATTGGTCGTGAACTTCGATGATGTCATTGGCTAAACTGACTGCGGTACCACTAGGCGCATCTAGTTTTTGTAAATGGTGAATTTCTTCCATACTCACCGTGTATTCCTTGTGCTTGTTCATGATTTCAGCCAATTTACGGTTGATTTCAAAGAAAATATTGACGCCGACACTGAAATTACTCGCGTGCAACAAGGAACCTCCCAAATCGGAAACCAATTGATTGACTTTCGGTAAGTCTTTTTGCCAAGCGGTTGTTCCAACCACAATAGGAGTATGGTTTTTCATGCAGATCTCCATGTGCTGAACAGCAAGGTCAGGTTGTGTGAATTCAATCGCTACATCGATATCTTCCCAGTTGACTTCTTGGATTGGATGTTCACGATTCACTCGTGCGGTGATTTCATGTCCACGCTCCAATGCAATCGCTTCAATCGCTTTCCCCATTTTCCCGTACCCAATTAATCCAATCTTCATGGTAACAAAAATACGTTTTTCACTTTAACGAAACTGCAACTTTATGTGAATTCCTGCGGAACTTGGTCCAAACATGATGGGTGTGGCTTGCAGAGAAAGTTTATCCGTCACATCAAAGTGTAGAAAATGCGCTTCGACTCCGGCTTCAGCAATTTGGATAAAATAAACCGCTGCACAGCCAAGAATGGACATGTCTCTTTTGTTGAGGTATGATTGATACAAACTCAAAACAGCTTGATCATCATAAGGAGCCCAAGTTGGATTTAAACTGCCCGCGTTGTTCATGCGGTTCGTGTATTCTGTTTTGAGTGATTTTTGTGTTTGGTTATTCACGGTGAGAAAATATCCGGTAGCGCCCAATGCGGCATAAATCAAAGGAACTTTCCAATAAGCGTGTTTGGGACCGTTTTCTCGGTGAATGCTATTGTAAACTTGTCCAGCTCCAGGTAGAACAGCTGAATAAATCATCACCTTTTTGTATTCAGGGAAAAGCGAGTCTTTGATCACCAGTGGCTGACACCACGATGAAAAGCTGCTGAGTAAAAACAAAAGGAGTAGGCGAGACATTATTTTTTCAAAAGTGCCATCACACGGTTTAACTCCGTTTCAGAGGAGAAATGAACCACCACTTTTCCTTTTCCCGTTTCGGATTTATCAATGGAAACTTTGGCTCCCAATTTGTCGCTAAGGAAAGAAGTAAAAACTTGTTCACTCGAATTCAACCCAACTTTTTCGGTCTTTGCTTTTGGCGCAGGTGTGCTTGTTGTCGGTTTTACCAGTTGTTCGACTGCTCGGACAGAAAGTGAATCATCAATAATTTGCTGGTATGCAATCAGTTGCTCTTCTTCGTCGCTAATACTCAACAATGCGCGCGCATGTCCCATCGTGATAACTTGGTCACGAACGCCTGCTTGAATCGATGCTGGTAGCTTTAATAAACGAATATGATTAGCGATGTGGGAGCGAGATTTCGCCACCTTTTCACTTAATTGTTCTTGTGTTAATTTACACTCATCGATTAATCGCTCGTAGGAGATGGCTACTTCGATGGCATTCAAATCCTCACGTTGGATATTCTCCACCAATGCCATTTCTAACATGGTTTGATCGTTCGCAATGCGGATGTAAGTTGGAACTTCCTTCAGTCCGGCAAGTTGAGAAGCACGGAAACGACGTTCCCCAGAAATCAACTGGTAACGATCACGTCCAAGTTTGCGCACAGTTAATGGCTGAATGATTCCATGAGTTAAAATGGACTTGCGTAATTCCTCCAAGGCATCTTTTTCGAAATGCGTTCGGGGATTAAACGGATTGGCTTCAATCAAATGAATTTCGATCATGGATACGGAACCAACCGTGGCGCCACTCATCGAAGTGATGTCCGTATCTGAGTTTTGTAATAAGGCGCTTAACCCTCGTCCTAATGCAGGTTGCTTTTTCGAATTAGAGCTCATGATCAATCTCAATTATTTTATCGTCGTTGCCAATTTTTGTCAAATCGTTTTTCTGTAACAATTCGCGTGCAAAGTTAAGGTAATTTATAGATCCTTTGGAGGAAGCATCGTGCATGATAACTGTTGTACCGTGACTCGAAGCCTCGCTTAAGGTTGTGTTTCGGTGAATAACGGTATCGAAAACCAATTCCTGAAAATGGGTTTTTACTTCATCCACCACTTGATTGGCTAAACGCAAACGCGTGTCGTACATTGTAAGGACCATCCCTTCAATTTCCAAAGTTGGATTTAAGCGTCCTTGAACAATTTTAATCGTATTCAATAACTTGCTTAATCCTTCAAGTGCAAAATATTCACATTGCACCGGAATCATAACAGAATCCGCAGCGACAAGTGAATTTACTGTGATTAATCCTAGGGATGGAGAACAGTCGATCAGAATGAAATCGTAGTCATCCTTCACTTTTTCCAAAGTACTTTTCAATAAATATTCCCTGTTTGGAAGGTTGATCATTTCCAACTCCGCTCCGACAAGGTCCAAATGTGATGGTAAAATGTCCAGGTTTGGATTAGAGGTAGATAAAATCACATCCTTTGGATGTATTCCGTTTACTAAACAGTCGTAAATATTTCGAACATTTTTAGGGTCAAATCCTGTTCCAGAGGTTGAATTCGCCTGTGGATCTGCATCGACTATCAAGGTTTTGTATTCAAGTACTCCTAAACAACCGCCAAGATTTATGGTTGTTGTCGTTTTTCCAACTCCACCCTTTTGGTTTGCTATCGCTATTATTTTTCCCATTCTGTTTTTCTGAAAGATAAAATTACGAGTTGTAGCATTAGGTTTAACAATTTCATCAAGGAACTTATTAACGAAATACATTTTTTCCTCTTTTTTACACCTTTGCCATGTTTTTATTCAAATGTGAACATGTGACTCGCTTTTTGTATCTTTGATGAGAATTTAAACACAGAAGGCATGGATAAAATTCATCTTCGCATTGGTAGTGCATTAGACAATCAACTTGTGATTGAGTCGGTAGACGTAGCGCCTTATCATTTGGAGTTGTTTTGTGATACATCAAGAAATGTTTTTATTACCGATCTTGGTTCAGAACAAGGAACTTTTGTTAACAATAGGAGACTCGATGGATTCAAATTGTTAAAAAAAGGAGACCGCGTTCACTTTGGTCAACGTCATGTTTTTCAATGGGAGGATTTTATTCCAAAGGAAACGAGTTTTTACCAAGAGAAAGAGGAACCAATTATGCCACCAAAAAAACAAGCGGAAACTCCAAAAATTTCCCCTGTGAACAACAAGCAATTATACATCATTTATGGGTGCATCGTATTTTTGATTATCCTAATGTCCTTGTATCTATAAGAGCAAATCCATACTTGTTCAATAAACCTTGGATTTCCATTCTTCTATTGAAATGAACAGATTTTTAAAAATCGGAAAGAAAATTGTTTAAAAAATGGTTGCATTCAGAAAAAATTACTAATATTGCACCCCGTTTCTGTTTGAACGGCAAAAAAATTGTGAAATGAGCATTATCAGAGAAATTCAAAAAGAACTAACAGTAGCAAACCAATTGCCTGTTTTCGGTGCAGGAGATACCGTAATCGTTGCTTATAAAATTGTTGAGGGTAGCAAAGAGCGTATCCAACAGTTTCAAGGGGTTGTTTTACAACGTCGTGGAAATGGTGCAACAGAAACATTTACGGTTCGTAAAATGTCAGGAAACATCGGAGTTGAGCGTATCTTCCCAGTGAATTCACCATTCATTGATGGAGTTACTATCGTGAAAAGAGGAGCTGTTCGTAGAGCACGTATATTCTACTTCCGTGAGCGCACAGGAAAATCTGCACGTATCCGTGAGAAAAAGAAATTTACTGCATAAGCTGCAGCAAAATATACAGAAGGGGATTCATCGAATCCCTTTTTTTATGCTTGGTTTTTTTGAGAATGAGGTCATTGTAAGGTGTCGCAGGAATGCAAATACAGCGGCGCATCGTTGAAAATCTAGCGGTGTATAGAGTACCGCAGTACTGCATCGCAGGATTTGTAATCCTGCCTACTTTAAAACCTTCACTATTCGACAATCTCGAACTCCGTACGACGATTCATTGCTCGACTTTCAGCATCTTCGTTAGCTACGCGTGGCATGCTCTCGCCAAATCCACTTGCTGTCATACGTTCGGCAGAAATCCCTTTCTCTGTTAGATAGCGCTTCACTTCTTCAGCGCGCGCTTGCGATAACTGTAAATTACTTTCTTCGTTTCCTAAATCATCGGTATGACCATTGATTCGGATGTTCAAACTTGGATTGGACTGTAAATACTTCGCGAAGCCATGGAGAATGACCTGCGCACTTTTGTTTAGTTCGTATGAATCGGTTGTATATAAGATATCTGCAATCGTGTATGGTTTTCCAACAACCAAACTGTCTACTTGCATCGCCTTCACTTCCACATGTCGTTCACTGCGATTCTGAAGTTGTTCACTTGTAACGGTTTGAGCCTGAAAGGCGAAATTCTCTTTATTTACGGAAAGGGTGATGTCTTGTTTTTGATCTACTTTCACCACTGCAGCATATTTCCCGTCTTCTGCATTGACTTTAAAATTGACCGTTTCACCTGTTTCGTTATAGGTAATGTCGATGCTAGCATTGCTCACCGCATTTCCAGCCTCATCTTTTAATTCTCCGCGTACAATCACTACTTCTTTGGGACGTGCCTCCTCGTATAAGTCGAATGCATAAATGTTCCAATTACCGTCTTTTGCCGTGGAGAAATAAGCAACTTTTCCACTCGTTGAAACAAATAGTCCTAATTCATCTTGTGGTGAATTGATGGGGTAGCCAATGTTTTTGGGTTCCGTCCATTTGTCTCCTTCTTTACGAATGTAAAAAATGTCTAATCCACCGAGTCCCTTGCGTCCTTTTGTACTCGTGGAAACGAAATAAAGCGTCTCACCATCTTGATGAAAAAATGGACTCTTGTCCTTCGCCGCGGTGTTGATAATGTCGAATGGTTTCGCTGGACTCCAAGTTCCATCTGCTTGTTTTTCCGAATAATAAATGTCATTGTCGCGCGAACCTTTGCGCAGCGTAGCAAAGAACAGTAATTTCCCGTCTGCGGATAGTGAAGGTTGTGCTTCCCATCCGTCTTTGGTGTTGATGTTCGGACCCATATTGATCAATGGTGTCCACTTGAAATCGTTACCACCGCGTCCACTACGTGTATAAGTCGTGGTATATAAATCACAATTCAAATAGTCCTTGTTGTATACTTTCTCTACTTTACAAGCGCAAATAATCATCTCGCGGTTGTCCACGGACAATGAAGCTGTTCCATAGTTGTAAAAGCTTCCGTTGTTAAAGGGTTGAGGTAGGGGTGAGCCAAGGGAATAAAGGACATCCGATGTTCCTCGTTCTGAAATGGTAAATTCTTCGCGGATGTTTGTGGCAATATCTCCCAAATTGGTACGGTCAACTTTTCGCGTGTAGAAAAGCAAATCGTTGTCGGGAGAAATCATTGGGAAGTATTCGTCCAATTCAGAACTAACGCCACCTACTTTTTTCGGAACAAATGGTACCGGGTTTTGTACAAGCTCCTGCTGAAACTTGAGGTCATCCACAATGGATTGTATTTCTGCTTTCTGTGTTGCATAGGTTTCAGAAAGCCCTGTCGGATTAATGCTGTCAAAGTCCAAAAATTTCTCTAGGAAAGTAAGGGCTTTTTCATCCTCACCGTAATTATAGAGGACTTTCCCACAGTAATAGTAGCAATCGGAGTGAAAACTTGGACATTTCTGTGTGGTAGTTTGATAGAATAAAATGGACTTCTTTAATAGTGCTTCTCCCTCTGCCGAATTTGGATCAGACTTCAACTTGAAACTTGCCTGCTGATAGCATAACTGTGCGTAGTAATAATAACTTTCGGCGTGATTCGGATATTTGCGCATCAGCTCGCCAAACTGACTCGTTTGACTCGTGAAATCATTCGCTGCGAGCGCTTCGGTCAACAATTTCCGGATCTTCTTGTCATCGGTCCCGCATGGATCATCCTGAGACCACGAATGAGGAGTTAGTCCGAGTATTAAGATGAAAAGAAATCGTAATTTTTGCTTCATATTATCTAATGTGCTAATGTGCCAATGTGCTAATTCTACCCGCTCTGTTCACTAATCACTAATCACTAATCACTAGTCACTAATCACTAGTCACTAGTCACTAGTCACTAAAAACAACCTCCCCAATCTTCTCGCACGTAAACGCAATTTCCTCCGCAGAAACATCCAAATGTGTCACGAAGCGCAACATTCCTGGTCCGAAAGCCATGGCGAGGATCCCGAAGGACATAAATTGTGCCAAGATCGCATCGCGTTTCTCTGGATTTTTGAGTTGCACGACAACGATATTTGTTTCCACTCCCAGTACGGATTCTACCCATTCTTGTTTCAAGAAGGTAGCTTCAAGTTGCTTCGCATGACGATGGTCTTCTGTTAATCGTTCACGATTGTTCTTTAAGGCGAAAAGTCCACCAGCGGCAATAATTCCAGCCTGACGCATTCCTCCACCCATTACTTTACGTACGCGACGAGCTTTGTGAATGATTTCTTTCGTTCCAACCAAAACTGATCCAACCGGAGCTCCAAGTCCTTTTGATAAACAAATGCTAATGGAATCAAAAGCGGATCCATAGATAGCTGGATCCATTTGATTCACTGCGAGCGCATTACAGACACGCGCACCATCTAAATGCAATGGGAGTCCAAGTGAATCGCAAAGAGCTCTAATTTCAAGTATTTTATCAAAGGAATAAACAGATCCACCGCCACGATTTGCGGTATCTTCGAGGGAAACCAGTTGTGTTAATGGAAAATGTACATCATGAGCTGGATTGATCCATTGGGCGATGTCAGCTGCTTCGAGTCGTCCTCGGTCGCCTTTCAGCAAGCGGACAGATGCGCCGCTGTTTTTAGCGATTCCACCACCTTCATATTTATAGATGTGACTTTCTTCGTGACAAATGACTTCTCCACCAGGTTGCACATGCACGTTGATGGCAATCTGGTTCGTTTGTGTCCCAGAAGAACAAAAAAGTCCGGCCTCTTTCCCAAATAAATTTGCAGCATATTGCTCCAATTCGATGATGCTCGGATCTTCTCCAAAAACATCGTCTCCAACAGGGGCTGCAAACATAGCATCCTTCATGGCTGCACTCGGTTTTGTTACAGTATCGCTTCGAAAGTCAATCATTCGTATTATTTTTAACAAAAATAATCAAAATGCTAGGCGAAATAGGAATTGTATTGGTTTGTTTAATTGGTTCTTTTGCAACCTTTTTTAGTGGGTTTGGATTGGGAACAATTTTGTTGCCTGTTTTTAGCTTGTATTTCCCGCTGGAATTGGCTGTGCTGGCAACGGCACTCGTTCATTTTTCAAATAATTTATTTAAGTTAAGCATCATGTCACGTCACATTGATCTTGGACTTTTAAAGAAATTCGGACTAACAGCTTTGCTCGGTGCGTTTTTGGGGGCGTACCTGCTAAGATTGGCGGGACGAATGGGGACCTTGTTTGTTTTTCCATTCTGGGGCGGGAGAGAGGTGAGTTTACTTTCATTTATGATTGGACTCTTGATGTTGGTTTTTGTGGTTTTTGAATGGAAAAAAATCAAATTTCCATTTTCCAACTCCACACTTTTCTTGCCAATAGGCGGATTCCTTAGTGGTTTTTTTGGAGGTTTCTCCGGACATCAAGGAGCGTTGCGTTCCGCTTTTCTTTCCAAAATATCCTTGGACAAACAATTGTTTGTGGCGACAAGTGCGCTGATTTCGACGCTGATTGACTTCTCACGAATTTCCATCTATACGAATCACACAAATTGGGCCGGACTGAACACGAGCTACCTTGTTTTGGGTGCGCTATCCGCATTTATTGGTTCCATACTTGGAAAAAAGTACCTTACGAAAGTATCCTATGGTTTTATTCAGGGAATTGTCGCGGTCTTTTTGCTTGCGATGGCACTCGGACTCATGACAGGAATCATTTAATTCGACTCTTCTTTTTCGTCCGAAATTTCTGCTGCTTTTTTCGGGTCTCCTTTTTTCGGTTTTTCTAGTTTTTTAAAGAGTTCTGTTTTTACACCAAATTGGTCAATGCTGAATTCTTCTAGTTTTTCACCTTTACTGGAGAACGTGGCTTGATACTTTAGTTTACCGTCAGGATAATATTCTACATGTTTTCCATCAGGTACATTATTCTTGAAAAACGCTTGCTGCAAGATCATTCCTTTTTCATCGACGGTTTTAAATTCACCATTTTTTAATCCATTTGACCAATTTTCAACATGGGCTTCTTTGCCACTTTCATAGTAATAGGTCCATTCACCATCTTTCTTCCCTTGTTTATAACTGAGGCGCATTTCTACTTTTCCAGAATCGGTATAGGTGATGTGTGGTCCATCTTGAAGTCCTGCCTTGTAGTAAACCATTTTGCCGAGTTTAGAGTCCAGGTAATAGAACTTTTGGACTCCATCCATCAAATTGTTTTTGTAGGTGTGAAGTTCAATGGTATCATTGGCCTCGTTGTCGTCGAAAAGAATATACGTTCCCTGCAAGAGATTATTTACGTGATTAATTTCTCGTTCCTTGCGTCCAGACTCAAAATAAACCGTGCTTTTCCCATTGAGTTTCCCCATGGAATAAGCTTGTATGGATTGACGGCAGCCATTTTGGAAGTAGGAGGTGTCAATTCCATCGCGGTAACCATTGACGATGTTTAGTGATTCTTCTAAATTTCCATTTTGATGACAGGTGACACAGGTTCCATTATAAGGTGTGGAGAAATCCCTTTTCATCACATACATGTTACGCTGATCATCGAAGGATAATAAATTGTAACAGTTTTTAAGGTTACGGTAATCACATTTACGGATGCTTGTCCCGCATGGACTTTCCTCCTGCGAAAAACAGGTGCTGAAAATGCCTATTAAAATAACGAAAAGCATGTAGCGCTTCATGCTAAAGAGTTTAGAATCAATCAGAAAGTTACGCTATTTTTTGAATAGCTTCTTTCATTTTCTCTGGAATTTCAATCGTGCATTGTTTTTTCGAATTGAAAGCGACTAGAGTCGAGCTTCCTTTGGTTACTAGAGCATCGTTCACGTGTATCTCATAACCCAGGGTAAAACTCTTTGTTCCCATTTGGATTAATCCAACAGTTACAAAGGGAATATCGTTTAACACAATCGGTTTTAGGTATTCTACCTCGTTCTTCACTAAAACAACGCCTTCTTCCATCCAATTCCAATCTTTGCCAACTAGTTCTGCAAAGTAGTGCATGCGAGCGATTTCGAAATACGTCAAATAAATGGCGTTATTCACGTGTCCAAGTATGTCTAAATCTGTTAATCGAACATAAATGCGTGCTGGAGAGATCATTTATCGAGTTTTTGGTATTCGGAGTTGTTGCTGATGAATTCTGGAACGATGTATTTCATTTGAGTAACAATTGCGTTATTATCTTGATGAATACACAAGTCCAACAGGATTTGAATGTTAACCATTTGTTCATCCGATTCGGCACGTGTTTTTGCGATGAGGATTTTTTGATGATGGGTTGGAATCGTATTTTCTTCGTTGGCGAGTAATTCCTCATATAATTTTTCACCCGGACGCAATCCTGTAAAGATTAGTTCAATATCTTTTCCTATTTCTAAACCTGATAATTGAATCATCTTCTTCGCTAAGTCAGCAATTTTTACGGATTGACCCATTTCAAAAACGAAAATCTCACCGCCTCGTCCCATCGTGGCAGCCTCTAGAACGAGTTTGCAAGCTTCAGGAATGGTCATAAAGAATCGTGTGATTCGCTCGTCAGTAACCGTTACTGGTCCACCGTTTTCAATTTGTTTTTGAAACAAAGGAATAACAGATCCATTCGAACCCAAAACATTTCCGAAACGTGTGGTAATAAATTGTGTGATGTGTTGTTCATTTAATTTTTGAACATACATTTCCGTAATGCGTTTGGATGCACCCATCATGTGTTTTTGATTTACTGCCTTGTCCGTACAAAGCATGATAAATGTCTTTGCGCCAAAGGCTAATGATAAATCGGCCAGTATTTTTGTTCCCTTGACATTTGTTTGAACCGCGT
>Ga0102873_1000251_pt1 | contig 20145 bp, 20 predicted proteins | sample Colrivmeta1547B3_FD_78183 | JGI IMG/M metagenome (GOLD analysis project Ga0102873, IMG submission 78183) | Estuarine microbial communities from the Columbia River estuary - metaG 1547B-3 | ecosystem: Environmental > Aquatic > Marine > Intertidal zone > Estuary | place: USA: Columbia River... | reverse complement strand
CAGGCGCTGGTCTCCGAGCCGATCAAGCCTTGCATGGACGTCGTCGTCATGGCCAACACCGTGCACGGCTATATGTCGCAATCCGACAAGGGCGAAATGGTCATCGGCGGCGGCACCGACGGCAAGGCTTGATCGGCTCGGAGACCAGCGCCTGAAGGGCCACTGATTCGATGGGGAGACGGAAGCCAGCCTTTTGCGCCAGAACAGACGCGTGGCCTGCAACGACCATACCGAGTTTATCGCAGTCAATCGGCCCTTTGGTGGTGTCAACGCCGACGACTTTGCCTAAATTGGTGCGCACGCCTGTGACTTCGCATTGCTGGATGATGTCCATGCCCATGTCGGAGCAGGCGCGTGCATAGCCCCAAGCGACCGCATCGTGACGGGCTGTGCCGCCGCGTGCTTGGTACAGGCCACCCAAGACAGGGTAGCGTGGGCCGTCGATGTTCATGATCGGCACGAGTTCTTTGACGCGCTGTGGGCTGATCCATTCGGTTTTGACGCCTTGCAGGGCGTTGGCGTGGGCCGTGCGCTGGTAGCCCCTGATCTCGGACTGGGTTTGGGCGAGCATGATGACGCCACGGGGCGAGAACATGACGTTGTAGTTGAGGTCTTGAGACATCGTCTCATAGAGCGACCGCGCCTTTTCATAGATCGCAGCAGAGCTGTCTTGCAGGTAGTTGGAGCGGATGATCGTTGTGTTTCGCCCGGTGTTGCCGCCGCCAAGCCAGCCCTTTTCAATCACCGCGACATTGGTGATGCCGTAGTTTTTGCCAAGGTGGTAGGCAGTGGCGAGGCCATGTCCGCCCGCGCCCACGATGATCACATCGTATTTCTTTTTCGGCTCTGGTCTGGCCCAAGCACGTTCCCAACCAGTGTGTTGGCGGAATGCCTCGCGGGCGATGGCGAATGCTGAATACTTTTTCATAGCGGTCCGAATCCCTGTCAGGTGCCTTGAGGCATGCTTGGCTTATTTCTGAACGACTGCCCAGAAATAAGGATACTGCCAGCGCCTTCTCAGCGTTGTTTTACGACATGCGTCGCAGGATGGAAATGTCCAGTTGTCGCAGGGCCTTTTCTTGTGGCCTCCTGCAGCTTAGGAAGGGGAAACAGCGAAATGGGGTTACATGTTATTCTGGATCATTTGCGTCGTGCTTGCCCTTGTTGTGGCGGGATTGGTTGTGGCCCCACTTGTGCGGGGTGTGCAGGCAGCGGGCGTTGACCCCGATGTCGCGTTTTACCGTGCGCAATTGGACGAATTGGATCGCGATATTGCACGCGGCACGATTGATGCAGCCGAGGGCGAGCGTGCCCGCGTTGAAGTGCAGCGTCGTTTGCTGGCGGCTGATGCGCGGGGTGGTCAAGAGCTAAAGGGTGGCGTGTCGCGTGGCTTGGCGATTGCCGTGGTTGTATTGCTTGGCGCTATTGGTTTGGCTGGCTACTTTTCGCTCGGTGCCCCCGGCTATCCCGATTTGCCGATCAAAGCTCGGATTGCGGCCAGTGACGAGATGCGCGCCAATCGCCCTGATCAGGCCACGATGCAGGCCGCAGCCCTGCCCCACTTGGCCCCTGATGTTCCTGATGATTATCTGGCCTCCGTGCAGCAATTGCGCACGCTGGTCCCGACCCGCCCCGATGATTTGCGCGGCTGGGAATTGCTTGCCTATCACGAGGCGCAGATGCGCGAGTATCCTGCGGCAGTCGCGGCCCAAGCCCATGTTATTGCACTGAAAGGTGACGCTGCGACCAATGAAGACCGCCGCTTGATCGTCGATTTCATGGTGACCGCCGCAGACGGTTTGGTATCGCCTGAGGCGGAGGTTTATATTCGCCAAATTCTGGATGCCGATGAGACAGATATCGCGGGCCGGTATTACCTTGGCGCTTTGTATTACCAGACGGATCGCTCCGACGTCGCTTTGCGCATGTGGAAGCCGATTGCCGCAGATGGTGACCCTGAGGCGTTTTATGTGGCTGCTGCCCGTCGGCAAATCGAGGATGCCGCGTTTCGGGCGGGCGTGAAGTATAGCTTGCCAGATGTGCGTGGCCCCAATGCCGCCGATATCGCTAATGCGCAGGATATGACCGCAGCTGACCGCCAAGAGATGATCCGTGGCATGGTGGGCCAATTGGCGGCACGGCTTGCAGATGAGGGTGGCCCTGCGTCGGAATGGGCGCGGTTGATTGGCGCTTACGGTGTATTGGGTGAGGTTGATAAAGCCACCGAGGTTTGGTTGGAGGCGCAAGAGGTGTTTGCGGGCTCCGATGCTGATATCGCGAGCTTGCGCGCTGCGGCGGATGCGGCTGGGGTAGCGAAGTGATCTGCGAGGCCGTTGAGGATTTCGCGGCAACCCTGCCCGCCCTTGGCGCTGTGGCGGGGCTTGACCTCGGAACGGTGACGATTGGTGTGGCGATATCGGACCGGATGCGCAATGTGGCCACGCCCGTTTTGACGATCAAGCGCAAGAAGTTTGGGATTGATGCAGCTGCGTTGCTCAAGCTTTTAACGGAGCGTGAGGTGAAAGCGATTGTGCTGGGTCTGCCGCGTAATATGGACGGATCGGAAGGCCCGCGTGCCCAAGCGACCCGTGGTTTTGCCCGCAATTTGGAACGCCTGACCGAACTGCCGATCACGTATTGGGATGAGCGGCTGTCGACCGTTGCCGCCGAACGCGCCATGATTGAGGCGGATATGTCACGTAAACGTCGCGCCGAGCTGGTTGATCATGTGGCCGCTGGGTTTATCTTACAAGGGATGCTGGACCGTTTGGGCCATTTGAAGGGCTGAAGTCATGACCAAAGACACCGATGATATCTGGGTCCGCAACGAGGTGGAAAGCCCATGCATCAAGATTTGCGTGATCCACGCAGAAAGCCGACTGTGCACGGGTTGTTTGCGGTCAATTGACGAGATTGGTGCATGGTCGCGGATGACGCCTGAGGCGCGTAGCTCTGTGATGGCGGAACTGCCAAACCGCGCAGGCCAGATCACCAAACGGCGCGGTGGCCGCGCGGCACGGCTCAACCGTTAACGCGGGAACACAAAACACCGATCACGGCGGATCATAATCCAAAGCGGCGTGCCTGCCTTGGGGAGGAACACCGACGGAATCAGCGCCCGCAAGATCGAACCGTCAAAATCCATTTTGAATTCGACAAGGCTCTCGGACCCCATAAATCGTGCGCGTTGCACAAGACCACGCGCGGGCGTGCCGTCGGAGGGTGTAGGATTGGGACCCCGACCCGCACGGTCAAAGTCGATTTTAAGGTGCTGCGGGCGGATCACGATATCAACCTGCGTGCCATCTGGCTGACCAGGCGCGAGGAATTGCCCAAAGGGCGTGTCGGTCAAAGCGCCCTGCACTTTGCCACGGATCACGTTGATATCGCTAAAGAAACCTGCGGCCGCCTTATCCACTGGCGCGTTGTAAATGTGATATGGCGCGCCGCGCTGCACAATTTTGCCATCACGCATGAGGGCGATCTCGTCGGCCATGCGCATCGCTTCCTCTGGCTCGTGGGTGACAAGCAAGACGCCTGCGCCTTCTTCTTTCAGAACCGCCAAGGTTTCGTCCCGGATGTCATCGCGCAGACGGTCATCAAGGCCCGAGAACGGCTCGTCCATCAGCATGATTTTCGGGCGTGGCGCAAGGGCGCGGGCCAAGGCTACGCGTTGCTGTTCACCGCCAGAAAGCTCATGTGGGAACGCGTTGAGGAAGCGCGACATGCCGACCCTTTCAAGCAGCTCGCCAATGCGCGCGCCGTTCTTGCGTGCCCCGCCTGTCAGGCCAAAGCCCACGTTATCGGCCACCGAAAGATGCGGAAACAGTGCGAAATCTTGGAACATCAGGCCAATCGAGCGCCCCTCGGGCGGGATGCGTGTGACGGTATCGCAGACCAGTTGTCCGTCCACATGGATCGTGCCTGTGTCCTGCATCTCGACGCCAGCGATAATCCGCAGGGTCGTCGATTTACCACAGCCAGAGGGGCCCAAAAGGCAGGTAACCTGCCCCGGTTGCACGTTGAGGCTTACGTCATCAACGACGCGACGCCCGCCAAAAGACTTGGCGATATTGCGGATCTCTAAGCGAGGCGTGGTCATCGTGACGGGCTATCCCTGACTGAAACGATTGGGTTTAGGCGACCTCTAACAAGTGAGGTGCAAATGGGCAAGCTTACGACAGAGAAAATGCCTGACTTGCGACGATCCGTCCGTTGATTTGAAGGTGGATTTTATGCGCGCCCGCGTAAAGTTTGAAGGTGGTGGCGGTGTTGTCAAAATGGTGAGCTTTTTCGAGTTGGATCGTTTTGTTAGCTTTGCCGTCTAAGACTTTCATCTTAAAAGTTTTTGGCGCTGTTTTTCCATTCGATTTCATGAAGTCAATCACATAGTCCACAATCAATGGCGCATCGGTTTCTGGTGTGAATTCACAAGCGATGATTGGTTTATCCCCGAAGGCTATCTCATTGGGAATATTTATTTTTGCAGCATTGATCGCCACATCAGGCGTATAGCCAAGATGCGTCATCGCCCCCGCGCGGCCCGATTTCACCAAAGTACGCAACGCATGTTTGCGCATCCATGTGAGCTCAGGTGCGGATTGTTTCGCGGTTTTTTGCCAGTTTGTGAGGCGCCCTATCACAGCACTGGGATCGTCTTTTGTGATGTCATTCAAATGGTTAGCAACCGATCTTGTCACAAAACGTGTCGGATCATTGTGCAATGCATCAAGGATCGGCAGCGTGTCTTGCACGCTGAGACCAACGTTTTGGCCCCACGGTAATTTGGGCCGCGTGCCCTCGGAGGCGAGCCTGCGGACGTGGTAACTTTCGTGCAGCGTCCATGCTTTTGCACGGGCCAGCGTTGCCGCCGCGTCATGGTTTAGAAACGCCCGCAGCGAGAACTCCATGGAAAAGCGTTGCGTGATCTGCTCAAGAAGATCGAGGCTACTTTCAAAGTGACCCACAAGCCCATGATTTTCAACGTAAACACCCAAAGGCGCGTAGATGAAATGGCCAAAGTCATTGTCGGTTTTTGTGGGATCAAGAGGCGCAGGCATCGCCGCTTCAATCGCCTCTTTTGCGGCTAGGAAGTCAGAAGGTAACGATTTTGAAAGATGCTCTGCGATATGGTTGATCCGAGCCTTTAGCGCGAGTGTTGGGAAAGCTTTCAGGGTTTGCGAAACAAAGGGCTTGGCGCTAAAAACGCCAGCCCGTTCGAACCCGTCTGCAAGCAGGTGCAGACGGGTTTCATTAAACAGCTGATCAGCAAGGCTGTCGCCCTTGCCCATCAGATTGTCGCGTTGATTGCGCCACCATCAAGCACGATGTTTTGGCCGACGATGAACCCTGCGTGCTGTGAGCAAAGGAATGCACAGGTGGCGCCGAATTCTGCAGCGGTACCATAGCGACCTGCGGGAATTGTCGCTTGGCGTTGTGCACGTGCAGCGTCCATGTCGATCCCTTTGGCGGCCATGACCCCTTGATCGAGGCTGATTGCGCGGTCTGTGGCGTGGATACCGGGCAGTAGGTTGTTGATGGTCACGCCGTGACCTGCGACCTGACGCGATGTGCCTGCAACGTAACCTGTCAAACCCGCGCGTGCCGCGTTGGATAGGCCCAATTGTGGAATCGGTGATTTGACCGATCCTGATGTGATGTTCACGACCCTGCCCCAACCTTTGGCGATCATCGCGGGCAATAGGGCTTTCATGAGTGCGATGGGTGCCAGCATATTGGCATCGAGGGCCGCGATAAAATCGTCGCGGTCCCAATCGGACCACAGCCCCGGAGGTGGGCCGCCTGCGTTGTTCACAAGGATATCAACGTCGCTTGCGGCTTTCAGGAGCGCTGCGCGCCCCTCTTCGGTGGCGACATCGGCGCAGACGGTATCAACTTTGACACCGTATTTCACACGGATTTCGCCAGCAGTCGCCGCGAGTGTTTCCGCGTTGCGCCCATTCAAGACAAGATCGACGCCAGCGCCCGCAAGTGCCTCGGCACAGCCGCGCCCAAGCCCCTTTGATGAAGCACAAATCAACGCCCGTTTACCTGAAATTCCCAAATCCATCTGTCTATCCTCACCTTTGGTTAAATATTTCATGAAAACCTTGCCCTGACCTATACTTAAAGACAATGGCAAACGCCCTAAGTTGACGTTTCCACCCGCGCGGCCTAAATAAAATCCATTACCGGTTTGAATTGGTTTCTGATGCCAAGCGACGCGATACGCCCGACGATGCAAACCGTAGCGGTGTTGCGGTCAGACGAATTTGTCGTAACTGAAGGCGTGGCCGACGGCGAAGGCATCAGTTTTGCCGACGAATTGGTCATGGATGACATCTATCAATTGTCTTCGCGTGCGACCCGCTCACCTCTGAGCCTTGCGATCCGTGACGAGGGAGGGGGATTTATGATCGACGAAATCTCGACCATTGGCAAAGCTGGCAATCTGGCTTTTCTGGATAGCTGCATCACGTTGATGGCATCCGATAGCACGACCTACGAGGTTTTAGTGCTGGTTGAGGTCGAAGATGGCGGCTTGGAGGCGACCTATTTGTTGCCTCTTGCCAATCTGGAAAGCGACACAAATTACCGCTTGGTCGGCGTCGACAAAGATGCCGCCACGACCCGCTTTGCCGAAGTGGCATGCGTCTCATTTACCCGTGGCACTCACATCACGATGGCCTCTGGTGAACAGCGCCGGATCGAGGATTTGGCTGTAGGCGATAAGGTTTTGACCCGCGATGACGGCCCGCAGGCTGTGCGCTGGATTGGGCAAACGACATTGCGCGCGTTGGGCGAATTTGCCCCGATTGTGATCACCAAGGGTGCACTGCACAATGAAAACGACCTTTTGGTCAGCCCTGATCACCGCCTCTTTGTCTATCATAGGCAGGACCGACTGGGCGCTGGCCGTTCGGAAGTTCTGGTGAAAGTCCGCCATTTGATTAATGGCGACACGGTTTACCAGCGCGATGGTGGCTTTGTCGATTATTTCCAGCTGCTTTTTGATGACCACCAGATCATCTATGCAGAAGGCATTGCCGCGGAATCCCTGTTGATTGATCCCCTCACACGCGCCGCCCTGCCCGACCATATGCGCAGTGGCGAGACGAGACGGTCAAGCCACGGCCACCGCGCCCATTTGGACTATGAGGTGCAGGAGAAACTCCTGTCCCAAAAAGATGCGATTGGGTTGTTGCGCAAGGCATCGTCGACTTAGTCGGTACGTGTTGCGGCCATTGATCCATCAAAAATGTCCTGACTACCTGACCCAGTGATCGTGCCACTGACGATCCCAGTTAGCCCGTATTGATCGCGCCCCCGAAACTCGCCCAGCAGGTTCCCATCAATGTCAAAGGCAGTGCTGCCTGTCTGAAGTGTTCCTGAAAGCGCCCCGTCGAAGGTGAAGTCCATGTCGGGATCGGCACCCCGATTTAAATCTCCGCCTGAGATATCAAGGGTGCCTGTGGTGCCTGAAAAATTTGACACACCCCCTGAGACTTGGTTGCTGGTTGCGCCAAAATCGACCGCGAGGTTGAGGTCGCCGACATTGGCTTGCCGCCCGTCTACGGTGGGTAAGTTAAGGGTCATAAAGCCCGCGTAATTTGCTGTGCCTTCAAGGGGTAACGCGGCAGGGTCAGAGATGTTTTCGCCCGCAAGCGCCGCCTCAAGGGCTGCTGCTTGTGCGGCGCGGTCAATGTTTTCGACGCCAGTGGAAGGCGATGAACAGCCTGCGGTGACCGCCAAAACAAAAGCCATGATGCGCATTATTGAACCCTTTCCGATTGTCTTGGAAAGTGCCTGATCATGCTTAATGGATTGTTAAGAACCATCAACAAAAGGCCGCCTGACTTGCGTCAAACGGCCTCAAGATGCTGAACGCAGTCGTATCGCTTAGTCGCGCTCGACGGTGACGCCGACGATTGACGTGCCTTGATAGCTGCCTATCGTGCTATCGCCAAATCCGATCAGATCGATAACGCGCGGACTTGGGTTGCCGAGAACAGTGCCATACATATTGCCATTCAGGGAAATCGTATCGCCGTTCCCTCTGATGGTACCCGCGTAGCTGGCTGTCACTGAGTTGTGCGTATCGTCACCGATGTAGCCGTTCCGAACTTGAACAGTACCAGTGTACTCATCAACATTATCATTACTGTCAATGCCGAAAAGATCCGTGATTGACCCGTTAAGCGTTGGCCGGTTGGCCCCGAAATTCACATACAGGTCTGCGTCGCCCAGCAGTGTCGCATCGGCATAGAGTAAGGTTTACCCAATGAATGTGGGGTTGACGACAATTGACCCTGTCCCAGAATACGTCGCTGTGCCACTTGCGTTGTTCATTGTTGCAGGACCAGATGGATAGAGCGCGCTCACACGATCAATTTGCTCCAAATAAGCGTCTGTGCGGTTTTGAAGAGTCTGGTAAGGGTTCGTGCTGGTTGAGCCTCCACCGCAAGCCGCGAGCCCCGCAAATGCGGCGAGAGAAAGTGTTGTTTTAAATAAGTTATTCATTTGGGACCTCGGGGCGCTGGTTAATATCGGGCTAACCTATCGCGTTTGGGGGAGGGCTCCAACAAGAATGCACATCGCAACGATGAATTGCCAAGGTCGCAACAATGCCCATTTTCACCAATGCCGATTGCCCTTTGCTCAGACACAGATTATGGCTGCGGGCATGACAAATCGCCCAAAACTCCCGCCTGAAATTGCCCGCCGTCGGACCTTTGCGATTATTTCGCACCCCGACGCTGGGAAGACGACGCTGACCGAAAAATTCCTCCTTTATGGTGGCGCTATTCAGATGGCTGGTCAGGTCCGTGCCAAGGGTGAGGCGCGCCGCACCCGCTCCGACTTTATGCAGATGGAAAAGGACCGCGGGATTTCCGTGAGCGCCTCGGCGATGTCGTTTGATTTTGGCGATTACCGTTTCAATCTGGTGGATACTCCCGGCCACTCGGATTTCTCCGAGGATACCTACCGCACGCTGACGGCTGTTGATGCCGCCGTGATGGTGATTGACGGCGCTAAGGGTGTGGAAAGCCAGACCCAGAAGCTATTTGAGGTGTGCCGCCTGCGCGACCTGCCGATCCTGACGTTTTGTAACAAAATGGACCGCGAGAGCCGCGATACCTTTGATATCATTGACGAAATTCAAGAGAATTTGGCGATTGACGTGACCCCTGCAAGTTGGCCGATTGGGGTCGGCCGCGAGTTTATCGGCTGCTATGACATTCTGCGCGATAAGCTGGAATTGATGGACCGTGCGGATCGAAACAAGGTCGCCGCGTCGATTTCGATCAAGGGTTTGGATGATCCGAAGCTCAAGGAACATGTGCCGCCTGCGTTGCTGTCCAAGTTTCTTGAAGAGATCGAGATGGCCAAGGAGTTGCTCCCTGCCCTTGATCCGCAGGCCTTGCTTGATGGCACGATGACGCCGATCTGGTTCGGCTCTGCGATGAACAGTTTTGGCGTCAAGGAATTGATGGACGGGATCGCAACCTATGGCCCCGAGCCGCAGGTGCAGAAAGCGACGCCGCGCAATGTGGCCCCTGAAGAGACGGCTGTGACCGGCTTTGTGTTCAAGGTGCAGGCCAATATGGACCCGAAACACCGCGACCGCGTGGCGTTTGTGCGTCTGGCGTCGGGGCATTTTGAGCGGGGCATGAAGTTGACCCATGTGCGGTCCAAAAAGGTGATGGCGGTGTCAAACCCTGTGCTGTTTTTGGCCGCCGACCGCGAATTGGCGGAGGAAGCTTGGGCTGGCGACATCATCGGTATTCCGAACCACGGGCAGCTGCGCATTGGTGATACACTGACCGAGGGCGAGGCGATCCGTGTGTCGAACATCCCGTCGTTTGCGCCTGAACTTTTGCAAACCTGCCGTGCTGGCGACCCAATGAAGGCCAAGCACCTTGAGAAAGCCTTGATGCAATTTGCCGAAGAAGGGGCTGCCAAGGTGTTCAAGCCGACCTTTGGCTCTGGTTTCATCGTGGGCGTTGTTGGGGCCTTGCAGTTCGAGGTTCTCGCCAGCCGCATTGAGCTTGAATACGGGCTGCCTGTGCGGTTCGAGAGTTCGCAGTTCACCTCGGCCCGTTGGGTTTTGGGGGCGAAGGTGGCGGTCGAGAAATTCTCGGAAGCAAACAAAGCGCATATTGCCACGGACAACGACGGCGACGTTGTTTTCTTGACGCGATTACAATGGGATATCGACCGCGTGGCCCGCGATTACCCTGATGTGACGCTGTCATCGACGAAGGAAATGATGGTCTGACCTTACAGAACCGCGTCTTGCCTACAGGAGAAATCGTGGCCGATGCAGGCCGCGGTACGCTGACGGGCAATCGCGGGATTTTGCACCGTGAGGGGCGTGTTTTGGGCACCGCGCGTTGGACCCATAAGGCGTGGATTTGCTGCGTGCTCGATTGGCAGGACCGCACACGCGCGGTCATGACGGGACGCAATTGGACCGAGTTGTTTTTCCTTGATGAGGCGGTGGCGTTTTCGGCTGGACACAGGCCTTGCGGCTATTGCAGGCGGGCGGATTATGCGCGCTTTGTGCAGGCTTGGAGCAAGGCTTACCGCGAGCGCCAGAAGGCCCCGCAAATGGACGCCATTTTGCACCCTGCACGTGTGGGGCGTGACCGTGTTCAAGTGACCCATGAGGCCGATTTTGCCAGCCTGCCACGTGGTGCGTTTGTCCACCACGAGGGGCAGCCGCATTTGATGACCGACCATAGGCTTTACCCATATACGACAGCGGGTTACGGCGCACCCTGCCCGCGTCCGCGATGTGGCAAAACGACGGTATTGACGCCCGCGCCGATAATTAAAGTGATGCAAGCGGGCTACACCCCGCAGCTGCACCCGTCGACTGTTTAAGTTCCGTTAACCTTTACGCCGCAGAGTAAGGTCATGTTGGTCCGACTGGCTTTTATTTTCCCCCTCCTTATCGCTTGTTCGCCGTCTGACCGGCTGCAACGCAGCTATATGCATGAAACGGGCGTATGGCAGATTGTTTCGCGCGATACGGAAGTGTTCCGCGACCGCGATGTGCATGTTTTGGCCCGTACGATCATTTTGGAAAGCGGTGGAGAAACGCGCTATTATCTGTCGCTGTCGTTCTTACATGGACGCGGCGCGCGGCCCCAGATTACAATCGTGACGCAAAACGGTGATTTAATGCCCTACGAGATGCACGACAGGTTGCGCACCTTTTGCATTGACCATTGCCATAGCGCCGAAGTCGGACAAATCCCGCTTACGATCACGCAGTTTCGCATGGCCGCCAACGAGGGTATGACCCTGAAAGTCGCAGGCAAACGCCGCGATTATCTCGCGCAAATCCCGTCTAGGTTGTTTTATAGCGCATTGCAGACCGCAAATCTGCTGGAACCTGCCGCCAAGCCCCTGCCCTGATAGGGTTTCCTTGACCTTTGGACCACTTAGGTCTAAGGCCATGCACAGTCGAACGCCCTGACAATTCGGTCAGGCGGGCCGCGCAATATGAGCGGCCAAACAGCCGTAACATATTGAAAGGGCTAACTTGACCAAATTCTCCGATCTCAACCTTGACGCCAAGGTTCTTAAAGCCATCGCCGAAACAGGCTATGAAACACCGACACCTATTCAGGTTGGCGCGATTGTGCCTGCGCTTGAGGGCCGCGATGTTTTGGGCATTGCGCAGACGGGTACGGGCAAAACTGCCGCCTTTACGCTGCCGATGATTACCCTGTTGGGCCGTGGTCGTGCACGTGCGCGGATGCCGCGTTCCCTTGTACTGGCACCGACCCGCGAGTTGGCTGCCCAAGTGGCCGAGAACTTTGACACATATGCCAAATACACTAAGCTTTCCAAGGCCTTGCTGATTGGCGGCACGTCCTTCAAGGACCAAGACAAGCTGATCGACAAGGGCGTTGACGTGCTGATCGCGACCCCAGGCCGTTTGCTTGACCACCTTGAGCGCGGCAAATTGATCCTGACTGACGTCAAGATTATGGTCATCGACGAGGCTGATCGCATGCTTGATATGGGCTTTATTCCTGATATCGAAGAGATCTTTAAGCGCACGCCGTTTACCCGTCAGACGCTGTTTTTCTCGGCCACGATGGCCCCTGAAATCGAGCGGATCACCAACACATTCCTGTCGAACCCTGCCAAGATCGAGGTTGCTCGCGCGGCCACGACGAACACGAATATCAAGCAAGGTGTCTTGATGTTTAAGGGCTCTAACAAGGCGAAAGAGCCTGCAGAGAAGCGTGCCGTTTTGCGGGCATTGATCGACCGCGAGGGTGATGCTTGCACCAACGCGATTATCTTTTGCAATCGTAAATCGGACGTCGATGTAGTTGCTAAGTCATTGAATAAATACGGCTATCAGGCAGCTCCGATCCATGGCGACTTGGATCAAAGCCACCGCACACGTACCCTCGAATCGTTCCGCGACAACGAGCTGCGATTCCTTGTGGCGTCAGATGTGGCTGCCCGTGGACTTGATATCCCTGCCGTGACCCATGTTTTCAACTTTGACGTCCCTTCCCACGCCGAAGATTACGTGCACCGCATTGGTCGCACGGGTCGTGCGGGCCGCTCTGGTGTTGCGATCATGATTTGCGCGACACGCGACGAGAAAAACTTTGCCGATGTTGAACGTCTGGTGAACGAAGAGATTCCACACCTTGAGAACCCTCTGGGTGCCGGTGCCCCTGCCCCCGAAGGTGATGATGCGCCGAAATCTGAGACCAAGCCGCGCACCCGTAGCCGCACGCGCAAGCCACGTGAGGACAAGCCCGCGGTTGAGGCTGTTGAGGCCGAAGCCAAGGTTGAAGCCCCACGCGAAGACAAACCGCGCGAGGAAAAGCCACGTCGTGAGCGCCAAGAGCGTAAGCCGCGTCAAGACCGCGAGCAAAAAGCTGAACAGCCTGAGCGTCAAGAGCGCCAGCCGCAAGGTGAGCGTCAAGAGCGTCAGCCGCAAGGCGAGCGTCAAGAGCGTCAGCCGCAAGGCGAGCGTCACGAGCGTCATCAGCACGGCGACCGCAATCGCAACGATCGCAACAATAACAACCGTCGCAACGACAACCGCGTCATTGGTTTGGGCGATGATACCCCTGCTTTTATTGCCAAAAGCTTTGAAGAGCGGGCCAAAGATCCCAGCTAAGATGAAGCCTGCGATCCTGTCATTGGTAGTGGCTCTTGCTCCGTCTTTGGCGGCGGCAGAGCTATGCCAGACACGGGTTGAGGCCGCGGATTTGCAGATTGATCCTGAGGTTTTGGATAGCAGTGTGACGTGGCGCGAGAGCCTACTTTCGCTTCCCAATGCGGGTGCATCTGCGATCAGCGGCAATTTACGCCAATGTCATAGCGGCGATATCTACGCGTTTCTGGATGGTTTGGCCGATATGGATGGCAAATGTCTTGTCGACGCGGATGCAGACACTGGCTATGTCATTCTGACCGGAGAGCGGAACTATCGCGGGCGGTGTACCAAGACGTTTTGCCAGCGCGTGAATGATACCAAAGAGAACCTTGGCGCTGTGACCTCATCGCTGGTCAGTGGTGCTGTCGATGTAGCAGATACAGCAGCGTCACATCCCGCGGGGGCTTTGGTGATCACTGGGGCCGCCGATACGATCGTGGCTTCTGTTGGCACTGCCTCGGCCTCGGCCCTTGCAGTTCTATCGACACCAGCCGTCTTGGCCGCCACGACCGTATCAGCCGTGGCCGTGGGCGGCGCGGTTTACATCTGTTCGGAATAGCAACTGGGTAGGATGGGTTTTAACCCATCCTCTTTTGCTTAGCTCAGACGCGATACAATCACGATCACTTCTGGTTTTTTGCCGATCTCGCCCTGTGCAGATTTGCGTGCGACGTTTTTCAGCTCTTTTTCCAGCTTCACATCATCGCGCAGGGTTTTGTCGTTTGCGCGACCCAAGAACTGTGCGAGATCCGCCTCAACAACTTCCGCGAGGGATGTGTTCGACTTGCCAGTTTCGGACAGACCAGAGATTTCGACCCATGGATCGCCAAGCGGTTCGTCGTTTTCATCCAAGATCAGCGTCACAACCATCTGACCGTTCAGCGCCATACGGATACGGTCGCGCACGACACCGTCCATAGCACCAACCTTGACGGACCCGTCGAGGTAAGTGCGGCCAGTCTCGATGTATTCGGCCACGGATGGACGGTCACCCGTCAGGTCGATCATCATGCCATTTACGGCAACGATGCCTTTGATGCCGCTTTGCTCGCCCAGTTTCACGTGCTCTCGCAAGTGACGGTGTTCACCGTGCATGGGGATCAGCATTTCTGGTTTTACGATCTCATGCATGGTCGCAAGGTCGGGACGGTTCGCGTGTCCAGACACGTGGTATTTGCCGCCAGCGTCGTCGATCACATCCACACCCAACTCGGAAAGCTGGTTCATGATGCGGATCACGCCGCGCTCGTTGCCCGGGATCGTTTTGGACGAGAACAGGAAAGTGTCGCCGTCTTTGAGCGACAACCCAAGGTATTTGCCCTGTGCCAATTGCGCAGAGGCTGCACGGCGTTCGCCTTGCGAGCCAGTGACCAGCAACATGATAGAGTTGCGCGGCATGTTCAGCGCGTCCTCGGGGGACACAATCGGCGGGAAACCTGACAGGATGCCAACTTGCGTCGCAGCCTCCACCATGCGCTGCATGGAGCGACCCAGCAGAACCACGGAGCGGTTCGCCTTTTTCGCGGCCAGTGCCAGTGTTTTCAAACGTGCAATGTTGGACGCGAATGTGGTCGCAACCACAGTACCAGTCGCATTCGACATCATCTCGGCAATCGCGTCGCCGATAGTGTTCTCGGAGCGGCCTGGAAGCGGGCTAAACACATTGGTGGAATCGCAGATCAGCGCCTTGACGCCATCTTTAGAGACCTCTTCCCAAAGCGGGCGGTTGAACGGATCGCCAACAACGGGCGTCTCGTCGATCTTAAAGTCGCCAGAGTGGATCAGGCGGCCAACAGGCGTGTCGATCACAAGGCCTGCGCTTTCGGGGATCGAGTGCGAGATTGGCACGTAGGAGATTTTCAGCGGGCCGCATTCGATAACCTGTGGGTACGGTTCAACCACCGTCACAACGCTATCAGGTAGCCCGTGTTCGGCCAGCTTGCGGCGTGCGATGTTCGCGGTAAAGGCACGTGCGTAAACAGGCGCGCCAAGCGATTGCCAGTAGTGGCCGATGGCCCCTACGTGGTCTTCGTGGGCGTGGGTGATGAAAATGCCTTCGATGTCGGCGCGGCGTGCTTTCAGCCATGCGATATCGGGCAGGATCAGATCCACACCGGGTGTTGTGTCCATGTCTGTGAAGGTCACGCCGAGGTCGACGACGATCAGTTTTTCTTTGCCCGGAAGGCCGTAGCCATAGACGTAGGCGTTCATCCCGATTTCACCAGCCCCACCGAGGGGCAGATAGATCAGGCGTTCAGCTGCTTTTTTGCGGCTCATGTATTTTCCTTGTTATGTCGGTGGATGACGGTCAAGCCGTGCATCGTCAAATCATCTTCAAAGGCGTCAAAAAGCGCCTCCGTCTGCCCGAATAGGGGGGCAAGTCCGCCTGTAGAGATGATCCGCATCGGCACATCCCTTTCGGCCTTAATCCGAGCGCATATCTCACGCACCAGCCCCACGTAACCCCAAAAAATCCCTGATTGCATGCATGCAACAGTGTTGGTGCCGATCACCTGCTGGGGTTTGGTAATATCGACGTGAGGTAATGCCGCGGCCGCGTTGTGTAAGGCCTCAAGCGAGAGGTTCACACCGGGTGCAATCACCCCGCCAACATAGGCCCCATCTGGCGCCACTACGTCGAAGGTGGTGGCTGTGCCAAAGTCCACGACGATCAGGTCGCCGCCATGCCTATCGAACGCGCCTGCCGTATTGACCAAGCGGTCAGGGCCGACGGCGGTGCCGGCATCGACCCGCGGCGCCACAGGCAAGAGGCAGTCAGGCTTGCCCACCACGATGGGCCGACAATTGAAGTAACGGTCCGAAAGCACCCGCAGGTTAAACACCACGCGCGGGACAGTTGAAGAAACAATTACCTCGTCAATCTCCACCTCGATTTTGTGGATGTTCATCAGGCTCGAGAGCCAGACGTAATATTGATCCGCCGTGCGCTGCCATTCGGTCGAGGTCCGCCATGTGGCGATGAACTTCGCCCCGTCCCAGATGGAAAACACGGTATTGGTATTGCCGCAATCAATGGCCAAAAGCATGGGGATATTCCTTTAGAAATAGACATCAGCGGCGGGGATGGCTTGCCGCCCTGCCCCTGTGATCAGCACAAGGTTGCCGTTTTCGTCGATGGTGTCAAAGATACCGGTGATCTCGGTCTGGCTGGTACGCGCGGTGATGATCTCGCCCAAACGTGCCGCGTTTTTCAGCCAGCTTTCGCGGATGTGGCCAAAGCCCTTGGTCATATAGAGCGCCTCTTGCGCGGCATAGGCATTGGCGAGGGTGGCAAGGAAATCAATTGGTTCCACGTCCCAGCCGCCAGCGGCCTTCAGGCTTGTTGGTGCAAAGGTCGCGTCTTGCACGGCTTCCGGCGTGTGCCGTAGGTTCACGCCGATCCCGATAGAGAGCCAATCAACGCAGCCGCCCTGCCCGCTGGATTCCAGCAAAATGCCCGCGACCTTGCCGCCTTTGAGCAGCACATCATTGGGCCATTTGAGCGCCAGAGCTTCGACGGGCACATAGATGGAGAGTGCTTGGAACAAGGCGTTGGCCGCCACGAAGGAGCGTTGCGCCGCCTCAGATGGTGAGGCCTGTGGTTTGAATACCAGAGTGGCGTTGAGGTTGCCCGCTGGCGTCATCCAAGCCCTGCCCCTGCGTCCGCGTGCGGCGGTTTGGCTCTGGGCCATGATCCATGTGGGGGTTGTGACCTGTGCGGCACGGCGCGCCGCCTCTGACATTGTACTGTCGACACTGTCTAGGATGACCCGCGCAACGCCGGCGGGCCATTGATCCATCTGTGTGTTAGTTAACAAGCGTCTGCGCCGCTGCCTCTGCGGCTGTCTCGATGCCAAAGAGGTTGATCCCCGGCACCCAAGCCAAAAGCACGATTGCCGAAGTTGCGACTGCAAAAAACCACAGAACCTTTGGCATTTTGCCGTTCAGACCATCTGTGTCTTCGCCAAAGTAGACGTAATAGACGATGCGCAGATAGTAGAACGCACCGATGACCGAGGCCACAACACCTGCAATCGCAAGCCAGCCAAGGCCCGCGTCAAAGGCAGCGCGCAGCACGTAAAACTTACCAAAGAAGCCGAGCATCGGAGGCACGCCTGCGAGGCTGAACATCATGATGAGCAATACAAGCGCCCTCAGCGGCTGTTTCTTGGACAAGGATTTGAGCGACCGGATGTCTGTGACAGGACGGCCATCTTTTTCCATCGAGAGGATGAAGGCGAATGTGCCGACGTTCATGGTCACATAGATCGCCATATAGATCAGCATCGCCTGCACACCAAACACGGTGCCCGCCGCCAAGCCCATGAGCGCAAAGCCCATGTGTGCGATGGAGGAGTATGCCATCAGACGCTTGATGTCGCGCTGGCCGATCGCTGCGATTGCACCAAGGAACATCGAAATCACGGCGAGGAAGGCCACGATCTGCTGCCACTCGGACACGATGCCGCCGAATGCGTCATGCACGACGCGCGCGAAGAGTGCCATCGCCGCGACCTTTGGGGCCGTTGCAAAGAACGCCGTCACAGGTGTTGGGGAGCCTTCATAGACGTCTGGTGTCCACATGTGGAAAGGCGCTGCCGAGATTTTGAACGCAAAGCCCGCGAGCATGAAGACCACACCAAAGAGCATTCCCAAAGATACACCGTCAGCCGTTGAGGCCATGATGCCAGAGAACAATGTGGTGCCAGCAAAGCCGTAGGTCAGCGACGCGCCGTATAGCAGCAAGCCAGAGGACAAAGCGCCAAGCAAGAAGTACTTGAGGCCCGCTTCTGTGGATTTCAGGCTATCGCGGCGCAGGGAGGCCACAACGTAAAGCGCCAGTGATTGGAGTTCTAGGCCCATGTAAAGCGCCATCAGGTCACCCGCGGAGACCATAACCATCATGCCCACAACGGAGAGGGCCACAAGGATCGGGTACTCAAAGCGCAGCAAACCGCGACGCTGCATATAGCCCTCGGACATCAGCAGAACAGCGGCGGCGGAAAGCAAGATCAACACTTTGGCGAAACGCGAGAAACCGTCGTTGTTATACATGCCGTCGAAGGCCGTGACTGTCCCATGGCCGCCGCTGATCCAGAACGCCAGTACGACGAAAAGGCCAGAGGTCAACCACGTCAGCAGCGGAGCCATCTTGTCTTTGGTGGTGTAAACAGCCGCAAAAAGCGCCAGCATCGCGTAAACGGCCAGAATGATTTCTGGCATTACGGTTTGGATATCAGCAGAGATCATGTGACCCGTTCCTTAATGCGTGACGACGGCGGAAAGGCCGGCAGTTGCAATTTCGTAGTTTTCAACCAGCGCAGAAACGCTTGGTCCGATGATGTCGAGCACCAATGCGGGGTAAACACCCAACAGCAATGTCATGACGACGAGCGGCACAAAGATGAACCGTTCGCGGGTTGTCATATCGGTGATCGTCTTGAGGCTTTCCTTGATCAGGTCGCCCATCACAACGCGGCGGTAAAGCCATAGCGCATAAGCGGCCGAGAAGATCACGCCTGATGTAGCGATGGCAGCGACCCAAGTGTTGACTTGGAAGATGCCCATCAGCACAAGGAATTCCCCGATGAAACCTGACGTGCCAGGAAGGCCGACGTTCGCCATGGTGAAGAACATGAAGATCAGCGCGTAGGCTGGCATCCGGTTCACCAGACCGCCGTAAGCGTCGATTTCGCGGGTGTGCATACGGTCGTAGATCACGCCCACGCAAAGGAAGAGCGCGCCGGAGATAAAGCCGTGAGAGATCATTTGGAAGATCGCGCCGTCAATACCCTGCTGGTTGACTGCAAAGATACCCATGGTCACGTAACCCATGTGGGCGACGGAGGAGTAAGCGATCAGCTTTTTCATGTCTTCTTGCACGAGTGCCACAAGCGATGTGTAGACAATCGCGATTGCCGACATCCATAGAACCAGCGGGCCGAGAACTTCGGACCCGATTGGGAACATGGGCAGCGAGAACCGCAAGAAGCCGTAGCCGCCCATCTTCAAAAGGATCGCCGCCAGAACCACGGAACCCGCCGTTGGCGCCTGAACGTGTGCGTCTGGCAACCAAGTGTGCACAGGCCACATTGGCATTTTCACCGCGAAGGACGCGAAGAATGCGAGCCAGAGCATCGTCTGCATGCCGCCCACGATGTGGATGCCCAGAACAGAGAAGTCTTCAGATGCAAAGTTGAACGTCATCAGCGTTGGTATGTCTGTTGTCCCCGCCTGAAAGAACATCGCGACGATCGCCACGAGCATCAGGACCGAACCGAGGAACGTATAGAGGAAGAACTTGAACGACGCATAAATGCGGTTCGCCCCTCCCCAGATACCGATGATCAGGAACATTGGGATCAGGCCTGCCTCGAAGAAGAGGTAGAACAGCACCATGTCGAGCGCCATAAACACGCCGAGCATCAGGGTTTCGAGCAGCAAGAACGCGATCATGTATTCTTTGACGCGGTCAGTCACGTTCCAGCAGGACGCAATCACAAGCGGCATCAGGAATGTGGTGAGCATCACGAACAGAACCGAAATCCCGTCAACGCCCATTTTGTAGTTCATGCCCAAAAGCCAAGGGCGTTCCTCAACAAATTGGAAGCCCGTATTCGCCGGATCAAAGCCCGCAAGGATGAACAGAGACACAATAAAGGTCGCAACTGTCGTCGCAATGGCGACCCATTTTGCGTTCTTTTGTGCAGCTTTATCGTTCCCACGCAGGAACACCGCCAGAATGGCCGCCCCCAGCAGAGGAATGAAGGTTGTGAGCGAAAGTAGGTTGCCCATTACTTGGCCCCTCCGAACATAGTGACCCATGTGATCATGGCCGCGATGCCAAGAACCATGGCGAAGGCGTAGGTGAAGATGTAACCCGTCTGGGCTTTGTTACTAAGCTTGGTCAGGAACGGCACGATCCCCATGGCGACGCCATTGAT
>Ga0102873_1000239_pt1 | contig 20636 bp, 19 predicted proteins | sample Colrivmeta1547B3_FD_78183 | JGI IMG/M metagenome (GOLD analysis project Ga0102873, IMG submission 78183) | Estuarine microbial communities from the Columbia River estuary - metaG 1547B-3 | ecosystem: Environmental > Aquatic > Marine > Intertidal zone > Estuary | place: USA: Columbia River... | reverse complement strand
GGGCTGCAAAGTCGATGCCTCGCGGATCGCACGCGGGCCAAACCGTGTGCCAGGTCTGTGGGTCACGGCCTGATCAAACGGCACACCCGTCACGACCAAATCGGCGCTTGCGATGTCTTTGGAATAAGTTCGGCGCAGAAATGACGTGGCTCCGCCAAAGGCGTTCTCAAAGGCCAAACCGCGGCGGTCTTTGCGGGTGAATGCCAAATCAACTTGGGTCTTTGCATCCTCTAAGCTCATGATACTGCTCCTTAAAGTGGTAATGCGCGTTCAATCAGCCGCGCAAAGAACGACGCGCCAGCCGCAGCCGTCTCATCGTCAAAGTTATACTCTGGATGGTGCAAACCAGCCGTGTCACCATTGCCCACAAACAGATAGGCACCGGGGCGCTTTTCGAGTAAATAGGCGAAATCTTCGGCACCCATTTCGGGGCCATTGTCGTCAATGACGCCCTTGTCGCCTGCAATCTCACGCGCGACGTTTGCTGCAAAAACCGTACGGTCAGGATCGTTCACTGTCGCAGGATAACCCACGTTATAGACTACTTCTGCCTCGACCCCAAAACTGATCGCGGCACCCGCAACAATCGCTTCTAGCCGCGCGATTACCATGCCCTGAACCGCAGGGTCAAATGTCCGCACAGTCCCGTTAACATAGGCTTTTTCAGGGATAATGTTATCAGCAGAGCCTGTATGTATCTGCGTGACCGAGACGACCAGACTGTCTTGGGAATAGTTGTTACGGCTTACAATCGTCTGGATTGCTTGGGCAATGCTGACGGCCGCCACCACAGGGTCAATGGTCTCATGGGGCATTGCGCCATGGCCGCCCTTGCCCGTGATATGAATGTCGAAATCATCCGCCGCCGCCATGATCGGCCCCGGTGTCGTGTAGAAATGGCCAACAGGTGTGCCGGGCGCGTTGTGCAGCGCATAAACCTCTTTGATGTCGAAACGGTCCAAGATGCCTTCTTTGACCATCACCTCACCGCCGCCGCCGCTCTCTTCTGCAGGTTGGAAAATCAGCGCCACACGCCCCCTAAAATTACGCGTTTCCGCCAAGTATCGCGCAGCACCAAGTAGCATCGTTGTATGCCCATCATGGCCGCAGGCATGCATTATCCCGTCGATGGTCGAGGCATAGTCCAGCCCCGTTTCCTCTTGCATTGGCAGCGCGTCCATATCAGCGCGCAGGCCAATCGTGGGACCGTCCCCTTGCCCTTCAATGATCGCAACAATCCCTGTCGTTGCAATGCCTTCGTGGATTTCGGCGATACCAAACTCGCGCAGCCGCTCCACCACAAACGCCGCCGTTTTATGACACTCAAACATCAACTCGGGGATCGTGTGCAGATGCCTGCGCCACGCCGTCATGTCGGTGGTGTAATCGGCGATACGGTTGATCACGGGCATTCTGGCACTCCGGTAGTTAAAGCAATAGGGTCAGTTGATAACATGTTCGGAGGCCGTGCAATGGCAGATACGTTAATTCATGACCCAAATGGCGGGATGCCACGATTGCTTGAGATCATGCGGCGCTTGCGCGATCCTGAAACGGGCTGCCCTTGGGATATCGAGCAGGACTTCGACAGTATCGCGCCCTACACGATTGAAGAGGCATATGAGGTCGCTGACGCCATTGCCCGCAAGGATTGGGGTGATCTGGAGGGCGAACTGGGAGATTTGCTGTTACAGACGGTTTATCATACCGCGATGGGGGAAGAGGCCGGATATTTCAGCTTCGAGTCCGTCGTGAAGGCGATTTCCGACAAAATGGTTTCTCGCCATCCGCATGTGTTTGGCAGCGAATCGCGGGACAAGTCCGCAGAGCAGCAAACCCGCGATTGGGAGGCGATCAAAGCGAAAGAGCGCGGCAAGCAGGCCCGCACTTTGGACGGGGTCGCCGTGGGCCTGCCTGCGCTAACCCGCGCTGTGAAGTTGCAGAAACGGGCCGCACGAGTCGGGTTCGATTGGCCCGATACGAGCCATGTCTTGGATAAAATCATCGAGGAAGCAGGCGAATTGATCGAGGCACGAGAGACGTTGACGCAACAAGAGGTGACCGAAGAGTTTGGTGATCTTATGTTTGTGATGGCCAACCTCGCGCGCCATTTGGGCGTTGATCCAGAGGAAGCAGTGCGCGGCACAAATATGAAATTCATACGCCGTTTCAATGCGGTAGAAGACGCACTTGCGGCACAGGGGAAGACCCCAGCGCAAAGCAATCTGGCGGAAATGGATGCGCTTTGGGATAGGGTTAAGGCCAAAGAGAAATCTGAAAAATAAGCCCGACTAAATAAATCAGGTATTGACCTGACTAAAAGAGTCGGGTTTATGAGGCTTATCAAATTTAACCTTAGGAAAAGACCCGATGTCACTGCGTTCCCTCATGCTCTCCACCGTTTGCGCCGCCATTGCGGGCCCTGCTCTTGCGGATGTGAATATCTACTCCACGCGCCAGCCAGAACTGATCCAACCCATAATGGATGCGTTTACCGCTGAAACAGGTATTGCCGTGAACCTCGCGCTGGTGTCCGAGGGATTGGTCGAGCGCCTGAAGGCTGAGGGCGCGCGCTCTCCTGCTGATCTGGTGATGACCGTGGATATCGCGAACTTGCAACAGATCGTGGACGCCGATGTGATCCAGCCCGTAGCGAGCGATATCTTGACTGCTGCCATTCCTGAGAGCCAGCGCAGTGCCGATAACCTTTGGTTTGGTCTGACCACCCGCGCCCGCATTGTCTACGCGAGCAAAGACCGTGTCGCTGACGGCGAAGTGACGACTTATGAGGACCTCGCATCCGACAAATGGAAGGGCCGCATTTGCACCCGCTCTGGCCTGCACGACTATAACCTTGCGCTGATGTCAGCCGTGATCGCCCACGACGGCGAAGACGGTGCCAAGGCTTGGGCCACAGGCGTGCATGCCAACCTCGCCCGCAAGCCAGAGGGCAATGACCGCGCACAGGTCAAGGCGATTTGGGCGGGAGAATGCGACATTTCCTTGGGCAACACCTACTACATGGGCGAAATGCTGTCTGATCCAGAACAGACCGCATGGGCCGATTCCGTGCGCATTATCTTCCCGACATTTGCGGACGGCGGCACCCATGTGAACGTCTCTGGCGTGGCCATGACCAAAGCCGCACCAAATAAGGCCGAAGCACTGCAATTGATGGCATTTTTGGTCTCGCCAGAGGCCCAAAGTCTCTATGCGGATCTCAACAATGAATACCCTGTTTTGGAAGGTGCGGCGCTGTCGGACCTTGTGAAGAGTTGGGGCACATTTGAGGCCGACACAATGGATCTGGGCACTTTGGCGGCAAATCGTCCGGCAGCGTTGCGGATCATGGAAGAGGTCAACTTCGACGGTTGATTTTTGGGGCTAAGGGATGGGGGCTAGCCCCCAAACCCCCAGCATATTTCCACTCGGGAAAAGCTGGCAGGCCCGTTTAAGAGCCGGCCTTTTCTTCGAGTGCGAGCCATTCTTCTTCGGCGTCAGAGAGTGCGATTTGACGCTCGACCAAAGCGTCAGACGCTTTTTGGAATTTGGCTGACTGTTTGGTGAAAAGCTCGGGATCACCCAGAACTTCCTCCAGCTTCGCAATTTCAGCTTGCAGCTTTTCCATCAAGGTTGGCAGTTCTTCCAAACGGTGCTTTTCCGTAAAGGAAAGCGCTGTTTTACGTGCCACTTGTGCGGATTGCTTGTTACCTTTCGACAACTGTTTGCCCACTGATTTCTCAGGCACAGGTAGCGAATCTGACCGCTGCTGTTGGTAATCCGTCCAGCCGCCCGCATAGACGACCGCCTGCCCGTTACCTTCCATCGCGATGGTCGTTGTGGCAACGCGGTCAAGGAAGTCGCGGTCGTGGCTGACAAGCAGAACAGTGCCGTCATATTCGCCCAAGATATCTTGCAACAGGTCTAGCGTTTCGATGTCGAGGTCGTTTGTCGGCTCGTCGAGCACCAGAACGTTGCTTTCACGCGCCATCAGGCGGGCAAGCAGCAAGCGGGCTTTCTCACCGCCAGAGAGCGAGCGCACAGGTGCGCGGGCCTGAGCCTCATCAAAAAGGAACTCTTTGAGGTAGCCTACCACGTGTTTTGGCGTGCCGCGCACCATGACCTGATCGGATTTGCCAGAGGCACCGAGCACAGGGTCGGACGCGAGGTTTTCCCAAAGCGTCATGTTCTGGTCCAAGGCTGCACGCGCTTGGTCAAAAACCGCGATATCGAGGTTCGTGCCGAGTTTGACAACACCCTCGTCTGGGGCAACTAAGCCTAGCAACATATTGAGAACAGTCGTTTTTCCCACGCCGTTGGGACCAACAAAGGCCACGCGGTCGCCGCGGTTGATGGTGATGTCAAAGTTTTTGACGATCTGCTTGCCGTCGTAGGCTTTGTTCAGGCCAACAGCCTCAACGACCTTTTTGCCAGAGGTAGAGCCGCCGTCAAATGCCATCGCAGCGGTGCCTTGGCGCATGATCTGGCTGGATTTTTCGGCACGCAAATCGGCCAAAGCACGCACGCGCCCTTGGTTGCGTTTGCGGCGCGCAGAGATGCCCTCGACAGCCCAACGGGCCTCGGCCTTGATCTTGCGGTTCAGTTTGTGGCGCTGCTGGTCTTCTTCTTCCCAGAGCTTATCACGCCATTCCTCGAACCCATCAAAACCCTCTTCGGCGCGGCGAACTTGACCGCGATCAATCCAGAGGGTGGCGCGTGTCAGGTTGCGCAGGAATGCGCGGTCGTGAGAAATCAGGACGAATGCGGCGCGGGTCGATTTTAACTCGGCCTCTAACCAAGCAATCGCCTCGATATCCAAATGGTTCGTCGGCTCGTCGAGCAGCATCAATTCTGGTGCTTCGGCCATCAGCTTGGCTAGGGCCGCACGGCGACGTTCACCACCAGAGGCGGTTTTAGGATCGCCCATCGGGTCGAACTTCAACCCCTCGGCCACCATATCAACGCGGTAGGCCTCATCTTCGGGCAGGCCGCTTGCGGCATAGGCGCCAAGGGTCTCGAACCCCTCCATCGTGGGGTCCTGTTCCATGTAACCGACGCTGACACCAGGGGCTGCTGTGCGCGCGCCTTTGTCTGCCTCGATCAGGCCAGCCATGACCTTCATCAGTGTGGATTTGCCTGACCCGTTGCGCCCAACCAGCGCCACGCGGTCGCCGGGCTGAACCACAAGCGACAGGTCTTCAAATACAGGATCCCCCCCAAACGTGAGGGCGATTTCGGAAAGTTGGAGTAAGGGTGCTCTAGCCATGAACGCCGCGCTATTGCACCTTTGCGCCAAGGTCAATTGGTCTTGGTGTTTTTAAGGCTGCGAGACAGGGCCTACGCCCTCGCGCAGCGCCTTTGCGCGGGCTTCCGGCACGCGTGCCACATCAAGGCAGGTGAAAATATGCATCGTGTTCATCGCCTTATCGACGATCACCTTATCGCCGACCCAGCCGTTCATCGCCAAGTAGCTGCGCAAAAGCGGCGGCATTTCGCGCAGGGCTGCGGTCGGGTCATACTCTCCGCATGGCGTGATGTAGATTTGATCGCTTAACGGCTGCGGAAGCAAGGCACCCTGCCCCTGAAATTTATCGGCCAATAGTCCAAATGCATTCTTAAAAACGGCAGGGTCATTTCCCGCAAAACTCGTGCAGCCGAACAGAAAAGCGACCTGATGCGTATCAACCAAACGGGTTAATTCCATCAAAGCGGCGCGTAAAACATCGGCCTGACCACGCCCTGACTTCAGGCAAAACCGCCCGACCTCAATTGCGGGACCATACAGGGCGCTGAGATCGTAAAAGCTGCCAGTATAGGTATTGGTCAATTGATCGCCGTCTGCAAACACACGCAAACGCATTGTGCATACAAGCCCGCCGTCTCGTTCCACCATCAAATGCTGCGAAAGCGGATCAAACTGATCGGCATCAAGTCCATCGTCACCAAAAAACGATAACCTGCGCAAACTTTGACAAGCGGTAAAGTCGGCCTGTCTATCCGCAAAGCGGCACGTCAGCTTAGCGTTTGCCAGATTGGCAGGCACGGCGACCCTTAGCTCTCGCCCAAGAAGTCACCCGCATTCACACGGCCAAAGCTGCTGAGAAGCTGGCGCACAAATGTCGAATCACGTGCTTGGTCATCCGTCACGCGCCGCGACAATGTGATGACACGGCCATCTTTCAGGCCAAAACGCTCGATATTGCTGACGACGCCGTTCGCGTCAAAGCTGATCGCCAAGACTTCGCGAGAGATTTCCTCCGGGGCATACGCGCCATTCTGGCGAAACTGGCTCGCAACGTAGTAAAAGCCGCTTTCGTTCAACATCCCGCCAGATGTGGGAGGTCCGACGCTTAATGTCACAGATTCGCGGGTATCTACGCCCACCGCAATCAGCGCCAAGTCTTCTTCGGGGGGCATATATCCGTGGTTGCGAATGATCGGCGTACAGGCTGCAATCGCCACCAAAGCAAGGATCGCAAATCCGCGCTGCAAGACGGTTGCACTCTTGTTTGCTGCTGCTCTCATTTGTCTGCCCCCTTGCGCATATGAATTATGCCTTTTATCCCCACTACATCATGCAGCCCCATATGTTCAAGAATGGAAGCACACTTGGCTGAATTGCCCACATCACAACTTCGCTTGTCAGACCTCGCCGCAAGGCGGGCCACGCAGTTTGATATTCAACCTAACGCAGCCGAACGCGCTGTTATTGCAAAGACTCTCGACATTGTCGGGATCAAAAAGCTGCGCCTTGAGGGCGAAATCACGCCCGTCGGTAAAACCGATTGGGAATTAAAGGCAAAGCTAGGCGCAACGGTTGTCCAAGATTGCGTTGTGACACTAGAGCCAGTGACGTCGCGCGTCGATGAGCCTGTTATCCGCGTCTATACTGCACATTTCGAAGTTCCCAATGAGGACGACGTTGAAATGACAGTCGACGAAAATGTCGAACCACTGCCCGCGATTGTTGATCTCGTTGATGTCATGATTGAGGCTTTGGCGCTGTGTTTGCCGGCCTTTCCGCGCCTTGCAGGGGCTGAATTGGGGAATATTGCCGTGACGGAACGCGGAATTACGCCAATGTCAGATGATGACGCAAAGCCCTTTGCGGGGCTTGGTGATTTGCGTAAAGCCTTGGAAAACAAAGACGATGGTGCCACATAGGGCATGTGTCGAAAAAAGGTTGCGCCGTAAAAGAATCGCAGTATGTTCGCCACCTCTTTTACATTGGTCTCGACAGGGCTTGTTCAATCGCGTAGGACGCCCCAAAGACTGAAACTTACGGGCCACTTAGCGCCCAATTATCATAGGGTTGAGACATGGCCGTCCAGCAGAATAAAGTATCCAAATCCCGTCGCAACAACCGTCGTTCGCACGACTCGCTCGTTGCAGCGAACCCAAACGAATGTGACAACTGTGGTGAGCTTAAGCGCCCACACCACGTTTGCCCATCTTGCAACCACTACGCGACACGCGAAGTAATTGTTGCGAAAACAGACATCGATCTGGACGAAGACGCAGCTTAAGCTGACGTCATTGCACATGACACCCAAGCCTACGGACCATAACGCGCAAACCGCAAATGTGATTTCCGTTGATGCTATGGGTGGAGATAAAGGGCCTGCAACTGTTGTTGCGGGCCTTTCCACGTTCCTAACGGCCAATCCGGGCGCAAAAGCGATTCTCCACGGCCCGCAGGTCGAACTTGCTCCGATGGTCGAGAAAACTGGGTTTGCAGATCGAATCACGCTTCATGATGCCACTGGCATCGTGAAAATGACCGATAAGCCAAGCCACGTTCTGCGTAACGGTAAAGACACGTCGATGTGGTCGGCGATTGAGGCTGTTCGCAATGGCTCTGCCTCTGTTGCTGTATCTTGTGGCAATACGGGCGGCTTGATGGCGATTTCGATGCTGCGCCTGCGCAAAGCCGAAGGTGTGAACCGCCCTGCTATTGCCTGCCTTTGGCCCTCGCGCAACAAAGCAGGCTTTGCTGTGATGCTGGATGCGGGTGCGGATATTCGCGCAGACCAAGATGATTTGCTGACCTATGCGCTGATGGGCGCGTCTTATGCCCGCAACGGCCTTGAGATTGCGCGCCCCCGCGTTGGCCTGCTCAATGTTGGCACCGAAGAGCATAAGGGCCGCGCTGAACTTAAGGTCGCACATGAGCTGATCAGGCAAGCCGCCGAAAAAGGTGATTATGAATTCATCGGATTCGTCGAAGGCAATGATTTGCCGTCCGAGCGTGTGGATGTGATCGTCACTGACGGCTTCACGGGCAACGTCGCGCTGAAAACGGGCGAAGGCACGGCAAAACTAATCTCTGGCTTGTTGCGCGAATCGTTGATGAAAACACCGTTCTCGATGCTTGGCGCCCTTTTCGCACGCGGTTCACTGAAGCGGTTGCAGACAAAAATCGACCCGCGCCGCGTCAACGGCGGGGTTTTCCTTGGCTTGAACCAAACCGTGGTCAAAAGCCACGGCAGCGCCGATGAAACTGGCGTAGCAGCGGCCCTCAACCTTGCCTACCGCCTTGGGCAGTCGGGTTTTTCCGAGAAATTGGCGGCGCGGGTTGCATCCGCGGCCGCCATTGCGCAAGATACAATTCTAGACGGCCCAAATACCAACTCGGATTAGTAGATATGACACGTCGCGCAGTCGCCATCGGAGTTGGGCATTACTTGCCCGATCGTATTGTTCCCAACGCGGAATTTGAGAAAACGCTGGATACCACCGATGAGTGGATCACGTCCCGTTCTGGCATTGAACGCAGACACTTTGCAGCACCAGGTCAAACCACATCAGACCTTGCAGCCCGTGCCGCGATGGCCGCTCTTAAGATGGCGGGCCTGACGGGCAACGACGTTGACGCAATTATCCTTGCCACATCCACCGCTGACCTGACTTTCCCGTCTGCGGCAACAATGGTGCAGCACGCGATTGCCAATACCAAGGGATATGCCTTTGATATTCAAGCGGTTTGCGCTGGTTTTACTTTTGCGCTGAGCAATGCAAATGCGCTTATTGTCTCTGGGCAAGCGAACCGCGTTATGGTCATCGGCGCAGAAACATTTAGCCGAATCTTGGACTGGACCGATCGTGGCACTTGCGTTCTTTTTGGTGACGGTGCTGGCGCTGTCCTTCTTGAAGCGCAAGACGGTAACGGCACGACCGACGACCGAGGCATCCTTTCGACGGATCTGAACTCTGACGGCGCCTACCGCGATCTGCTTTACGTCGACGGTGGCATTTCCAAGCAAACAACGGGTGTTCTGCGCATGGAAGGCCAAGAAGTCTTCCGTCATGCCGTTGAAAAGCTGGCCGAAACGGCGCACACCGCGCTTGATAAAGTTGGCCTGACAGCAGATGACGTCGATTGGGTCGTCCCCCATCAGGCCAATATCCGCATCATCAAATCCACAGCCCGCAAGCTGGGCGTTGGCATGGACCGCGTGATTGTGACCGTGCAAGATCACGGAAATACCTCCGCAGCCTCTATCCCGCTGGCGATCTCTGTTGGTGTGCAAAACGGGCAAATCAAAAAAGGCGACCTTTTGGTCACTGAAGCCATCGGCGGCGGTCTTGCTTGGGGTGCAGTGGTCATCCGCTGGTAGCGGAAACATATCTTTAAGACCGCCGTTCAAGTCCTTGTTATTGACTCTGAATTTGTCTGTCGCATATGATTGTTAAAATTTAAGGGGATGGATATGGCTGATAAGACATTAACGCGGATGGACCTTGCTGATGCAGTCCATAGCCAAGTCGGACTTTCGCGCAACGAAAGCGCCGATCTCGTTGAGAGCGTGTTGGGCCATGTGTCCGATGCTTTGGTCAATGGTGAGACCGTTAAGATTTCGTCGTTCGGCACCTTCTCGATCCGCGAAAAAGCGGCGCGCGTTGGCCGCAACCCAAAGACTGGCGAAGAGGTGCCAATTCACCCGCGCCGCGTACTGACATTCCGCCCCTCCCACCTGATGAAAGATCGGGTTGCCGCGGGCAATAAATAGGACCACACTTTATGGCCAAATCTCGCGACGCCTTCCGCACCATAAGCGAGGTTTCAGATGCGCTCGACACGCCCACGCATGTTCTGCGCTTTTGGGAAAGCAAGTTTACCCAGATCAAACCTGTTAAACGGGCTGGCGGGCGACGTTACTATCGCCCCGAAGATATTGACCTGCTCGCAGGCATCAAAACCTTGCTTCATGATCAAGGGTTGACCATCAAAGGTGCGCAAAAATTGATGCGCGAACAAGGCGTTAAGCATGTTATCGAACTCGGAGAAGTGGCCGAAGCGGCAAACGGTTCCGATGTTGAGCAGGCTGAGCTGGACGACGACCCGACCCCTGACGCGATTGAGAACGAACCAGCCGCGCCGCTCGTTGAAGTGGTTGAGGCGGTCCCCGAGCCTGAGAATGAGCCCCAAGTGGCCGTTGACGTGGATGCCCCAAAGATGCCGCCTGCCCCCATTGCGGTAACCGTCGCAACCCCAATCAAGACGCCCGCGCGCGTGGCCGCTTTGGCTGCAACTGCCGAGGCAAACCAAGTCTTTGTGCATAGCAATAAGTCCAAAATCAGCCCACTTCTAAAGCGATTACAGGCCCTGCGCGACGCGATGGACGCGGCTTGAGGATTTGGGTCTTGCCTGCCCCCGCAAATCAGTTATGAACACCGACAGTCGGGCTATAGCGCAGCCTGGTAGCGCGTCCGTCTGGGGGACGGAAGGTCGTAGGTTCGAGTCCTGCTAGCCCGACCAAACAATCGCCCGCTTGTGTTTTTACGCAGCGGGCGTTTTTGTAAGCCTGAAAGGACGACATAGTGACAAATTCCGGTGTCTTAGCAGACCATCAGATTCGGGACATGATCGCAGATGGCGGTATTTCGGCATCTGCAGCGATTGAAGTCGCACAAATTCAGCCTGCGAGCTTGGATTTACGTCTGGGGTCAACTGCATTCCGTGTCCGTGCATCGTTCCTTGCAGGGCGCACGCGCAAAGTTACCGAACGCCTTGCTGATTTTCGGATGCATGCCATTGACCTCACCGAAGGTGCGGTTCTTGAAAAGGGCTGCGTTTATGTTGTCCCCCTGCTCGAATCCCTCGCGCTGCCAGAAGGTATGACAGCGGCAGCTTCTGCCAAGTCCTCTATCGGCCGTCTTGATCTGCTGACCCGCATCATCACTGATCACGGCGTTGAGTTTGACCGCGTGCCCGCAGGTTACACCGGCCCGCTTTTTGTTGAAATTTGCCCACGTTCGTTTTCAGTCGTCGCCCGCACGGGTCAAATGCTGAACCAGATCATCTTCCGTCATGGTAAAACTATGATGTCCGACGATGAATTGCGCGCATTGCATACTGCGACGCCTATCGTTGACTGCGAGCCTGTGATCTCGGACGGATTGGGGTTTTCGGTTGATCTTAAACCTGCCAGCGGCACCCTTGTTGGGTACCGCGCGAAACCGCATACAGGCGTCATCGACCTCTCCCTCCTCGCCCATTATGACCCCACCGAGTATTGGGAACAGGTCCACAGCAAAGATGGCTGGATTATTCTCGATCCCGGTGCGTTCTATATCCTCGTCAGCCGAGAGGCGATTGTGATCCCGCCGATGCAAGCCGCTGAAATGGCGCCCTATTTGGCGATGGTTGGTGAGTTCCGCGTGCATTACGCAGGCTTCTTTGATCCAGGCTTTGGCTATGCTGAGGCTGGCGGGGCAGGCTCGCGCGGCGTGCTTGAAGTCCGCTGCCACGAGGCCCCATTTGTGCTGGAGCACGGCCAAGTGGTCGGCCGCCTCGTCTATGAACACATGAGCGCAATGCCAGTAGCGCTTTACGGTCGCGAGATCAAATCAAACTATCAGGGCCAAGGTCTAAAATTATCAAAGCACTTTGCGCAACCTTAGGCCGCCTTTCCCGCGCCCAGCACGTTTTCGTAGGCGACTCGATTTCTGCCGTTTTCTTTTGCGGAGTAGAGCGCGACATCCGCTCTTTTGATTGCATCTTCGGGGCTTTCGACCTGAGCCTCAAAGTATGCGACGCCAATTGAGGCGGTCGTCTGATAGGGTAACATTGTAGCGACGTGAGCTTCCGGATGCAGCACAACTGCAACGTTTGTCACCGCCTCACGGAGCCTCTCAGAAATCGCCTCAGCGGTTTTCAAATCGATATCGTCGACCAAAACCAGAAACTCTTCACCGCCCCATCTGCCCAAAGCATCTTTTCGCCGCAAACATGGGGTTAGCAAATTTCGGATCGCCGACAGTACACGATCCCCCTCGTCATGCCCAAACCTGTCGTTAATGAGTTTGAAATGATCAAGATCGACGATCATCACGCATTGTGGGTGCCCATGGTTACGAAAACTCTCCCAGCGGCACGCAAGTTCATCTGAAATCCCATGACGGTTCAATATTTTTGTCACATTATCCAAACGCGCAACATCAAGTAGCTTTCGCGCCATTCTACGGCGGGAGCTATCCACTTTCTCATGAAACACCCCAGACCAGATTACCACTGCGCATATGCAGAAAACGGTCACCCCAATCGTCAGTGCCTCGTAGGGCACAGCGCGAGGCGAAAGGCCAACGCCCTGATAGAGCAAAAGACCGCCAGACCATGGCACCAAGCACCAAACCAAGAGGGTAAACCGGGTGCGCGAGCCAACGGGGCCAACCAAAAGAACGGCACGCAAGAGCCGGTGGCGCGCATAGAGACTCAACATGCCAAGCAAAAGCGGCAAGAGCGAAAGAAGTGTCAAAACTGCCATTTGCCCCTCAAAAAGGCGTTGTCCGAAACTATGCCCCAAGACTGATGCGACGACCAAAACCGTAGCAACACACCCTGTGGCAAGACCGACCTTTGGCGCAGTGTGCCGCAAAACAATAGCAAGGCTACAAGCGCCCAAGCTGATCGCCGTCCCCGAGCCAACATGGCCAAATCGGCTTAATTGTGAGCCGATATCCGATCCCAAAACCTGCCGCATGGTTAGTAGTACTGACATGATTGCGACAACGCCGAACAAAGCCATTGTTTCGCCCCGTGGCACGCCGATGATGGCGCGCGAACGGACCAAAATGATCGCCAAAATAAAAATGAAAATTGCGGTCAACGGGTGCATCTTGGGCACCGCCTCTAAGGCGATATCTCCAAACAGGTTGAATGAAACCGCAAGTAGCGCGCCAATAATCGCGAGACCAGCCAAGTATTTCCGCGCGGCATGAGCGAGAAAAATATATCGCGACCGAGAACGAACCGATTCTTCCTTGAGAGCTAAAAAATTCACGAACAAAAACTCATCAACACCTCTTTTGGATAAGGCCGTGTTGGCAAAAAGAGTGTTAATTTTAGCCGCGAAAGATAAAATTTTATCTAGTTTCTAATCATCTTCGAACATTTCGACCTGATTGTCATCATCTTCGTCTTCGTCCTCCCCATCCGATGTCTGGCCAAGTTGCGATAGACCGGGTGGTGGACGGTTCTCCAACAGACCCGCAGCCCGAAGCTCTTTCAGTCCGGGCAGATCACGGGCGTTCTCTAGGCCGAAGTGGTCAAGGAATTCTTGCGTCACCACGAATGTCACAGGCCGACCGGGCGTCATGCGGCGACGTCCAATGCGCACCCATTCCATCTCGATCAACTGATCGACCGTGCCGCGACTGACCGAAACCCCTCGGATTTCTTCGATCTCGGCGCGGGTAACTGGTTGATGATAAGCCACAATTGCCAAAGTTTCGATGGCAGCACGCGATAGTTTGCGCGTCTCAACTGTTTCTTTCTGCATCAGGAAACCAAGGTCCGCCGCCGTCCGAAATGCCCAAGCGTCACCGATCTTGATCAGATGCACGCCGCGCCCTTCATAGCGTTTACGAAGGTAAACGATTGCTTCAGCAGGATCGCAGCCATGAGGCATCCGCCCGATCAATTCCTGCACCGTCACTGGGTCAGCCGTGGCAAAAAGGATCGCTTCAACCATGCGCTCTTGCTCACCCATTGGCGGCGCCTCAAACAGGCTGTCGTTGTCAGGTTTAGCCATCGCGCGGCTCCCTTTTGCGGATTTGAATGGGTGAAAACGTCTCGCCCTGTCGAATTTCGATTTTGCCTTCTTTGGCAAGCTCTAACGCGGCAGCAAAGGTCGCAGCCGTCGCCGAACGCCGCTTCACGGGTTCGATCTCCCAGCCCTCGGGCAAGTAGTTGGCAATGTCTGTCCAGTCGCCTGCAAAGCCAATCAACGTGCGCATCCGCGCCAGTGATTGCTCCATCGTCATGACCGAATCGCGGTCCATCACAAAGGGGCGGAAATCGTCCTTGGTGCGGATACGAGCGTAGCCCTGCATCAGGTCAAGCAGTGTCGCAGTATAAGTCACGCGGCGTACCCGCTGCACGTCTTCGGTGATGCCGCGCAAAGAAATCGCGCCCCAATTGGTCACGCGCCATGAGCCGCGCTGCGGCATTACGCATCGCCTCTAAACGTTCCAGTTGAAACGCGAGGTGTGCGGCAAGTTCCTCGCCTGACGGACCCTCGTCGGTCGGATCGGGCGGGAGAAGAAGGCGGGATTTCAGGAAGGCGAGCCAAGCGGCCATGACTAAATAGTCGGCCGCCAATTCGAGGCGCAACTTTTTTGCCTGCTCGACGAAGGCCAGATATTGCTGCGCCAAAGCGAGAATAGAAATCTGGCGCAAATCCACCTTTTGCGTCCGCGACAATGTCAGCAGCAAGTCAAGCGGCCCTTCAAAGGCACCGACGTCAACGATCAGGGCCTCCGAGGCGACCCGTTCACTGACACTCTGCGTGTCTTCTTGAAAGTCTTGCTCAGTCAAATGGCCCTCACCCTAATAGGGTGTTAAGTTCTTCGTTGAGGGCCGCAATGTCAACGGATGTTGGGGTTTTGCGCGGTGAAAGCGCCGCTTCTGCGCGGTCTTCCGCGAGCGTACCTGCCAGTGCAACAACCGACACCATCTCATCTTGATTACCATTGCAGTGCAGCACAACATCGCAGCCTGCTGCGATTGCGGCCTTGGTGCGGTCACCGACGCTCCCTGACAACGCGCCCATCGAGATATCATCCGTCATCAACAGGCCTTTGAAACCGATTTGATCGCGAATGATCGCGTTCATGTCTTTTGACATCGTGGCGGGGTTGGCGGGGTCAATTTCGTCAAAAACAATATGCGCAGTCATGCCCATCGGCAAATCTTGCAACGCGGCAAAGGCGCTAAAGTCGCTGCCCGTCAGGACATCATGCGTCGCGGTCACGTGAGGCAGCCCTTTATGACTATCAACAGTCGCCCGCCCATGACCGGGGATGTGCTTGAGCACCGGCAACACACCGCCATCCAAAAGCCCGTCAGCCGCCGCAACCGACGCAGCAATGACGGTTTCAAGATCGATACCGTAGCAGCGATTACGCAAAAACGGGTGCGTGTCAGGGCCAACGATATCAGCGCAAGGCGCACAGTTCGCATCAATACCCACGGCACGCAATTCATCTGCAATGATCCGATTGCGCAGCCACATGGCGCGGATCGGATCGCTGGCTTGTTCCATCTGATCAAGTGGAGGCAACCATTCATGCCAATGCGGTGCACGCATACGCTGCACGCGGCCACCCTCTTGATCAATCAAAATCGGGGCATCGCGCCCCACGGCCTCGCGCAGGTCAGCCGTCAGTTGGCGCAACTGGTCTGGTGTGTCGATATTGCGCGCAAAAAGTATAAATCCGAACGGGTCGGAATCGCGAAAAAACGCCTTTTCCCAATCAGTTACGGATAGACCTTCACACCCCAATATTGAGGCATTCAACGCCATTTAGCGCACCACAACAGGGATACAATCAATGTTTTCGGCGATCATCGCAGCGCAGAAACGGCGGGCGTCATTGACCTCGGCGAAACCTTCGGCGCGCAAACGGTAGAATGTTTTGCCACCCGATGTGGCCTCTTGGATCACGCGGCTTTTGCCGTCCATGATCTCGCCAAAGCGCCCTGTCAGACGGGTCCACTCGGTTGCAGCCACATCAGAGGCCGGAAACGCACCAAGCTGTACGAGGTTCGTACCAGCCGCAAAGTTCGTCTCAGTCACAAGATTGGCCACTTCCTCCGCAGGAGCAGGGCTAAGTGCTGCGGCAAGTGCGTCGTTAACGCCGCTTGCATCAGCCGCTACGGCTTGGGTGCTCGCACGGGCCATCGGGCGCAACGATACGGATACGGCTGACGCTGAACCGCTTGATTCCAACACGGCCTCTCCTGCAACGCTCAGCGTCGGGGCAACGTCTTCGCCATCAGCAAGGTCGGTCAAAGGCTGCGCACCGTCAGCAATCTGATCGGCCAAAGCGAGAATATCATCTGTGGAAAGTGGCGCATCGACAAGCTGATCGGCGTTCAAAGTCGTTGGCGTCACCTCTGCGGTTGCAACAACAGTCCCAAGCGGATCGACACTTGCGAAGACTTCATCGGCCTCGGCCATCGGCTGCGCTTCCAGATCTTCTTCCGAAAGCCCCCGTGTGACAGGCGCTAAGGCCACTGTATCTTCAGGTGGTTCAGCCTCTCCAACGGCAGCAACCTCGTTGACGGAAAGACCTGTATGCAAGGTCACTTCACCACCGGGATTTTCGGGCAATGACCGCATGTCGCCAGTCATGGCACGCACGACAGGAATACCCGTCACATCACGCATCACAAGCTTATAACCCCAGACACCGACCCCGATGATCAACGCACAAGATATCGCCGCACCTGCGTAATTCAAAAGGACACCGGCGCGCGCTGCACCGCTCAAAGGGGCTTGCCCCTGATCATAAACTGCCATGTTCGCCTCACTGCCCGGTCACTGCTAACGCGGGTGATTGCCTCGATTACACCCAAACAGTGGCACGCTTTTAGCGCATCTCTTCCGCTGGGGTTACACCGAGAATACCAAGACCGGACGCAATAACAACCGAAACGGCGCGAATGAGGGCGATTTTTGATTGTGTTGTGTCATTATCACCGTCCTGCAAAAACCGCAGGCTGACGTCGTCGTTGCCACGGTTCCACAAGCCATGCAGATCAGACGCCAAATCATAAAGATAGAACGCGATCTTGTGAGGCTCGTGACCGTTTGCCGCGATCTCAACCAAGCGCGGCCACTCGGCCAGCTTCTTGGCGACACCAATCTCGGCTTCGTGGGACAATTTGGAAAGATCCGCACCTGCAAGCGCTGCGTCGGACACATCAACACCCGCCTCAACGGCCTTGCGCATCACGGATTTCACCCGCGCATGAGCGTATTGGACATAGAACACAGGGTTATCTTTGGATTGCTCGGTCACCTTGTCAAAGTCGAAATCAAGCGGGGCGTCGTTCTTGCGGGTCAGCATGTGGAAGCGGGTCACATCTTTGCCTACGGCATCCACAACATCGCGCAGGGTTACGAACGTCCCTGCCCGTTTGGACATCTTGAAAGGCTCACCGTTCTTGTAGAGCTTCACCAGTTGCGTCAACTTGATATCAAGCGGCACACGTCCATCGGACAGCGCAGACACCGCTGCTTTCATCCGCTTTACGTAACCGCCATGATCGGCACCAAAGACATCGATTAACTGGTCAAAACCTCGCTGCACCTTATCGTAGTGGTAGGCGATGTCGGGCGCGAAATAGGTCCAAGCGCCATCAGATTTCTGCACAGGCCGGTCGACGTCGTCGCCGTGATCTGTCGACTTAAACAATGTCTGCTCGCGTGGTTCCCAATCGTCAGGCAGCTTGCCCTTTGGTGGTTCAAGCGTGCCGCGATAAATCAGGCCTTTGGCGTCGAGTTCGGCAATCGCTTTTTCGATCAAGCCTGTGCCATATAAGGATTTTTCGGAATAAAAGCTGTCCATGACCACACCCAATTGCGCGAGGTCGGCACGGATCATATCCATCATCCGTTCCGTCGCAAAAAGGCGGATTTCTTCCAGCCAATCGTCCTCTGGGGACTCCAGATACTTGTCGCCAATCGCGGCCTTTAGCTCTTCACCGACCTCAATGAGGTAATCACCCGGATAGCTGCCCTCAGGCCAATCAACGCTGAGATCATGCGCCTCCTGGTAGCGCAAATAGACCGAGCGCGCGAGCACGTCCACCTGTGCGCCACCGTCGTTGATGTAATATTCGCGGGTCACATCATAGCCCGCGTAATCCAGCAGGCTCGCCAAGGCATCGCCAAACACAGCCCCCCGCGTGTGGCCCACATGCAGCGGCCCGGTCGGGTTGGCGGACACATATTCAACCAGCATTTTTTGCTTTTGACCAAGGGTCGAGCGGCCATAGGTAGGGTCCGTCAATGCTGCTTTCACAACTCCCTGCCAGAGTGCTGCATCAAGACGCAGGTTCAAGAAACCAGGGCCTGCGACCTCTGCCAAAGCGATCCTTGGATCGGCAAGCAATTTCGCGGCCAACCCATCAGCAATCTGGCGCGGGTTCATGCCCGCAGGCTTGGCCAAGACCATCGCCGCATTCGTCGCCATATCGCCGTGCGCTGCATCGCGCGGTGGCTCGACGGACACTGCGCCCATCTCAAGACCCGCAGGCAGCGCTCCTTCAGCAACCATCGCATCAAGGCAGGTGATCACAAGACCACGAATATCAGCAAATAGGTTCATTTCAGGCGTCCTTCGGTCGGCGTTTTCAATTTGGTTTCATGTCGTTTAGCACGGCTATCCGCGCGGTCAATGTCAGGCGTCGGCTGGCGGTTGAATGTTGGCCACCTCTGGGTCGCTTTGCGGCGGGCGCATTGCGATGATCCGCACGTCAACAGCGCCCTTCACCTCTTCATCCTTGCGGATAAACGAAATCACGCCTTTGGGCGAAATCCGCGCAACGAGCATACTGTCTTCACGCTCAGAGCGCCAAGTCTCAAAGGTAAACTCTTCGGTCAGGCGCGTCACGCGGAACGTCCAACCATCGCGCACCAGCTTGTTCATGCCCGCATGGGTTTCCTCTGGGCCAAACTTGCGGCCACCAAGGGTGCGTGGCAGTTGATGCCGTGCGCTCTCGCTCTTTTCGCGCATGACTTGGAACACGTTATCACGGCCAAATTCGGGCGCGAGGTCGGTCGCCACAAGCGTGTTATAGGCGTCATTGCTGGTCGCGGCTATCAAGGTCGCGAAGCTGACCAATTCAAGCCGCTGCTCTGCCGCCTCGGACAGAATGTCGCCAGAGAATGTCTCGATCCCAGCCGTCCGCGCAGCGCGCAAGTTGCCAAAGTTCGGATCTGCCATCAACACAGGTACGTCGGCCTTCTTGATTGCCTCGGCCAAGGCCGTTGTCCAAGGCGAGCCCCCGATCACGATAACCCCCGGAATATCCGCGCCGGTCAGCCCCAAGAACCTGGCAAATGGTGCCAGTGTGAAGCCGTGCAAAACCACGGTGACGGCCACAAGCACAAAGGCCAACGGTCCGATTAAGGCCGCATCGGGGAACCCCAAGGCCAGTAAACGCTCGCCGAACAATCCTGCTACGGCGACCAACACAACACCGCGCGGGCCAGTGAAGGCGATCAATATCTGCTCTTTCATTGGGATTCCCGACCCCAAAAGTGAGACAAGTACCGTGATCGGACGCGCCACCAAAATGACCGCGCCGACAAAGAGGACGGCTCGCAAATCAAGCTTGGCCAATGCTGCAACATCAAGCCCTGCCGCCAGCAAAATGAACACGCCCGAGACCAAAAGAACCGTCGCGTGCTCCTTAAAGCGGCGCAATTCTTCGTAGCTTGGCAAGTTCGCGTTGGCGATCACGATCCCCATGATGGTTACCGCAAGCAGGCCACTTTCATGCAACACATGGTCGGATACCCCAAAGATAAACAGCAAAAGCGAAAACAGCACAGGCACCTTCATGAACTCAGGGACCCAGCCGCGCTTGAACGATTTCGCAAGGCCGTAACCCGCTGCCAAACCAAGTGCTGTGGCAAAGCCAATGCCGACCACCAAGTCCCATACGGCCTCGCCCGTCGTTGTTGCAGTGTTCAACACCAGCACAACTTCGAACGCGAACACGGCGGCCAATGCCCCGATAGGATCGTTTACGATCGCTTCCCACTGCAGCAAAGCGGCGGGTCTGCGCGACAAACGCGCTGTGCGGAGCAGCGGCGCAATTACAGTCGGACCTGTCACGATCATGATGCCGCCAAAGACGGTGGCACTTTCCCAAGACAACCCCGCCCCGTAGCGCAACGCCATTGTCGACATGAACCAGCCCAAAGGTGCACCGACAAATACCAGCCGTTTCACACCTTTCACCGCATCTTGCAGCGAATGAAAGTTGAGCGTCAGCCCGCCCTCAAACAGAATAATCGCAACTGCAATCGAGATAATCGGCCCCATCAGTGGTCCGATATCGCGCACAGGATCAAAGACGCCCAGCACTGGACCAATAAGGATACCTGCAAGCAACATCAGCACAATCGCAGGCATCCGTAAGCGCCATGCAAGCCATTGCGACCCGACACCCAAAGCCCCCACAAGCGCAAAAGCCATCACTGGCGCCATTGCGTCCGTTGCTGTCTCAACTGCCATCGATCACTCCTGCGGGGATTTCTTCCCCGCCAATTAGTCGTTTATGTTCTTGGATCGCAAAACGATCTGTCATGCCAGCAATATAGTCCGCAACAATCCGC
>Ga0102873_1000230_pt1 | contig 21100 bp, 18 predicted proteins | sample Colrivmeta1547B3_FD_78183 | JGI IMG/M metagenome (GOLD analysis project Ga0102873, IMG submission 78183) | Estuarine microbial communities from the Columbia River estuary - metaG 1547B-3 | ecosystem: Environmental > Aquatic > Marine > Intertidal zone > Estuary | place: USA: Columbia River... | reverse complement strand
CGGCCGGCCACCAGGGCTGCGACTGAGTCATCAATGCTTCGATGTCCTTCTTGACGGCGTTGAGATCGAGCTTCTTGAACTCTTCGGCGTAGTTGAACTTTTCGCCGTAGGGGTTCGACTCGACGGCGTGCTGACGCAGCGGACGCAAGTCCAGCTTCTCAGGCCACCAGAACTCGTTGGACATGTTGTTGGTGCCGGCTGCCTGCGCTGCGGGGCCTGAAAAGGCCGCCGACAACGAAAGAGCCGCCGCAACCAACAGGGACACATGGTTGTTGCGCATGGAAATCTTCTCCTTGAATCCAAACATCGCTTATCGCGAGGCGGCCGATGCTAGCACAGAATTAGACTAGGTCTAATTCGTGCTGTTAGGAGGATGTTTTGAGCACCCAGTCGGCTGCACGCTCGGCGATCATGATGGTCGGCGCGTTGGTGTTCCCGCCGATCAACCGCGGCATCACCGAGGCATCGACTATGCGCAAGCCCTTGATTCCACGAACTTTTAATTGAGGATCAACGACGGAATCCGGATCACTGCCCATCCGACAGGTGCCGACGGGGTGATAAATGGTCTCGGCCTTTTCGCGGATGGCAACCGCGAGCTCCGCATCCGATCGCCGACTTGGTCCTGGATAGAGCTCTGCCCCGCGATACCCGTCGAACGGTGCAGCGGCGAGGATCTCACGCGAGAGGCGCACCCCCTCGATCAAGCCACGCAGATCTTCGGGCTCTGAAAGATAGTTGGCGAAGATGCGCGGCGGATCAGCCATCGAGCTCGACCGCAAACCGATATGTCCTCGGCTGCGCGGCCGGAGCACGCAAGCATGCAGGGTGTAACCATGTCCCGGTAATCGATTGCGTCCGTGATCGTCTAGCTGTGCCGGGACAAAGTGAAATTGCAGATCGGCGCGCCCATCCGGCGCTCTGGCTGAGCGCACGAAGCCGCCGGACTCGGCAATGTTCGATGCGCCCGGGCCACTACCCGTCAACCAATAACGCAAACCCTCGAGGGCTTCTCGCAAAGCACCAAAATCATAGGTGTCAGTACTCTGACTCTTTTGTAATACGCAGTAGTCGAGATGATCTTGTAGATTTGCGCCAACGCCAGGCGCAGCGACGCGTACCGGTATACCGACCGCTTCGAGCTCGCGAGCAGGACCCACTCCTGAGCACATCAATAATTGTGGGGAAGCGACACTGCCACCACAGAGCAGCACTTCGCGAACCGCCCTGACCTGCTGAGTCTGGCCCCGTCGAACGAATTCCACACCCACCGCCCGATCGCCCTCGATCAACACACGCCTCACTTGTGCATTCGTCATGACAGTCAGATTCGATCGATCCAACGCTGGCCGAAGATAGGCGACCGCCGTGCTGCTGCGACGGGCTCGCCACTGCGTCACCTGATAGAAGCCAAAACCCGCTTGGGATTCCCCGTTGAAATCGTCGTTACGGGCGTAGCCGCAGGCTGTTGTCGCATCGAGGAACACGCTCGATAGCGGGTTGCGATAGCGCAGGTCTTCGACCCCGAGCGGGCCTTCCGCGCCGTGGTAGCGAGACGCACCGCGCGCTTGTCGCTCTGCCTTACGAAAGTACGGCAGGACGGCATCGTAGTTCCACCCGTCGGCACCGAGCGCAGCCCATTCGTCGTAATCGGCGGCATCGCCTCGGATGTAGCACATCGCGTTGATCGAACTGCTACCGCCCAATACGCGTCCGCGCGGCCAGTACAAGCGCCTACCGTGAAGCTCAGGTTCAGGTTCGGTGTCGTAATCCCAATTGATACGCGGGTTGCCGACGAGCTTCGAGATTCCCGCTGGCATGTGGATGAAAGGATTGATATCGCGACCGCCCGCCTCGATCAGCAAGACCCGAAGGTCACCGCTCGCAGTCAGGCGATTGGCGAGCACGCAGCCCGCCGAGCCGGCGCCAATGATGATGAAGTCGTAGTCGCGGGTCGTCATCCGAAGGACAACGATACGCTAATTTCCTCGCCACGTACCGCGGGACCATCGAGACCACACGCCGCCGCTGTCGCGAAAGACGTGATAGTCGCGCTGCTGCTGAGGTGTGCCGCGTAAGGTTCCCGCCAATAGCAATGCCTCAGAAACACCATCGCCATCGAGATCGATGAACACGAGCTGCGGAGCCGGCGCGTTACCACCTGGGTCCAGCATAGAAGCCGACAGCGAAAACTCCTCGCGGATGGCCGATTCGAGTGAGGCGCTGATCGATGTCTCGGTGGGCACAACTCGCAGTGTCGAGCGCCAAGTTGCATAGCGCGCCGGAGTGGCCGCAGGGTCCGGCTTGGGCAGTGATTTCTTTGAGTTCAGCGCTGCGATTCGACGAGCCTCAACACGCAATGCTGTATTACGCGCAGGCTCATCAACGGAGATCTCGCCTCGGACGATGGCATTCAGTACGTCGCGACCACGCTCGCTCGAATCGAAGCGCAAAAATTGTAGGGCACTTGCACGAGCATCGACTGTCGATGCGGCGAGCGCACGCTTGAGCTGGCTCGCCACACTCAAACGCAGCGGATCAGCAATCGGGGTCAAGCTGATCACTAACGTGACAAGCAAAATGACCGACACACCAAAATTGACTCGACTGATTGCCCCAAGCCAGGGCCCTGCTCGCAGACTCGCATAGGCATATCCCACGGCATACAGAACCGCAAAGATCGCCGTGACGAGACCCCAGTATCGAGACGGCGTGAGACCCAACTCGATTAGTCGTACGCTCATCGAGTAGAGCGCCGTGAGCGCAACCAGCACCAGCAGCGGCGGCACGACGCGCAGCGCGTGCTGAAACCAGCGCCCGTAGCCCGGATCAAGATCGCCCTCGCGGTAAGCGGCGTTGAAGAGCAGCAAGGTCACGGCGACGAGTGCCAGCAGAACGGCACTATTGATGACGCGCTCACCACTACCAAACAACGCAGGCAACTTGGGCAGCAATGCTAGTGAGAAAGCGACGACGATGAGACCTGCGAGTGGCAAAAGCCACTTCATCAGGCCAAGCAATTGGTCGAGCACGCCATCGATGAATCGATCGCTGCTGCCGATGATCTGGGTCGCAGTCGCAAATGCCAGTGTCGTAGCGGGATAAACGAATCGCGGATCGCTGAATATCGTTTTAAAGAAATCGTTGCCTAAGGTCTCGAACAGCGCAGCCCATAGCAACAACAACAACCAGAACGCGCCGGTGAACAAGGCGGACTCGGCGAGCGTCAAATAACTGCGCCAAGCACTACGAAAAAGCGCGGCATAGGGTGTGCGCCATCGGCCGATTTCGAGGCGTGCGCGCAGCATCGGTAGCGCGATGAGCCACGCGACTGCCCAAGGCAACAAAAAGCCCGCGATGCGATCTTCCTCCAGATTAATCTCGCCGACTAACGCGGGCAGATCACCGAAAGACCCATAACCGGTGAACGCCAAAAACGTCGCCACAGCAACGCCCGACACCCACAGCAGCTGCTCGTGACGGTGTGACCACAACACCAACAGGGTCAAGGGTAAAAAGACGGCGACGAGATAAGCGGCGAACAAACCGCCAGGTGCGGTCGCGGGCCAAACTCCACTATCGATCGACTGATGCAGCCACCACAGCGCTAAAGCCTGACCCGACGCCAATACCAGTGCGCCCTTGGAAAAGGACCCCGACCCTAACTGTCTTGACATGCAACCCCCTCGATTAAAGGTTTATGACATGGCTCGCTGCGAACGGTTCGAAATATGAACATTAAATTAACGTTAAAATGATGATGTGATCCGCATAACCGAGCTGCAGCTTCCCCTCGCCGAGAAAAGCGTCGAGAACACCCCCGAGGAACTTCGGGTGGCGATCCTCAAGCGCCTCGGTATCGAAGCATCGTCTTTGATCGATTTCAGCGTCTTCAAACGCAGCTACGACGCCCGCAAGAAAAACGACGGCATCTGCTTCGTTTATATCGTTGATGTCAGCCTTCGAGACGAAGCGAGCGTTCTGCAACGACACAGCAACGACCCCAGTATTCGTCTTGCACCAGACACTCGCTACCAGGCCCCACCGCGCGCATCAACGCAATCGCAGGATCGCCCCGTAGTCGTAGGCTTCGGGCCCTGCGGATTGTTCACGGCACTTATCCTTGCGCAGCAAGGCTATCGACCCATCGTTCTCGAGCGAGGCAAGGATGTGCGGCGTCGTACTCAAGACACGTGGGGTCTGTGGCGCAAGAGCGTGCTGACACCTGAGTCGAACGTGCAATTCGGTGAAGGCGGTGCCGGATTATTCTCGGACGGCAAGCTGTACAGCCAAATCAAGGATCCCCGATTTCTCGGCCGCAAGGTGATGCAGGAGTTCGTGCGCGCTGGCGCCCCTGCTGAAATTCTCTATGTCAGCAAGCCACATATCGGCACTTTCCGCCTAACCGGCGTCGTTTCGACGATGCGCGAGGAGATCATCGCCTTGGGTGGCGAGGTGCGCTTCGAGAGCAAAGTGATCGACATCGCCATCGATGACGGCGAGGTTCAAGGCGTGACCCTGGAATCGGGCGAGTTCATCGCTTCCAAAAAAGTCGTTCTTGCACTCGGGCATAGCTCACGCGATACCTTCCGCATGCTGCATCGACGCGGTGTATTCATGGAGCCGAAACCATTTGCGATCGGTTTTCGCATCGAACATCCGCAGTCGACGATCGACCGAGCACGCCTTGGTCGATACGCCGGACATCCCGCACTCGGCGCGGCCGATTACAAACTCGTACATCACGCCAGCAATGGTCGCTCGGTATACAGCTTCTGCATGTGCCCAGGCGGCACCGTCGTCGCCGCGACCTCCGAGACCGGTCGCGTCGTCACGAACGGCATGAGCCAGTACTCGCGTAACGAGCGCAATGCGAATGCCGGAATCGTTGTCGGCATTGATCCCGAGCAAGACTACCCGGGCGGGCCGCTAGCCGGCGTCGAGTTGCAGGAAAAGTTAGAATCGACTGCGTTTGAGCTCGGCGGTCAAAACTATTTCGCGCCGGGCCAACTCGTCGGTGATTTCATCCGCAATATACCCTCGAAAGAATTCGGTGCAATTGAGCCATCTTACAAACCAGGTGTCGCCCTCGGCGATCTCAGCCTCGCGTTGCCCACCTATGCCATCGAAGCCATCCGCGAAGCACTGCCCGCCTTTGGCAAACAGATAGCGGGCTTCGATCGTGATGATGCCGTCTTGACCGGCATCGAGAGCCGAACGTCGTCGCCACTCCGAATTACGCGCAACTCTGACAATCTGCAAAGTTTGAATGTCCGAGGTTTATATCCTTGTGGGGAAGGCGCCGGCTACGCTGGCGGAATTCTTTCGGCCGGTGTCGATGGCATCAAGGTCGCCGAAGCGGTCATTGCCGGTATGACGCCATGAAATTTGACGAGCTGAAAAAACTACACCAGAAAAAGTATCGAGAGCAGTTTGGCCACTATCTGATCGAAGGCGAACACCTCGTACTCGAGCTCATCAAAGCGGCGGAAATCCGTGACGATCTTCGCAGCAGCACTATTTATATCAGCGAGGATCACGCTCCCATCGAGAGCTCGCTGCCGATCAAAGTGATCTCGGGCAAGCAAATGACGGAATTGACGGAAACCGACTCGCCTCAGGGCATCGTCGCCGTCGTTCCGATACTGCCGACGGTGTCTATCAGTAGTCGTCCGCAGGAGACAGTGATCTGCCTCTATGAAATTCAAGATCCCGGCAATCTCGGAACAATCTTGCGCAGCCTCGCTTGGTTTGGCGGATTCCGTTGTCTGCTAACCACCAATAGCGTCGATCTATATAACGGCAAAGTACTGCGAGCGAGCCTCGGCGCCCACTGGCATGTGCCGATTGAAACTGAAGTCGATATCGCCTCGCTACCAACTCGTTTTGCAAAAATTGCTCGCCTCGATATGCAAGGCAAAAGCATGCAAGACGCGAGCTTCAGAAGTTTCGACTGCTATCTGTTTGGCAACGAAGCGCGTGGTTTGCCGCAATCAGTCATCGACGTCTTGCAGACTACCCCGTTTACGATATCGGGACAGCGCACCATCGAATCCTTGAATCTCGCCTCGGCAGTCAACATGTGCGCTTACGAGTTACGCCGTTAAGCGGTACGCCGCCACGTATAGAGCGACAACAAGCACAGCAACCCGCTGACGCACCCCATCACGATATACGGCGCAGAGGGCCTCCAGGCGTCAAAAAGCGTCCCTCCGACAATCGCCGCAAAGAAAATACCGAGCGAACCGCAGAGAGTGAAAACACCTATCACGGCACCGCGGCCTCGCTCTGGCGCGACCTGCCCCACCAAAGCCTGTGACGCGAGGATTCCGCTCATCTCGCCGACGCCTAAAAACACCGCTGCGACATACATCGCTGGCTGAAAGGGATTATCGACGAGACCAAACCAGACGTAACTGCCGCAAGCCAATGCGGACGCGACAGTCATAAACAACACTCGATCGACCCGATCGATGAAAGTGATGACGATCATGGCCCAGAAAGTCGCCGTGATCTGGATGGCAACAAAGATTCCGCCACCCTTGGACAAAGCCTCAGCTGGCGTCATGCCCTGTTCCTTGCCCACCTGCACCATCCACAGAAAGAAGAACGCGCTGATGATCGACAGTGACGCACGGGATACCGCGGCAGACGCATAGGCCAGCCGAACGCGCGGATCTTTCGCCGCATCGATGCCGACTCGAAGCGTCGCGAGCAGCGGCTCTCTCTCACCGATTTGACCAGGAGACTGGCGAGGCAGCCCCTTCAACACGATTACCATCGGGATCAGGCAGATCACTGCGACGGTCCAATATGCGGCGCGACCCGCCTCGATCGGATCGAGTCCTTGGCCGAGATAGATTTTGGGTAGTTGGGCTGCGAGCCCCACAAGCGAGGCAACACCCAGCCCATTGAGGAAGAAACAAATCCCGACCAACTTGCCGCGCGAGGTCTCCTGAGGATAGTCAGCAATCACGGTAGACAACATGGCAGCGATCAGAGACGCACCGCAGGCCGTGATGAAGATCATCGCGTATAGAGTCCAGTTGAATTGCGCGAGTGGAAACAAAAAATATCCGACCGCTAGGATCGCAAAGCCCATGCCGTAGATGATCCGCCTGCCGAGGCGATCGGACATCGCGCCGACGAGACCGGACAGCAACAGCGCCGGAATTTCGCTGATGACATCCATCGTCCCGCTGACACGGCCCTGGATATCGTCGGGTATCCCGAGCATCGAATTGAAAAGGTAGGGGCGAAGATTACCGACGAGCGTCAATAGGCCAATCGAAAAAAACGCCGTCCCCAGCAAGGCATAAAAATTGGACCGCTGAACGCCCGGCGCCAGATCCCAAATGCCAACTCGGATTCCGTTGCTCATCGAGGTGATCCTACCGATGAAGGCGGCTCAAAGCCCATGCGTACCGTGCTCGACGACCGTTATCGGCCGCCTGCAACATCATCGCATTAACTTTGCCGATCGTTGGGCAGGCCTCGATCTGGGCTCACCCAAGTGGCAGGCTTTCCTCGGCGGCGAAGAAACACGAGCGGATAAGCGACGATGGTCGTTGCGAACTGCAGCAGCCAGAATGCCAATGGATACCAGATCGACCAGACGAGATCGCGGATCACCCGCTCATCGTAACGCCGATCGATGATCGCGCCGGCTGTGAACTGTACGACGCAGCAAGCCCCCAAGATGAGGCCAGTCGCCGCCAAAGAGAAGGGCTGGTCTGCCATCACAAGCCGCCACACGAGCGCCGCCAGAAAAGAGGCTGCGAGCAGGTAACACCAAGTGACGCTCGCAATCATCTCCAACATCAAAGGTCGCATCCCATGCGAGCGACGACTCCACAACACATCGATATTACGGAGCATCACCTGCGCGCCGCCCATCGCCCAGCGCAGTCTCTGCCGCCAAAGTCCATGCAAGGTCTCGGGAGTCAGAATCCAAACGAGCGCATGCGGTTCGAAGGTGGCGCGCCAGCCCGCACGCTGCAGTTTCCAGGTCATGTCGATATCTTCGGTGAGCGCATCGAGTGTCCAGTAGCCCACTTGCTCCACCGCCGATTTTCGAAAGGCAGCGATGACGCCGGAGACGGTGAACAAGCGCTTCAGAATGAGCTGCGCCCGCTTGATGATGCCAATCATCGCGGAGAATTCGCCCACTTGCATGCGACCGAGGAGCGTCGAACGATTGGCGATGCGTGGATTGCCCGTCAATGCACCCAGTTGTTCGTCTGCCGCGAACGCGGCAGCGATCCAAGTCGGCGCGAAGGGGTCGATGCGAGCATCGCCATCGATGCAAACCAGAATCTCATAGCTAGCTTCGAGTGCGCCCGCCTTCAGCGCGGCTGCCTTGCCTTGATTGAACGGCTGACGAACCACCTTCAGACGCCAAGCACTCTCGGCTAGGGAATCGAGAATAACAGCGGTTCCGTCGGTGCTACCGTCATCGACAGCGATCACTTCGAAGTCGGGATGACGAACGGCGAGTGCATGTTTGATCGTTTCAACGACATGCGCGGCTTCGTTGAAACAGGGAATGATGATCGACACGGGCGGCAAGTGAGTCGCATCCGGTGGCGCATCGTGCCTTGGCGTATGCCGCTCGTACCGGAACCAGGTGTATAGCGCGCCGGTCGTCCACATCAATGACATGACGAGCGGAAAAAAGAACAGGTAGTCGCCGATCAATGCGTCCATGAACTAATTCATCGGCGGATCATTTGGCTGTCTCGAAAAAACTTCTCGCATCTTGGCGGGTTCGGGATGCGAGTCGAACAACATATCCGGGTAATACGCGATGTGAGTCACGCCCGCGTCATATAACAATCCGATAGTCGCCACGATTTCATCGACGGGTATCGGTCGCTGATCGTGACGCCAATCGACGGTCTGCAGCTCGAATACAATGCGGTTACGCGCCTTTGGAAAGCGCTCGATCCCTGCGAGAATTTGACGCTGGAACGCAATCGGATCAGAAGCCTGTTCCATATATGGCATCGCCATGATTGCGGTGAAGTCATAATGCGCAAGCGAATTCTCGAGTGCTTGCGCATACCATACTTCTGCGCGCGGATTGATAGCCACCTGTGCGTACAGATTTCGCGCGGTAATCAAGGTGGGTTTGTAGCGTCGCACCGACGACGAAATCTCCGCGGCAAATTGATCGAGTGCGTTGATCTTCAGGATGGTCCAGCGACCCAAGGTATCGTCATCTGCACGAATATCAGCAATCGACCCCGGTAAGCCCCAAGACCGATAAATTGAAAGCGCATCAGGGCTCGCATCCTCAAAATCTGAGAGGGTGATGTCGTCGTGGTAGATCACTCCTTCGAAAGATGTCGTTCGAGCGAGATCCTCAAAAATCTCGGCGATGACTCCCCGCGCCTTCGCTGAAAAAGGCGAGAGACGCTTGTAACCCATGTTGAGGGCATTAGAAGATTTACCCGGCAACGTGATCACTTTTTCACTCGCGGCCGGATGGCCTACCGGTAACTCCCAAGCCAACAAGGGCATCCACGCATAAACGCGTCTGACCGGCGTACGCGTACGGATTTCCCAAGCAACGTAGCTGAACAAATCCGCTCTAACGGGCACATGTCGATTCGGAAAATACACGGCGTCGGCTGAGCCGTTGGCATCAGGATCAGCAAAAGCCTGCAGATAGACCGCGTTGACACCTAGCCAAGTGAGTCGATCGACCAAATGATTGATGTTACGACGCTGCTGCTCTGGATCCGGATCGTAGATGTAATCAAGATCAATGTGAGCGATCTTCTGCGGGCGATCGTTTTCCGTAAAGCCGCGGCTGCGAATATTGATCGCATAGCGCAGATCGCCAATGTTCATCTTCGACTCGATCAGAATACGGCGCAGGCGCGATAGCGGAACGCCCGAATGATTATCGCCGTCATCTAAAGTCAGCCCGACGTTCATGCCGTACTTCGATGCAGTCGACTCGACCATCTCGTTGTACTTGCCGTAAGGCCACGTCACGATGCGCGGCGCAGACCCCGTCCGCTTGCGGATGAGATCCCGGCTAAGTCGCAAGTCTGCATCGATACGCTTGAGATAGTCAGTTTCGGCTTCGTAGCCACGCAATTGGTCGAACCCGCGTGCCGTGGCGGCCGGTTGGGCGCTGCCCTGCGGGTTGGCTTTCAGACCATGGTGCAGGTCGTGGGTGTGACTTGCGATCTCGACGAGCCCGGTCGAGTGCATCTCGCGCAAAGCTTCCCATGACAAAAATCGATCGCGCGGCACCGGCTTACCATCGTAGTCGACATACCCGGCACTTTCCTGCCAGCTTGTCACGACCGAGATAACAGACGGAATCTTCAGCATCTTCAGCAAGGGCCAGGCGTGCTGATAGACCGAGGTGTACCCATCGTCGAAAGTCAGCAGTACCGCCTTGGGCGGTAGCGGCACTCCGCCGCTTCTCGCGCTCAACACCTGATCGACGGAGACGAAAACGAATCCATTGTTGCGCAGCCAATCGATGTGACGCACGAACATCGTCGGACTGACGGCATAACCCGGGATCAACGCCCGGGAGGGCTCCTCGATTTCGTGGTAGCTGATCACCGTCAAGCGATCGAAATCGGTTGCGTGGGTGACCAACGGGGTCAACGCCAGCAACACCCATATCAAACAGACGCGCGAGATGCGATGCACGGCGCGCATTCTAGAGGATATCGAGAGCGGCTATCAGTCGTCCGTTGCGTCCGGACCCCGCACCCGGTTCCAGGCGATGGAAACCAGGATCGACACGGCGAGGATCGCGCCGATGATGCTAAGCGACCAGGTGATCGGGAACTTGCCGCCGAAGGCCTGATTCAACCAGACCATCTTCAAGCCGACGAAAACCAGAATCACGCCGAGTCCGTACTTCAGGAACAGGAACGCCTTAACCATGCTTTGCAGCACGAAGAAGAGCGAGCGCAAACCGATGATGGCGAAGATGTTCGAGGTGAAGACGATGAATGGCTCGTTGGTCAGCGCGAAAATCGCCGGCACCGAATCGATTGCGAAAATGATGTCGCTAAACTCGATGAAAGCGAGCGCCACGAACAAGGGAGTTACCCAAGTCTTGCCGTCGATCTCGACCCAGAATTTGTCACCATGGAAGGCTGGCGTGACTGGGAACAGCTTCTTGACGCCGAGGATGATGGGATTGCGTGCAGGATCGAGCGGCTTTTCCGGCAGAAACAGGATCTTGAACCCGGTGAGGATCAGGAACACGCCGAAGATCACCACGATCCACTCGTACTGCATCAGGATCGAGCCGAGCGAGATGAACAAGGCGCGGAAAAGAATCGCACCCATGATTCCGTAGAACAGTACCTTTTGCTGATACTGCACGGGCACAGCGAAATAGGAGAACACCGCGACGAATACGAAGACGTTATCGATGGCCAGCGCGTACTCGACCACATAACCTGCTAGGAACTCGAAAGAGGTATCCCGCGCGAGTTGCGCATGATCCATACCGGCAAGCTCGGGCCGGGTCGGCAGGTCGTACAACAGAAATTGATAAAGGCCGTAATTGAAGGCCAACGCCAACGCGATGAAGATGACGCTGCGAATAGACGCTGATTTAAGACTAGGGACAGTGCCGGGCTTGCTGAACACCCCAAGATCGAAGGCCAAAATCGCGAGCAACGCGATGATGAACCCGGCATACGCCCACCAGTAATCAGCAAAAGGAATCAGCAGCAAGTCTTCCATGACCAGCCTATTCAGCAAACCAAAGGATGCAATATCTTACTGGTTCGATTACGGCCTTACTAGGACTACCCGAGGGCCATCCGGCCCGGGCTGCGCGAGATAAGGAACCGTTGCCTCGATGGGGTCGACTTCCTTGGTGCCGAGGTCGATCCTAGCCTCGGCCTGACAAGACAAGGCGTCGGTTGTCGAATCCTTGAAGCGGGCAGTCGCAGAGCTCAAGGTCACTTTGGCATTGTCTTCGTAGAACACGCGACACGCATTTCGGCAGGCCTCTCCGGGCTTACCGCTCGAGACGCTGCATGCCGACTTCACCGATGGGGACTCTGGCCAGCGCCCGCCGAGGCAATAGGCCGAAAACTCCGCCACCGCGCGCTCCTTCAGGATATCCGCGACGCGGGAAGTCACCGACGAATCGTCGCAACTCAAGCGTTGCTCGGAACAGCCAACCAACAGTGACGAGGCTAGCAAGATGACAACGAGGAGTTTCATGCCATGCACCATAAACCGACGCACCACCCAGTGGACCACTGGATCGCCAGATCGACGAGCGCACCGAGCAGCATCACAGGTACCCCGAGATAAAGGAACAAGTACCATAGACCCCAAGCGGTGATTCGCGGCTTGCCGACGTCGATCCCCTTTACCGGCTTAGACATGGCATTACCTTACAACATCAACGTCGTCATCGACGAGCCCGACCAAGCGCGATGGAGCGAGTTCCATCACGCGGGCCACGGCGCCTGGGAACAGACCTGGGCGTATGGCGAAGCGATGCGCTCGCTTGACTCTGTTGTTCGTCGAGTGCGCGTGACGAATGAGGCCGACGAAACCATCGCGATCGCGCAGATCCTAGAGCGCGGTCTGCTCGGTTATCTCGGATTCGCATCCTGCTCGCGCGGTCCGATCTGGAGCCCGCGCGCGCAATGTGATTCGGCGTTGCGACATGATTGCCTCTTAGCCATTCGCAAAGCCTTGCGTAATCGTCTGCTACATGTGACTGCATTCACGCCGGAATTCGACGATCGCTCGACAGGTGCGGGCGAAGAATATGCGGGCTTTCGCCAAGTCATGACCGGTCTCTCCACTGTGGTGTTAGACCTTACTCGCCCGCCTGCGCAGATCCGTGCCGCGATGGAGACTCGTTGGCGCAATCGCTTGAGCCACGCCGAGCGACACTGGCGTGGCGATCTCAACGTGGGCAGTAGCGTGTCAGGCTTACGCAATTTACTCAGACTCGAGGAACAGCAACGCAGCGCCCGCAAATTCTCGGGTCTGCCGGTCGCACTAGTGGAACGGTTTGTCGAAGCCACAGGCACGACTCACCCCTCGTTCATCATGGCCAGAGCGAATCAAAAAAATGATCTTCAGGCGGCAATGCTCTTCGTGCTGCATGCCGATCGCGCCACGTATCACATCGGGTGGGCCAACGAGGCTGCGAAAAAAGCCAATTTGCACAATCTGCTGCTGTGGCGCTCGTTGCCGGCACTGCGCGAACGCGGAGTCGTCGAGCTCGACCTTGGTGTGATCAACACACGCAGTCTGCCTGGCATCTCACGATTCAAACTCGGCGCAGGTGGCAGAGCCATCACGCTGCCTGGCACTTATATTTGAGTCGTAATGGCCTGAGGCGATATCGTCGCTGCTTCAATCCAGTGCAGCTTGTCTTCCAGGATCCACCAAGGAAAGTACGCTCTTGAGTGCTGCGCAGGAAACAGCTGCCCGGTTCCGTGGTCTCGCCACTCGCCGCTCAGCCCCAAGCGCTGCAAATCGTCTGCACTCATTCGGCGCTGCAAACTGATCGGTCCGATCGAGTCGAATTCATGACGGGACACATCACCGGTATAGCAATCGTGAAAACTCGCCCAGTGATGCCGCCGTAGCATGCGAGGCAGTTCCGCCAACACCAGCTCATGATCCTCGCGCTCAACTGCAAGTTGGCCCAACACGTTACAAAACAGAACGGCTGCGTCCGGCCACGCCGCCAAGCGCCGAGGGAGCTCGGTGACGAGATCACTGCGTAGCCACGTGACGCTACGATCATTGAGACCGGGATGATTCAGCGTGAAAAACCAGCGCGCCAGCGGATCCAAGTCGATGGCGAGGATTTCCTGAAATTGGGATAACCATGCGCCTGGCAAGGTCCAGCCTGCGCTAGGGCCAACCAGAATGAGACGCGTGCAGGGCGGTGACCATTCAGTCAGCCAAGACTCAATCGCTAGCCGAAATGGGCCATAGCGCCGTGCGGCGCGGCGCGCCCGCCAATGCCAGGCCAACCCACCGCTCGGCCGCCACAATCGGAAATCGGGCCTCATAACCACCATGCTAGTATCGCCTGCCGTGGGTACTTCGGCACAGCGCTACGCGCGCGCAGCACTCCTAGCCTGCCTGATGGGCTTGCCGGCCTGTTCCGTCATCTCTTCGTCGACGAAGCCCAGTGAACCCGTTGAAGTACCGGCCGATCCGGTACCGCCTGACTCAGGTCTCGACGCCGCAACTTCGGATACCTCACCCACAGGTACCGCACCCACAGGCAACACGGAAGCAGCCAGGGTGCCACCATTGCCGGCGTTCAAGCCCGTAGCGCGAGTGCAGCGCATTGCGCCGTTCCGACACGTCTCCGAGTTCATGACTGCTGCCGATTGGCAGAGTCTAAAGGCCGACACCGTTGGCCTGAAGATCTGCGCTCCGGCAGAACTAGCCGAAAAAACCGTGGAATTGGCCGACCCTTCCCCGCTCTCGATGCTCAACGAGGCGGCAATCGCGTGGGGAAAAGCGAGCCGCTGGGAAGTCGTCAATGCCGAAGGCGCGACGTTCCCGATTTGCACTTTCGTGATCGCGCGCTTCGGGCGCTGAAATAAATCAAAGAATTTCGAATTCGCGCGGCATACGATAGGTCTGCCGATACTGTGTAATAGCCTTGTTAGCCTTGGCTAATTCGGCCGCCGTCAAAGCTTGGCGCATCAAATTGATATTGACGGTCAAGTTCTCACGAAAGTCGGTCTCCCACTTCGCTGCCGTCAATCGCGCGATCGACAACCAGACATAAGACTTGTAAGCGTTCGGCTCCACACCCTTGCCATAGGCATAACGAATGCCGATCTCGGCGCGCCCGCGGGAAAACCCTCGCAGCGCTGCCGTTAGATACCAACGGCTCGCTTTGACCTGATCCTCCTGGACGCAGAGGCCACGAGAATAGGTCTCTGCTATGCCAAATGCCGATGAGGAGTCGCCATCGGGCTCATCGTCGAGCCAAGCCTCACGTGCCTCGCAGAACTCGCCTTTCTGAAAGTGATTGAAGCCATCCAGGAACTGCGCCTGTGCAGCCTGCGGTAACAATACAGACAGCAGCAGCGCGCACCCCATGGACTTAGTGATCGTGCGCGACATCATTCCTGACGGGTCGGGATCTGGTTCGGATCACGATACAACACCGTGATACTGATACGACGATTCTTGGGATCGTACGGATCGGCTGCATTCACTGGTTGTGAATCGGCTACGCCCTCGATACGTGCGAAGCGCGAATCGTCCACACCCATCGTGTTCAAAAGCTGGCGTGTCGCATCGGCACGGTTAGCCGAGAGGCTCCAGTTGTTGTTACCTGAGCCTTTGAACTGATGACTATCGGTATGCCCACGAACAGCCACCTCGTTAGCGATGCCTTTCAAGCTCTCACCCACCTTCTGCATTAGTGCGCGCGCCTGAGGATCCATGGCGTTCGTACCCGAGGTGAACATCGAGAAGCCAGCATCATCGAGAATCTCGATTCGCAGACCCTCTTTTTCCTTAACGAAACTGACGACCGTCATGAGGTCTGCCGTCTTCTCATCGCTCTGAATTTGTTGCTCGAGCTTCTTCTGTAGAGCTTCAAACTGTTTCTCGTCCTGCTCGGCGGCGATCTTTTTGCGCTCTTCTTCGCTCAGACCTTCGGGCATCGCCTCATCGGGATGCGTACTTTCTTCTTCCTCGCGCCCGGGTGCCTGCAACTGCATCAAACCCGATTGGGTCATTTGCTGTGGCAAAGCCTTGGGGTCGATTACCGACATGCCACCAAAGAAACCCGTAGAACCGCCAGACTTGTCAGCCATCGTCACGACCGACGTCGGCTTGAAGTAATCGGCGATGCTCTTGCGCTGATCGGCATCGGTTGCGCCAAGAATCCACATCAACAAGAAGAAGGCCATCATGGCCGTCATCATGTCGGCGAGCGCAATCTTCCAAGCGCCGCCGTGACCGCCGGCATGGCCATCGGCCATGACTTTCTTGATGATGATGGGCGGCAGCTGCGCTGCCGCCTCGGCCGCGGTTTGTTCCGCAGGCGGTGCAGACTCGGCAGCCGCTGCTTGCTGAGCGGCCTCGTCAGCTGGCGGCGCCTCAGCAGCCGCCGGCGCGTTACTTGCCTCGGAGGCCATCGAATACCTCCGCAAACGTCGGCTGCGAGTGGTGACTAATCGCCGCTCGCGCGCTTTCGATAATCAACGGCACGGGATAGCCCTGCAGGTGACCGATCAGAGCGTGCTTGGCGACGTGATAAATCTCGCCATCCTCATCGATGATTTGTTTCAAACGAGTCGCCATCGGCTCGACGATGCCGTACGCGAGGAACACGCCGAGGAAGGTACCAACGAGTGCTGCGCCAACCAACGCGCCGAGCACCGGCGGTGGCTGATCGATCGCGGCCATCGTCTTCACGACGCCAAGTACGCAGGCCACGATACCCAGCGCCGGTAATGCGCCCGAGAGCGCGGCCAACGCCTCGGCCGGCTTCATCTCGTTGTGATGGTGGGTTTTGATCGCAAGGATGAGCACATCTTCGACCGCTTCGGGCTTAGGCGGTTGATTCGAGGTGACGAGCAAGCGGATTGTGTCCGCGATCATGTTGATCAGCGAATGGTCTTTCAGCAGCTTCGGATACTCACCGAAGATCGAACTCGCTTCAGGATTCTCGATGTGTGATTCGAGCGCCACAGCACCCTCGGCCTTGAAGACCTTGAAGAGCTTCACGACCAGGAAGATCGTGTCCATGTATTCCTGCTTGTGATACTTCGGGCCACCGAACACCTTGCCGATGCCGGCGCCAACGCCCTTGAGGACATCGAGGCTATTCGAAATCACCATCGCACCGACGCCGGCGCCACCGATGATCATCATCTCGAACGGCAGAGCTTTCAGGATGGGCGCCATCTTGCCGCCCGCCAAGACGTAACCACCGAACACGCAGGCAAACAAAACCACCAAACCGATGATCGCAAACACAGGGAATCTCCAAAACGGAACGATCGGATGCTAGCAAACGCCACCACCACTGATGCTTAAGTCGTCGCCACAAACCATATTTAAAGTCCGGTCAGTGCTGCAGCGTGCCTTTTATTTCTATATTATTGGAAGTATGGAACTGAATCAGGCGGCTGAATCCTTCAACGCGCTCTCCCAACCCAGCCGGCTGGCCATCGTCAGCCTACTAGGACAGGTCGGGAGCGCTGGAGCGCGGCCCTCGGATATGGCCGCTACGCTGCGGCTACCGGCTAACACCCTGTCCTTTCACCTTCGTCAGTTGCGCCACGCCGGACTGGTGACCGAAGAGCGCAGCGGCCGCGATCGCATCTACCGGGCGAACCTTAGCGCGCTGCAGCAACTCATCCTCTATTTGGATGAAGCCTCCAGCCGGCCATCCACATGACATCGCTTGCCCGCGCCATCGACGAGCGCCTGATCGGCGAGTTCAGCGTCGCTCCTGCCGATGCCAACAACAACCAATGGATGGCCGCCATTGCCCGATTACTGCGCGAAGACCTCTCGGCCCGCGCACTGCGCAGCCAGCTACAGGACCGCGCCAACAAGGCGCGTCGCGTTCATTACCTATCGATGGAATTTTTGATCGGGCGTTCGCTCACCAACGCGGCCGAAGCGCTGGAGCTTGATGCACCGATTCGTGACGCACTCGCCGCGCGTGGTCGTCATCTTGAGCAAGTGCAGGAAGCGGAGTCCGATGCCGGACTCGGTAACGGCGGCCTCGGACGACTCGCCGCTTGCTTCCTGGACTCGATGGCAACCGTGGACATACCCGCATTCGGATACGGCATCCGTTATCAGTTCGGCATATTCGATCAAAGTATCGAACACGGCGTGCAGCGCGAAGCGCCGGACGAGTGGTTGAAGGATGGCTCGCCTTGGGAGCTCGCACGAGTAGATCGAGACGTCGAAGTGGGCTTCGGCGGACGAAGCGATCACGACGAGCATGGCAAAGCGCGATGGCTGCCAGAGCGCCGTGTCATCGCCCGCGCCCACGACATGTTCGTGCCGGGTCATGCTACTCATCGAGTGGGCATACTCCGTCTTTGGGAGGCACGAGCAATCCCCGCTCTCGATATGTCTCTCTTCAACGCGGGCGACTTTCACTCGGCCACCGCGATCAAAGGGCAAAACGAAGCACTCTCCTGGGTGCTCTACCCCAACGACAGTACCGAAGCGGGCCGTGAGCTGCGATTGCGGCAAGAGTATTTCTTCGTCTGCGCATCGATCGCCGATATCCTCCAGCGCCATCTCGAAGAGCATTCGAGTCTCGCGAATCTCGCGGATCATGTGGCAATTCATCTGAATGACACCCACCCCGCGCTCGCAGTCGCCGAGCTGATGCGAGCCCTCGTCGATCTGCATTCGATGGACTGGGCGCTCGCCTGGCATCTCACACGCCAGATTTTCTCATACACGAATCACACCTTGATGCCCGAGGCGCTCGAGACCTGGAACATCGAACTGTTCCAACGCGTCCTGCCCCGCCACGTTGGCATCATCGAACAACTGAACGCAGCGCTACTGACGGAAATAGCTGAACGCTATCCGAACGATCTGGGTCGCCTCTCCAGAATGAGCATCTTTGACATTCGAGGTGATGAACCGCACGAGCGCCAGATTCGTATGGCACATCTGGCGATAATCGGTAGCCATACCATCAACGGGGTCTCCGCGCTGCACTCGGCACTGATGGTAGACCGGGTATTCAAAGATTTTTCTGATCTATGGCCAGGTCGATTCACCAACGTCACGAATGGCGTCACACTGCGGCGTTGGCTCTCGCAGGCCAATCCGAGGCTCGCTCGGCTGCTCGATCTGAAAATTGGCGAGCGATGGCGCTTCGAATCAGAGCGACTCGCACTGCTGAAGGATCATTCGCACGATGAGAGCTTCATCGACGAGTTTCGCGCCATTAAATGGGATAACAAGCGGCGCTTATGCAATCTCATACAGCGCACGACGGGTATAGACACGGATGCGAACAGTCTGTTCGATGTGCAAATCAAGCGCATCCACGAATACAAGCGGCAGCTGCTCAATGTGCTGCACGTCGTATCGCGCTATCACGCGATACTCGCCAATCCGACCGCAGACTGGGTGCCGCGCACCGTCATCTTTGCAGGCAAGGCGGCCTCGTCCTACACGACAGCAAAGCAGATCATTCGTTTGATCAATGACGTCGCTGTGGTGGTAAATCAGGATTCGAGGCTGGCGGGACGACTGAAGGTCGTCTTTCTTCCGAATTACAGTGTGTCGCTAGCCGAGATCATCATCCCGGGCGCTGACCTATCAGAGCAAATATCGACCGCCGGCACCGAAGCTTCGGGAACTGGCAACATGAAGTTCGCGCTCAACGGCGCGCTGACGATCGGCACACTGGATGGAGCGACCATCGAAATGCGCGAACGAGTCGGTGCGGACAACATGTTCACCTTCGGCTTGCGCAGCGACGAGATTGCGAACCTCAAATCGAACGGCTATCGACCAGAGGATATTGTCAGCGCCGACTCCGACTTGGCGGCTGTGCTCGATTCGATCGCCAGCGGCCGATTCTCTCCGAGCGAGCCGGAACGTTATCGCGAGCTCCTCGATGGTCTAATCCAAGGTGGCGATCGATACTATTTGATCGCCGATTTCGCAAGCTACCGTCAGGCGCAGCAACAGGCAGATGAGCTTTTCAGACAATCATCACGCTGGACCGCTGCCGCGATAGAAAACGTCGCCGGCATGGGGTATTTCGCATCTGATCGCGCCATCCGCGAATACGCCGAGAAAATCTGGCGTATCTCACCGCAACGATAAGTAAGCTAGCCTGATGCGCCGCGACATCGTTCCCTCCATTGCCGATCGCGGTCCCCATCGAAGACAAGACGGTGGCACGATCGTACGAGTCTTTCAGCCCGATGCGCACACGCTCGAGTTGCTCGATTCGCAAGGCAAAAAATCACTTGGATTTTTCTCACAACTGCATCCCGATGGATCCTTCGAGATCTCGGTCGATAGAGAAATCTCGGACTATCGACTACGAGCCACTTGGGCCGATGGCAGTGCGTGGATCTTCGATGATCCCTATCGGCACGCTCCGAACATATCCGAGACAGATCTTTGGCTTTTTGCAGAAGGTACGCTGCTGCGTCCGCACGAGGTGCTGGGTGCGCAACGGATTCATAGCCACGGCGTTGATGGCACTCGATTTGCCGTGTGGGCACCGAATGCGAGCAGCGTAAGTATCGTTGGCGACTTCAACTTCTGGGACGAACGACGCCACCCCATGCGACTTCGCGGGAAAAGTGGTATCTGGGAGTTATTCATCCCGGGAGTTGTCGACGGCGCTCTCTACAAGTTTTCGCTGAAAGACCGTCGTGGGCGCCGAGTTGGCCAAAAAAGCGATCCGTTCGCACGTCGCGTCGAACTTCGCCCCTCCAACGCCAGCATCGTCAGTGCAGCGCTCAAACCCATCGAGTGCGACACAGCCGCACTAAAGCGCAACCGATTCGATGCCCCGATCAGTATCTACGAAGTTCATGCCGGCTCCTGGCGATACTCGCGTAAACCGGGGCGCCGCTTTGCCGATTGGGACGAACTCAGCGCGACACTGATTCCCTATGTAGTCGAGCTCGGCTTCAGTCACATCGAGCTGCTACCCGTCACAGAATATCCACTCGATGAATCCTGGGGGTATCAGCCGACGGGTCTCTACGCTGCCACATCTCGACATGGCGACGCCGAAGACTTCCGTCGCTTCGTGACCGCATGCCACACAGCCGGCATCGGCGTCATCGTCGATTGGGTACCCGCTCATTTTCCGTCCGACGCACATGGACTTGCGCGATTTGATGGCAGCGCACTCTTTGAATATGCCGATCCTCGTGAGGGCAAGCACCCGGACTGGAACACGCTAATCTACGATTTCAAAAAACCGCAGGTGCGTAATTTTCTGCTTGGAAGCGCGCTGCACTGGCTCGAGTCATTTGATGTGGACGGGCTGCGCGTCGATGCCGTCGCCTCCATGCTCTATCGCGACTACAGTCGTCGCCACGGCGAGTGGCTACCGAATGAACACGGCGGAAAAAAT
>Ga0102873_1000183_pt1 | contig 23909 bp, 23 predicted proteins | sample Colrivmeta1547B3_FD_78183 | JGI IMG/M metagenome (GOLD analysis project Ga0102873, IMG submission 78183) | Estuarine microbial communities from the Columbia River estuary - metaG 1547B-3 | ecosystem: Environmental > Aquatic > Marine > Intertidal zone > Estuary | place: USA: Columbia River... | reverse complement strand
TACGATAAATCAAAAGGATACTTCATTGAACCAACGACAGTTGTGACATCCAATCCGAAGTTCCGCACCATGTGTGAGGAGATTTTTGGCCCAGTTTTGACGGTCTTCGTTTACGACGAAAATCAATTTGAAGAAACTTTGGAAATGTTAGATTCCACTTCAGAATACGCTTTAACGGGATCGATTATTTCCAACGATCGTTATGCTATTCAATTAGCAACGAAAAAGTTGGTACATGCCGCTGGAAATTTCTACATCAACGATAAACCAACTGGTGCCGTTGTCGGACAACAGCCCTTTGGTGGCGCGAGAGGTTCCGGAACGAACGATAAAGCAGGTGCAGCGATGAACTTATTGCGTTGGGCTTCTGCTCGCACCATTAAAGAAACATTTGTTCCGCCAACAGATTATAAATACCCATTCTTAGGCTAAGATGATAAATAAGTTTTTGAAAGTACTTTTTTGCATCCTTTTTACCACTCAGGCAAATGCCCAATGGAAATGGACCCTTCACGCAGAAACGGGATTGAATAAACAAGATGTTTCTGCCGTGTCAAATTTGGTTCAGCAAAATGAACTCGATCCAAAAGTATATTGGAAGTTTGCCGCAAGTGGTGGCGTGGAACTGAGTTACACGGTATTGAAATTTGCGACGGTATTCTCTGGCTTGGGTTACGTGAAAACAAATGGTCGTTATGTTACTTCGCAAAATGAATACCATCCGGATGGAAGTTTATTAGCGACTTATACAAGTGATAAGCTGACGACAGCGGAAATGATTTCGTTACCTATTGGACTTCAATTGAATGCGGGGAAATTGCATGTCGGAGGAGGAATTGAATGCCGATACAGAGTCGCGGGAAGCATGACGACGAATTATTCATCCATTGCCGCTTTTGCATCCAACAGCACAGATCTTGGAACGAAAACTGGTGTAAATACCAATGCCAAATTAGATTATGGGTATTTTGCCTACGCTTCATTCAATTTCACAAAGCGTTTCGGTTGCAAAATATCGTATTACGAAGGTCAGCGCGATTTGAGCAATGATTTTGAATTTGGTGCGTGGAAAGAATGGGTGCAAAATGTTGGGAATTCGATCTTTTCCTTGAATAATAAGCAAATGACGCTTGGTGTTTACTTGAAAATCAATTAATTCCCATGCTTAAGTTATTTGCCGTTGTCTGTACCCTGAGTTATGCCTTCTTTCCATTGAAGCATGAAACGTCAAAAGATACCTTCGATTTAACAGTAAAGGTGACATCGATTCAACACAACAAAGGACTGATCGAATTTGCCTTGTATAAAAATCCAGCTGTTTTTACGCAGTCGGGAAAAACCCATCGTCTCGCACGCTTGGATGCAAAGTCTCCAGAAGTAAAATTCCAATTCACAGATTTAGAAGCAACGAACTACGCCATTGTGGTTTACCATGATGACAACAGCAATAAAATATGCGATAAAAATTTCTTCGGAATTCCTACCGAAGCGTATGCTTTTTCGAATAATATGCGTCCAAAATTGTCTGCTCCTAGTTTTGAAGAATGTTCAGTGAAATTGGACAAAGACAAAGTCATTACCATTAAAATGGTCTACTAGGTTTCAAGCTCTGATAAGATTTTTTCCAATTGAATCAGTACAGGTTGACGCCCATCGTTCTCCACACAGTACTTCGTTAAACTGCGTTTTTGTTCATCTGTCCATTGGCTTTGTATGCGATCTTCCACGGATGCTTTGCTGCAATGATCGCGGAGCATCACACGTTGAATGCGAATATCTATCGGTGCGCAAATGAGCAAGATCGCATCAAATTGTTGATAGGCTCCAGTTTCAAATAAAATAGCTGCTTCATTAAAAATCAAGCTGCTCGTTTGTTGTGACGCCCAATCGTCAAAATCCTTACGCACAATGGGATGAATGATTTCGTTTACCTTTAAACGTAAATCCGGATTCGAAAAAATACATTCGCTGACAAACACGCGGTTCAAGGTTCCATCGATGTAGGCTTCTTCACCGAGTAAGTCGATAAGTCCATTTCGAATAGCAGGATTTTCGTCACTCAAAAACTTTGCGCGTTGATCAGAGTAATATACAGGGTATGACATCGCCGCTAAGATTTGTGCAATGCTGGTTTTTCCTGAACCGATTCCGCCTGTTAATCCGATTTTCTTCATTCAATGCTGACTTATGGTAGTGTGAATGTAGTTAAACTTTCTAAAAATGATTCCAATTCCCAAGCAGGAACGATGTATATTCCGTCCTTTTCTCTAATTGGAAGTTCGTCCATCGTGACAATCAGTTTAGGATGGTTATTTTTCAAGGCCATTAAATTTCCAAATTCACGTTCAAAGGTTTGTTCTTCGGAAATACTAAACGCAACTTGAAGGTACAGCGTAACGCCATTGCGATAACACACAAAATCAATTTCTTTGTTTCGCATGGCTCCAACTTGCGTGGAAAAACCAAAGTGTTCCAACTCTAAAAAGATGCTGTTCTCGAGTAGGTTTCCATAACTTAATGTATTGTTGCCAAACAAATACGTCCGGAAGGATAAGTCATTCAAGTAATATTTTACATTGCCCCCAAGTAATTCCTTTCCTTTGATATCATAGCGATCACAGCGATGTATGACAAACGTTTGACAAAGGTAATTAAGGTAATTGGCAACCGTTTCGTAATTCGTTTTGCGTTTTTTACTGTCAAAATAGTTGACCACATTATTCACCGAAAATAAATTCGACACATTATTGCAGACATAGTTGAAGATGTCTATTAATAAAGCAGTGTCTTTTATGGAAAAACGCTGAACGATGTCCCGCAAGATGATCGTGTCTTTCAATGACGATAAGTAATGAAACTTACTTTCATCTGTTGGTAAATGAAAAAGTTCAGGCAAGGCACCTTCCTGCAAGAATTTCATGTAATTATTTCTGTTTTTTTCTTTTTTATGAACAGCACAAAACTCATCAAAAGAAAACGGAAGGATTTGAAATTGAACGTATCTACCGGACAATAAACTGGCAAGTTCACTTGATAATAATTCGGAATTTGAACCGGTGATAAATACATCTACATCTATGGTGAAATCTTGGGACAAGGAATTGACCCCTTTTTCCCATTCTGTGATATATTGAACTTCGTCGATGAAAACATAAAGTCGACCTACGATATCAAACTGTTCATGATAGGCTCGAACAAGGTCACACAAATCTTGGTAAGAATCGATTCGGTCGAAATCGGTAAACTCTTTATTGATGTACAAGGTATTTCTCGCCGGAACACCTTCTTTTATCAGGTAATCGATGTATTGACGTAGGACAAAACTCTTTCCCGCGCGACGTTGTCCAACCAGTACTTTGACTAATCGAGTTTGTTTAAACAGCAAGAGCTGCTCCACGTATTTTTTTCTTGGATAACCTGTTTTTATGGCGTTATTCCAGAAATTATACTTCGCAATCAACGCAAAAAAATCAGACATAACAGAAAATATTGTCAAAAATACAAAATATTCAGGTTGAAATCATAAAAACAATCTATTTCTCTCCAATTTTTTCAAAAACAAAATGGTAATTTTGGACATGTCAAAAAAGGATTGGTTTGTAGATTGGTTTGATACGAGTTATTATCATGTATTATATCAAAACAGAGATGAACAAGAAGCGGAGCGATTCATTCAGAATATCCTTACGCATTTAGATCTCCCCGTCAACTCGCGATTATTGGATCTTGCTTGCGGGAAAGGGCGTCATGCAAAATTCTTAAGTGAATTCAATCACCAGGTGATGGGCGTTGATCTTTCTCCAAACAGCATTGAAAAGACCAGTGAATATGCACATGAAAAATTGCGCTTTCAGACTCATGACATGCGAGAAGTAATTGAAAATGAAGAGTTCGATGTTATTTTTAACCTTTTCACTAGCTTCGGATATTTCGATGATGAATCAGAAAACAAGCGCATGTGTGATTCGATTTCACAGATGTTAGTTCCTGGTGGACGACTGCTCATCGATTTCATGAATGCAAAAAAAGTCATTGAGAACTTAGTTCCTGCGGAAACAAAAACAATCGATGGAATTACCTTTGATATTACACGCACCTACGACGGAAAACACATCTACAAACACATTGCTGTGACTGATGGTGAACAGGTAAGTCGATACATGGAACGCGTTCAAGCAATAAAACTCTTAGATTTCCGTTCACTATTGGAAACGCATTTTGAAATAATACATACTTTTGGGTCTTACGATTTGGCACCTTTTGACGAAGAAAAATCAGATCGTTTAATCCTATTAGCACATCTAAAATAATGAATATCTCCCTTGTTTTTGTTGGACTCATTGCCTCTGTGATTTTAGGTGGAATGGTGGTCACTTACCTGAATGCAACGAATAAAAGCCAGTTTATTAAACTTGCCTTAGCGTTTAGCGGTGGATTCTTGTTGGCGATTATTTTCCAACACCTCATTCCAGATATTTACGCTGACGGACAAGCGAAAATGGGCATTTTCATTCTCATCGGATTTTTAGTCCAGTTAATTCTCGAGTATTTCTCAGGTGGAATTGAACACGGTCACGTGCATGTACACAAGGGTCAACCGTTACCTTGGGTACTTTTTATTTCCTTGTCGATTCACTCCATCATCGAAGGAATTCCATTAGGCAACGAATACATGGGCATTGTGAATGCGCATGAGCACGCACATGGATCACTTTTCTGGGGAATTATATTTCACCAAGTTCCCGTGGCAATTGCCTTAATGACTTTGTTAATCAATACGAAATTAAGTCAATTACAATCTTGGTTGGTACTGTTATTGTTTGCGGTAATGACTCCTTTGGGTGTATTTCTTGGCTTCAATGTTTCGCCTGCTGAATTAGGATTAGACGTTCACGTCATCTTAGCTGTCGTTGTTGGAATGTTCTTACATATTTCCACAACAATTATCTTCGAAACAACGGAGAATCATAAATTCAACCTCATGAAATTAATGAGCATAGTCTTTGGCTGTGGATTAGCGATGTTGATGTATTAACGCATGTACGAAATACACGAATAAATAAAAGCCCCTGACAAGTAATATTGTCAGGGGCTTTTTTATGTGCTTTTGTTACTTAGAATGGTAAGTCATCATCATCTTCAGCTGCCGTAATTGGGCTGCTTGGTGTTGATGCTGGAGCATTTCCTAAAGACATTGCAGATGGCCCGCCTGCTGGCATACCTGCTCCTTGTCCTGGACGCTCAATTCTCCAAGCTTCAATCGTGTTAAAGTACTTAATTTCACCTTGAGGACTCGTCCATTCACGTCCACGAAGGTTGAAAGAAACCTCCACTTGGTCGTTCACATTGTAGCTGTCTAACATGCTACATTTGTCCTGTGTTGCTTGAAACATAATATCTTGTGGATACATGGAAGTTGTATCTGTCACAACAAATTCTCTTTTTGCAAATTTCTCTGTGACTTGTTGCGTTGGTTGGATAACCTTAATGGTTCCGGTGAATTTAAACATTGAATTATAATTTAATTGTTAAATGCTAATAAAGTAAGCCAAGCTTCTTCTAATTTGTTTTCGCTTAAAAGTGCTTTCGCTTTTTGGTGAAGTTGTGCTTCGAGTTCGATAGCGTCGTTTTCTAAAGATACAAATAATTCGCTTAATTCAATCAGCTTATATTCATTTACATCTGTTTCATTTGGCAATTCTTCTATTCCAGCTAACTGCCCAAGGTCATTTCCGCTCAAAATGCGGCTATTTCTGATGTCGACTGGAAGTACATCAAAGCCAATTCCACACGTTGTAATGGGTTTTTTAATCTCAAACATCGATGATTCGTCCGCTCGAACATACCAATCACCACCCATGCGCGAAACCAAATCAATTTTATGTTGATCAATCAGCCCTTTTTCATCGATGAGGTCCTCTCGCACGTGCATGCGCAAGACTTCACAAATGATTAAATTTCCAGCTCCTCCTTCATGTCCAAGTTCCTTCACTTCGTTTACACGACATTCGAATTGAACTGGAGCCTCCGCAACGCGAAACGGTTTAATGGTTTCCGATGCAATCGGCGTTAATCCTGATTTTTCAAATTCACTGATTCCTGGAGAATAAGGCGAACTCGCTAAACTCATTTGATGAACAATATCGAAATTGACTACGTTAATCACGACCTCCGGAAGTTCCTTCACATTTTTGTAGGTATCCTTCGTTTCATTTGTCCTTCCTGAACGCGCAGGCGAAAAAATTAAAATCGGTGGATTCGCACTGAAAACATTGAAAAAACTAAACGGTGCCAAATTTGCTTGTCCCGCAGCATTCATCGTTGAGGCAAATGCAATAGGTCTTGGACCAATGGAACCAAGTAGCAACTGGTGAAGTCGCTGTACCGAAATTTCTTGTGGATTAAATGTGATCATATCTAGTTCAAAATTACTTTTTTCTTCCCTTCCTTTGCCGGTAATTTTTCAGGAGTTATTCACAGATTTCAGCCTGCTTTTCATACTTTTACAGGAGAATTCAACTATGCTTAAGACGACTTTCATTTTCTGTTTCATTTTCTGCACTTTCTTTGTTCATGCACAGAACAAAAAAGATGTGCACGGTAAACGAACGGGAAAATGGGTGTATACCGGTGCAGATAAACCAAGTTCTGGTATTTCGAAATCGGGAAAAGTAGAGGAAGGTATTTACGTTGACGGTCGAAAAGAAGGAATTTGGACAAAATACCACAAGGATGGGAAAACCCCAAAATTGAAAGGAAATTATTCCGATAATCGTCCTGAAGGATCATTTACGCGCTTTTATCCGAATGGACGCATCATGGAACAAGGAAGTTTCGGTAAGAATGGATACAAAGGAAACCTTGTGCGCTACTTTGAAAATGGAATTCCTTCGTACAAAGCGGTTTACAACAACGATGGACAGGAAACTGGTAAGGTTCAGTATTTTCATGAAAATGGAAAAATTGCCTTGGAATATACCATGAAAAATGGAACCTTGATTGGACTGGTGAATCGATATAACACCCAAGGAAATCTTATTGAGTCGTTCGAGGTTTCTGCAACTGGTGCAATGACCAACAAAAAGAACTTTTCAAATGTCCCACCACCAAGACCTCCTGTTTCGAGCTTAGAGTCGGTCATTTATCCACCGAGAATTGCCAACCCAAGAATGAAAGGATTGAAATTCGTGACCAATGGATACAACAAAGTCTATAACGATAACGATGAAATTTGGATGGAAGGAGAATTTAAAAACGGACAATTATGGGATGGAAAAGTCTATGACTATGATGCCGATGGAATCCTCCAAAAGGTGCGAATCTTCAAAGCGGGTCGCTATCATTCCGATGGACAGTTATAAGATTCCAAAGGAATCATTAATTTTACACCCAAATTAAAGAGTATGAAAGCATATGTATTTCCCGGACAAGGCGCACAGTTCACCGGAATGGGCAAAGATTTATATGAACATTCAGATTTAGCAAAATCAATGTTCCAAAAAGCAAATGAAATTCTTGGATTCGATATCCAAAAAATCATGTTCGAAGGAAGTGAAGAAGAGTTGAAACAAACGAACGTAACACAACCTGCAATCTTCTTGCATTCGACAATTTTAGCAGCATGTTTAGGTGATTTGTTCCAACCGGCAATGGTTGCTGGACACTCACTTGGTGAATTTTCTGCACTTGTAGCGAATAAAACCTTGAGTTTCGAAGATGGACTTCGTTTGGTTTCTCAACGTGCGCAAGCGATGCAAAAAGCCTGTGAAATGCAACCGTCAACCATGGCAGCAATCTTAGGTTTAGAAGATGACGTAGTGGAAAAAATCTGTTCCGAAATCGATGGTGTCGTTGTTCCAGCAAACTATAACTGTCCTGGACAACTTGTTATTTCCGGTTCCATTCCAGCAGTGGAAGAAGCTTGTGCAAAATTGACTGAAGCGGGAGCGAAAAGAGCGTTGTTACTTCAAGTAGGTGGAGCTTTTCATTCACCGTTGATGGAGCCCGCACGCGAAGAACTCGCAGCAGCGATCGAAGCAACACATTTTTCACAACCAACGTGCCCTGTATATCAAAATGTGAACGCAAAAGCGGTTTCTGATCCATCTGAAATCAAACAAAACTTGGTGTTGCAATTAACAGGAGCTGTAAAATGGACTCAAATTATGAATAACATGCTTGCTGATGGATGTGCTGAAGTAGTAGAGGTTGGTCCAGGTAAAGTATTGCAAGGACTTTTCAAAAAAGTAAACCGCGAATTAGCGACGAGTAGTGCGACAATCGTTGAATAATACGGATCAAAAATAGTCAAGGGCTCACAGCAATGTGGGCCTTTTTTTTTGACTTTTATGGAATTTCATGGATGTGGACATCTCTTAAGAAATCCAAAAATAAAAGCTATGAAAAAATGGTTCGCAGTGTGGATGCTTGTCTTAGCAGGAAACACAATCGCTCAGTCCGTAACAGGTGACATCATCGGGAAAGTAATGAATTTTAATGAAGATAAACCCTTGCAAAATGCACGCGCAGTGGTGGAAGATCAAGATAAAAAATATTATGCCATGACGGATGCCGATGGTCGCTTCCGAATTTCTAGTGTTCCTGTAGGAAAATATACGATGTACATCGTTTACAAAGCAGATTCCTTGAAAGGAATTCCTGTAGATGTTCCCATCGAATCCTATTGTAATCTCGGAACGATTTCAATGAATACAAACGCTGTTCAAACAATGAAAGCGGTCCCAGTGGGTACGCGCATTCGCTTAATTTATGGCGAATTGCCTGTGAAGGAATTAACTTCTAAGGATTTGGTACACAACGCAAATAAATTCGACATCAAAGCACTCGCAACTTCCATGTCCTCTGAAATTAAAGTGGATGACGACGGACAATTGATGTTTCGTGGTGCACGCAAAGGCGATATGATTTATGTGTTGGATGGAATCAAAAGCAACGAAGTGTTTAGTGTTCCAAGTTGCTCAATCAATCGAATGATGGTGTATACGGGCGGACTTCCGGCAAAATACGGCGATACCCTCGGAGGAGCAATTGTCGTGGAGACAAAGAGTTACTTCGACTTGTACCGTGCGTATATGTCCAATCAAGAGTAAGCACAAAAGAATGATAAGGAAGGCGGCAGAAATGTCGCCTTTTTTGTGGGACTTATTTTTCCGTCAAAAATGGATAATCGATTTCCCAAAGGAAAAGTCCATGGGCTGGAACGGAAACGGCCGCTTCACTTCGGTTCTGTGCCGCAATAATCTCATCGATTTCTTCTACCTTCAATTTCCCGAGTCCAACTTCAATTAAGGTCCCAACAATCGCTCGCACCATATTGCGCAAAAAACGATTGGCAGAAATTTCGAAGTACAAATGATCTTCGGTATGAACCCATTGCGCATGAAAAACCGTACAGATATTCGTCTTTACTGTGGTATGCAATTTGGAAAAAGAACCGAAATCCTTGGTGCCGAGTAAACGAGTTGCTGCTGCATTCATCGCGTCTACGTCTAAGTCTTGTTGGAAATACCAACTTTGATCCTGTTGAAAGGGATCTTTTTGCTGGTGAACGAAATAACGATAGGTGCGTTTGGTTGCATGGAAACGTGCATGTAATTCAGCGGATACTTTGTGCGCATTGAGCGCGCTGATATCCGGGGGAAGCATGCGGTTTAACTTAAAACACAAGTGTTGTTCGTCCCAATCTTGGGGCAAGTCCACGTGAAAAAAATAGGATTTCGCATGAACTCCTGCATCTGTTCTTCCACAGCCAAAAATTGTGATGGGTGTATTGCCAAAGACCTTCGAAAAACAGCGCTCAATCGTCTCCTGAACACTTGGTGCATTCGGTTGGTACTGCCATCCATGATAATCAGTTCCTCGGTAAGCGACTTGGACAAAATAACGTTGCATAAAGAAGCCACCAAGTTACAAAACATTGGTGGCTCCCTCAAATTGCTGATAAAATTTATTCTAAATAAAGCTGAATTCCATATTGAGAATCCACGCTATAGTCAAAAGTGATGGTCTGACTTCCAGAAATTCCTTTCAAGAAGGTCCAAGTAATGATGCCTGTTTTTTCATCGACTTTACCATCCACTAATTCGCCTTGCTTCACTTTGATGTCCTCTTGATTGGAAACTGGATACTGGTCCTTCACAATCAATGGAATCATCGCTCCACCATTATTTTTAATTTTAATCTCCCAAGTCACTTCAAATTTCTGACGGGAACCAATCGTTTTAATTTTTGATTTTTCTCTCACTCTTGTTCGTTCCACACTCACTTTGCTGTCTTTACCAAAAGAGAAAGAAAGGGTGTCCTTCGTGGAGTTCACATCTAAATACGATTTACCCATGAACGTGCCATCGAAGTAAATGTTGGATTCTCCGCTTAATAAATTCAATTTCTCCCATCCAACAACCTGCGCGGACAAATACACGCTTGGGTCAATTTTCGGAAGGACATGGTACTCATACGAAGCGGGTAATTCATGTGTGGCAATACTTACTCGGTGTTCCATACCATCGGATGGAATGGACATTTTGGACTGAATGGCATATTCTACACGCAAATCTTTTTTCGTGATGGTCGTTGCCACAGCGTTTGATTTATATGCAGTTGTTTCATTTTTGAATTCCATTTTGCGTTTTCTTCCAGTTTGGACCCCTGGTGTAGAGCGCATCATATCTGCGGATCTCATAGGCATGCGTGAAAAATCTTCTCTAGTGATGGTATTTGCTTCTGAAGTAACTTGAATTCCATCAATATAATAATCCGCGTCATCGGATCTTGCCCCTCGAATCATGACTTCTTGTAAAACTACTTCTTGAGGTTCTAGGAAGAATTTCACATAAGTCGAAGTGATTTGAAGTTGCCCTGTATTGTAACCCACGAAACTCGCATTCACGTAGTTTTCTCCTTTTGGAATGGTCAGTTCGAACTTTCCATCGAAATTGGTCACCGCCGCGATGTTTGGATTATTGGCAAAATGAACACGTGCAAATGGTAATGCTTCACCTGTCGATGCATCGATCACTTCTCCTCTCAATTTCTCTCCATCGTAACTCATCTGTGGTAGGCTGCGTGTGGTTTGCGTTTTTTGCTGTGGATAGTTGTTGTAATAGATAATCCAAGGTTGCATGGTGGGCTCTTGCGCATTTTCATATGGATCGTTTGTGGAAAGAACTAAGTCTACATTTTTCCATTCAATACCCGTGGTTTGACTCACATTCGCTTTGGCTTCTAAACGTACTGGTTTACCGATTCCATCGCTGCGCATGTCGTAATACGCCTTCCAGGTTGCGTTTGGACTAATGTAGTTGAACTGAAATCCAGCGGTACACGATTTGGTCACATCGACTTCCACTACAACTTCAGAGTAGTTAATTACTGGTTTCGAACGTTGACTGATAATTTCTTGCTCGATTTGATTCATTTTCTTTTGCAAGTCCTCCAACTCAGCGTAAATGGCCGTTTCACGGGTAATTACCTCCGTAAGTTTTGTGTGCATAAACAAATACGCTTCCTTTAATTCGGTTGTTTTCAGTCCTTGATCTTGTCCTTTTAAATCGCGGTTTTGCATCAACAAGTTTTTATCCATCTCCAGAATAACGTATTCATCACGCAAGGCCTGATCCTTTTTGTAAAGAAGGTCCTTTTTGGCATTCAATGCATGAATTTCTTCGTTGCTGATTTTTAGGTCTTCGAAATTTTTTCGCGTGCGAACGGAAAGAATTGTCACGTCGCCCTGTGCTTTCACTTGAACGGTGTTCGGATCAACAAAATCCGTTAACTTTTGAAAAACGATGTCCTGTCGTCCCATTTGTAAGTCAACTTTCGCTTCATGTTGCACCTGTGCACCAGTAAAGAATACGGTAACTTTTTTGATGGGTGCAACTGTGCTAATTTCCTTTTGAGCACTTGCGTTTAACAAACTACATCCCATGAGGATGCTGGCAATGATTCTTTTCATAATTCGATGTTTAATTCCTTTCATAGATGCAGGTACACCCTAGATTCCACAAGGTTCATTTAGTTCTTAAATGGAAAGGATTTTCCGTTTAAGTCCATTTGGAAAATGTTGTAATTAAATAATCCATCTAACTCACTGATTCCCGCCATCACTGCTTTTCCAAGTGCAGGATAGTATTGAAAGTGCGTATCGTCGTTGACCGTATTGAAAGCAGCACCTAAGTTTATCGGCGCAGACCATTGATTGCCATTTCGTTTGCAGAAATACACATCGTATCCTCCCATTCCAGGTAAAGCATCTGAACTAAAGAATAATAAGTTTCCATCCTCTGTGATGAACGGTGTTGTTTCACGTCCAGTGGTGTTAATGAAATCCGGCAAGGCTTGCACTGTTTCTCCCCAAACACCATTTGTTTCTGTTGCCACGAATAAATCGGTTAAACTTTTTTCTGCGCGTCGATCTGAAACGAAATAAAGTTCGCGTTTGTAGGTGTATTCGTCCAAAATAAATGTATCTGACATACAAGCAGATCCATCGAAGAAGCTTGTGTTAACTCCCGGGATTTTAATCATTTTTTGTTCATCCCAAGCGAATGGTTTCTCAGCTGTCAATTCGAAAATCTCTGAACTTTCAGTTGTTTTTTCTTTAGAAGCGGATGTGTTTATTGTTCCGTATGCGTGCATTCCGTCGGCTAATACGCAATTCAAGGCATCGAATCCTTCTGTATTCCAATCTTGATCTTCAGAATAGGTGATTTTGTACGTTTTCGTCGTATCGTTCCAATAAGAAAAATAAATATCCTCAAAATAACTTTGATCCTCTGGATTCATGTTGTCGCCCTTCGCATCTGGATTTTTTGCTGTAAAATAAAGTGCTTGTCCATTTTGTGTCAAAATCGGCGCATACTCATCGTATTTTGTATTGATTTCCGCAAAGGGAGTTCGTATGGATTGAAGACCTTTTGCTTGTTCTTTTTTGGCGAATTGACATTGTTCGATGAGTATAGGTATGGTGTATTCAATCGCTAATTTTTCACCAATGATTTCTGTGCATTTTTGATAATGGGCAATTGCAGAATCTAGTTGATTTAAGTTGTGGTTTACTTGTCCGGAAAGTAAGTGTAAATCACCGTTTAATTTTTTATCATTCAAACGTAATGCCGCTTCCACATGAGTTTCTGCTTCATAGTAATTCTTCAATTCGAACTCAACAGTTGCGAGGTAATACAAAGCCCTTGCTGATTCTGGATTAAACACACTTGCCTGTTTGAAGCTCATATAAGCATCACTCGTTCCGCCTAAGTTATATTGCTCGATGCCTTTTTCTACTTGACGAGATGAATTTAAGCGTTGAAAAAATCCAACTTTTGTCTGTGCGAATGACAGGGAAGATAAAACGGTAAAAACGCTGATTATAAATGTTTTCATAAAGTGTATTTTACACAAAATAAAGAAATCTTCAGCCTGCTTTGATCGACTTTGCTCCTTGTTCTCAGCGCACGATTGTTAAAAACTCTGTTCTGCTAACAGGGCAGTTCCTGAATGTGAGAATCATGTAAACATTCACTCGTTTAATGTACTTTTGCGTACAATTCTTTTTATATGCGTAAAATCTGGCAATCGAAGTGGTTCCGTTATCCATTTTGGACTTTTGTTTTTTCCTTTGCGGCTATTGGTTTTTTCCTTTCGGCTTCCTACGTTGCCATTAAATTCCGTTTGACGGATGAAAAGGGGAGTGTGGATGCCAATAATCGGTATTTCGAAGGAATGGAGGACAAATACAACCAAGCCTACAAACTGAATTCCGAGCAACTCAAAGCGCTACATTTTGAGTCCTTGGACCGCATTTTATTACTGAAGAAATTTTACCCGAAAAATGCGCAATACATTCTGGATGCATGGAAGGCTTCGAATAATGAAGTAGAGGTAAAACGAATGATTGATGCGGTGGACATTCAATTGAAGTCCAATCGCACATACCAGCAGCAACGTCGTCAATTAAAACGCAAAAAACAGCAAAAGGAATCCGGAAATTTGTTGAGTGCGTTCGAATGGATGAACATCCAAGAATGGTCTGATTTTAAAATTGCGGTGGCAAAAGATGTGGAGTTGGTGGACAGCGTTGCGCAGCAAACAGATGTAGAAGGACGACTAATCGTATCGTGTTTGGTGGGAGAACAAATTCGCTTGTTCAATTCGGACCGTGAAGCGTATAAAAAATGGATTAGTCCACTTAAAATTCTTTCGGTGGAATCGATGTTCTCTTTTGGTGTAACAGGAATCAAAGAACATACAGCCATTCAAATTGAAGAACATTTGAAGAATCCGAAAAGCGTTTATTATTTGGGAGAGAAATATGAGCACTTGTTGGACTTTAAAACAGCGAATCCTACACAAGAACGCATCAGTCGATTGACCGATTTTCACAATCACTACTATTCCTACTTGTATGCCGCAATCTTCTTGAAACAAGTGAAAATGCAATGGGAACGAGCTGGATTCCCGATTGACCATCGACCAGAAATTCTCGTCACTTTATTCAACGTTGGTTACCCGCAATCTGTTCCAAAAGCACATCCAAAGGTGGGAGGTTCAACGATAAAAATCAAAGACAAAGCCTATACATTCGGAGCTGTTGCCTACCAGTTTTACTATTCCGGGGAACTTTATGACCTTTTTCCGTTTGAAAAAAGAAAATTTGATTGGGAAGATATCGCATTGAGATGAACATGAAAACAATTTTACTCAGCTTACTGTTGTCCGTTCTTTTGTCCTCTTGTGGGGAGGGAGGGAAAGCTTCCGCTCAGGATACAACGGTGAATTATTCCAATTGGACTACGTTGACAAAAGGAATGGAATACCGCGAAATAGATGCGCCTTCTAAATCATTTATTGGTGATTCGAAAATCTCCATTTTACGCATGAAGGGTGAACTTTTTGATTTCAATATTTTTAGTGCCACGAAATACGACAGTTTACCGCGCGATGTGCATACATGGGCGGACACTTTCCACTTAAATGTGGCGTTTAATGCCGGAATGTACAGTTTGTCGAAACCGCTATCAAGCCGTGCGTATTTGAAATCAGGGGATCACGTCAATAATGGGACGATTCTCGAAAATTTCAATTTGATGTTGGGCATGAATCCAAGGGATAAAAAAAGAGACGAAGTGGAAATTTTGGATCTTACGTGTGAGAATTTTACTGAAATGAACGATCAATTCGGAGCCTATGCACAAGGACTGCGCATGATCGATTGCAACGGAAGTCCAATGTATTGGAAAAAGAAAATTCAATCGTGTAGCATGCTGATTGCCGCTGAAGGAGAAGATGGGAATTTCTACCTCATTTTCTGCCGTTCGCCGTACACACATAATCAGATGATTGACTTTATGATTGGAATGCCGTATAAATTGCGCAATGCGATTTATTTAGAAGGCGGACCAGAAACTAGTTTGTTGATTGATGTGAATGGACATTGCATAGAAAAAGTGGGCAGCTGGGTTTCTGATACCTGGGAAAGCGATGCAAATAATCACTTTTGGCGCCTACCAAACATAGTAGGAGTTAAAAAAATCCAGTATAACTGATAACTATCATGTTCTTACTTGATTTGACTCATGAAAAAGTTACATTCAGTGTTGCACCTTTGTAGTGTTCAACGGAACATAGCAAATAGTGATACTGAATGAAAACACACCAATCATCGACGGTTGAAACTTCACCATCAAGAGGAATAATCAGAGCATGGGTTTAGTAAACAATTTCATTCCTCTTACATTCAGTAGGTAAAAGCCACTTTTTCGAGTGGCTTTTGTTTTTCATGAACTAGCTGACGATTTGAGCATAACGCAAAACGTGAACGCCAAGTTTTTCTGTTCCTAAATTACGCTGCATGCATTTCGCAATTGCGGTTGCTGAAATACTATGGTAATCTTTAAGTGATCCCAGCATGAACAAATCAAAAAATGGACAAAGTTTTTGTGATAGGTATTCCATCGGACGCGATTCTGTTCGAGCACCAATTAAAATTGATGGCTGATAAATGTAGCAAGTATCAAACTGCAGTTCCTTCATGGCTTCTTCGATTTCTCCCTTTAGCTTGGAGTAGAAAATACGCGATGTGGTCGATGCACCAATGGCACTGATCAAATGTACAGTCGGAATTCCATTCTCCTTTGCCAACTTCGCCATGCCAATGTTAATACCAAAATCGATGTTGCGATAGTCATTTAAGTCCGGAGTTTTTTTACGTGTGGTTCCAACGCAGCAATAAATGACATCGCCAATCACTTGCTCTTTTAATAATGAGAAATCACTGAAATCCGTAACAACTTGCGTTACTTTTTCGGGTAAACCCGCGATTGTTTTGCGAACAAAAATGCGAATGTGCGACACCTCTGACGCGCTCATTAATTCATGTAGCAACGCGTTTCCAATTAGGCCAGTAGCTCCAATGATAACAACTGATTTCCCCATTATTTCAATGATTTTATCCAAGTTAAAATATCTGTCATGACGATTGGACTCATACTAATTTCAATCGTTGCGTATTCCGTGATATTACATTTGATGCAAGGTTGTAATAAGTGATTCAAATCGTCGTATGCTTTGAATGTTGACTGTGCAAGTGTGTTTGGATTCATTGATTTTTTGAATCCAGTTTGACTTTCATCCCAACGCACTTGAATGTCCTTTTTTCCGTTGATGATGAGCATCGGTAGTTCCACTTTTTTTAGGTAATCAGCCGCTTGATAACTCAAGAATTCTTTTGCCCAGTCACTGTTGATGAAAACGCTCATTTCTGTGGCCATGTCATTCATCGATTTATCTTCTTTGAAGGATGATGGAAGTTGATCCCATACCGTGAATAACCACATTTCATATTCCTTCAGAAAGGTAGCCGTTTCCGTTTTTAAAGCCAAGATTGAGGCCTCTTCAAATAAACGAGCATTCCATTTTGCATCCTCTTCACTCATCCCGGATGCAATTGGAATATCGTATTGTTGATTCACCAACACATCTTTTCCATTTGTTCCAACAGATGCAGATTCAATTAGGAATCTCATTTCTTTTTGTTGTGCAGCTGCACGAAGACCAATGATTCCTCCTTCGGAGTGACCATAAATACCAATTGGATGTCCGGGATATTTTTTCTTTAAGTATGAGAAAACAGCAAGTACGTCACTGGTGAAGTCAGTTTCCGTGGAGGAACCAAATTCTCCTGTACTTTTACCAATTCCACGGTCGTCATAACGAAAAACAGCGATTCCATTTTTACTCAAATAATCGGCGAGTACCCAAAATGGTTTGTGTCCTACAAGTTCGCAGTCCCTATCTTGTTGACCCGAACCGGAAACTAAAATGACAATTGGAAAATCACTCTCCTTCGGTAAGGTTAGCGTTCCGGCTATTTTTATGTTTTTATTCTTGATTTCAAGTTCCTTTTGCTCGTAGGTAAATGGAGCAACAGGGTCTTGTGGACGACCAGAAATTTCAATGAGCTTTTGTTCTGTTTTTGTAAATACAACAGGCCATTCAAGTCCACTTTGTTTCATGATTCCTTTCAGACTATCGTTTTTTAACTTTCCAGCAAAGGTAAGTCCAATGCGGTCCCAACGGAAATACAAACTATCGATAAACAGAGAATATACTGCCATCTCTTGAGGCTTGATTTGTGGTTGATCAGGAATGATTACCGATACCGAACCATCGCGTCCAATTCCCTTGATGTCAAGGTCCATTAACAACGATTTCCCAGCCACATGGAACGAACTATGCCAAAGTCCATCAAGTTGCGCATGCGCAGAACTCACACATACGAAAAGGAAGAAAAGTAACTTTGTCATGATTCAGTATATTCGGGAAACAAGGAAATGATTCCTGCTTCGTTCGCCGGACAAACGCCACGTTCCGTAATAAGTGCTGTAACCAAACGAGCTGGTGTCACGTCAAATCCGTAATTCGCTGCATTCGTAGTTTCTGGACAAATCAACACGGAGTCAATTTTACCATCACTGCGTTTTCCTTGGATGTATTTCACTTCGTTTTGGTCGCGCTCCTCAATCGGAATCTCGGTCAATCCATCACGAATACTCATGTCTAATGTCGTAGAAGGCAAGGCAACGTAAAATGGAATCTCATTATCCTTCGCTGCCAATGCTTTCAAATAGGTTCCGATCTTGTTGGCAACATCACCATTTCGGGTGGTGCGATCTGTTCCTACAATGACCATATCGACCATTCCGTGCTGCATCAGGTGTCCACCTGTGTTGTCTACAATTAAGGTATGATCAATTCCATGTTTGGTTAATTCGTAGGCGGTCAAGTTGGAACCTTGGTTACGTGGACGTGTTTCGTCCACCCATACGTGAACCTTAATTCCTTTTTCTTTTGCTTGATAAATAGGGGAGGTAATCGTTCCCCATTGAATACAACCCAACATCCCAGCGTTGCAATGCGTAAGAATGTTCACCGTTTCTCCTTTTTTTGCTGTTGAAAGTGCTTCGATAATTGGGAGTCCGTGCACGCCAATCATACGACACGTTTCGATGTCTTCTTCGACAATTCGTCCCGCTTCTTCCCAAGCTGTTTTCAGAAAATCATCTGCTTCATCCAACGCTGTGCGCATGCGGTCCAAGGCCCAGAATAAATTAATTGCTGTAGGACGCGAAGCTCTTAACACGTCGAATGCTTCATCTAAAAATGCACCATCGCGTTGTTCCTCGATTAATTCACGTACCGCCAAGTAAATTCCGTAAGCGGCAGTTGCTCCGATGAGTGGGGCTCCACGTACGGTCATGCTACGAATGGCTAAATCAGCATCGCGGTAATTCATTAATTTAACATGGACCAATTCGTGTGGTAAGACACGTTGATCAATCACTTCCACATAGCGGTCTTCTGTGGTCCAAATGGTTCTGAAAGTTGACATCTTAAAAAATATTAGCTAAAAAAAATCCCGATTCTGAGAACCGGGATTTCTATGTTTTACAAACCGAAAGCGGCTTTAACTTGATCTACGTAGTTTAGTTCTTCCCAAGTGAATAATTCTACTTCTCTTGTAATCACTGATCCGTCTGGAGCTTTGAAGGATTTTGTTACCTTCTCGTGTTTACGTCCCATGTGTCCGTAAGCAGCTGTTTCCTGATAAATTGGATTTCTTAATTTTAAACGTTGTTCGATGAAGTATGGACGCATGTCGAAAATTTCGCTCAATTTCTCCGCAATTTGACCGTCTGTCATATCTACTTTCGCTGTACCGTATGTGTTTACATATAAACCACAAGGTTTTGCTACACCAATAGCATAAGAAACTTGTACTAAAAGCTCATCACAAAGTCCAGCAGCAACTGCGTTTTTCGCCATGTGACGTGTTGCATACGCAGCAGAACGGTCAACTTTAGATGGATCTTTTCCTGAGAATGCTCCACCACCGTGAGCTCCTTTTCCACCGTACGTATCCACGATGATTTTGCGTCCTGTTAATCCAGTATCACCGTGTGGTCCACCGATCACGAATTTACCTGTTGGATTAATGTGGTACGTAATGGCGTCGTTGAACAAAGCTTGAAGCGCTGGTTTCAATTTCGCTTTCACGCGAGGAATAACGATTTCGATGATGTCTTTTTTGATTTTCGCCAACATCGTCGCTTCTGAATCAAAATCATCATGCTGTGTAGAAACAACAATCGTATCAATGCGTTGAGGAACGTTGTCATCAGAGTACTCAATCGTTACTTGCGATTTTGCATCTGGACGCAAATATGGAATTAATGCTAATTCATTGTTGCGAATGTATGATAACTCCTGTAAAATCTTGTGCGCAAGATCCAATGCCATCGGCATGTAATTGTCTGTTTCAACAGTAGCGTAACCAAACATCATTCCTTGGTCACCCGCACCTTGATCTTCTGGATTTGAACGTTCAACTCCTTGGTTGATGTCAGAAGACTGTTCGTGCAATGCAGAGAAAATCCCACAAGAATTTGCATCGAACATGTACTCAGACTTCGTATATCCAATTTGACGAATCGTTTCACGTGCAATCGCTTGAACATCCAAGTAAGAAGTGGATTTCACTTCACCTGCCAAAACTACTTGTCCAGTAGTAACAAGTGTTTCACATGCTACCTTAGAACTTGGATCAAATGCCATGAAATGATCAATTAATGCATCAGAAATTTGATCTGAAACTTTATCTGGGTGTCCTTCAGAAACGGATTCTGATGTAAATAAGTAAGCCATTTAATATATTTTAGTGTGCAAAAATAACAATATTCGGCGGGAATATAAAGTGTTTACTGCTTGACTATGAATAAAATTTATCTCCTTTTTTAACCATGCGTTTTAAGAGCGCATTTGGACGGTAACGGTCCTCTCCGTACTCATCAAATAATTCGTTCAACTTGTCTAAAACCCAATCCAATCCAAGTTCATCCGCCCATGCTAATAATCCTTTGGGGTAATTCACTCCTTTGGTCATGGCTAAATCAACGTCCTTCACGGATGCGACTTGCATGAAAACAGCATCAGCCGCCTCGTTGATCAGCATTACCAAGACACGCTCAAAAATGATTTTTCCGATGATTTCATCTTTAGTTGCTTCGATTGTTTCAGTTCCTTCTGCATACTGATAGAAACCACGTCCCGTTTTTCTGCCGTAAAATCCAGCTTCACTGTGTCTTTTTTGTGTGAAAGATGGTTTGAAACGCGGGTCGTAATAAAATGCTTGAAAGACGGATTCGGTCACTGCGTAATTCACATCGTTCCCAATGTAATCCATCAACGTAAATGGACCCATTTTAAATCCACCAAAGTGTGTCATTGCCCAATCAATCGTCGCGAAATCTGCAAGTCCTTCTTCGTAAATGCGCAATGCCTCGCCGTAGAATGGACGCGCAACACGGTTAACAATGAATCCGGGAGTGTCCTTGCATAGAACAACGGTTTTCCCCCAACTTTGAATCAAGGAAACAGCTTCATTGATGGTCGCCTCACTGGTTTGAACGGCAGGAATAATCTCCACTAAAGGCATAATCGTTGCCGGATTAAAAAAGTGAATTCCAATCACACGGTCTGCTTTTGTTAAGGAAGATCCGATGGATGCAATCGATAGGGAAGAGGTGTTGCTTGCTAAAATACAATCATCGGAAACGATTTTTTCCAAAGAAGAAAATACCGAATGTTTAACTTCCATTTTCTCGACAATCGCTTCGATGATTAGTTGACAAGTTGAAAGTCCTTCGAGTTGTCCTACGTAGTGAATGTTCGACTCAATGCTGGATTTTTGTTCCACAGTGATTTTCCCTTTTTCTACCAATTTCTCCAATGAAGTGGAAACTCCGTTTTTTGCGCGCTCTAATTGTTCGACATTCGCATCCATCAAATAGACGGAATGTCCACACTGTGCAGCTACCTGCGCAATGCCAGAACCCATAGTTCCAGCGCCAATTACTCCAATTATTTTACTCATCTTCCTTTAAATACAGCTGGACGTTTTTGAATAAATGCATTCACGCCTTCCGTGAAATCATCTGTCTCTCCAGCTTCGGTTTGTAAACTTTCTTCTAAATCTAATTGATCTTCTAGTGAATTAAATAAGCCTAAATTCACTGCTTTTTTTGTTAAGCCCAGTCCACGCGTGGGCATCGATGCCAAGTTTTCCGCAAGTTTCATCGCTTCTTCTTCAAAGGACTCTTCTTCGAAAACTTTGTAAATCATATTCATGCGTTCTGCTTCATCTGCTGATACTTTGTCTCCTGTCATCATTAAAGCCATTGCCTTTTGCATTCCGACTAATCTTGGTAAAAAATACGTTCCTCCTGAATCTGGAATTAGTCCGATTTTGGAGAAAGCTTGAATGAAGGATGCGGTTTTTTTGGCGACAACAATATCGCAAGCCAAGGCAATATTTGCTCCGGCTCCAGCAGCGACACCGTTCACAGCGGCAATAACTGGTTTTTCCAATTCTCTGATTTTAATGATGATTGGATTGTAATGATCGCGCACGATAGATTTCAGTTCAGGTCCTTCAGGATCTATGGCTTCCGCCAAATCTTGTCCAGCGCAAAATGCTTTTCCTTCTCCCGTGATAAGTACGGCACGAATTTCTGGATTCACCGCACAATCGTCCAAAACATCTTGCAATTGCAAGGCCATCGTTTTGTTGAATGAATTAAAGACGCTAGGTCTGTTTAAGGTGATGCGACAAACGCCATTGATGAATTCTTTTAGTATTTCCATGCTGCTATTTCTTTTAATCGTTGATTACTTTTTTTTGTAAACGTTATTTAATTGTTTTGCGCGTTCCGCCATCGAATTTCGCAAACTCTTTGGTTCGAGAATTTCCAATTCCCCGGCATAGCCCAACAAATTTCGGATGAATTCTTCGGAAACCAAAACACTTAATTCAAATACGCTAAAATCAGCTGATTCGCTGGTTAATTTTTGTGATTGATGAAAGGGCTGCGAAGCAATATACTTCGCAGCAACTTGATTTGCTTTGATGACAATTCGTTCTGCTTTTCCCTTGTAGGATGTGATTCCGATGGTATCTTGGAAATACAATTCTGGTCGAAAACCGACTGGTAAGCTGGATTCATCTTCTAGAATTCTTGGTTCCTGCATGCGGTCAAGCGCGTAAGTGATGATGTCGTTTTTCAATTTGTCGAAACAAATGAGGTACCAGCGATTTCGGTATTCTTTCAGAAAGAGGGGAGAGACTTTTCGCGGTTTTTCGACTCCTTTCACAAAACTCGCATAAATAAACCAAAGCATTTTTTTTCCTCGAATCGCTTCAAGGATCATGGGCAAGTATTCATTTCCACCACTGGAAACAACGGATTCAAATTGAACGAATTTTTGAATGTCTTCATCCTCGGGATTTCCGCCAATGGAAACGCGGTCAACAATTTTATCGATGGCATTACCAAATTGTTGGAAAAAAGGAACCTCCTTGAATTGCTGCAAGGTTTTTACGGCAAATTTGATGGAACTCAATTCGTCTTCAGAAAGTGGAATGTCGTTAATGCTAAAATTCGGATCCTCGTAAAAATAACCTTTGTGAAGTTTACTGTATTTGATTGGTGCATCATGTTCCATCTTCATGTTGAACATGTCCTTTTCAATGGTTGAATCACAGATGTTATTACCGTCATCAGAACCATAAAGCGATTCTTCACAGGCAGCACGTAGGTCTTGTTTGCTCGGAAATGGCTTGTACTTATTGCGCAACATCCGATCGATGATGCGAAAACGAATCAAGGCATTTTTAATGTGTGGCATTAGTTCAAGACTGCTTTTTTCTGGTAACCAAACAATTCAAAAAACTTAATGGCTTGCACCACTTCGTATGGAACATCATCTTCCCAACTCGCCGCTCCAGCTTTGATTTTACTCAATACGTCATCCGAAAGGATGTGAAGCAGGCGCTCATTGTATTCTGGAATGGCAGCAATCTTATCGTTTGCTTGCATGTAGGTCAATAATCCAGTTAAGTTTTCCGGTAATTTGATGTTGTTTAATCCGTACAATTCGCCACTGTCGACGTTAATGTCAGGATAAACATACAATTTGACATTGTGACCAAATCCTCTACCGAAAGCTTCTAACAAACCTCCAGGTAAATTGTCGTAGTATTTTTCGTCAAAAATGATATGTAAGTTGTACACGCCCATAATGACTCCCACCAAATTCCCTTTTGCGATGGCGGATAAATACTCCAGCATCTTGTAGTGCTTCAGGTAATTAGAAATCATCACCGTATAACCAAGCGAACCAAGTAATTCAGCGCGATCAAGGAAATCCTTGTCTGAGATCTTTCCATCTGCTGTCAAATCTTTTAAGGTCAACTCGAATACCACTTCCAAATTCTCTTCTTTGACCCTGTTTTCTTTCAAAAACTCTTTGCGAGCTTTCTCAATCATATCGATGTG
>Ga0102873_1000152_pt1 | contig 27072 bp, 16 predicted proteins | sample Colrivmeta1547B3_FD_78183 | JGI IMG/M metagenome (GOLD analysis project Ga0102873, IMG submission 78183) | Estuarine microbial communities from the Columbia River estuary - metaG 1547B-3 | ecosystem: Environmental > Aquatic > Marine > Intertidal zone > Estuary | place: USA: Columbia River... | reverse complement strand
CGGCCAAACCGGGGGGTCTTATTTTCTTGTTTTGACTAATTCCTTAGCGGATGTAAAGCATTTCGCGGTACTTCGGCAAGGGCCACATCTCATTGTCCACAAGCAACTCCAACTTGTCCACTTCGTAGCGGATGGTGTCAAAGTAGGGCTTTACCTTGTCACAGTAGGCCAATGCCCGATCGCGTGCGGAGTCAATTTGGTTGGCCGCCTTGCGCTCCTGCGTCATGGCATCCGCCTGAGAGAGCACCTTGGAAATGCGTTCAGAAATTTCGATGATCATATCGATTTGCTCTTTGCTCAAACGCTTGAAGCTGTCTGCGGGAAGTACCTCCTTCAAACGCATTACGTTTTGGCTCAAGATGGATTGGTATTCAATGGCGGTTGGAACGATATGGTTTTTCACCAGATCGGACAAGGTGCGGGATTCAATTTGAATCTTCTTGTAGTATTCCTCTTGCAGGATTTCATACCGGGCCTCCAGTTCCACGTGACTGAGCACGCCATGCTTGGCAAACAAGTCCTGGGCCTCGGGGGTCACATAAAAGTCCAAAGCACGGGGGGTATCCGGTGTATTGTTCAAACCGCGCTTGGCCGCTTCCACCTTCCAGTCATCGGAATAGCCATCGCCTTCAAAACGAACGGCCTTCGAGGACTTGATGTAGTCTTTCAAAACGTTGAAGATGGCGTCGTCCTTCTTCATACCGCCTTTGATGAGGCCGTCCACCTCAACCTTGAATTGCTTCAATTGGTCCGCAACGATGAGATTGATGACGGTCATCGAGGCCGAACAGTTGGCCGTGGATCCTACGGCGCGCAATTCGAACTTGTTGCCCGTAAAAGCAAAGGGGGACGTGCGGTTTCGGTCCGTGTTGTCCAACAAAATTTCGGGAATCTTACCGACCACGTTGAGCTTGAGCTCAGTCTTCTTCTCGGGAGACATCTTGCCGCTCTCCAACTTCTCGAGTTCGTCCAAAACTTCGGAAAGCTGGGAGCCAATAAAGACCGAAATGATGGCAGGAGGCGCTTCGTTGGCACCCAAGCGGTGGTCGTTGGACGCCGCGGCGATGGCCGCACGGATCAAATCCGCTCGGTCATTCACGGCCTTAATGGTGTTAATGAAATAGGTCAAGAACAGCAAGTTGCGCTTGGGCGTGCTACCCGGAGCCAAGAGGTTAATGCCCGTGTTGGTGCTCAAGCTCCAGTTGTTGTGCTTGCCCGAACCGTTGATGCCAGCGAAAGGCTTCTCGTGCAAGAGCACGCGGAAGGCGTGGCGGCGTGCAACCTTGTCCAATATATCCATGAACAATGAGTTGTGGTCCACTGCGACGTTGGCCTCTTCGAAAATGGGCGCAAATTCAAATTGGCCTGGAGCCACTTCGTTGTGGCGGGTCTTGACGGGTATGCCCAATTTGTGGCACTCGTACTCTACCTCACGCATGTAACCCATGACGCGCTCGGGGATGCTGCCAAAGTAGTGGTCGTCCATTTGCTGGCCTTTGGCGGGTGAGTGCCCGAGGAGGGTTCGGCCGGTCATGACCAAATCAGGACGCGCATTGAACAGCGCTTCGTCCACAAGGAAGTACTCCTGCTCCCAACCCAGCGTTGCATTCACTTTGGTGATGTTCTTGTCAAAGTACTGCCCCACTTCCGTGGCCGCTTGATCGATCGCTTGCAAGGCGCGCAAAAGGGGCACTTTGTGATCCAAGGCTTCGCCCGTGTAGGAGACAAATACGGAGGGAATGCAGAGGGTGCTCCCAAATACAAAAGCGGGCGACGTTGGATCCCATGCAGTGTACCCACGTGCTTCAAACGTATTGCGGATGCCGCCGTTGGGGAAGGATGACGCGTCTGGTTCAGCTTGAACCAACATACCTCCGTTGAATTTTTCAATGGCATGGCCGTCGGAGGTGGGCTCGAAAAATCCGTCGTGCTTTTCGGCCGTGGCGCCCGTTAAAGGTTGGAACCAGTGTGTGTAGTGGGACGCCCCCTTGGAGATGGACCAAGCTTTCATGGCTGTGGCGACTTGATCGGCAATGTCGCGATCAATCTTGTTGCCCTTATCGATGGCGCTCAACACACTCTCGTACGCCTCCTTCGACATGTACTCACGCATGGCCTTCTGATTGAAGACATGCGAACCGTAGTATTCTGAAGATTTCGCGTGAGGGTTGACGAAATCGATGGGTTTATGCTGACTAGCCTGCTCTAGACCCGAAAAACGTGCTCTTGCCATGGGGGTTTTTGTTTTTTTTCAAAGGTACCCCCCTTTTTTGAACCCAACAACAGGTATAAATGTAATTTTTCAACCATCTACCCCCTAAAAATAGGACTGACAACGTTGATTTTGTTCAAAACTTTGCTTCTAGGGGCGATTTGCCAAAAAAAAGAGCGCCGTAGCGCTCTTATTTCAATCGACCGACGGTGTCGTCGATGGAGTCCTTGATTTCCTGGACGCTTTCTTTTGCCTCTTTCAGGCTTGGGTCGGCATCCGCCGCTTTGCTTATTTCCGCCTTGAGATCGTTCGAGGCATTTCGAACCATTTTGATGGTCCGGGCCGCCATTCGGGCGATTTCGGGCAACTTATCGGTCCCAAAAAGCATCAGCACCGCAAAGAGCAGAAAGACTACTTCTCCGGTGCTGATGAATAGGAACATAGGGTGGTATTACGCTTTTTCTTTTCCGAGTCGCTTGGAGGAGTCATACAGGACTGGCGACGCGATAAAGAGCGACGAGTAGGTACCGATGACAATACCGAGCAGAATGGCAAAGATGAATCCACGCAAAACTTCACCGCCAAAGATGAAGATGATCAACAGAACAATGATGGTCGTAAAGGATGTGTTGAACGTACGGCTCAAGGTCGCATTCAAGGCATTGTCCAATACATCTGACTTCATGTCTTGTTTCGTGCTCTCTCCAAAGAACTCACGGATACGGTCAAAGACGACAACCGTGTCGTTCAACGAGTATCCAATGACCGTCAAGATAGCGGCAATGAACGCTTGGTCTACCTCCATAGAGAAGGGCAATACCCCGTCCAACAAGGAGAAGGCACCCAAAACAATGATCGTATCGTGCACCGTTGCAGCGACGGCACCGAGTGAATACTGCCATTTGCTAAAACGCAGGAGAAGGTATAAGAAGATGGCGATGAGGGAGAAGATAACCGCCCAGACCGCGGTGTCTTTGATGTCGTCTGCCACCGTGGGACCCACTTGACGCGATGCCACCAAGCCAACAGCCTCTTCGCTTAAAGGAGAGACAAAGTTTTCGAGTGAAACAGGAGCGGCATAGAAACCTTTGACCCCTTCATACAGGCTCGCCTGAAGGGCCTCTTCGACGTCTGCGCCATTGTCGTCTACGCGGTAGTTGGTGGTAATGACCACTTGATCCGGGCTACCCAGGGTCTTGACGGCGGGAGCATAAGCTCGTCCGTCTTCGCCAACCCATTGTGCGCCCAACGCGTCCGCCACCGCGGCCACCTCAACAGGCTGGTCAAAACGCACTTGGTACGTACGACCTCCTTCGAAGTCTACACCCAAAGAGAGTCCTCGCGTCATCAGAGATCCCAGGCTGACTAAAATCATCAACGCAGAGAAAATGTAGGCCGGCTTGCGCAAGGACATGAACTGGAAGTTCGTGTTGGTGAACCAATTTTTGGTGATGGACGTCGCAAAGCTCATCTCCTCCGAACGCTTCAAACGCCATTCGAAGTACAAACGGGTGATGAAGATGGCCGTAAAGAGGGAGGATGCAATACCGATGATCAGCGTCGTAGCAAAACCACGGATTGGGCCGGTTCCGAAAACAAACAGGATGATCGCCGTCAACAAGGTCGTCACGTTGGCGTCGATGATGGCGCTACGTGATCCTTTGTAACCATCGGCAATCGCGGTGCGCACCGCTTTGCCCGTGGCCAACTCCTCGCGGATACGGTCATAGATGAGCACGTTCGCGTCCACCGCCATACCGATGGTCAAGACGATACCCGCCATGCCAGGAAGGGTCAAAACGGCCCCAAAGGCATCCAGGATACCGAAGATGAAGAACATGTTGACGATCAGTGCCATGCTTGCACCCAGGCCTGCACCGCTGTAGTAGAATACCATATACAGTAGGACAACAAGCAAGGCGAAGGCGAAGGAGTTCATGCTGGCCGCAATGGCTTCCTTACCCAAGCTTGGGCCGACTACGTCGGATTGGATGATGCGCGCAGGCACAGGCAGTTTACCTGCCTTCAGTACATTGGCCAAGTCCGTAGCTTCATCGAGGCTGAATCCACCTTCGATTTGGGTACGGCCGCCAGAGATCTCACCGTTTACACGGGGATAGCTGTAGACCAAATTGTCCAACACCACGGCTACGTGGCCCTTGGGGGTCTTGCTTCCCTCCTCTTTGGTCAATTGCTGCCAAATTTGGGCACCCTGGCCGTTCATAGCCATCGTGACCACGGGGTTGTTGCCTTGGTCAAACTCTTGGCGGGCATCGACAATTACGCCACCATCCAATTCAGGCTCATTGTCTCGGTTGCCCTGCAAGGCGATGAGCAAGGTGACTTCACTGTTGTTCTCAGGGCGCGTCCAAGCAAAGCGCACGTAGCGTGCATTGCCAGGGATAAGGTTGCGCACCTCAGGCATCGCCAAGTAATCGTTGATCGTGGCAGTGTCGCGCGTCAAGGCGTATCCGACAATGGGGCCCTCATTCGGAACGAAGGTTTGGGGGTTGACGTTGAGTTGGAAAATGCTCAATAAGGGGTTAAAGCCGGTGGACGTCGAATCCGCGCCATTGACTTCATTAGAAGCCACCTCGTCGGACGTCGCTGCGGCACCCTCCTCACCGACCGCAGTAGGCAAGGTCAAGTCCACGGCGGCTTCGCCTTCCGTGGCTTCGGCCTTAGCGGCTTTGGGATCTTCGAGAATCGCGCCCAACTTTTCATTGGCATTCACCATGTACTGCATCCATGCAGCCCCTTGGTCCGCACGCCAGAATTCGAGGCGCGCGGTGCTCTGGAGCAGGCGCTGAACACGGACTGGATCTTTGACACCGGGAAGCTCCACAAGGATGCGGCCCGTGCCATCCAATCGCTGGATGTTGGGCTGCACGACCCCAAATTGGTCAATACGCGCCTTGAGAACGGTGTAAACGTTTTGAATTGCCGCCTCCACGTCTTCGGTGATGGCTTGCTTGATGGCATCGTCTGTGGCATTGAAGCCCAAACGGTCGGTCATGTCTTTGGTTCCATACAAACCAGGATCGCTCAAGGGGCGAGTACCGCGCTCAGCGTCCAAGGCGTCCATAAAGAGAGGCAAGTAACCCAACTGGCTATTGCGCTGAGCTGCATCGGCATTCGCGATGGCCGTCTTGAACTGGGCATCTTCAGCATTGCCTACGAGCCCTTTCAGGACGTCGCGCACAGACACCTCCAAAATCACGTTCATGCCTCCGCGCAAGTCCAAGCCCAAATTCATCTCTTTGGACTTCACCTCTTTGTAGGTATAGGAAGTGACGCCCAAGTCGTACACGACTTCGTTGGACATCGAGTCCAAGGCATATTGCACTTTGGCCGCGTCTTGGCCATACTTCGCTTGAATATCAGATTCTACTTGACCGGCGATGTAGCTGAACGACAGTTCAAACAAGGACGCGAGTGCGAAAATGACGGCGAACAGACGGATTACCCCTTTATTCTGCATGGTTCTTCTTTTTGGAAATAGTCGGCAAATATAGGCCTTCTTTCCGTATACAAAGAGTTCCAAGTCGGTGACTCATTTTCCTAAAATGGCCAAATTTTTGTTCGCCTCAACCGCGGAAGAATACGGACCTTTAAAGGCTATGTGGAAGAAACCTTGGGATCCCGCTGTGTGGGGATGGACTTTATTTATACTAGTTGCCTGTATACCAAACATTTACGGGCAAGAAAGCTATAGATTCACCCCATCCACCAAAGCCCAACTCTGGACCTCTTCGACGGATTCCCTCGTGAATGGCTTCGCGGGCGGCCTAAACAACCCTCAACTTTCCACTCTGGACATCAATGGCGATGGCGCCACCGACCTCATAATTTTTGACCGAGAAGGAAGCCGCTGGCTGCCCTTCGAGCGCGTCAATGGCCGGTGGAAATTTCGGCCCAATTGGACGACACACTTCCCCGCGGTTTCCAATTGGGTAGTCTTTGCGGATTATTCTTGCGACGGCCTCCCCGACCTCTTTTGCTCCGTCGTCAATGGGGTTGGAGTGTACAGCGCTAGCCGCGTCAATGGTTTTCTCCAATTTACCTGGGCCCTCCCTGGCACCTATCTCTTGTCCACCTATAGCTCCGGCACCAACCCCATCAACCTCTTGGTCAGTTCGACGGACGTGCCCGCCATCCGAGATGTCGACGGCGACGGAATGGTGGACATCCTCACCTTTGGCCAACAAGCCTCTGCGGTGGAATTTCACCGAAACACGAGCAACTGTGGTCTCACGTTTGAACGCGTGGATGCCTGCTGGGGCGATTTCTTGGAAAACAATCTGACGAATGCCATCACCATCGATGCGTGCACAGGCAGCGTAGCAAATCCGACGACCGAAGGTCTGCTGCATTCTGGGTCCACCATCCTAGCCATGGACCTCACAGGCAACGGCTTGCTAGATATCTTGTTGGGGGATGTCAGTTTTGCGACCGCGGTAGCAGGATACAATGTGGGAACGCCTGCGGTGGCCAACATTGAATCGCAAGACAGCACGTGGCCGAGCACCCATATCCCCGTTAACCTGCCCGTCTACCCCATGTTCTCGGCAGTAGATGCCAACCTGGATGGCTTGCCCGATATCGCCGTCTCCCCGACCATGCCCACCGGCATCAGCGACACCTGCGTGTGGCTCTACGAAAACACAGGAACGGCCAACGCGCCGCAGTGGACCTTGGTCGATTCGAGCTTCCTCCAAGGGACGATGTACGAAGCGGGTCGCTATGCGGTACCCGAACTGGTAGACCTCAATACCGATGGCCTCCTAGATTTGCTTGTCGGGACTGCCCGCGGCATCGAATACTGGAAAAATGTTGGCTCAGCCAGCTATCCGGATTGGCAACGAAGTCCTCTATCGGTTTCGGGCTCGGCGGCCTTGACCCTCAAAGCGGAGTGGTGCGCGCCCACCGCGGCGGACCTCAATGGCGACGGCTTGTACGACCTCCTCATCGGACGAAGCGACGGAAAACTGGCTTTTTGGGCCAACACGGGGACCTTTTTTAATCCCGCGTTCACAGGCCAAACCTCGGCGAATTACCAATCCATCGATGTGGGGCAATTTGCAACGCCAGAATTGGCCGATTTAGATGGGGACGGGGATATGGATCTATTGGTGGGAAATGAATTGGGGAAGGTGGCCTATTTCGAAAACAGCAACGGAGCCTTCACCTTAGTCACCGAGACCTTCGGAGCGATCGACGCGGACTTCCGCGGCACCTCCTCCGGGCGAGCCATTCCGAGGTATGTGAATTTGGACGGCCGGGGATTCTTGGCACTAGGCACCGCCGATTCTGGGGTCTACCAAATGGATTCTTTGGCCTTCACCCAAAATGCGCCTGCCTCGCTGGATCTGACCGTCGGTACCGCCACGACCTCCACCTCGAGCCTCCTGGAAACCCCCTGGGGGAGCAGCAAACGAACTGGTCGGCATCAGTACTTGATTCGGGCCAATGAACTGGCGGCATCTGGGCTGACGACAAGCCGAATTACCCACCTCAGTCTCCAAGTCACCTCCCAGAGCTCTCCCTACCTGAGTCAGGGTTTTAGCATACGCATCGGCCATAGCTCATTAGACAGTCTCACCGGATTTGCCCCCAGTGGCCAACTGTGCTATTCCTACATCCATGTGCCTACTCAAGGTTGGAATACCATTGCACTGCAATCCCCCTTCGACTACGACGGGGTGTCCAACCTCATTGTCGAAATCTGCTTCAGTAAAAACGTGCCCAGCAGCGATGTGCACCTCAGCGCGAGCACCACACCCTACCCATCCCATGCCTATGGAGATGTCTTCAACAACAATTCCATCACCTCGAATGGCTGCACAATGCCCTTCTTGGGGAGCGACAGCCTACGTCCCGATTTCCGATTCACCTTGCTGCCCCGCATGCCGATTCGACGCCACTGGGTTCAAGATGGCCGCCACAATACTCCCGTCATCGCGGATATGGATGGGGATGGACGACCCGAAATGGTCATGGGTCTATCCACAGGAGGGCTGCGCTATTACGCGGGCGACACGACGTCGATCGGCCTGCCCGAATGGCCAGGATTCTCCACGACGATGTCCCAAACCCTCCGACTTTATCCCAATCCGGGGAGTTCAGGTTTTTGGGTGGATGCCCAACCCGGACGAGTACACATCGTGAATGCACAGGGCCAAGTGTTCTGGTCCGGAGATGTATCCGGACGGACCTACATAGAGGCCGCCACGTGGCCCGCTGGGCTGTACGTCATCCATTCCGCGGAGGGCGTTGGCCGATGGATAAAAACCCATGACCGCTAACGATCGCCCAGAATGGGTGCTCCTCTATGACGGACCCTGTGCGCTGTGCCAAGGGGCTGTTCAATGGATCATGGCCCGAGATCGAGCCCGGCACTTTTGCTACAGCCCAATTCAAGGTCCCTGGGCGGCATCATGGAAAGCGCAGTATGCACCGACTCGTGACTGGCCCGATGAGGTCGTTTTAATTTGGGGCGACCAACATTGGGTGGGAGCCGACGCCGTAACCATGGTTTGTAGAAAACTTCCCTTTCCTTATCCGCTTTTGGGGTGGGCCTACCGCATCCTACCTGGCCGAAAAAAAATATACCGGTGGCTCGCGCAGCACCGGTATACCTGGTTTGGGAAAAAAGAAGAACTCCTTACAACGTGCCCAGCACCGCGTTCATGGCGCGAACCGCGTCCGCACTCTTGTTGAAAGCTGCCTGCTCCTCATCATTGAGTTTGTAGTCAACGATCTTCTCCCAGCCGTTTTTGCCAATGACCACTGGCACGCCCAAGCAGATATCGCTTTGGCCGTATTCGCCGTCGAGGTACACGCAACAGGGGAAGACCTTCTTTTGGTCGCGTACAATGCTCGCCACGAGGGCCGCACCCGCCGCACCGGGGGCATACCATGCAGAGGTGCCAATTAAGCCCGTCAATGTGGCACCGCCTACCATGGTCGCTGCTTTCACTTCGGCCAATTTCTCTTCCGTCATGTGGGAGGAAACAGGCGTAGACTGGTAGGTCGCCAGCCGCGTCAAGGGTATCATGGTGGTGTCGCCGTGTCCACCGATGACGGTTCCCTGCAAATCGCTGGCGGGAACACCCATGGCCTCCGATAGGTAATATTTGAATCGGCTGCTGTCCAAGATGCCACCCATACCAATGATGCGGTTTTTGGGCAATCCACTCTGAGTCGCGGCCAAGTAGGTCATCGTATCCATGGGATTCGAGATCACGACGATTATCGCGTTAGGCGAATGCTGAAGCGCATTGGTCACGACGGAGCGAACAATACCGGCATTGGTGCCGATCAATTCTTCCCGAGTCATACCTGGCTTGCGGGGCAAACCGCTCGTGATCACCACCACTTCGGAACCCGCGGTGGCCGCATAATCGCTGGTCACACCCTTCACTTTGGCATCAAAGCCGTGCAGGGTAGCACATTGGTTCATGTCCATGGCTTTGCCTTCTGCGAAGCCTTCTTTAATGTCGAGCAACACGATTTCGGTAGCGAGCTCCATGCGTACCATGGCTTCCGCACAGGTTGCACCTACGTTCCCAGCTCCAACAACTGTAATTTTCATAATGCGATTTTTTGAATCCTAAATCTTGCGCAAAGGTAGGGGCCGACTACGCGTCAATGCGGGCGTAGCGCGCATTTTTCTCGATGAATTCGCGGCGTGGTGGAACATCATCTCCCATCAACATGGAGAAGATGCGATCTGCTTCCGACGCATTGTCAATCGTGACCTGCTTGAGCGTACGGCCTTCGGGATTCATCGTGGTGACCCAGAGTTGTTCCGCATTCATCTCACCCAAGCCCTTGTAGCGTTGGATGCCAATGCCCGATTGCTCTTCCCCACCCAATTCACGGGCGATTTGGTCGCGTTGTGCCTCGTTCCAGGCATAGGCCGACTTGGAGCCTTTCTTTACCAGGTACAAGGGAGGAGAAGCGATGTAGATGTAGCCATTCTCAATCAACTCCTTCATATAGCGGAAGAAGAAGGTCATGATTAGGGTTGCAATGTGGGACCCGTCGACGTCGGCGTCACACATGATGACAATCTTGTGGTACCGCAATTTGGCGGTATTCAAGGCTTTGCTGTCCTCTTCGGTTCCAATGCTGACGCCCAAGGCCGTAAAGATGTTGCGGATTTCTTCATTCTCGAACGCCTTGTGCTGCATGGCTTTCTCTACGTTCAAAATCTTTCCTCGAAGGGGCATGATAGCCTGGAATTTGCGGTCGCGGCCTTGCTTGGCCGTACCTCCGGCCGAATCCCCCTCTACGAGGAAGATTTCGCACTGGGCGGGGTCGGTTTCGGAGCAATCCGCCAACTTACCGGGTAGGCTGTTGCCTCCCAATACCGTCTTGCGTTGCACCATTTCACGGGCTTTCCGGGCTGCGATCCGCGCCTTGGCTGCAAGAACCACTTTTTGAACAATGATGCGGGCTTCGTTGGGGTGCTCTTCCAAATAGTTGGTCAGCATTTCGCCGACGATGCGGTCCACCGCACCCGATACTTCGGAGTTGCCCAATTTGGTCTTGGTTTGGCCCTCAAACTGAGGTTCCATGACCTTGACAGAAATGACCGCGGTGAGTCCTTCACGGAAGTCATCCCCCGCCACTTCCACTTTTTCCTTGGTCAAGATGCCGCTCTCATCGGCATACTTCTTCAAGGTACGGGTTAGCGCACGGCGGAAACCAGCGAGGTGGGTACCTCCTTCATGGGTGTTGATGTTGTTGACGTAGGAGTGAATGTTCTCCGCATAGCTCGTGTTATAGGCCATGGCTACTTCGACGGGAATCCCTTCGATCTCGCCCTCCATGTACATCGGCTCGGGAATCAGCGCCTCGCGGTTTTGGTCCACATAGACCACGAACTCGCGCAAGCCTCCCTCCGAATGAAATTCTTCGGTGCGTGCCACGCCTTGCTCATCCTTGTCGCGGTCATCCGTCAGTTGAATGCGTATACCCCGATTGAGGTAAGCTAACTCACGCAGACGTGCGGCCAAAATGTCATACTGGTAGGTGGCCTCATAGAAGATGCTCGCATCCGGCTGGAACGTGACAATCGTGCCGCGGTAGTCCGAATTACCCACCTCTTTCACCGGATACAAGGGCTTCCCGATGGAGTATTCCTGCATGTATTCTTTGCCATCGCGGTGGACACGGACTTCAAGGTGCGTCGACAGGGCATTGACACAGGATACACCGACCCCGTGCAGACCACCAGAAACCTTGTAGGAATCCTTGTCAAACTTGCCTCCTGCGTGGAGGACGGTCATTACGACTTCCAAGGCCGAACGATTCTCCTTGGTGTGCAAGGCCACGGGAATTCCCCGACCATCATCCTTCACCGTAATGGAGTTGCCTTCGTTGATGGTAACCTGAACCGAGGTAGCATGTCCGGCAAGCGCTTCGTCAATGGAGTTGTCGACAACTTCATAGACCAAGTGGTGGAGTCCTTTCTGACCCACGTCCCCGATGTACATCGCAGGACGTTTGCGGACGGCTTCGAGGCCTTCGAGAACCTGAATACTATCGGCGCCGTAATTCTTGGCTTCACTCATGTTGTGTGGGGGTAAAAATGTCTATCCCACAAAGATAACTTCAGCACTTTTCCTAGGGGTGTACCGAGAAGAAAAACCGGCCCGTTTATCAACATTTTTTTCAACATGAGCGCATTTCTCGCGCCCAGGTGATAGATGGGATATTTCGGCTTAAAACTTGTAAACCAGGCCCAAATTTGCTCGAATTCCCTGAACCGGATAGCCCGTCCACCACGTCGTGCGGCTGTGGAAGAGATTGTCCACCTTGAACGTGGCGTTCAATTGCTTGTTGTACGTGTAGACCGCACTCAGGCGACCATCGAGAAAAGCGGGCAGCGTTTCATCCCCTGTTTCCCCTTGTGCCATGCGGCTTCCGCGGTATATGATGGTGGATTCAAAGCGAATCTTATCCTTCAAATTGAAAAAGGCTTGGCCGCCGATTTCGGACGAGGGAACGTGGTACACGGTGCCCCCATCCAAGCGGGTGGCCGTTCTCAAGGTGGCAAAGGCGCGGACCTCCCAACCAAGGCCGTTTTGAAAGCTCAATTCCCCAGAGGGTTCGAGCATCTTCACGCCCACATATTCCACGCCAAATCGGCCACTGTCCGCCGAGGACTGCCAGCCCTCGAAGCTTCGCGTGTACATGGCGTAGTTGGCAAACGAACGTTGACGAATACCAAATCGGTAGCCAATGGTCGAGGTCAAGCGTCCGGAAGCCCCGGCATAAAGGGAGGCTTGGCGCACCGCTTCATACTGTGCTGCCTCACTCAGGAAGGGCATGGCTTCGACCCGAGCGCGCATGCCCCCATTGTCGGCAGACCCTTCCAGGCCTGCATACAGATTCAGCACGTGCTTGACCAAGGGGAACTCGAGGTGAACGACCGGGGGCAAGTAGGGCTTGTCCCAGGTGCTTCCTTGGCCTGTAAATATGGCGTTCAAGCCCACTCGGAAGTAGATGGAACCCACACTATCGGAAACCGCAGGAGAGAACTGTGCGGACCAATAGTCCAAAGGGCCCACAGGCAGTCCCAGGCTATCCCGGTTTGCCGTTTGCATCAGATGGTTCCAAGACCCGTGTATGGGCAGTTCCAAGAAGACATCTTGGACGGGCAATCGCCAGTCTACGCCGGCGGCCAAACCGCTTTCCGTTTGACGACCACCTTGGTCAATCCAATGGTGGCCCGTGAGCTCCGCCCCGTGAAAGATTTGCTTCCGACGCATGCGGCTTTGGCGGTAAGACAGTCCAACTTGGTAATCTTGGGTCCATCGGCCCGGAGCGGCGGAGGCGGTGTCCGCCGCATTGTTGGCCGTCAAAGGGGTACCGTAAAAAGCATACCGGTTCCAGTCGGCGGACGCTTCGGTGCTCAATCGACCGCGACCGACAATACGCGCATACTGCCCGGAGAGCCCGTTTTCCATCCACGTTGTTCGGTTGTATACGTTGGACGGTTGACCCGCCATATCGTTGGCCTTGAAGCCCCCTTGGGTCGAGAAATGCTGGCCCTGCACCCCCCATCGCTGAAGATCGGAACGCGCATTGCCCAAGGCAAAACCCACATCGGCCGTTGCATAATTCCCAAGAGACATGTGGACCGTATTCGCAGGAAGGCGCTCGAGGCGAGCGCGGGAAATTTTCAATGGAGGGATAACCTCCAAGCGCGGTTCGGGCACCCATGTGCGGTTCCGCACACTGATGGCCACGGGCAGTTTCTCGACCGTGGTATCCATGACATTGGGCTGTCCTGTGATTTTGATGCCCTCTGCCACTTGAGCATTGTATTTTTCGGTCACCGAAATTTCCAGGCCATTCATAACTGGCTGCGCCCAAATAAGGGCTGTGGTCAGCGTAAAAATTGAGACGAGAATACGTTTCATGGGAGGGTGGGCATTTCGGAGATGGTTTCTTCATCAGGACCCGCCGCATCTTCCGCGGGGCTGTTTAAAATAGCTTGGAAGACCTTCGCTTGCTCCACCGTTTCGGCGATGAAGTTCTCCGCGATGATGAAGTCCAAGGTATAGTTCGCTTGGAACACATCGTCCAAAGCGGCGTAGTTGTGGGCCAAAATCAGCAAGGCTTTGAAGCGCCATTCGCCTTGACCGGGCAGGTTGTCAATGAGCCAAAAGATTTCCTCATTGGAGGCCGTATGCGATCCATACAAGTACAAAATCAAGGCCTCGTAGTAGGATGCTTCCGCCTGCAAAACCGCCGGACCATTTTTCTTCAAGTCTCCGTAAGCACTGAGGGACTTGGTTATCCATTGCCACTCTGCGCCATTGATACTATCCTCTCCCCACGAAGCAAGGAAGTCTGCCTTGCGGGCGCGTGGGCCCATGGCCATGGTCATCGCGTCACGCGCTACGTTCGCTTTGGCTTCCGTTCGAATTTCAGGGCTGTTGCGTTCGTCGGCAGCCACCACCTCCGAATAGCCGTAGGCCACTTCGAGGTGCTTCAAGGCTTGGTGTCCCCGCATCATGGCCACATTGGCTTCGCGAAGTAGGCTGGCATCATCGCTCAAGGCAAGGACAGATTCAGCCGCAATCAGCATTTCGTCGGCATTCTTTCGAGCCGATACGATACGCAAGATCCACGTCCACGCATTGATGTGGTGCTCGCCCACAGGTGCTTGGGTCACCTTGCGGAAATATGCCAATGCCTCATCTGGCTTGTTGAGACGACGCGCAGATTCCCCGGCATAGTGGTTGGCTTTTACCGTGAAAAACCCGTCTGGGAAACGCTTCATATATCGGTCAAATCCAGACATGGCCTCCTCAAACTTGCTGGAAGCATATTTGTCGTAGGCCGACATGTACGCCACACTGTCAAGTTCGCTCGCCCGCACCTGGGCAAAATCAATCCCCTGAACCCACGTGAGATAATCGTCAATTCGATTCGCCTCGTCGTACACACTCCGGGCCGTGGTAATCGCCTCCCTTGCTTCGGGCGTTCCGGGATATTTATTGACGATTTCTTGAAACGTAGAGATGGCTGCATCCAATCGTTGATCATTGCGTTGGGCAATGGCCATGTTGAGGGCGGCGCGACGGGCCCGCTCCGACCCTCCCACCATTCTTATGTAGGCCAAGAAATCATGCTCGGCTTCGGCATTTTCTCCTCGGCGCAGATGGGTTTGAGCCAGCTCATACAGCGCCTCACTGCAATATTTTCCTCCATAGGCGTCTTGCTCATTGGATGTGATGGACAATCGCTGCAAGACCTCCATTTTTTTGACGTCCTTATTCAAAAGGCCCAAACAAAGGGCTTGTTGGAACGTGGCGTAGCCCGCATAGCGGCCCTTGGGGTCCAGGCGCACCGACTTCTCATAGTATTCCTGAGCCAAAGCATGCTTGCCCAGCAGGAAGTACAAATCCGCGAGACGAAGGGTGGCATCTTCTATTTTTCGGTCCTTGCCCTTGGCATCCTGCAAATAGACCCGGAAGGCCGCAGAGGCATCTTCCAAGCGATCCAATTTATACAGGCAGTAGGCCTTGTTGTAGAGGGCCGTCGGGCGCTCGGTTAGCGTGTAGCTACCTGGGGTTTTCAGAAAGGACTCAAATTGTGCCAAAGCTTCTTGGGCATCCCCTTTGCGGTAGGCTAATTCACCCAACCAAAAGTGGCTCAAGGCCACAAAAGTCAAATTCTGCGGATAACCCAACGACTTGTTGAAGTATTCCTGTGCACCGGACCAATCGCTAATCTGGAAGCATTCCACGGCGCGGAAGTAGGCCACGCGTTGGTAGGCTTCGCGCATGGCCATCGTGCCCATTCCTGTCTGAACAATAGCCTCCATAGCGCGACCATAATCCTTGGAGGTGATGTACAGATTAGCCAAGTATTCATTGGCTTCACGGCGGTGTTCCGTTTGGGGGAAGTCGCTCAAGAAACGTTTGAACATATCAATGGCATCGCCAAAGGGGCTCGAACTCTTGTAGGTCAGTTTGGCCGCTTGGAAGGAGGATTCTTCCAGAATAACCGGATCTTTTGCCCGCTCGCTAACTGCCTTGAAGGCGTTCAGGGCTTCTTCCAATTGCCCTTCTTTTACGTAGCACTCCGCTAGGAGGTAGAGGCCAAATTCCGATACTTGACCCACATTGGATGGGATTTTATTGAGCGCCTGAATGGCCTCTTTGTAGCGGCCCGTTTGGGCATTGACCACCCCGAGCTGGTAGTAATCGTCTGCCGACATTTTTCCGCCCAAATCACGGTGCATGGCAAGGTATGGCAGGGCTTCCGGGTAGCGCTTTTTCTTGAAGAGGCTTTGGCCAATCAGTTTCGCAATTTCAGGGGTGCGTTTGGCTGTGGCGTTTTTCAGCAGGGATTCCCCGAGTTTCAAGAGCTTATCGTCTAAGCCTTGACGGGCATAGATTTGGGCCAAGTAATAGGGAACGACCATGCCGAACTCTTCGTGGTTCTGCAAGGGCTCCAAATTCTCCATCGCCGTCACATCGTTGGTGTCCAAATAGGCGATGTGCCCGTAGTAATACTGGGCCGAAGCGGCAATGGGGTACTTGGTCGCTTTGGCGGCAGCCAACTGGGGCCGGGCCAAATCATATTCCTCCAACAAGAAATGCGAGTAGCCGAGCTTGAATTGCACCTCCGCGCGCTCGGCTTTGGGCAGGTAGAGCCCGTCCAAACGGCGCAACCAATCGCGGGCATCCGAATACTTTCGGCGGTTGAAGGAATATTCAGCCATCTCGAGCACGGCTTCTTTTCGGCGGGCCGTACTTGGGTAGGCATCCAAAAAGGCCAAGACTTGGTCCCCCGCATCGCGGTTGAGGAGTCGAACGGCACAAATAGCTTTGAAAAAGGCCGCTTGCTCGGCCAAATCGGTCTGGGCATCCACCTGTTGAAGGACCTGCGCAAATCCCTCCGCGGCCGGAGAATAAAGCGCTCGATCAAACAATCCACGGCTGTCGGCATAAACCGATTGCGGAGTGGTATGGGAGAACGGGGCTTGGCCATGAGCCGCTGCGGCCCCAGCCAAGAATACAAGAAGGAGAAGTCTTCGCATCATTGTTGGAAGCATAAAGGTAGTCCGGACCAACAAAATCCTGTTAATTTGTGGCATAAACCATGCCTATGGCCTCCAACAGCCCCATACTCTCCCTCCGAAACGCCGATATTTATCAAGGTGACCACCTGATTTTGAGCCAAGTAAGCCTCGAAATGCACAAAGGTGACTTCATTTATTTGATCGGGGCGACCGGTTCGGGAAAGTCCTCCTTGCTCAAAACCCTCTACGCAGACTTGCCTTTGACGGCCGGCGAAGGTGAATTTGTGGGCTATGACTTGAGAAACCTCCCCGATCGAGATATCCCCTTCCTCCGCCGGAACCTCGGCATTGTCTTCCAAGATTTCCAACTTTTGATGGACCGATCTGTTTTTGACAATTTGGATTTTGTCCTGCAAGCCACGGGCCAGCATACCAAGTCTGAAAATGCAGACCGCATTCAGCAAGTGCTGAAACGCGTGGGCATGGCCACCAAGGAGCACAAGATGCCCTACCAGCTTTCAGGGGGAGAACAGCAACGCGTGGCCATTGCGCGGGCGCTTCTCAACAATCCCCCCTTCATCCTCGCGGATGAGCCGACGGGCAATTTGGATCCGCATACCAGCGAGGAAATCATGCATTTGATGGAAGAAATTTCGGCCTCCGGCCGGACCATCCTGATGGCCACCCATGACTACGCCCTTCTTTTGAAGTTTCCGCATCCCACCTGGAAATGCGCGGGCGGGCAAATTAGCAGCACGGTACAGCGCACCCTTTAATCGAGGAGCGTCGCGATCGAGCTGGGCTGGGTCCAGGGGCTACGCGCCGCTCTTACAGCTTGCGCCCGTTGAGCGTCCCATGGCGTATTCAAGGCTTGGTTGACGGCCTCCGAGAGGCTTTCCGGGCTGTGGTAGGTAAAAATTCCCATGTCAGGGGTCCAATCCAAACCCTGCACCGCGGCTTCATGTGCGACGATCCAGCGCGCCTGGTAAAACGCTTGTATGAGTTTAAGCTTGAGGCCGAGGCTATGTTCGGCATGGACAAGGACCATGGCCGCGTCGTGAAACGCTCGAGCCATGGCGACATCATCGGGTTGGTCGAGAATGTGTACCCCTTTTGCGCCAGCGATGCGGCGCAGTTCGTCTGAAAAATCATGGCCCGCCCACATGACCTCCACCGGGAGCGCGGCCGTCCAGCGTGCCGCGCGCTCGTTCTCTACGACGGAAAATTTCCCCGGAACCACGAGACTCTTTCTCATTGCTCCATGTTCGGGGGGCGTCCCGGGAAAGCGTTTCTGAGGAGGGACGATCTTGGCAGTATGCCCTCCCAATGCTTGCCAGGCCTGAGCATCGCCCGCCGTCAGGGCCCAAACGGGACCTTGCCAACGTTTGGCTAGGTTGCGCTCCCAGCGCAGCAGCTTCGCCGCCTCCCAACGCAAATACGCCCGCTTTAGCCCGGTTGCATAGGCACCCAAACTGCGGTAGTACGTGGCCTCCGGGTTGTGCCAACGCAGGATGGCGTCCGCCGGAAAATTCAGCCCGGTCAAGTGGGTTCCCTGCACAAGGTGCTTCCCGTTTGCGGTGGCCAAGGCCGCACGAAGCACCCGAGTGCTCCGACTGCCCACGATGTAGGGCCGAGACCCCGAAAGTATCGCCCATCGGTTGCGGGGGTAGGTCTTGAACTGAACGCCCGGGTGCTCGCTCAACGTCAGCGCCTGGGTATGGGCAAGGGCCGCCTTCGTCGTGGCGTGCAAAACAACTTGGTAGCCGGATTGCACGAGGCGTTCCACCTGACCTCCGACTTCCAAGGTGCCGCCATAGGGGGGCGGTTCCAAGCGGTCCATGGACCAGACGTGCACGGTTTTTTCTCCTTGCAGCCGGCGAATCAGACGCTTCCAAGAATCTTTTTCATGGTCCCAATGGTAGCGGTGGGCCGCCTGTTGTGCGGCTTGAACAGCGTGACGGTACACTTCGGGCTGGAGGAGCTCGTTTGCGGCGCTCAGAATCGCTTCCGGCGTCGTTTCGTGAATCACCCGACCGGCCGCGCCGAGATGTGCGGCGACTTCAACCAGGTTGCTAGCGATGACTGGGATGCCCGCTTGGAAGTAATCAAAGAGTTTGTTGGGCAGGCTCCAACGGTAGTTCTGACTTTTGGGTTTATCCAGGGAAAAGCCAAGGTGGGCGGCTTCGGTATAGCGGGCCAAGGCCTCGCGCGGTACGCGGCCAATGAAGCGGACTTTGGATCCCGTCCAGCCCTGGGCTTCGGCCGTGCGCTGAAGGTGCGGAAAGGCGTCGCCGGAACCCACGACGAGTAACAGAGCATTGGGATGCAGGCCAACGGCCTCGAGGAGTTCTTCGGCCCCACGATCGATGTTAATGCCCGCTCCCTGGAGGATCCAGAGGGGGCGGTCCGTGGGGAGGTCCAGTGCTTTGCAGGCGGCCAGTCGGCGGGACTCTTGCTGGTCGTCGCCGGCGGGCGGGAAAGGCAAGCCATCTTGGGGCAAGAGCGGCACGTTCCGAACGATGTCCATCGACTGCCCATATTCGGCATAGTAGGCCTGCGCGATGGACGCATTGACCGTCACTCCTGCGGTGATCTGTGGGACATAGCGCCCTTCTACCCAGCGCCAAAGGCTTTGAATGAAGGGGCGGGATTCGAGTTCCGGGGCGCCCAAAAAGTACTCGTGGCTGTCATACACGAGGGGCTTACCACGGCGGCGCGCCCAGTATGCGTTGGGCCAAAGCGTGTCGAGATCGTTGGCCAAGTAGACGTCTGGTTTTTCCCTACGCAGTATTTCCCACAAGCGCCATTGAAATTCCAGATAAAAGAGAGGCCCTCGGTGAAAAAAACAGGTGAAGCGTTCGGTGCGGTAGGGACGCGCAAGCGGGGCGGGATTGGGGTAGTTCCGGCCTGAAAGCACCACTTCGTAGCCCATCTCCTGCCAAACCATGCACGTTCGGTGCACGCGCTGGTCCGAATGCAAATCGTTGATGACCGACAGAAAGACTTTGGGCATAATCACGAAGGTAGGCCAAAGCCACGGCTATCTTTGCGCCATGGATCCCCGCCAGCTCCGCATTGCGGACTTTACCTACGAACTCCCCGAGGAACGAATTGCCCAATTTGCCGTGGAACCCCGCGATGCGGCGAAGCTCCTGACCTTCGATGGGGCGCGTTTTGGCTCTTCCTCTGTCGCAGACCTCCCAAAAGTCATGCGCGCCATGGGGTTTCATACGGGAGGACACCTGGTATTGAACGAAACTCGTGTGGTGCAGGCTCGGCTATTCTTCCCTCGCGGGGAAGCCAAACCGTTTGAGCTCTTCTACCTCCATCCAGCCCATGGCTCCATAGAGCAAGCGATGGCTGCCACGGGGCGTCTCGTCGCCGCGTGCAAGGTGCGCTATTCAAAAAAATGGAAACCCGATCAGGTGCTTGAGATGGATCGCCTTCAAGCCCGCCGAGTTGGCTTTGAGGCGGATACCTCGCTGGTGGAATTCACGTGGGAAGGTCCCGAAACGTGGTCCGAACTTCTCGCCCATCTAGGACAACTTCCCCTACCGCCTTACATGCAGCGGTTGGTTGCACCAGAAGACCAAGAGCGGTACCAAACCGTTTTTGCGCGGGTGGAAGGGTCCGTAGCCGCCCCAACTGCCGGATTGCATTGGACCACCGCCCTGCTTGATGCCGTGGCAGCGGAGGGGTGGCGCCGCACTCCCGTCCGCCTTCACGTGGGTGCTGGAACGTTTCAGCCAGTCAGTAGCGAACGCATGTCCGACCACCCAATGCATGCCGAGGAGCTCCACGTGCCGGTGGATACCATTCGGGATCTCGCCGATGGACGACCCATCTGGGCGGTGGGCACCACGGCTGCACGCACCCTGGAATCGCTCTATTGGTTAGGATGTGAGGCATGGCATGGTCGCCCGCTTCCCGCCTCGGTGGATCAATGGCTCCCCTATCAAAATAATGGCTCTCAGCCGAACCGATCGGAGGCATTGTTGGCCTTGGCGACGGCCCTGGAACAGGCCGGGAAAAAGGCCTTCACGGGCCCGACAGCGCTCCTCATTGCTCCGCCCTACCATTTTCGGATGGTCGATGTATTGATGACCAATTTTCACCAGCCCCAGAGTACCCTCCTGCTCTTAGTGGCCGCGGCAATCGGACCGCGTTGGAAAGAGGCCTATGCACATGCCTTGGCCGAAGACTACCGCTTTTTGAGCTATGGAGATGCCTGCTTGTTTAAGGTTCAAGAACCTTCCGCTACGTTGTAGAGGAATGTCCGGCTGAATGGCTGATTGCAGTCGTTTCTTCCCGACTCGCTGGAGGTTGTAGCCCAATTTTGTTCCATGCCTGCCCCGATTGAACTGCTTTTGGCCTTGGCCCTGACGCCCGCTCCTTTCGCTTTGGGGCAACCGGCGATCGCAGGGGTGCAGGACAGTGTCCACCTTCTGTGGTGGAATGTGGAAAATGCCTTCGATACCCTGGACGACCCCCAAACGAGGGACGAAGCCTTCACCCCCAGCGGCTCCAAGGAATGGACCTCGAAACGCTACTATCGCAAACTCCGTCACATCGCTAAAGGGCTTCGCACCGCGGCGGGCTCCACCCCTCCCGATTTTATTGGGCTATGTGAGATTGAAAACGCCACCGTATTGGCGGATCTTGTTCGCCAGTTACCCTGGGAATGGGCGATATGGACCTGCCATCAGGATAGTCCCGATGCGCGAGGCATTGACGTGGCGGTCTTGTATGCACAGGACCGCTGGCGACTGGATTCGATTGATTTTCTCCACGCTTCCGATTTGAGTGGAAGCCGAGACATTGTCTACACAGCCTTTTGCCATAAACAAACGGGGCAGACGTTATCGGGATTTTGGGTCCACTTGCCCAGCCAACGGGATCCACGAATCGCTCAACGCATTCGGGCTTTGGAGCCCATTCGTACCTACCCACACGTGGACTTTTTACTCGGCGACCTCAATAGCCATCCCGAGGGGCTCTTAGGCGCCAACCTCCAGGCGTACAATTGGTCTTGCATGCCCAGTCATGTGCGGTGGGGGACCTATGCCTTTGGGTCTCGCTGGAGCTTTTTGGACAGCGGGTGGCGGCATAACTCCTCCAAATGGCACGGGGAAATGCATGCTATCCCCTTTGGAATCAGACATTACGAAGATCACACCCCCTCTATCCAAGCCACCTTTTACGCGGGGAGGTATTGCGGCGGCGCATCGGACCACCTCCCGCTTCGATTCACCTTATGGACGTGCGAGCCTTTGCCGTACATTTATCCTTCTAATTAGACCCTTTAGGTACCATGAAAAAGTTTGTCCTGTTTTCACTTGCCACACTAGCCTTAGCTAGTTGCACCAAGAACGAGCCAGATCCTACGCCCGAAAAGTATATCACGGATGACTTGGTGGTCACCGAAGATCAGAAGGCGTTCCTCATTGAAACCACCGGCACATGGTGCCAGTATTGCCCCAACGGCGCAGCCTTGATGCTCAAGGAAATGCGCAAGTACAACGTAAACGGCGACAGCAACATCCGTGTCATCGGTTTTGCTTCCCACACCGGGGATCCCTTGGAGACGCCCGTTCAAACCCTTTTGAATGCCACCTTCCCAACAAGTGGTGTACCCAACTTCTACGTCAACAACGCCGACGCGGGCCAGAGCATTTCAGGTCCCACTGCGGCAGCCTTGAGCGGCATTCCCGTCGTCGGTGTGGCCCACGTCACGCATGAAAACGCCACGGGTGATACCGTAGTGGTCGATGTGAAGGTGCAATTCTTCGAAGACAGCAAAAACACGTCCTACTTTGTTCAATCGTACTTGCTGGCCACTGGCATCGAAGCCCGTGAATACACGGTCAATGGCATGCCGGTTAACCTGAACCAAGTTTCTTCTGTACCCATTGTAACCACGGGTTCCGGCGCAACGCCCTCAACCTGGGCGGTGGATACCGTAGGCAAGAAGTCTGGCGACATCTATACCCATGACCACATTCCCGTGGTTCAGGGCGTGACAGATTTCCAGTGGGGCGTCACCTTGGATACGGTCAACCCCTTGGGCCGCTCCTACTTCAAAGGCGACATCTTCGGCTCGAAGTATACCCCCATCCAAATCAAGCTCCCCAAAATACTTCCTTCTGTTCCCGGTGTGGAGTATGAGGTCGTAACCATTATTTGGTCCGAGCGCTTTGACGGCACGGCCGGCGTACTCTTTGTCAACGGATACGAAGGACTTTAAGCCGTTTTCCTTGAAACGATCAGCGCGCCCCTCGGGGCGCGCTTTTTTTGTGCCCTACTTTCCCGGCGCGAGGTCGGTGGACCAGACATAAGTTCTCCATCCTGCATCGGCCCCTTGCCATGCGGAAGCGGGGCGAAAACCAAGTCCCTTGAGCAACGCGGAGGACGCCTGGTTTTCTGGATGGTGCTGTGCAAAGATTTCCAGGATATTCTGGTGCCTCGCCCAACTCAAAATAGCCTTGCCTGTCCTCCGCGCATGCCCTTGATTCCAGTACCGATGGTGCCATCGAAAGCCCAGATCGATTTGGCCATTGGCTTGACGCAATCCGGCCCATCCCAAGAGGGCACCATCCTCCTTTCTCGTAACCAGCCAACGGCCAAATCCAAAATCTGAAAAATGGGTGTAGCGGCCAACGAAGGCTTCGGCCTCGTGGACATCTAAAAAAGGCAAATCCCCGGTCCAACGGAGGACACGGGGATCTGCATTCAGTTCAAAGAGGTGGCGACCATCTCCCGATTCCCATGTGCGAAAGCAGTATTCCGGATGGGAGGGTGTGGCCGACATGCTTATTTATCCATGCGGCGCGTCCGGCGATTGCCCGCTTCCTTTTGCGCTTCAAGCATATCATTCATGCGCTTTTGGAATTTGGACGTTTTGCCGCTGGCCTTGTTCGCCATGAGTTGCGCATGAATCGCCTTTTCATCGATAAAAAACTTTCGGATCGCCCATTGCTGAGCAAAAATCAGAATGTTGCTCACGAAGTAGTAGAAGGACAAGCCCGAGGCGTAGTTGTTGAACCACACCAACAGCATGAAGGGCATCAAATACTGGATGATCACCATTTGCTGCTGCATCATACTATTGCCGGACTGAGGCGTCATGGAGTTGTTGAACTTGGTGTACAAATAGGTCGAGATGGCCATGAGGATGGTGAACAAGCTCACGTGGTCGCCGTAGAAAGGAATACTAAACCATTGACCAAATTCAAAGATGGAATCGTAGGCCGATAAATCGTCCGCCCAGAGGAAGGACTTTTGGCGCAGCTCAATGCTCGCAGGGAAGAAGCGGAACATCGCGATCAAAATTGGGAATTGAAGGAGCTGAGGAATGCAACCACCTAAGGGATTGACACCCGCCTTTTGATAGAGGGCCATCACTTCTTGCTGCTTTTTAGCGGCATCGCTGTCTTTGTGGCGCTCATTGATTTCATCCAACTCCGGCTTGAGGACACGCATTTTGGCCATGCTCTTGTACGAAGAGAAAGTCAAAGGAGACAGGACCAGCTTGATGATGAGCGCCATCAAGAAGATGATGAAACCATAGTTCCACCCAAAATCATCAAAGAAGTTGAACATCGGGATGACCGCTCCCTTGGAGATCCAGCCGAAGATGCCCCAACCAAAGGGAATAATCTCGTCAAAATGCTGGCCGTAGTCCTTCAACGTAGTGTACTGGTTGGGTCCATGGTACCACAGTCCTTTGGCGTGCACCCCGCCATTGCTACCCGCCAAGGTCAATTCCGAACGGAAGAGACGGGTGTGGCCCGTGTCGCTCGCGTCGGGCGTTTTCGTCAATAAATGCGCCGTCGTGAAAGGGGTCTCCGAAGCAAAAATGCTGGAAAAGTACTGCTGCTTGTGCGCCACCCACCCGATGTTGGAGACGGTTTCCTCGTCGTCGCGTCCGTCGCTGAGGTAATCGTCGGATTCATCGACCGCGTCCCAGAAGTAGGTTGACGTATTTTGAGATTCGTTCGTCAAGCTTTTCTCGTTGCGGATTCCATCCTGTTTCCAATCAAGGGTCACATTCGCGGCACCCTCTACATCTAAGGCCCATGTCAGACCATACCCTTCTCTCAAGGTATAGGTCCACGTGGTGGCACCCGAAGTCATGGTGATGGTTTGACTGCCATCATTTCCTTTCGATACGATGGCGGTAAACACCCCTTCGTGGGCCCCAACCATCGATTGGCGGCCGTTGACGAGGTAAAGATCTTCCCCATCGTAGCGTTGGTAGTCCTTGAGTTGCACCTGCTGAATTTGGGCACCCGCTGTGGTAAAGGTGTATTTCACCACCTCATTTTCGAGAACGACCTCCTCGGGGGCCGGGGTGGTGCTATCCTGGGTCGTGACCGCGGCCGGGATGGCATCGGAAACGGGGGCCTCGGGAACCGACTCTTCAACCTGGGCGGCGGGGGTATCCGACGCGGGGGTATCCGGCTGAAGCTCGGACGCCCAGAAACTCATCCCAAACAGGATAGCCGCGATCAGCACAAAGCCGATGATTTGATTGCGGTCGATGGTTTTTTCTTCGAACATCTTACAGATTCTTATGGGTCAATGCAGCCGATACAAAGGCTACAAACAAGGGGTGGGGATTGGCCACCGTGGATTTGTATTCTGGGTGAAATTGGACGCCCACAAACCAAGGATGGCTGGGGATTTCCACGATTTCGACAAGACCGGTTTCCGGGTTGATGCCTGCGGCCTTCATCCCTGCTGCTTCAAGATCTGCGAGGTAGGCATTGTTAAATTCAAAGCGATGGCGGTGGCGTTCGGAAATGGTCGCCCGACCATAGAGCTGGCTGCTCAGCGTCCCTTCCGTCAGGGCACAGTCGCAGGCTCCCAAGCGCATGGTTCCCCCCTTATCCGTGACTTGTTTTTGTTCTTCCATCAAGTCAATGACAGGGTGTGCAGAGTCTGGGTCCACTTCACTGGAATTGGCGTCTTTTAGGCCGAGGACATGGCGGGCATATTCAATGACGGAAGCTTGCATTCCAAAACAAATACCCAAGAAGGGAATTCCCTCTTCGCGGGCAATGCGCACAGCTTCGATTTTGCCTTCAAAACCACGAGATCCAAAGCCTGGTGCCACCAAAACCCCATGCAACCCAGCCAAGGCCTCCGAAGCATTCTCGGGAGTTAAATCTTCCGAGTGAATCCAGCGAACCTCTACTTTGGTTCGGTTCTCCGCTCCGGCGTGAATGAGTGCTTCTAAAATGGATTTGTACGAGTCTTTGAGCTCGACATATTTTCCGATTAAACCAATCTCCACCTGAGATTTAGGGGTTTGAAGACGGTCCATAAAGTCGTTCCAACGTCCCATGTCGGGGCGTCCAATCGTAGGAAGTTCCAACTTCTTGAGAACGACTTCATCCATGTTTTGGGCGAGTAGAAGTTGAGGAACCTCATAGATGGTTTTGGCATCCAAGGATTCAATAACCGCGTCGGGCGTGACGTTACAGAAGAGGGCCAATTTGCGCTTTATATCCTCCCCCAAAGCATGCTCCGAACGGCAGACAAGGATGTCCGGCTGAACGCCGCTTTCCTGAAGCATTTTCACCGAGTGCTGGGTAGGCTTGGTTTTCAACTCGCCCGTGGCACTCAAGTAAGGAACCAAGGTCAAGTGGATGCTCACGCAATTTCGACCGAGCTCCCAGCGGAGCTGACGAACGGATTCGATGTATGGGAGCGCCTCAATGTCGCCCACCGTTCCACCGATTTCGGTAATCACAATTTCGTATTCCCCACTCTCGCCCAGCAATTGCATGCGGCGCTTGATTTCGTCCGTAATATGCGGAATGACCTGTACGGTCTTACCGAGGTAATCCCCGCGGCGCTCCTTGTCAATCACGTGCTGGTAAATGCGGCCCGTGGTCACGTTGTTGGCTTGCGAAGTGGGACGGTTGAGGAAGCGCTCATAGTGGCCCAAATCCAAATCCGTTTCTGCCCCGTCATCGGTCACGTAACATTCTCCGTGTTCGTAGGGATTGAGAGTCCCTGGATCGATGTTGATGTAGGGATCAAATTTCTGAATGGTCACCGAAAAGCCCCGCGCTTGGAGCAGATTGGCGAGGGACGACGCGACAATACCTTTTCCCAAGGAAGAGGTGACCCCGCCGGTAACGAAGATGTATTTAGTGCTTGAAGCCATGAACGAGTGGGTTCTGGCAAAGTTAGGGTTTTAAAACGCGTAGCTCAACATCAAAGTGGGCATAATGGGCAATTGATTCACGCGCTTGGCCCGGGGAGTGTCGTAGTAAAAAATATTGGCCCGGTTGTACACGTT
>Ga0102873_1000138_pt1 | contig 28422 bp, 21 predicted proteins | sample Colrivmeta1547B3_FD_78183 | JGI IMG/M metagenome (GOLD analysis project Ga0102873, IMG submission 78183) | Estuarine microbial communities from the Columbia River estuary - metaG 1547B-3 | ecosystem: Environmental > Aquatic > Marine > Intertidal zone > Estuary | place: USA: Columbia River... | reverse complement strand
GATGGACGTCCTTGGCTTAACGGATCAAGCAATTGATGATCAAGAACCTACACCCGCATATAACGGACAAGTAGCAATGATCGATTTCAAAAATAGATGTCAAGGTGAAACGTTGCAGTTGGAAGAGAACAAGAATTACGTACGTTTTATCAGCTATGCCGGGAAAAAAATTCATTATTCTTACAACGAAGCTATTTCATTGAAATTAACCGAACCAGGTAAAGTCGTATTAATGGCGAATTCTGGTCCATACGGACAATTTGAAGAATTTGGAAGTTTTAACGTCAGCGCAACTCCTACCTTAAACATCAATTCTGACCGCGCACTGAATTACGAAGATGGATTACCAAAAATGAGTATCCAAGCTGAGTCTAGTGAAGGACAAGTCACTTGGCATTCAACGAATATCCTCAATGCAAATACCGGTAAGAACGTGGAGTTATTGGCCTTCAACAAAGGCTATGCGATTGTGGAAGCACAAGTAACGGCAAGCAACGGCTGTACTGCTAAAGAAAAAGAAATGATTCAGATTCCAGCAGACTATAACCTTCTAGCTGTAAATGCATTTAATCCGCAGTCACAAGATAGTCGCAATAGTACATTTATGCCGTATGCATTAACCATTCGTCAAACACCATTTAAGTTAATTGTTTTGGATCCAGATAACGGTGGACTCGTTTTCGAATCGTCGGATGCAAGCAATGCGTGGGATGGAATAGATCACAGAGACGGAAAACTTATCCCAGCTAATAAGGCATACATTTGGAAGGTTGTTATTGAAAGACCTGTTCAAGGTGAGAATGGTGAATACCGCGGAACCATTGTTCGAATGTAAAAAAATCGCTTAAGTTGGTTGAGGGGTAGAAAATTCCCGTGGATTATCGTTATTTTTGCAAGTAACGATGCGAACAAATTACCATACTCTTCAGGACATTTTATTTACTTGTGTCGGGAATGAATCGAACCACTTCATCCCTGTAGGACTATGAGTATCATTCAACTTCTTCCTGAACACATTGCGAATCAGATCGCTGCCGGTGAAGTCATTCAACGTCCAGCTTCTGTTGTCAAAGAACTCATGGAGAATTCCATCGATGCCGGTGCGCAATTCGTCCAACTTCATGTGAAAGATGCCGGAAAGACCTTAATCCAAGTTGTGGATGACGGTAACGGAATGACTCCAGAAGATGCGGTCAAATGTTTTCAGCGTCATGCGACGAGCAAATTGAAAAGTGCAGACGATTTATTTCGCCTGCAAACAAAAGGATTTCGTGGCGAGGCTTTGGCTTCTATCGCCTCCATTGCACATGTGAGCATGCGAACCAAACAAGCGGATTCCGATACCGGCACACTCATCGAAGTGGAAGGAAATACCATAAAAACCAACGAACAAATTGTGTGTTCCAAAGGAACGGTATTCGAAGTGAAGAATCTTTTTTACAACGTTCCGGCGCGTAGAAATTTTTTAAAATCCGAAAGCATCGAGTTTGGACACATCCGCGACGAATTTGAACGTGTTGCGTTGGCTCATCCTGATATAAAATTTAGTTTACATCACAACGGACAAGAAAGCTACCAACTGCAAGCGGGCGTACTGCGCATGCGTGTAGCGAGTATCTTTGGTCGAAACAGCAACGAACGATTGGTTCCCATTGAGGAACAAACGAACATCGTATCCATCAAAGGATTCCTGGGGAAACCTGATGCGGCAAAGAAAACACGGGGCGAACAATTTTTCTTTGTGAACAACCGTTTTTTTAAGGATTCTTACTTCCATCATGCCATTACCAAAGCGTTTGATGGAATGATTAGCGACAAACATTATCCAAGTTATTGCATTTATTTGGACGTTGATCCATCCAAAATCGATGTTAACATTCATCCCACAAAAACAGAAATAAAGTTCGAAGAGGATCGATTTATCTATTCCATTTTATTGAGTAGTGTCCGACAAGCCCTTGGAAAATACAACATCTTCCCTACCCTTGATTTTGAAGCAGAAACAAGTTTTGATGTCCCAAGTTCATTTCGGAAAAATGAACCGATGGAGCCACAAATCACGGTGGACCCAAGCTTTAATCCGTTTCAAACACAAAAGTCCTCAGGCGGATCAACAGGAAATGGCTTTTCGAAAGCACTTAAAAATGAAGGATTCGGTCAAGCGATGCCAAGTCCAGCGGATTGGGAACAGTTTTATCAAATCGAAGATGAAACATCGGGACCTGGAATGATTTCCACACAAACGATTGAATTTCGAGAAGAAAACGAAGTTGGAAATTACTTGATTCACGACCGATATGTCTTTTCACCGACGAAATCCGGATTACTCGTGATCGACGTGAAACGAGCGAAATGGCGCATTTTGTATACGGAGTTGATTGGCAAGTTTATCCATCAAGCATTGGACAGTCAGCAAATGCTCTTCCCAATTGAGAAAGAACTTTCTAAAGTTGAAATGGATCTTTGGATGAGTCACGAAAAGTTACTGAAACAACTTGGATTTCAATGTGAATATCAACTTGAAACACTTTTCATTCACGGCGTTCCAACTGTACTTCCAGAAAACAGCATCGATTCTTGCGTAGATTCCTTGCTGGCGGATTTGCAAGACCGGGACATCGATCAAGGAGATGTTGCACATCATTTGGTTCGACGATTAACACAAAATGCCTCTAAGGATGCAGTTGTTCGACGAGCAGAAGAAGCGCAGGCACTCGTTGAAGCCTTGTTTCAATGTGACGAGCATACCGTTGCTCCAAACGGAAAGAAAATCATGCATACGGTATTATTAACGGATATTGCTTCAAACTTTTAAGCTATGTTAAACAACCTTCCTCAAGTAACGAAAAACATCATTTTACTGAACATCATGTTCTTTTTAGCGACCGTGGTGCTTCAAACGCAAGGAATTAACTTAACCGCAAGTCTAGGAGCGCATGTCGTAAACACACCACTTTTTAAACCATTCCAAATTGTTACGCATTTCTTTATGCATGGTGGGTTCTTCCATATTCTCTTTAACATGTACCTCTTTGCTATTTTGGGCGCTTACCTCGAACACATTTGGGGTCCAAAACGATTCTTTATCTTCTACATTTCTACCGCACTTGGCGCATTTGCCTTGTACAACATCATGGGCGTTATAGATGTCATGGAATTAAAAGCCATGATTATCGACCAAGGATTCAGTATTTCCGAAATCAATCAATTGATCATCAACAATGACCGTGATGCATTATTAGCAACAAATAGTGCTGCCGTTATTGGATACGCACAAGAATCGTTCACGCCCATGGTAGGTGCATCTGGTGCTATTTTTGGTGTCATGGCGGCCTTTGCGATTCTCTTTCCGAATACGGAGTTCCGACTTTATTTCGCCATTCCTGTCAAAGCGAAATACTTCGTTGCTGCTTATTTCTTGATTGAAGTTTACCTTTCATTTCAGAATAACGCAAACGACAGTACGGCACATTTAGCACATGTCGGTGGGGCAATTGTTGGAGCAATCATTGTCCTATTTTGGAGAAAAGCGGACCGATCAAACTTTTGGTAAATGCAAGGAAGAAATTTCATAGATGAACTGAGGTTCCAATTGCGCTCGGGGACAATGACTAATCGTTTGATTATTGTCAATGTCTGTGTTTTTCTATCGCTCTTATTGATCAGAAAAGGATTGTTGCTTTTCAATATGGATCCATTGATGAGTGATATATGGATTCATCAATTGTTTGATTTAAATAGCTCATTTTCAGCGTTTATTCGAGCGCCATGGGGACTGGTGACCAGCATCTTTACACATGAACAATTTGGACACTTATTGTTCAACATGTTGTTTCTATATTTTTCGGGACAATTTTTCGAACAATACTTCAGTAGAAAAAAGTTGTGGTTGACCTATTTATTCGGAGGAATTGCCGGTGGAATATTGGAACTTTTAGCCAACAATCTTTTTCCAGCATTGCAAGGGACAAACGTCGTTATTCTTGGTGCTTCCGGTTCCATCATGGCGATTTTTACCGCACTGGCTTTCTATCAACCGAATCTTCAAGTGAACTTATTTGGCATTTTTCCCATCCGGATTTACTTCTTGGCTTTGTTCTTCTTATTCAAGGACTTGATCAATATCGGTACGGATGATCAAATTGCCCACTTTGCACATTTGGGTGGTGCCATTTTTGGATTATTGTCCATTCAAAACCTACATTCACCAAAAAACATTTTAAACAGATTGGATGGACTTATTTCTCGTTTGACTGCGGTTTTTAAACGTGAGAAAAAGGCAAAGTCCACGCGAGCTCGATTTAAGACGGATGAGGAATTTAATAGCGAAAAACGCCAAAAACAAGTGAAAATGGATCAGATTTTGGATAAAATCTCCAAATCCGGTTACGATTCGTTAAGCAAAGCAGAAAAGGATTTCTTGTTCCATCAAAGTAAAAATAGCTAGGATGTTGCAGAGACTTTTTCGCTTTTCTTCCATTTTCAAAGTGGCCAGTCTGATTAGCTTTGGAGCAATGATCTTGTGTTACTTAGCACCGTTCATTCATCCGAAAACCTTATCCATACTGCCCTTTTTCGGATTACTTTATCCCGTTCTGTTAGGGATAAATCTTGGATGGCTTCTTCTTTGGGGACTCGCTCGCTCCAAATGGGCAATTTACACACTCATTGTACTAGGTTTAGGTGGGAAAATGCACTTTAGAAGTTTGGCTTTTTCCAGTAATTCACCAGCAGATCCAACTGGAATCAAGGTGTTAACCTACAATGTTCGTTTGTTTGATTTATTCAATCCATCCTTTTCCAAATCCATTGAAAACCGCAACAAAATTTTCGCCTATATTCGTCGAACGGATCCAGATGTCCTTTGTTTACAGGAATACTATCGACAGGATAAGCCAACGGATTTTGAGGTGGTCGATTCCTTGTTTTCCATTATGGGTAATCGAAATTACCACGAACGTAGCGCTCACCGACGCAGTACACATCAAAACTATGGCATCGCAATGTTCTCCAAATATCCCATTATTTCAAAAGGGGACGTCATGTTCGAATCACAAGGAAGCAAAGATTTCAACTATTGCATTTACGCAGACATCATCAAAAATCAAGATACCTTTCGCGTGTACAATGTCCACTTGCAGTCCATTCGCTTGCATACGGAACCCAACATCGAAGCTGCGACGGACGAAGAAGGCATGGCAAGTGAGCGCGCATTGCGCAGTGTCTTTTCCAAATTGCGCCTAGCGTATCTCAAGCGCGCAGAACAAGCACGACGTGTAGTCGAACACATCAAAACATCGCCTTATCCAGTCATCGTTTGTGGTGACTTTAACGATACTCCGATGTCCTACACCTATAATCAGTTCAATCGTTTCTTAAAGGATGCTTTTCGTCAAACAAGCAACGGAATTGGATCAACGTATATCGGAAGACTTCCAGCGGGAAGAATTGATTACCTCTTTTATGACCCAAAACTGTTGACAAGTGGATTTAGGATTCAAGAAGAAGAATTGAGTGATCACCGTGCACTTGTGTGTACTTTCTCCCGCCAAAAATGATGCTAATAGTCGATTGTGGTAGTTCAAAAACCCCTCAAATAGTCTCGACTTTTGAAGAGTACTGCGATACCCAATGCATTGGATTTCATGATTTAACAGAAGATTTAGCGAATGAGTCAATTGGCCTTGTTTTTTCCGGTGCTCCTCTGTTGATTACAGAGATCGACATGTCCAAATATGTGGAACATGTGAACTGGTTAAAATCCTACCAAAAGCCAATTTTAGGCATTTGTTTTGGACATCAATTACTGGGTTTGCTTTACGGTGCAAAAGGTGCTAAAATGCGGGAGGACCGCGATTGGCAAGAGATCGAAATCATCGAGGAATCGCCTTTATTTGACCGACTTCCAGATTGTTTTGAAATGATGGAGGATCATTGTGAGCACATTACCATTCCACCTGAATTCAAATTAATGGCTGCGTCAGATGCCTGTATCAATGAATGCATGCAACATGAATCCAAGTCCATTTTCGGAGTTCAATTCCACCCGGAGGTTTCTGGGAACTACGGAAATATCCTGCTAGAAAACTTTTATTTTATTTGTGAGAAATAGCGTTATTTGCCTGCGATTGCAAATAATTTCTCTCTGTTAAGCACACTGATTTTTCGTGTGTGAACTTCGATAATTCCTTCCTCTTTAAAGTCCTTTAGTAGACGAATTAGGGTTTCCGTTGCCGTCCCAACAAAATTGGCCAAATCTTCACGAGATAAATTGATTGGTTCCTTCTCGTATATATCCAAGAGGATGATCATGGTGAAAGCCAAGCGTTCACGTACCGACTTTTGAGCCATATTGGTAATGAAATCTGCTCGGTCAGATAATTCGCGAGAAAGTTCCTTGATGATTCCGTTTCGCAACACAGGATTAGAATCCATCATATTTAAAAAGTCTTCTTTGCTAATAAAACAAATGTTACTTTCTTCTAATGTTTCGGCAGCTACACGGTATGGAGTTTCACTAAACATCGATCTAAATCCAACCATTTCACCGGTTTTTGCGATATGGATGATTTGCTCTTTTCCTTCGTCCCCACGCTGAAATATTTTCACCATTCCCTCATTGATGCAAAAGACTCCTCTTGGAAAGGAACCTTCTAAAAACAGGGATTGATGTTTTTTGTAGTAGTTACATGCCTTATGAGCGTTAACATGATCGATTTCATCATTGCACAAAGCCCCAAGTAGTGAATTCTTTCTGCCAACACAAGTCGAACAAGTAATGTGTTTGTGTGATTTCTCTAGCATTTCCTTGGATTTTGTCTATCAAATGTACGGATTTTAATCTGTTTTTTGAAATATGATGAAGGTCATTTTTTCAACAAAAAGGAGCCTTTACTTTTGTCCCATGGTTGCCAAACAGTTAATTCAAAAATACAATGTTCCCGGACCTCGTTACACATCGTATCCAACGGTCCCATTTTGGAAAAAAGACCAACTGAATTCAGAGGAATGGTTAACAGAACTTGATTCTGCATTCCACAATTTTCCAAATGCGTCCATTGGCATTTACATCCATTTACCTTTTTGCGAGTCCCTGTGTACGTTTTGCGGTTGCCATAAGCGCATCACAAAAAATCATGAAGTGGAAACACCATACATCGATTCGGTTTTAAAGGAATGGCAACTGTACAAAAAACACCTACCAAAAGACATTCGAATTTCTGAATTGCATTTCGGTGGCGGGACACCAACCTTTTTTCATCCATCTGAGTTAATTCGATTGTTGAAGGGAATTTTTCAAATGGATCAAATTGACCCACAAGTCTGCGATTTAAGTTTTGAGGCGCATCCGAATTCGACCAGCGAATTGCATTTGCAAACGCTTTATGATTTTGGTTTTCGACGCGTGAGCTTTGGTATTCAGGATTACAATCCCAAAGTGCAAAAAGCGATTCATCGCATGCAAACATTCGAAGAAATTCAAGAAGTACATGCGCATTCGAAAAGAATAGGTTATGTATCCATCAACCACGACTTAATCTATGGCTTGCCCTATCAAAGCTTAGCTGGATTCGAGCAAACCATCGATTACACCATTCAATTACATCCCGAACGCATTGCACTTTATGGCTATGCGCATGTCCCATGGATTAAAGGTACGGGACAACGTGGATACAATGAACAAGATTTACCTCAGGATAGTGAAAAACGCGCGCTGTATGAGTTGGCTTGTGAAAAGTTGCTCTCGAGTGGATACGTGGCCATCGGCATGGACCATTTCGCCGTGCCAAGCGATAAATTGGCGCAGGCATTTCATGAAAAACGTTTGCACCGCAATTTTATGGGATATACTACGCAAACAACAAAGTTCTTGCTGGGACTTGGTATGTCCGCGATTTCGGATAGCTGGACCGGCTTCGCACAAAATGACAAAACCGTCGAATCGTACCAAGAACAAATCAACTGTGGAGAATTAGCAGTTTTCCGTGGACACCTACTCAATGAATTAGAACTGGAAATCCGTGGGTACATTTTGGATTTGATGTGTCATTTCGAAACAACGTTTAACACAGAATCTAAACATACCGATACACATGAGTTTATTCGCAAAAAGTTAATGCCATTGGTCGGAGATGGACTTGTGACAGTCAATGACTGTACTGTCAAAGTAACGGAACAAGGTTATCCGTTTGTTCGAAATATCTGCATGGCTTTTGACTTAGATTTACATAACTACCAAGGCAGTAAACCCTTATTTTCCGCAACCATCTAAATATGGAAAATTGCTATCACTGTGGAGATGTTCTTCCACGCCCTTCCATCCTACTGGATCAAAAGGAATTTTGTTGTCAAGGTTGCGCCAACGTATATTCGCTGTTGAATTCAAATTCCCTGAAGGATTTTTACCAATTTGAGAAGACACCTGGAATCAAACCAAACCGAGGACACAGCGATAAATTCCAATTTTTAGACATCCCTGAAATTCGCGCACGCTACATACAATACGAAGATGAAAAAATTGCCCGTGTAAAATTATCCTTACCGAGCATTCATTGTTCTTCGTGTATTTACCTGCTAGAGAATCTTTCCAAAATCAATGGAAACGTCCTCACTTCTCAGGTTCATTTCGCCAAAAAGGAGGCGATAATTGTTTTTGATCGAAATTCCATCACACTTTCCGAAATTGCCAATTTGTTGCAATTCATCGGTTATGAACCTGATTTTGGACGAAAAACAGAAGTGAAAGGCGTTCAAAAATCATTTTTATTGAAAATTGGACTCGCTGGATTTGCTTTTGGCAGCATCATGTTGTGGAGTGCCCCAGATTATTTTGGCATCACGCTAGACAATTTATCTTTCCGAAATTTTACGGCGTATCTGTCCTTCATCGTTTCTTTACCGGTATTTCTTTATTCCGCTAACGAATATTATGTTTCCGCCTATAAAGCCGTCCGAAGTCGAAACATCAATTTAGATGTCCCCATTACCTTAGGAATACTCGCACTTTACGCACAAAGCACCTATCAGATTTTTACACAGCAAGGACCTGGCTATATGGATAGCTTTGCTGGATTCATTTTCTTCTTGTTAATTGGGAAATGGTTTCAAAACAGAACCTACCAATCCCTTTCATTTGACCGGGATTATTCGTCGTATTTTCCAGTAGCTATTCATCGTTTATCAGACAAAGGAACAGAAATAATTCCCATCGAGCAGCTAAAAGAAGGAGATCGGATTCAGCTGAGGAATGAAGAAATCATTCCATGTGATAGTATTTTGATATCGGCTGAAGCGCAGTTGGACTTCAGCTTTGTGACAGGTGAATCAGCATTAGTCACAAAGAAAAAAGGAGATTTGATTTATGCTGGAGGAAAGTTAATCGGCATGAGCATCGAATTGGCGGTGAAATCAGAAACCAACCGCAGTCATTTAACGCAATTGTGGAACGAAACCAAGGATAAAAAAGAATCCAACACACTCGAACGATACCAAGACCGAATTTCACGCTACTTCTTAGTCGTTTTAATCATGGTAGCCCTCGTTTCTGGTATCGTTTGGGCATTCATCGATCCAAGTAAAATAATGACGGTTATCGTTTCCATTTTAATTGTTGCTTGTCCCTGCGCCCTTGCTTTATCGAGTCCCTTTACTTTGGGAAACACCTTGAGTATTCTTGGTAAAAATGGATTATACCTTAAAAACACAACCGTCGTCGAGGCACTCAGTGAAATCACTACGGTTATTTTCGACAAAACTGGCACCTTAACGGATCCAATGGCAAATCATGTGCATTTTTCAGATGAAAATATGACGGACGAATTATGGCACGTTTTGAGCGAACTATCAAGCCACTCAACACATCCATTGTCCAAACGAATTCATCAACAGTTAATAAATAAACAGTCAGACATTCAACTCACGCATTTCATCGAACACAAGGGAAAAGGTATAGAAGCAACATACAAAGGGAAAACCTATCAATTGGGAAGTTCCAAATTTGTGGGTTATGGTTCTTCTTCCACAGAAAACGGAAGGGTATTGTTTGCTAAAGACGGAAAAGTCAATCAAGAAATTCACATCAAAAGTACTTTTCGTTCATCGATTTCAACCATATTGACACAATTAACCGATAAACGCATTTTTGTGCTTTCAGGTGATGACGAGAAAGACTTACCCGAGCTCATTGCACTTGGATTTCAAGCGGAACAGTGTTTTTTCAAACAGGAACCAAAAGACAAAGCAGCATTTATCGCACATAGACAGAAACTTGGTGAAAAAGTACTCATGTTGGGTGACGGACTTAACGATGTTGGAGCGCTAGGAACAGCGAATGTCGGCATTGCATTATCGGAGGACATGTTTCGATTTACCCCGTCCTCTGATGCCATATTAGATGCGAAGCACATACATTTGCTCCCTCGATTTTTCCAAGTATCTCAGTACGCAAAAGTCGTTTTAAAAGTCTGCCTTGGATTTTCCATCACTTACAATTTAATCGGACTCTCCTTCGCCATTTCTGCATCCCTCGCACCGATCGTCGCTGCCATCTTGATGCCACTTAGTTCCATAACCGTGGTCTTTCTCAGTTCCAGTTTGATTCATTTCAAGTACTGGCGAGGTATTGAATAAACATGATATAAATCAGTTTTTTTCAAACACCTACATCATACTTATTCGTTGCACCTTTTTGGAAATTTGCATCATGGGAATGATCTATCTGATGTTAATTGTAAGCCTTTGTATTGCTGCCTTTTTCTTGCTTTTCTTTTTATGGGCAACAAAAAATGGACAGTTTGACGATGACTATACACCATCAGTGCGCATGCTCTTTGAAGACGAACCAAAATTAAAAGATGAGTAATATGGAAGCAGAAAAGTTTAGTTACGACAACCGAATCGTTCGGAATTTTGCCTACGCCACCGTTATTTGGGGCATAACTGGAATGTTGGTTGGATTAATCGCCGCACTACAGTTAGCATTTCCGGAATTTTTTAATGACTATTTAGGATTCAAGTATTTGACTTTTGGTCGTTTGCGTCCACTTCACACAAATGCTGTCATCTTTGCCTTTGTTGGAAATGGAATGTTCATGGGGATTTACTATTCCCTTCAGCGTTTGTTAAAAACAAGGTTGTGGAGTGATAAACTGAGTAAAATTCACTTCTGGGGATGGCAAACAATCATCGTTTGCGCGGTTGCGACATTACCATTCGGAATTACTACTGGAAAAGAATACGCTGAGTTAGAATGGTGGATCGATATCATGATTGCTGGAATTTGGGTCGTTTGGGGATGGAATATGTTCGCGACAATCATGGTTCGTCGGGTGAAACACCTTTACGTTGCCATTTGGTTTTACATTGCCACGTTCGTAACCGTTGCGATGTTGCATATCTTCAACTCATTTGAATTACCTGTTTCTTTCTTGAAAAGTTATTCCTGGTACGCTGGCGTTCAAGATGCCTTGGTTCAATGGTGGTATGGACACAATGCGGTTGCCTTTTTCTTAACTACTCCATATTTGGGATTGATGTATTACTTCGTTCCAAAAGCAGCGAATCGTCCAGTTTATTCTTACCGTTTATCGATTATACACTTCTGGGCACTCATTTTCTTGTACATCTGGGCAGGACCACATCATTTATTGTACTCTACCCTTCCGGATTGGGCGCAAAGTTTGGGAGTTGTCTTTTCTGTCATGTTGATTGCTCCATCTTGGGGTGGGATGTTGAATGGATTGCTCACCTTAAGAGGGGCTTGGGACCGCGTTCGTGATGATATTTTGTTGAAATTCATGGTGGTTGCATTAACCTGTTACGGGATGTCCACCTTTGAAGGACCATTGCTTTCTTTGAAAAACATCAATGTCATTTCTCACTTTACCGACTGGACCATTGCCCACGTTCACATTGGTGGACTCGGATGGAATGGGATGTTAACCTTCGGAATGTTGTATTGGTTGTTCCCACGTTTGTACAATACAAAATTGTATTCAACGAAAATGGCAAACCAACATTTCTGGATTGCAACATTAGGAATCATTCTTTATGCGATTCCCATGTACATCGCCGGATTCATGCAAGGATTAATGTGGCAGGAATTCAAACCAGACGGTACATTGGCTAACAACTTTGTCGACACCGTTATTGAAATGAAACCATTCTTCTACTTGCGATCTATTGGTGGATTGTTGTACCTCAGTGGAGCAATCTTGATGTTCTACAACTTAGTAAAAACAGCAAAATCCGGAAAATTAGTTGCCAATGAAGAAACAGAAGCCGTAGTGACCAAAGAACTTCATGTGAACACGAAAGGAGAATACTGGCACAAAGTCATCGAGCGCAAGCCAATTCAATTCATGATCCTTAGTTTGGTAATTGTGGCTATTGGTGGAATTGTGGAGATTATTCCAACCATGATTGTTAAAAGCAATGTTCCAACCATTAAAAGTGTGAAACCATACACACCACTTGAATTGTATGGACGCGATATTTACATTCGTGAAGGTTGTTACAACTGTCACTCTCAGTTAATACGTCCCTTGCGTTTTGAAACCGTTCGTTACGGAGCTTACTCTAAATCCGGTGAATTCGTTTACGATCATCCATTCCAATGGGGTTCTAAACGAACGGGACCAGATTTAGCACGTGAAGGAGGCGTTCGCGGAAATCTATGGCACTTTAATCACATGATTCGTCCAAAAGTCATTACTCCTGGATCCATCATGCCTGCATATCCGTGGATGCGCGAGGATGACATGGACATTGAAAACATCGGTGCGAAAATCCGTGCTATGCAAACCTTAGGTGTTCCATATCCCGAAGGTTACGACAAGAAAGCGAAAAAGGATCTGCACGCTCAAGCCCATCTCATTGCTTTAGACATCGTAAATACATCCAATCAAATTGCGTTGAAAGGACGAAATAAAAACGATTTAATCAAAGAAATCGAGCAGAAGGACATCGTTGCGATTATTGCCTACTTGCAACGACTTGGAACAGATGTTAAAGTGAAACCTACGAAATAAACGACATGTTAAGATTCATCAAACACAACCTTACGGGCATGCTCGGTGTCGAGATTTACCCTTTGATTTCGCTGATCATGTTTACCCTATTCTTTGCGGTGATGTTATGGTATGTCATTAAAATGTCGAAAAACAGAGTGACAGAAATGAGTGCAATGCCTTTAGATCTAGAAGAGAGTACGAACACAAATCAAACACATCATGAAAATTAAATTCACACAACTAACGTTCGTTGCGCTTTTAATCAGCTTGGTCGCGCAGGGGAAAATTTATGCAGCTGATGGTGGACAATTATTCAAGTCCCGCTGTAATACCTGTCACATGGTGGACAAAAACTCAATTGGACCAAAACTTCAAGGAGCAAAACAAAATTGGATGGATGCCGGTGAAGGTGATCTGATTTACGATTGGGTGACGAATTCTTCTGCATTAATTGCTTCCGGGAAAAGTGCCCGAGCGAAAGAAGTCTCTGGATTTAGTCCAACTGCCATGCCGCCTCAAACCGTTTCTAAAGAAGAAATCGATGCTATTCTGACGTTTGTGGATGCTCCGCCGGTTGTATCTAAAACTCCGAGCGACACCACTTCAACGTCAGCTGTAAGCACCGTAACAAAGCCAGATTATGTTGCGAATCTATCTATGTTCAATTGGATGATTTTCCTCATGGTCATTCTCATTTTGATCATCATTGTATTAGCAGGTGCAATCATGACGTATGTGAAATCTGACTATTTCCGAACGAAAGTGGCAGAAATGAGTGACAAAACGAAGCTACTCATCATCGTGATCACCACCGGATCATTATTCAGTAGCAATCAAAGCTATGCGTTAAATTTCATGCAGCCTGGAGAAGCGGAAAAAGGAATGCCGTGGTTGCAAGTTGAAAACACTGATTTGTACGCCTTATTAGTAGTGAACATCATTTTATTAATTGTCGTTCTTTACTTGCGCCACCTATTTTATCAAATGGTCGCTATGGTTCGTCCGAAAAAAGAAGAAGTAGATCAAGTTCCCATTGTTGCGGAGACGTTTAAAAAAGTCAATGCCATTTTAACCGATGCGGTTCCTATTGAAGAAGAGCACACGATATTAATGGATCATGAATACGATGGAATTCGTGAATTGGATAATAACCTTCCACCTTGGTGGGTGTGGGGTTTCTTTGCAACGATTGTATTTGCGTTCATCTACATCATCAACTACCATGTTTTAGGTACATCTGATTTGCAGGAGAAAGCCTACAAAAAAGAAATGGCGAAAGCGGAAAAAGAAATTGCAGCTTACCGTGAGAAAATGGCCATGAATGTGGATGAAACGAATGCTACTTTAATGACGGGAAGTGCGGATTTAGCAGCTGGAAAAGTGGCCTTTGGAGTGAATTGTGTTACATGTCATAAAGCAGATGGATCCGGAGATGTTGGTCCAAATCTCACTGACAAAAACTGGATTTACGGATACGATATTAAAGAGGTATTCGCCACCATCAAACTTGGTCGTCCAAATGGAATGCCAACACACGATGCCTTATTGAATCCCATTCAAATTCAACAAGTAGCATCCTATGTACTGTCGTTAAAAGAAGTTGCTAACGGAAAACCAGCGCAAGGTGACAACATTAAGAAATAAATAGATCTAATAATATGAGTGAGCAGGATGAAGCTTTCCGTGACAGGATAGCTACGGTGAATGAAAAAGGTAGGCGCATTTGGATTTTCCCAAAGAAACCTTCGGGATCCTTCTATAACAAACGTAAAATCCTAAGCTACTTCTTACTCGTTTTGCTTTTTGGTGGACCACACATTCGAATTGGTTCCGAACCATTTCTTTTGCTGGACATCATTCACCGTAAATTCGTGATCTTTGGACAAGTATTTTGGCCGCAGGACATGTACCTTTTTGCTATTTTGGTGATTGTCGGTGTTGTTTTTATCATTTTCTTTACCATCATCTTTGGACGCTTGTTCTGCGGATGGGTTTGTCCACAAACCATTTTCATGGAGTTGCTATTTCGTCGCATCGAATACTGGATTGACGGAGATTGGACCGAACAAAAACGTCTAGAAAAAAGCCCATGGACAAATGAGAAAATAGTTAAACGGACAGTCAAACACGTCATTTTCTGGTGGATTTCTTTCTTCATCGCCAACACATTTTTGGCGTACATCATTGGATCTGATTCGCTTTGGCACATCCAAACAGACCCACTTGGTAAACACCTCGGTGGACTGATTGCCATCATCATTTTTACGTATGTATTTTATGGTGTCTTTGCCTTCTTGAGGGAACAAGTGTGTACAACGATTTGTCCATACGGTCGCCTACAAGGAGTCTTGTTGGATCAAAATACAATGGTCGTTGCTTACGATGAAGTACGCGGTGAGGAGCGAGCAAAAATTCACAAAGGAGAAGATCGTCAAGCAGTTGGTAAAGGAGATTGTATTGATTGCGGACACTGTGTTCATGTTTGTCCGACCGGAATTGATATTCGCAATGGAACACAGTTAGAATGCGTCAATTGTACCGCGTGTATCGATGCCTGTGACCACATGATGGATGCAGTCGGTCACGACAAAGGCTTGATTCGCTTTGTCTCTGAAAACGGGATAAAAAACAGAACTCCATTTCAATGGACCAAACGCGTCAAAGCATATAGTGTATTGTTAGTTGGACTTCTCATTACCCTAAGTATTCTATTGATTTCTAGGAAGTCATTCGAGACGAATATCCTGCGTCAAAAAGGATCAACGTTCCAAGTGGATGAACATGGAATGGTCTCTAATATTTTTGAGGTAAACATGTTGAACAAGACAAATAAACGCTACAACATTCATTTTGAAATCGATGATTCAAAGGCCCAAATTGAAACCGTTGGTAAGCCAGTCGAATTAAAAAGTGAAGCTAAAGCAAAAGTGCTCGTTGTGGTAAAGATGCCGAATGACGCACTAGAAAATGGAATGAAAAAATTTAAAATCCACATTTTTGGTAATCATCAAGAAATCGAAGTGATTCAAACCAAATTTATTGGTCCAATGCTATAACATATGAGATTTAGAAACGGAATTATTATTGCTATGATTGCTTTTGTCGCGTTTATCGTAACGTTGGCTGTCATCATCAGTTCAAAAGATTCAGAGTTGATCAGTGAGGATTATTACATCAAGGAAAAATCCTTTAACGAGGACTTTGATGCACAACAACGGGCCGCTGATTATAAAAACCCCATTCAAGTTGTCGATCGCAATGAGTTCATCTGTTTTGTTAATACGTCCAAACTGGACATTCAAAAAATTGATTTAGCATTTATCCGAATGAATCACGGTCAAGCTGATTTCACATTGAAAAATCAAAACCTTCGTACCTGTCTCCTTTCCGAAAAACTTGAACAGGGAAATTACGAGATTCAAATGCGTTATAAAATCAATAACCAAGACTTTTTGCAAATTGTTACTTGGTACAATAAATGACCTCCTTTTTAATCTTTGGTTTTCTTATTGGTTTAGCTTCCAATTTCCATTGTATTGGGATGTGTGGTCCTTTGGCATTTGCCTTTCCAATCGATCGTTCAAGTACAGTGAAAAGCATTCTGAGTGTATTAAAGTACAATTTCGGTCGCTTATTCAGTTATGGATTTTTAGGAATGATTGTCGGCATGTTTGGTTTCAGTGTATTACTGTTTAGTACAATGCAATGGCTCAGCATCCTAAGTGGCATACTGATTATCGGAATGGCATGGTCAAATCAAGTTGAACAATGGCCAATCATTGGAGTTTGGACAAAAAAAATGACCGCATTGATTCAACTCATTTTTCGAAAATCAAAAGAACTTCCGCTTGCCTATCGTTCCTTCTCCTTCGGAATGGCGAATGGACTTTTACCTTGTGGAATGGTTTACCTTGGATTGACAAATGCCCTTGGTAGCGGGACGTTATTTTCTTCCGTTCTTTCCATGCTCGCTTTCGGAATTGGAACCTTACCAGCTATGTTTTTCATGCCATTGCTTGCACTCAGCAAATGGGAATTGCGAATTCCAAAAATCATGATCGCTATTTCGTTAACGCTCATTGGTATTTTAACGATCCTCAGGGGCATGAATCTTGGAATTCCTTATGTGAGTCCAAAAATGAATATAGAAGATACTAGCTCGCATCAAACGCCATCGCTTGAATGTTGTAAGGATACCTGCACGGTTCCTCGTTAATAAACATCCTCTTCTTTAACTATTTCTTGGGAATGACAAACAGAGAAAGACCAAAATATTGGACAAAAAAAAGGCGACCAATTGGTCGCCTTTCGATTCGTTTATCTGGAATTACATTTTAATGAATTTCACAGATTCAGATTGTTTACCTGAATTGAATTTCACGATGTATGTTCCATTTGCAAGGTTATCTCCGTCAATTTGAAGAGCATTTGTTCCTTCGTCCATCGATTTTCTGATAGATTTAACCAAACGTCCTGTAATCGAGTATACTTGAATTTCTACCATTCCAGCATTTGCCAATTCAAACGTTACCGTTGTATTATCACGTGTTGGATTCGGGTATGTTTTTAATTTAGAATCAAATTTCACATTTCCTGTGGAACCGTTTTCATCAATACCAAGGAAAGCCGTTGATCTCCAAATTCCACGTCCAAACGTACCTAAGTAGATTTCACCTGGACGATCATTTCCATCTGTAAAAGGTCTCCATGACTGACGTACTTCATAGACTGGAGTACCTTCAAATCCGGAAGATGAATTCTCCCAAGAAGCACCGCCATTTGTTGAGATAAATGCCCCGTTTGATGTTCCAACAACGATTACGTCTGGGTTATTACGGTCAATGATTCCATCGTAACAAGCCACACCTGGAGTCGTTATTGCCGTCAGAGCAGTAAATGTAGGAGTCGTAACGTTCGCATTCAAACTACGGCGATTCACACCATTAAATCCAGCAAAGCAGATGAGGTCGTTTCCGTTGCTCGGATTCACTGCGATTCCTTCATAAGAAGTAGATGTAATTTTTGTTGCTGTAGTAAAACTTGGACTTGACGTTGTTCCACCGGAAGTAACGTATCCAACTTTAGTAACAAAGTTCGGATCGCTTGTGTAAACAGAACCTAATCCGTCTATTCTCCAAACACCGTTCCCTGAACTTACGTAACAGTGATTTAAGTCCTTAGAAAATTCAACATCAACAGAGTTAAATGTTCCACCACCGATATTTCTTGCAACACAAACCCATTGAGGACTAGTAACAGCCAATCTTAACGCATTTCTTGTTCCCCATAATTCACCATTGTTCGCATTCACGTAAACAAGGAACCAAGACTGGTATGGATCTTGAACACGTACCGTGTCCCAAGCAACATTGTAGATTACGGTGTCACTTCCCATAGAAACTGTTTCTCCAGTTGCAGCGTTCAAACCAAAGTTTTCGTTACCAACTGTTAGGGATGGATTCCAAGCCAAGGTGTCATCAAAGTAATACGCTGTCGGAGTGACAAACGTGATGGAATCACCTGAAGATAAAGAAGGAACACGAATAATAGAACCTGCAGGATAATTCTTTGTTGGAATCAATGTCACTGAATCTTGTGAATTCAGGTCATAGTTCTCCGCAAGGAAAATTTCCGAGTGGAAAGGGTGATTTGGACTTCCGTCTGTTCCAGCTGCATCATAGGAAGCAGGCAAAGATGGAACAAATGAACTGAACGTTTGTCCTTTATCCCCTGAACGAGAAATAGAGTTGTAATAAACGGTAGAGAACATTACACGAGGATTAAAGAATGAAATCTCACATTCAAATCCGTCACCACCATTTACTTCTCTAAATTCTTGTGGCGTTGACAAACTAAAGTCGTTGTATAGGGTTCCGTTATCTTGTGCACCTCCCATTACTGCTCCTGTTCTATCAAAAGCGATTCCATAAAACTGTGTTACGTTATATCCTCTGTTAGATGGATACCATGTTTCACCAAAGTTATTAGAGACACCAATACCTCCATCGTTACCGATATAAAGACGGTTGTTTGCATCCCATTTCATTTCATGGTTGTCTGCGTGAGCATAGATAGATGAGTTTGGAGCAACGAACCACTGACTGATTTTCTCGAACCCACCTTGTGGTGGATTGTTCACCATTTGTTTCCATTTCCAAATGTCAATTCCACCGATGAAAATAAATTCAGGATCTGTTGGTTTAACTGAAACAATGCTATTATAGGTACCTTGATCTCTGTAGATATCAAATTCATTTGGTGGGCCGGAAGCTCCAACAAATTGACTCCATGATTCTCCATCGTTGTGAGAAACGTGCATACTCATTAAGTTACCGTTTGTACGAACGGCATAGATAGAATAGTGATTTGCAGAATTTTTAATTGGTGAAATTGCGTACTCAATTCGAGCGGCACCATTCGGAACCAAATCATTTGCGGCAGTACCGGATTTGTCTACAAAGGCAACTCCAGCGTTAGTTGAAACATAGGTTTTGTTAGCGCCAAATGAAGCAACAACTACGTTACCATCTTTTGCTATTTGTAAAGCGGCACACCCTCCATTTGCACCCGAAATGGATACAGATGTCAAGGCAGTATCGCCTAATTTCCATTTTTTTAATCCCGTTGATGTCGCCATCCATACATAATTGTCTGCATTGGAACTAACAATTTCCGTACAACTTGAAGTTCCTGGAATAGATGCCCATGTCGTTCCGAAATCTGTTGAATACCAAACACCATTTCCATTCCAACCTTCGTTGTTCGATCCAGTTGCAACAAACAGTGTATTGTCCGGAGTTTGAGTCATGGAAGAGATATATGGATTTCCACCTGCTGCAAAATAAGATTCTACTCGATCCCACGTATTTCCTTTGTTGGAAGAAACGAATAATCCACCCGAAACACCACCAGCCCACAGACGGTTGATGTCCGATCTGTCCGGCTGAATCGCACGTGTGCGTCCACCAATGTTATCTGGACCCATCGATTCAAAAACGATGGATTTGGATTTCTTCATTTTACGGATTTGACCATCAATTTGAGCTAATTTCTCAGAAGAAACTGGCTGACCTGTTGTCACGTCAATGTAACGCGCTCTTAACCAAGCCATCGCATCATCAGAAGATTTCTCTTGCAATGATGTCAAACTTTCCTGTTTGTATTTTCCCTCAGATGGAAACAACATAAAAGCACCAACTGCAACGGACAAAATCCCCGCAAACATCAGAGAACCAAACACATAGACTTTCTTATTCATAGACTATTTTTTTACTTTACTAAATACGACTGCCAAAATAAGCAATATTCCTTAAAATTAATACAAAATTAACTTCAAAAAAAATTTAAAACTGAATTTACATCAATAATTCACTCAATCAATCAAACAAATGTTTTTCCGCGTGGTAAGAAGAGCGCACAAGCGGACCACTTTCTACGAATCTGAATCCCATTTCCAAGCCTAAGATGCGGTATTTCTCAAATTGCATAGGTTCAATGAATTCGACTATCGGTAAATGTTTTGGGGTAGGCTGTAGGTATTGCCCTAAGGTTAAAATATCCACACCAACAGCTCTTAAGTCCTGCATGGTTTCTATGACCTCATCCTCGCTTTCACCGAGTCCAAGCATGACTCCGGATTTTGTTCTCATTCCACCTTTTTTCAAGCGGAAAAGCACCTCTAAACTTCTATCGTATTTTGCTTGAATACGCACTTGTTTTGTTAAACGACGAACCGTTTCTAAATTGTGTGAAACGATTTCCGGTGCAACATCAATCAGCACCTGTAGGTTTTCCCATTTTCCTGCGAAATCAGGAATCAGGGTTTCTAAGGTTGTACCCGGAGACTGTTGACGAATTGCACGAACGGTTTGCGCCCAAATTCCAGCACCTCCGTCTTTCAAGTCGTCTCGGTCAACAGAAGTTACAACCGCATGTTTAACTCCCATAATTTTCACACTGTTCGCGACTCTTCCAGGCTCAAACTCATCCACCTCTTCCGGTTTCCCCGTTTGTACGGCACAGAATCCGCAGGATCTGGTGCAAATGTTTCCGAGAATCATAAACGTTGCCGTTCCCTCTCCCCAACATTCGCCCATGTTTGGACAACTTCCACTTTCGCAAATGGTATGAAGTTTATGTTCGTCCACTAATCCACGTACCGTGCGGTAATTCTCACCTGTCGGTAATTTTACACGAAGCCATTTGGGTTTCTTTATGCGAATATTAGGTTGGTCGGTTTGATTTTGCATGCGTTTCAATAACAAGTTGAATTATAAAATGTTCACAGGAATTAACTCCTGAATTGTTTTTAATAAGGCCTGGCGCTCTGACCACATCTCCGTAACGATTCGAGATTTTGATGAATCCTTAGCAGCTGTAAGTTGTTGAATCATCTTACGGCATTGATACCATGCCAATCCAAGTAAGCCAATGGATGTGTAATAAGCAAAAACAATCCAAAAATCTACACCTAAAATGTCCGGAAGGATAAATAACAGCGGCAAATTTAATATCTGCATGGCAAGCATAGTAATGACCATTTTAGTGGAGTTCCAAAACACCTGACGTTTAAAGGTTTTCTCTACAAATCGCTTGACAAAAAAGTAAGGAATAAAAGCATGAAACATTCCTAAAAAAGCAAAAGGTGATAATAATACAACCTTCAAGAAAAGCATCAAAGTATGACGCTCATGGTATTCATAAAGTTCTTTTTCCGTTAGTCCATTCGATGCTAAGCGCTGAAAATAAAGGGATAGTTCAGATTTCAACTCCCCAATTTCAGTAGGCAAGACTCCTTCGTATTGATTTAAAAAATGAGCCAGGTCTTTTGAATAAGCCCATCGTTGTTGCAAGGAATAGCGATCATCAAAACAAGTTGGATTCATTCCTTTCCGAGTCAACATCATTACTTGCTCATGAAAGGCAAAATCATTTTCGGATTTAATATGGGTAATTACGCCGATAAGTGCTGACTCTAATTTCCGATTTAATTCGTTTATGGTTTTTGAAGGATTTTCTAAATATTGCTCTTTGTAGTCGTTCAAAATTATTGGAGTGGATTCCGCAATCAAAAGATCACTTCTCATAACATTTGGATTGGTATAATTGCAACCAATAGCAACCAAACGGATCTCTTTATTCCAACCTGTCGCTTCTAATGTAGTAAATCCAATGCGTAAAGCTCCTTTTTTCAGCGGCTTCAATCTTCGTTCAAACACATCATTGGTCATTCCTTCTCCAAAAATCAACAAACTTCGTTTTCCTACCAATATTTCTGTTGCTTTTCTAAAGGACTCGATGTTTTTTTCATTCGAATTCCCTCCATCATGTTGACGGTAAATAGGAATCATGTGCGCACTCCGCAAAAATGGCTTTGAAAACTTGGTAAATACATCCGACCTTGTCATGAAGAAAATAATAGGTTTTCGCAGAACTGAAATAATCAGTGGATCCATAAATGCCGAAGGATGGTTACTCACGAAAATAGTACTACTGAATCGGCTTTGAGTTGCATTCACTAAGCGTATTTTACGAAAATACATACGGAGTGAATAACCCAAGAAAATGTTAAAAACAAGGTATAAGAAACGCATAGATCGCGAAGGTACGAATTTTCAAAATTCTGTTTTAACAATCGTTAGTAGAATAACTTTTATTTTGCATCATTCTTGGATAACAAGTTAATCTTAACTTCGCTAACTAAACGAATGATATGAAACGAATCGGTTTATTTTGTGGAGGATTTTCTTCGGAATACGCGATATCCATTTTAAGCGCTAACACTATCCAAGCGAACTTTCCAAAAACGCATGAAGTCGTGAAAATTGTCGTTTCGAAGGAGCAATGGTTAGTCGAGTTTCAAGGAACTTCAATACCATTCGATTTAAACACCTGTCAATTTACTCATAAAGGAATTCCTCATAAAATTGATATCGGACTCGTTTACATTCACGGAAATCCAGGTGAAAACGGGAAGATCCAAGCCTTTTTGGACATGCACGAAATTCCATATTTAAACGCTGGACCGCTTGCTTCCTCGCTGTCGTTTGACAAATGGTACTGCAATCAGTTTTTACGCGCTTTTGACATTCCGGTAGCCAAATCTATCTTTTTAACGGATATTCATGAGAAATCTTCGGATGAAATCATCAACACACTCGGACTTCCAATCTTTGTCAAACCATCTGATTCCGGCTCTAGCTATGGGATTTCGAAAGTAAAGCACGTTTCTGAACTTGACCAAGCCCTAAAAAGTGCTTTCAACGAAGGAAAAACAGTCGTTTTGGAATCCTTTTTAGATGGAACGGAAGTGACTTGCGGCGTTTATCAAACAACTACTGGAATTCAAGCGTTGCCCTTAACGGAAATTGCTTCGGAAAATGAGTTTTTTGACTACGACGCCAAATACAACGGAAAATCACAAGAAATTACGCCTGCTCGCATTTCCAATGAAATGTCCATCAAGGTACAGGAACGCGCAAAAAAAATCTACCAATTGCTTCAATTGCGATCGATTTCCCGCATCGATTTCATGATTGTCGGTAATGAACCACATGTCATTGAGGTTAACACAACTCCTGGATTCTCCCCAGCGAGTATTGTTCCACAGATGTTAGCGTGTGCTGGGATCAGCATTGCATCTTTCTGGGAATCGATTGTTGAGTTTGAACTAAAGGACTAATACTGCGCCAAGGCATTGAAGATGTTCTCCATTCGGATAGTCAACTGATTTCCTGTGCACGAAAAATCATTCACCGTAATAGCAAAAGCAATTTTCTTACCGGAAGTAGAATCAATGTATCCCGCATAAGACTTCACCCCTTGCATGGAACCGCTTTTGGCAAACACCCTACCCTCACCAATATCCCCTTTACACAAGGATTTCGCTGTTCCTGTTTTTCCGGCAATCGGCAAGGTGTTTTTGTACGAATTGGCATTCGTCGAACTGGACATATACCTCAACAAATGGCAAAAATGAGCAGCAGAAATACTATTTGAACGCGACAAACCAGAACCATCATAAATCTCAAACCCTTCTAAATTGATGGTGTCCTTCCAAAATTCTTTAATTAAGTTTAATCCGACAGTCAAATTTCCCTTTCCCGTTTTTTGATAGGCCAATGCATTCACAAGTCCATCGGCGAAAACATTGACACTTTTTAAATTTGTCCAGTTCGCGATGTCCTTTACCGTTTCTCCCTCCACTTGAAAAAGCAAGGACTTGTTCTCATAGGTATTGGCATGCAGTTCTTTCTGATGCAATCGATAACCTTTTGCTCCATCTTCTACTTGAATGCCATTTTGGAGAAGAACCTTTTCCCATTCGATGGCCAATTGGTTTTCCGGATCTGGCATGCTTCCTTTAACAATGAAATTTGTTACATGACTTGGCAATGTTCCTTTGATACTTCGATTCAATTCATAGGCGCCGCCGTAAACAATGGTCTCATCGCTTCCGACGTTTGAAGCCAACACTTGATTCTCTAATTGAAAACCGGGGACTTCGGGAAACATCCCAACAAATTGAGCTTTGGTTCCTGAATTTCCCGTATTAAACTTCAGTTTTACGGTATTGTCATAAAAGTTAATTCCACTTGCAAACGCACCGTAATAGTTTCCAACATCACCGGAATGCCAAGTTGCCGGAGTTCCATCGTATCCAAATTCCGAAGCATCTGCGATAACGGAACCTTCAATAAACTTGATCCCTTTCGATTTCAAGGAATCGGTCCAAGCGTTTAAGAACGTCAACTCCTGATTTTCAAAGGAGAAAAATTTACTCCCTAGACTGACATCTCCCCCACCTCTGATCCAAACATTTCCATGTAGCACACTGTCCTGATCAATGAATCCATCGCAATAAATACGTGTTTTCATGCGGTAGTTCTCACCCAAAAGCTGAAAAGCAGTAGCCGTTGAAAATAACTTTGTTGTGGAGGCTCCAGGAATCGCTTGGTTCTCGTTGTAGGAAGCAATGACTTGTCCAGTTTCGATATCCATCGCCTGAAAAGTAATCTTTGCATGACGATTAACCGCATCTTGTACAAACGCGTTCACCGTTTGTTGAACGTTCACTTGAGTCCAAGATATTTGGATAAAAAACAAGCAGAACAAAAAGCGCATATCGTATGTTAAAATTTGAGAAAACAAAGATGCAAAAATATTGCCATAACGTAGATATCGCTCAAAAAGTGTAATATTGCGGGTATTCAAAAAATAGATGAACTAGTGAAAACAATACACGAATTTCCAAAAGGACTTGTGTCCGTTTATCCAACTGTGTTTGGTGATGAAAGAGGTTTTTTTCTTGAATCATTTAACAAAGAATCATACAAAGAATTCATACCTGACTTAACTTTTGTTCAAGATAATCTTTCCAAATCAAAAAAAGGTGTTTTGCGTGGATTACATTTTCAAGAACCTCCATTTGACCAAGGGAAATTAGTTCAAGTCATTACCGGAAGCGTGTTAGATGTGGCAGTTGATATTCGCAAGAATTCTCCAAGTTACGGCCAGCATTTTAAAATTGTTTTAAATACAACCGACCGCAATCAACTATGGATTCCACCAGGATTCGCGCATGGATTTGTGTCCCTAGAAGACGATACTATTTTCTCCTACAAATGCACAAGCACCTATTCGAAAGAGCACGAGGGATGTATCTTGTGGAATGATTCCGACTTGCAAATTGACTGGGAAATTGAAAACCCCCTTATTTCACCTAAAGACGAAGTAGGAACTTTGTTTAAAGATTTCATTAGTCCATTCTAACTTCAATGTCAAAAAACACCAGCACAGGCTCACAAGAGACCATCGATATTTACGGAGCAAGAGAACATAATTTAAAGGACATCACACTTCAAATCCCTCGAAACAAACTCATTGTTTTTACAGGTTTGAGTGGCAGCGGAAAGTCCAGTTTGGCATTCGACACCATTTTTGCAGAGGGACAACGACGCTACATCGATACATTCTCAAGTTACGTTAAACAATTCATTGGTGGACTCGAACGTCCAGACGTGGATAAAATTGATGGATTGAGTCCCGTTATTGCGATTGAACAAAAAACAGTTTCTCGTTCTCCAAGATCAACAGTTGGAACCATTACTGAACTCTACGATTTCTTCCGCCTTCTTTTTGCGCGGATTGGAACGGCATATTCCTACGTCACCAACGAACCGATGGTGAAATATTCGGATGAAGCCATTTGTGAGCGATTACACACGGATTTCCAAGGGAAGAAAGTTGCCTTTCTTGCACCAAAAATAAAGGGACGTAAAGGACATTACCGTGAACTTTTCGAACAAATACTCCGCAATGGCTATACGAAAGTTCGTGTGGATGGAGAAATCAAAGATATCGTGAAAGGCATGAAATTGGACCGCTACAAAATTCATGACATCGAAGTGGTTGTTGACCGCATGTTGATTGGACAAGTAGACGAGAAACGTGTCTACGACTCCGTGTTAGTTGCCATGAAAATGGGCGAATCGACGATGATGGTGATGGACCTCGAATCCGATAAAGTAAAACATTACAGTCGTTCCTTAATGTGTCCAACAAGCGGCATCAGTTACCCCGAGCCTGAACCAAGCTTATTCTCCTTCAACTCACCATATGGCGCCTGTCCAAGTTGCAAAGGATTGGGAGAAGTAAGCGAAATCGATATTGAAAAGATCATTCCAAATCCTAGTTTATCCATTCGCAAAGGAGGATTTGCTCCGCTTGGCGAATACAAACGTGTGTGGATTTTCGAGAAAATGGAAACCATTCTCATCAAACAGGGCTATTCCCTGAATACGCCGATTGCCGATTTGGATGAGGAGTTAATTCAATTGTTTCTCTATGGAAACGAGGACATGGAAATGAATGCAAAATCCAACGAAGATCGCTTTGAAGGAATTGCCAATTTCATGACGCGTCATTCCGAGGATAGTACGGCGGGGATCCAACGTTGGGCGCAAGGATTCATGAATAAAAAAACGTGTCCCGAATGCCACGGAGCACGCATACGTAAAGAAGCATTGCAGTTTAAATTGAACAATCAAACCATTGGTGACATTGCCTTTATGGATTTTGAGCAATTAAATCGTTGGGCAACGGATATTGAAACACATTTAACGGCCGATCAAAAGCAAATTGGAGCCGAAATTTTGAAGGAAATCCGAACACGCATTCGCTTCATATTAGAAGTTGGATTGGATTACTTAACACTACACCGCAGTGCAAAAAGTTTATCCGGAGGAGAAGCCCAGCGCATTCGATTGGCGACTCAAATTGGAACAGAATTAATCAATGTGTTGTATGTCCTTGATGAGCCATCGATTGGATTGCATCAACGAGACAACACCAAACTCATTCAGTCCTTAAAACGATTGAGAGATGTTGGGAATTCCGTTTTGGTCGTTGAGCACGACAAAGAAATGATTGAAGCCGCAGACTTTATTGTCGATATTGGTCCGGGAGCAGGCTTTTTTGGTGGCAACATCGTCAGTGCCGGAGATCTAAATTCCGTATTGACAAGCAATTCGTTAACTGCTCAATACCTAAACGGCACGCGTAAAATTGAAGTGCCGAAAAGTCGTCGCAAAGGAAATGGACAGCAGTTGACGTTGAAAGGCGCGAATGGACACAACTTAAGAAACGTCAATTTCAGTATTCCATTAGGAACATTTACCTGTGTTACGGGAGTATCCGGAAGTGGGAAATCGTCTTTGATCAATCAAACACTTTATCCGCTTTTGATGAATCATTTCCATCAAGACATCCGCAAGCCATTAAGTTATAAATCCATTGAAGGACTAGAACATTTAGACAAAGTCATTGAAATCGATCAGAGTCCGATTGGTAGAACACCACGTTCAAATCCAGTTACCTATACAAAAGTTTTTGATGAAATCCGTAGCCTTTTCGCTGCCTTACCTGAATCCCAAATACGCGGATACAAGGCGGGGAGATTTTCGTTTAATGTCGCCGGAGGCAAATGTGAAACCTGCAACGGAGGTGGATTGAAACTCATCGAAATGAACTTTCTTCCAGATGTCTACGTCGAATGTGAAACCTGTAATGGAAAACGGTACAATCCAGAAACATTGGAAGTACGTTATAAAGGAAAAAGCATTTCAGACGTACTGAACATGACGATTGAAGAGTCCGTTCCTTTCTTCGAAAAACACCCTAAAATTTACCGCACGCTTCATACCTTGCAACAAGTTGGACTCGGCTACATCAAGTTGGGACAATCCTCTACCACACTTTCAGGTGGAGAGGCTCAACGCATTAAATTGGCCAGCGAACTTGCTAAAAAAGCGACAGGAAAAACCATTTACATTTTAGACGAACCTTCTACTGGATTACATTTCGAAGATATTCGTATGCTGTTAGAGGTATTGCAAAGATTAGTGGACGAAGG
>Ga0102873_1000127_pt1 | contig 30394 bp, 38 predicted proteins | sample Colrivmeta1547B3_FD_78183 | JGI IMG/M metagenome (GOLD analysis project Ga0102873, IMG submission 78183) | Estuarine microbial communities from the Columbia River estuary - metaG 1547B-3 | ecosystem: Environmental > Aquatic > Marine > Intertidal zone > Estuary | place: USA: Columbia River... | reverse complement strand
AACAGTTACTTCAGGTTATATTGGTGGCAAAACAGTAAATCCATCGTATTCTGATATTTGTACGGGAAATACTGGTCACGCTGAAGCAATCCAAATTACATTTGACCCCAATAAAATTTCTTTTGGCGAACTTCTGGAAGTATTTTTTGCAACCCACGATCCTACAACTTTAAATCGTCAAGGAAATGATATGGGAACGCAGTATCGAAGTGAAATTTTCTATCATAATGCAAGTCAAAAGAAAGCATCCGAAGATTATATTGCTTTATTAACGAAAGAAAATACGTTTGGTAAGCCAATTGTAACCGTGATTTCTGAAGCTACAAAATTTTATGAAGCTGAAGATTACCACCAAAATTATTACAATCAAAATCAGTCACAAGGATATTGCAGTTATGTAATTACTCCAAAAGTGGAGAAAGTCAGAAAACTTTTTAAAGACAAACTCAAAAAATAAATAATAGTTTACAACAAAAAAGCCACTTGAAAGTGGCTTTTTTTATTTCTTATTTTTAGACATTTTCATATTTAAAAATTCCACCAGAAGGGAGAAGGAAATCGCAAAATAAAGATATCCTTTTGGAACTACATCTACGTGGTTGCCAAAAAAGGAAGCGTTAGCTAAATGTGCCGCTTCAGTGATCAACATAAAGCCAATTAACACTAAAAAGGTAAGTCCTAATATTTGAATAGTAGGATGTTTATTTACGAAAATTCCAACAGGAACAGCAAATTGCATCATAATAAATACTGAAATCACAACTGCAGTTACCATTATATAAATTGCGCCAGGAACGCCATTTGTCATTCCCACAGCGGTTAAAATACTATCGAATGAAAACACTAAATCGATTAACATTATTTGTAATAAAACTCTTGAAAATCTCTTAGCCGCCGATTTTCCGAGTTGTTTTTCTTCAACTCCTTTTTCTTCAATTTTTTCGCGAATTTCAGTAGTACTTTTGTACAATAAAAATAATCCTCCAAATAGCAATATCAAACTCTGACCAGTTATTTGTGCTGTAAACCAATTTAAATCAATAGTAAACCATGCCTCTTTCATAGCTATCAATACCGAAATCCCCATTAAAAGTGCAATTCGTAAAAACATAGCCAAAAACAAACCGATTTGAGTTGCCTTCTTACGCTTTTCCTCGGGTAACTTTCCTGTTGCAATAGAAATGAAAATGATATTATCAATTCCAAGTACTATTTCTAAAAAAGTTAATGTTAGTAAGGCTATCCAAGCACTTGGGTTTAAAAAAACTTCCATTTAGATCCGTTTAATTTATTGTTTTATTGCAATTCCTTTTTGCTTTTCGTCACTGCCAATAATTCCAAATTCAAAGGTATAAGAATTTTTCGTAGTTGACACTATTCTCATGCTAATTGCTTTTTTTTCTTTTATATTTTTTGGGTGTAATTTCTGCAAAACAAATTCGCAATCGTTCACCCATCGCACTGTTGCGGTGTCGGTTTTACCTTCGTAAGTTTCAATTTGTAATTTGTCGGTACGCTCAAATAAGGTCGTTTTCTTAACGCCGTTTACCACATAATCAAACTGGAACCGTCCTGTTTTGAAGTCTTTGCAATTTCTTTCTACGTCGTAACACGAAGTCAAAATCAGTAGTGAGAAGAACAATATAATTTTTTTCATTTAATTTTTTTTTTGAAGCTTTATCCTGCTATCTTTCCAAATCCTCGCTAAAAAGCTCGGGATTTTCCCTTCTACCAGGGCTAGTTATTTTGGTACTTAATTATGTTTTTTCTACTTTTTCACGTTTTTTTATCTTGCGAGAATTTTTCATCATTGTAACTCCTCGATTTATTTTTCTTTATAGATAAACTATCCCATTCACTATTATTTAGTTGTTTTGCATAGAAAACAATTTGTCCAATATGATAAGGATAATGCGCTAGTTGTCTATTAATTGCTTCAATTACAGTGTGTTTTTCATTTCTAATGTAAATGATTTCAGATAATTGTTCTGGTTTTAAAGAGAAAAGTAATTCAAAAAAACAATCCCAACCTTTATTCCAAAAAGTCATTAGCTCCAACTTACTTTTTATGGTTTCTTCAAATTCATTATCACGATTACGCCATTCTTTTTCACCATCGGAAGTAAAAAAATCAGTCCAGCGAGAAATCATATTTCCGGAAAGATGTTTTACAATTACTGCAATACTATTTGAGTCTTCATTTGTAGAAATAAAAAGTTGTTCTTCAGTTAATTGATTTATAGATTTTTCTCCTATTGTTTTATAATATAAAAATTGACTTTTTGCACTTTCTAAATAAGAATCAGCTAAATTCATGTTACTCTATTTTAATATCATATTTATCCAATAATCCCACGATTCCCAGGGTTGAAAATTTCGCTTTTCGCATCGGATTAAACTCTGGATCAATCTTATAGTTTTGCGCTAAGGTAAAATCAGTACCAGCCAATTGGGTATCATTAAAAATAGCACCTTCCAGATTGCTATTCTCAAAAACCGAATTCGACAAATTCGCACCAATAAAAGTGACTTCTTTCAATGACGAACTCATGAAATTTGTTTTCAGCATTTTTTTATTGGCAAACGAAGCATAATCCAAAACACATTCTTCAAAACTCACGTTAAACAAAAAATCATCACATTCATTGAACTGAATTCCAAGCAATTTGCAATTGATGAAATCCACTGTTTTTAAACCAGAACCTTTTAATTTGGTCATGGAAAGATTGCAATCGTAAAATTCACAATCCATAAAAGTATTGTTTGAAAAATCGCTATTTGAAAAATCACAATTTTTAAAAACGCAGCCTTCAAACTCACGATTGTTGATTCGGCTATTTATAGAAATGACTTTTTCAAAAGTCTTATTGATATGAATTAAGGCGTCCATTTATTTATTAAAAAGGCTTTTCATGATTGTATTTAAACCTAAAAACAGCAACACCATTGCAGTAATACAAATCCCGATTCCAACTGCTAAAATCAAATAATACAGCGTTTGCAATTTATTTATAAAAGCAAAATGAATTACAGCCGGACCAATGAACAAGCAGGGTAGGGAAATGGTTATGTATTTTATTCCTTTGCTTAATAAATCTTTATTGGTATTCATAATTACTTGTTTTCATTGTTATAATGATCCACTGCTTTTCTCACACTTCCGTATTTGGCTAATAATTCAGCTCCCTTTTCATAGGTTACTGGAATTTCACCCATAATCATTTTTACACCACGATCTACAAGTTTGCTATTACTCAATTGCATGTCTACCATTTTATTTCCTTTCACTTTTCCCAACTGAATCATTGTAGCTGTAGAAATCATGTTTAGCACTAATTTTTGAGCGGTTCCAGCTTTCATTCTTGAGCTTCCTGTTACAAATTCAGGACCTACAATTACTTCAATTGGAAATTGTGCCGTTTGCGAAAGCGGGCTTCCTGCATTACAAGAAATAGAACCTGTAATTATATTTTTTTCATTGCACGCTTTCAAACCTCCAATAACGTAAGGTGTTGTTCCCGAAGCTGCAATTCCAACAACCACATCATTTTCTGAGATATTTTCTGCTTTAAGGTCGATCCAAGCTTGTGTTGGGTTGTCCTCGGCATTTTCAACCGCTCGTCGGATGGCTTTATCGCCACCAGCAATTATTCCATTTACCAAATCAAAAGGAACTCCAAATGTTGGCGGGCATTCTGAGGCATCTACAATTCCTAATCTTCCAGAAGTTCCTGCGCCTATATAAAATAATCGTCCTCCAAGTTTCATTTTGGCAACTATTTGAGCAACTAATTCTGTTATTTGTGGCAAAGCTTTTTCAACTGCCAAAGGAACGGTTTGGTCTTCTTGATTGATATTGTATAACAATTCTTCAACCGACATTTTTTCTAAATGTTCGTATTTTGAAGATTGCTCGGTGGTTTTAATAAAGGTCATTTTCTAGATTCAATGATTTAAGTTCAAAGTTACAAAGATTTTATGGAAAGCACTATGGTTAATTTGAGCATTTTTTTTGCGTGAGGGATAGAAGTGGAAAGCCCACAGGCAAGTGGAGTAAAACGGAACTTGGCGAGGACTTGCAGCGAATAGCCCGACCGAGTTTAATGAAAATGGTCTTGTACCTCAAAATGTTTTAAACGAGGACACGCCCAAATTATATAAAATAGGCAATTGCTATTCCGAGTACAATCATGGAGATTTTAGCAATATTGAATTTGTGTCCTTCGCTACTTTCAAAAATAATTGTAGATGAAATGTGGAATAAAATACCAATAACTACGGCCGTTATTTCGGTGTAATAGTTATTTATTATTGGTAAAATCTCTGATGCTAAAGTTCCTAAAGGAGTCATGATTGCAAAGAAAACCATGAATAAAAACAACGCTTTTTTGTTTAATTCGGCATTTACAAAAAAGGTGGTTAAAATTATCGCAATTGGAAAATGATGAATTGCAATTCCCAAAGCCAATTTGTGTTGGTGTCCCACAGGAAATCCTTCTAAAAATGCGTGAATACACAAACTAATAAATAAAAGCCAAGGCATTTTTTGTAATTTATCATGGCCGTGAACGTGTCCGTGTTCGGCACCTTTTGAGAAAAATTCTAAGACGATTTGAAATAAAATTCCAAGCATAATAAACAATCCAATTCTTGAATTATTTGACACATAAAGCTCTGGTAGTAAATGCATTACTGTGAGTGACAATAAAAAAGAACCGCTAAATGCTAAAAGTAATTTCAGATTTTTTTTAGCTTTTGGCTTAATAAATAATGCAAAAGCATATCCGATTAATACAGAAAATAGAGGTAGTAAAAATGGAAAATAGGTACTCATTATTTAAATATCAATATTAATCTTTCACTTTCTAGTTTGTGGAATTTTCTCAGTTTATAATCTCCGAAAATATCAAGTAAATAAATACCTGCGTTTTCCATCATTGTTTCAAAATCTTCTAGCGTTATTGCTTTTACTTTTTCAGTAAAATGAAATTTTTCACCTTGGTCTTCAAAATCAATTTCCTTGCAAATATGGCCGTCTTTTAAATATCTTTTAATATGAAATTCGATTTCATCAACAGTTTTGATTTCTTCAGGTACTAAATTTGCCAATACATTTGGTACATTCATGAAGTCAATTACTGCAAATCCATATTCTGAAATACTTTCTTTTATTGCTTTTAGCGTCGTGAAATTGTCTTCCTCATTTTCAAAATATCCAAAACTTGTGAATAAGTTAAAAATAGCATCAAATTTATCTTTAAATGGTATTCGCATATCGTGTTCAACGAATTTTAGTGTTTCGTTTTCGAAATCTTTTGCAATAGCAATACTATTTGAGGATAAATCGGCCCCCGTAACATTAAATCCCATTTGGTTTAAATAAATTGAATGTCGACCTTTTCCGCAGGCTAAATCTAAAATTTTTGCATCTTCTGGAAGGTTAAGGTAATGAACTATGTTGTCCATAAACAATTGTGCCTCCATTTCATCACGTTCCTTGTAAAGCACATGATAATATGGGGAATCAAACCATGAAGCAAACCAATTACTGGTTTTTAATGGTAAATTTTGTTCCATTTGTTTATTTGAATCCGACATTATCTTATTTCAATTAATTAAAGTCGAGCAAATTTAGTGTATTTTTGCAACGAATACTTGATTTTATAATGGAAAATAATTTTAAAATGATTGCCAAAACCTTTTTTGGTTTTGAAGAAATCTTGGCTAATGAGCTAAAAATGCTTGGAGCTCAGGATGTTGAGCAAGGTGTTAGAATGGTCAGTTTTAAAGGAGACAAGGGTTTTATGTATAAAGCCAATTTGTCATTAAGAACTGCTTTGAAAATATTAAAGCCTATTTATTTTTTTAAAGCTACCAATGAAAGTCAATTATACAAAGGTGTTCAAGGAATTAATTGGTCTAAATTTATCAATGCAAATCAAACTTTTGTTATTGATGCTACCGTTCACTCAACGCATTTTAATCATTCTGAGTTTATTTCTCAAAAATGTAAAGATGCAATTGTAGATCAATTTCGTGATAGGACAGGGCAGAGGCCGAGTATCGATAAAGCACACCCCGATTTAAGAATTAATATACATATTGATAAAGATCAAGTTTCTGTGGCTTTGGATACCTCTGGGAATTCATTGCACCAACGTGGTTATCGATCTGCGACCAATATTGCGCCAATAAATGAAGTTTTAGCAGCTGGTATACTTTTGTTATCGGGTTGGGATGGTCAAACTGATTTTTTGGATCCTATGTGTGGTTCAGGAACTTTTCTCGCTGAAGCAGCGATGATAGCTTGTAATATTCCTGCAAATATTAATAGAAAAGAATTTGCTTTTGAAAAATGGAACGATTGGGATAATGATCTTTTTGATATGATATTAGATTCTTTAATGAAGAAAGTACGTGAATTTCATTATACGATTAATGGTTATGATAAAGCGCCAAGTGCTGTAAGTAAAGCAAAAGAGAACATCAAAAACGCCAATTTAGAGGAATATGTTTCAATCAAAGAGCATAATTTTTTCGAAAGTGAAAAGACCTCTGAAGGTAAATTACATATTGTTTTCAATCCACCGTATGACGAGCGTTTGGATATTCATATGGAAGAATTTTATAAGAATATTGGCGATACTTTGAAGAAGAATTATCCTGGAACGAATGCTTGGTTTATTACTGGAAACTTAGAGGCTTTGAAATATGTTGGGCTTAAACCTTCAAGAAAAATTAAGTTATTTAATGCAAGTATTGAAGCTAGGTTAGTGAAATATGAAATGTATGAAGGTAGTAAAAGAACCAAATTCCAAATAGTAGAAAATCCAACTGAATAAATTTATAATTATGACTAAATTACAAGTTAAAGCTTTCGTTTTTCAATTGTTGTGTTTTGCAGTTTTGTTTATATTGAGTCGAATTTTACTTGACAAATATTCCAATTTAACGGGATATTGGGTTCCAATTACTGCATTTGTAGTAAGCACAATATTGGCCCCTAAATTTCAAGCTGTTAAAACAAACGAAGGAGAAAAGTTATTTATGAAATGGTTGTTCATAAAAGGAATAAAAGAAATCAAGTAATTACTATTTCTTATTTGGATCTGGCTTTGGAGCAGATTTTGTTTTGTACAAAGGTAAAAAGTAGGAAACACTATAGTTAAATCCAATTCCAAAATCACCATTGTAAGTCCTATTAAATCCAGGAATATATAAATTATCAAAATTGTCAGGTTTTGTATTGGTTAGCAATCGATTCATTCTTACGCTAAATCCAACATAAATATTCTTTAAAACTTCCGCTTTTAATCCTAAAACAACTTCAATCCACTGGGAAGTTAGTCCGTCATATTTTTCACCTGAAATTACTCTTGGCGCCTCCGAAAAATAGGTAGAAGTATTATATAATTTATAGGAATTCAGCGATTGACTGAAGGTACTTGCTCCATATCGCATTCCTAAATAAATCATATTTCGCATGTCAAGCCAATTTTCATAGGAATTATAATCGAAACCTACTTTTAAAAAAGTTCCTTTTGTAGTGAAGCTCACTCGGTCATCTTCTACGTTTACATTTTCATTTCCTAATTCACCTGCGAGGTAATAATTTTTTGTTACACGATAATCACCTACAAATTCAATTCCTTTATAATTTTTATCGTAAAATGATTGTACGATTTTAGAAATATCTGCTCCAAATCGAATTCCGTAACGTTCAATTTTAGGCGGAATACTATCTTTCTTTTTTGTTTGAGCTATCATTAAAAATGACATCAAAATCAGAAGAATACTAAAAGTAAATTTTGACATGTGTTTCATTTTCAGTTGATATATTTGAAGTATTAATAACCACATTTTGAATCCAATAACCGTCAGGAATTGAAGTTTCAGTTTTAATGTAAGGTGTTGCCGAATCGAGTGTGAAATTGGTTTTGAAACCACATGCTCTTGAAACAAAAATAGTTTGTCTGGAGTAATTAAATTGAAGAAAATCTTCATTGTCAATAGTTACATCAGTGCTATTTAATATAAAACTATATTTGGTTAGGTCTTGACTTGTTCGTAAAGGAATTTTAATTTTACTAGTTCCTGTGAAAGCTAAACTGGAAGTAGTATTTATTTCTTTAACAGCTAAATTGGTTACATTTTTTTTAACTGTAGGGTTTAGGATATCATAAAATTCTATGATTAATTTTGGAGTTGTAGCAGTGGTAGCATCACAAATATCATCCTTTTCACAACTTGAAAAAGTTATTGAAATTAAACAAATGAATAGTAATTGTATCTTTTTCATTTAGGTTATTAAATTTGCTTCGTACGATTATTCTTTCTTTATGGCTTCTTCGTATTTTTCTCCAACTACTTTCCAATTAATTACATTAAAAAAAGCATCAATATAGTTTTTACGAGAATTTTGATATTCTAAATAATAGGCATGTTCCCAAACGTCAAGCGCTAATATTGGCTTTCCTGGAACTTCAGCTCTTGGCATTAAAGGGTTGTCTTGATTAGCAGTTGTAGTAACTTTCAATTTTCCAGAACCATCTACAATTAACCAAGCCCATCCAGAACCAAATACTCGGTTAGCAGCATTTTTAAATTGGTTTTTAAACCCTTCTATTGAACCAAAATCTCTATTAATTGCTATCGCTAATGTATCTTTAGGTTGGCTTCCTGATTTTGGCCCTATACACTCAAAAAACAAGGAATGATTATAATATCCACCAGCATTATTTCTAATATTTAGACTATCAGGCATTGATTTTGCTACTATTTCTTCGATTGATAAATCTTCAAAATCAGTACCTTTTAAAGCTTTATTTAAGCTATTAGTATAATTTAAATAGTGTTTTGAGTAATGTAGTTGCATTGTACCTGCTTCAATTTCGGGAGAAATCGCATCATAAGCAAAAGGTAATTTTACAAGTTCAAAAGGACCTTCGTTTGCTTCAACATCATTAGGTGAACCGATTGTAAACTTTTCTTCAGCTGTTGGAAGAGGAACTTCTACAACTTCGGTTAGTTTTTTATTGTTACAAGAAATTACCACTAAAAGTAATGAAAAACTCAGTAAGTAAAATTTTGCCTTTTTCATGATATTATTTTTTTTGTAATGACAATATATTTTCAATATACAACTCTTTTGCTTCTTCAATAGATAAATGACTGATTTGCATCCAGGCATTAGTTTTAAAAGCATTTCGTAGGTCAAAATTTGAATTTTGAACTTCATTTGCCGTCCCAAATGTTGCTTGTTTATAATAAGCATATAACCGTAATTGAACATCTTGAGGCAATGATTCCTGAGACATTTTTGAGGCTATTTCTACAGCTTCAGCAAATCTAGTTTCTAAGTCTCTTTCGTCCATTTATTATTTTATTGCAATTATAGTTTTACCTCCAATTGCTTTTTCATTTAGTTTTACATTGATTTCTGATCCTAAAGGTAAAAATAAATCAACTCTAGATCCAAACTTAATGAAACCAGCATCTGTTCCTTGAATAACTTGCATTCCTTCTTCAGCATAATTTACAATTCTTTTAGCTAATGCTCCTGCAATTTGACGGTATAATATTTCGCCAAACACTTTATTTTCAACAACTATTGTCGTTCTTTCATTTTCTTCACTTGCTTTTGGATGCCAAGCTACTAAAAATTTTCCAGGATGATATTTGCTAAATTTAACTAATCCATTTACAGGATATCTTGTAACGTGAACATTTATCGGCGACATAAATATAGATACTTGCAAGCGTTTGTCTTTAAAATATTCCCCTTCAAAAACTTCCTCAATAACTACTACTTTCCCATCTACAGGCGCAATAATATGATTGTCATTAATTTCTACTTTTCTAACTGGATTTCTAAAAAATTGTAAGATTATAATTAGAAATAATAAAGCTATAATTTCAATAGTTTTTTGCAACCAAATTGTAGATATAAATGAATCTGCTAACAGTAAAATAGCTACAGTTAATGTAGTTGAAATTAGAATGGTTTTTTCGCCTTCTTTATGAAACATAATATAAAATTTTATAAAATAAAAATATGAATGGTGCTACAAATATAACACTATCTAATCGATCTAAAACACCTCCGTGACCTGGCATTATTTTTCCGCTGTCTTTCACACCCGCAATTCTTTTGAATTTTGATTCAATTAAATCACCAATAGTTCCCATTACTCCAACAATAGCGGCTATAATCATCCAAATCAATATGGATTTATCACTAAATTGCGTTGATGGTTTTATTAGATACATTGAAATTAAATATCCTGCAAATATCGCAAAAATCAATCCTCCAAAGAAACCTTCGATTGTTTTTTTTGGGGAAATTTTTTCAAATAATTTATGCTTACCAATTGATTTACCTACAATATACGCAAAGGTGTCGTTCGTCCAGATTAATATTAATAGCCCAATAATAATTTTTGGATTATAATTTTTTATACCAAATGAGATTTTTGTGATAAAAATAAAAGGCAAGGTTATGTATCCTAAAAGGTAGATGTACTTGGATGAATTACTTATTTTTTGTAAAGAGTTATCGAATAAAAACACAACACATTTAATCGATATTAGAAGGGTAATAGCAAGTAAAACGATATCTAGCAATTGAATATCTTCAGCTTTCAAGTTGTAATAATTACTTATTAAAATAATTAAAACATAAATAGAAGTGCCTGAAATTAAAGGAATTGTTTTGTTAACTTGTACTAAATTGCAAAATTCATAAATTGAGATAATTAAGAATATTCCAAATAAAATTAAAAAACTTTCAGTTGAATATAAAATCGAAGCAAGTAATAAAAGTACATAAACAGCTCCTGAAATAGCTCTTTTTAGAGTTTCACCCATTTTATAAATCCTCTAAAAGCAATAAATAAAGATTCTTTGCCGAACTACCATAATGTAAAAAGTCATCCTCTTTAACTTTTTCAAAATACTTAATTGTAGTAATATTAGTTGGATAGTCCTTAAGGTATTTATTTTTTATCATTCGAAGTCCATCGCTAGTGCTTTCAACAATTTGACTTGTTGTAGCATAAACAATAATGTTTGTTGGTAATTCGTTGGGTTTATTTTGCTTAATTTGACTTGACGAAAATAGGATTGATCCTTCTTCGGCAATTAAATTTTCACATGTTGCAAAAAGAAATTTTGGATTAGTTGGCTGGTCGTAAGCAAGTTTATTTTCGTCTAATATGCTAAATAATCCTGCATCAAAGCATAAAACTTCCGATTCAAACCAGTCATTTTCTTCTAAAATATTTTCAAATTGTTCTTTTATTTCAGATAAATTCTCGCAATACAAAAATTTACCTCCATTTTTTTTGAAGTTAAAGGTGAATCTTTCGTCAATTGGCAAAGATAAATCTGACCCTGAACTATTGAATTCACTAAGATTATCCTCTTTGGAGGATTCTTCACTTGAACCAAAAAATTTTCTAAAAAGACTCATATTAATTTCTAAAATATTTAGATTGTTTTAACAAAACATTCAAAGATAAAAAAAATCTTAATTCAAATATGTTTTTTGAATTAAGATTTTTTTAATTTTTATAAATAATTGAATTTATTCAGGGGTTTCCTCCAAAATTATCGGATCAAAAGGTCTTTTTCCGAAAATTGCTTCCAAGTCATCCTTGAAAATAACTTCTTTTTCAATTAATATATCTGCCAATAAATTTAATTTTTCCTTGTTTTCTGATAAAATTGTTATAGCTCTTTGGTACTGACTTTCAATTAGCGTTGAAATTTCTTTATCAATTACCATTGCAGTATCTTCAGAGTATGGTTTTGAAAAACTATATTCACTTTGACCTGAAGAATCATAATAAGTTATATTTCCAATTTTGTCATTTAATCCGTAAATAGTCACCATTGCTCTGGCTTGTTTAGTAACTTTTTCCAAATCGCTCAATGCACCCGTTGAAATTCTGTCGAAAACTACTTTTTCAGCAGCTCTTCCTCCCATTGTAGCACACATTTCATCTAGCATTTGCTCTGTGCGAACAATTAAACGCTCTTCTGGCAAATACCACGCAGCACCTAAGCTTTGACCTCTAGGAACAATAGTTACTTTTATCAAAGGTGCTGCATGTTCTAGCATCCAACTCACCGTTGCGTGACCAGCTTCATGAACTGCAATAGCTCTCTTTTCATCTGGTGTAACTATTTTATTTTTCTTTTCTAATCCACCTACAATTCTATCTACGGCGTCAAGAAAATCTTGCTTGTCAACAGCAGTCTTGTTGTTTCTTGCTGCGATTAAAGCGGCTTCGTTACATACATTGGCAATATCAGCACCAGAAAATCCTGGAGTTTGTTTTGCTAAAAAGTCAGTGTCCAATCCTTCCACTTTTTTTAATGGCGCAAGGTGAACTTCAAATATTTCTTTTCGCTCTCTAATGTCTGGTAAATCAACAAAAATTTGTCTGTCAAATCGTCCCGCTCTCATTAAAGCTTTGTCCAAAACATCTGCTCTATTGGTCGCTGCCAATACAATAACATTTGAATTAGTTCCGAATCCGTCCATTTCGGTTAACAATTGATTTAATGTGTTTTCACGTTCATCATTTCCTCCCGACATGTTGTTTTTTCCACGAGCTCTTCCCACAGCATCAATTTCATCAATAAAAATAATAGCAGGTGATTTTTCTTTGGCTTGTTTGAACAAATCTCTTACTCTGGAAGCTCCTACACCCACAAACATTTCCACAAAATCAGATCCTGATAAAGAGAAAAATGGAACTTGTGCTTCTCCAGCTACGGCTTTCGCCAATAATGTTTTTCCTGTTCCTGGAGGTCCTACCAGCAAGGCTCCTTTTGGAATTTTACCTCCTAAATTGGTATATTTTTCAGGGTTTTTTAAGAATTCTACTATTTCTTGAATTTCTTCTTTTGCTCCTTCAAGTCCAGCTACATCTTTAAAAGTAGTTTTGATATCGGTTTTTTCGTCAAATAATTTTGCTTTTGATTTTCCGATATTGAAAATTTGTCCGCCGCCACCGCCACCAGCACCGCCGTTCATTCTTCGCATGATGAAAATCCATAACCCTAGAATAAGTAAAAACGGCAATATCATTTGTAATAAATCACCCCAATTGCTCTTTGGAAGGAAGCTGTATTCTCTTAATTTTTGCGCTTTTACAGCAGCCTCCAACTTATTTTGAAAAATCTCATCGTTACCAATTTCTAATGTATAATGAGGACCTTTACTAGGACGGTTCAGCATATCATTTGCAACAGCTTTATGAACAGGATCTTTTAAAGCCTCAGGAGTTAAATATACTTCAGCTTCGGATTTATTGTATACGATAACTTTTCCAACTTGCCCTTTTTCAAGGTATTCGTTGAATTTTGATGACGATGTTTTCATTGGTTCCTCAAAACTTGAACCACCAGTGATAAAGCTTATAAATAAAAATATCAGTGCAACTACACCATAAATTAGCCAAGGACTAATTTTTATTTTCTTAGGATTTTGATTGTTTTCTGAAGCCATTTAATTAATTTCTTAATATTTATTTTCTATTGATGTGATTTTTGCATCACCCCAAAGACTTTCAATGTTATAATATTCTCTAATATTTTTTTGAAATACGTGAACCACAATATTCACATAATCCATTAAAACCCATTCTGCATTCTCCATTCCTTCCACATGCCAAGGTTTATCTTTTATTTCTTTTGAAACTGTTTTTTGAACTGAATTTACAATTGCGGTAACTTGAGTGTTTGAATTTCCATTACAAATTACAAAATAATCACAAGCTGAATTATCAATTGCTCTTAAATCTAAAATATCTATATCATTTCCTTTTACTTCCTCAATCCCTTTAATAATGTTTGTTAACAAAACATCATTGCTATTATTCTTTTTAGCCATTTAATAATTTTATATTTTTTGCAAAGTTACCATTTTTTGTACTTAATTTTGAAACTTAACACAAGTTTAAATAAGATAATCCCATTTTACTTTATGAAATTAATCAAACTCGATGCCATAGATTCAACCAACGACTTTCTGAAGAGGTTGTCAGGTGAGCAATCACTTGAGAATTTTACTGTGGTTACGGCTGAAAATCAATCTCATGGGAAAGGTCAAATGGGATCAAAATGGGATTCTGAAACTGGAAAAAACCTGATGTTTAGCGTTCTAGTAAAAAATAAATTAAACAACATCAATGAAATTTTTGATCTTAATGTTGCAGTTGCTTTGTCTATTTTAACTGCATTAGAAAAAAATAATATTCCTAACATAACTATAAAATGGCCAAACGACATAATGTCAGACAATAAAAAGGTCGCTGGAATATTAATTGAAAATACCATCAAGAATAATGGAGAAATTTTATCAATTATCGGTGTAGGATTGAACGTTAACCAATTGAATTTTGATAATCTTCCTAAAGCTTCTTCTTTGGCAGTAATTTCAAAAAAGGAATTTGATAAAGATAGTATCCTAAACCAATTGATAGAATGTTTGAAATTGAATTGTGATTTACTCCAAAATAAATCGGCTGCACAATTATGGAACAGCTATAACCACAATTTATTTAAAATAGGAATTCCAATGGCTTTTTCATTGCCCGATGGAAATCAATTCATGGGAATAATTCAAGGCGTAAATTCTTCAGGAAAATTGGAAGTAAAATTAGCGAACGATACTATTGTAACTTTTGGAATTAAAGAAATTCAGTTGCTTTACTAAGGTCAATTGAACTTATAATTTGGACATGTTTTCAGATAAAGTCTCAATGAATTTGGTTATTGGTCCTTTTATCATCATCGCCATCATCGCGTTAAATTCTCCTTCAAATACCAATTGTACTGCAGCAGATGAATCAGATATCTCCTCAATATTGGCAGTAAGTGTAAACGGTAATTTATCACTTGCAGCTCCCAAAACAATTTTAGAATTGGGCGTTTTGTCCTTCATTCTCAGTTTAATTTCAGGCATTCCTTTTAATCCAAATATAAACGAATCGGCATCGGTAACTTCGAATTTCGCAATGCTGTCCGGCATTAATTTCTCAAAATTGTTCACATCACAAAGTGCAGTAAACAAATAGGCTGCATTATTTTGAAGGGTAACTTTTGGACTTTCTAAATTCATAATAGTTGGAATTTTAGGCTATTTATTTTCCCCAAGTAGATGGACTTTTTCTCCATTCTTGTAAGGTGATTTCTTCTTCTTCGGTAATGTATCTTTTGGCTACAGCCAATGGTAATAAGTTCTCGTAATTACTTAAAGTATATAAATCAACATTTGCATTTTTGAAATTATCAGAGGCAACTTCAAAACCATAACTGAATATGGCAGCCATACCTTTCACATTTGCACCCGCTTCTTTTAATGCTTCAACAGCTAGCAAACTACTGTTTCCAGTACTAATTAAATCCTCCACTACAATTACGTTTTGCCCTTTTTGTAAATACCCTTCCACTTGGTTCAATCGACCGTGTTTTTTAGGCTCAGGACGAACATATACAAATGGTAATCCCAAACTCTCGGCAACAAGAATTCCAATTCCAATAGCGCCTGTAGCAACTCCTGCAATTACATCAGGTTTCCCATATTGTTTTTCAATATTTTTAGAAAATTCATCACGAATGTAATTTCTAACTGCTGGAAATGAGAGTGTTATCCTATTATCACAATAAATAGGGGAGTTCCATCCTGAAGCCCACGTAAAAGGATTTCGTGGATTCAATTTAATTGCATTAATTTGTAAAAGCAATTCGGCTGTTTTTTCGGCTGTGTCTTTATTAAAAATCATAGTACAAATGTATAAAGTTTTTGTCAACGATAAACCACTTTTTTTAACAAATCAAATCTTTAAAGAAACAGATTTCCAACTGTTCTTGCTTGAAAGTGTTGATTTCAAACAGCTTATCGTAAAATATTTCCAAAATAAAATTCAAAAAGCGTATTTGTACCATCCCGATGAAAAGGAAATAATGAAGGTTTTAAAGACAAAAATCCCCGTTAATAAGGCTGGTGGTGGATTAGTTTATAACAAAAACGGCGAAGTTTTATTCATTTTTAGAAATGGAAAATGGGATTTGCCGAAAGGCGGAACTAACAAAGGCGAAGAAATTGAAGACACCGCCATGCGCGAAGTGGAAGAAGAAACCGGTGTAAACGGATTGTCAATTTCAAAAAAACTCCAAAAAACGTATCATATTTTTAAACGCAACGGTGTTTACAAACTAAAAATCACCCATTGGTTCGAAATGCATTCTACCTATGATGGAATTCCTGTTGGCCAAGCCGAAGAAGGAATTGAGAAAGTAGAATGGAAAAACCCAGAGCAAATTAAAGAAGCCCTGAAAAATTCCTACGAAAACATTAAATTGTTGTTTGATTAAAGGTTTCAGAACTTTATTTATATTTGGGCTACCTTTGCAAAATGAAAACGAAATACCATTCCAATAATATACTTCTCAATTTAGGTATTGAAAACCTAAACGAAATGCAAGTTGCCGCTCAAGAAACCATTCTTAGCGACAATAATGTTCTCCTTTTATCACCAACAGGTTCCGGAAAAACATTGGCTTTTTTATTACCAATATTTGAAATGTTGCAACCTGAAATTCTTTCGGTGCAATGTTTAATTTTAGTTCCCTCACGCGAATTGGCTTTGCAAATTGAGCAAGTTTGGAAAAAAATGGGTACCGATTATAAAGTGAACGTTTGCTATGGCGGACATTCCATTGATACCGAAATTAAGAATTTAAGCAATCCACCGGCTGTTTTAATTGGAACTCCAGGACGAATTGCCGATCATATTGATAGAGGAACTTTTCGTTTGGACAAAATTCAAACTTTAATTTTAGATGAATTTGACAAATCTTTGCAACTGGGATTCCACGAGCAAATGTCATTTATCATTGGTAAATTAACCAAACTTAATAAACGGGTATTAGTTTCGGCAACTTCTGATATTGAAATACCAAAATATACGCGAGTAATTAATCCTACGATTTTGGATTATATTCCTGCCGAAGAAGAGCGCACGAATTTATCTATGAAATTAGTGGTTTCTAAAGAAAAAGACAAAATAGGAAGTTTGTTCAACTTGATCTGTACTTTAAAATCGCAATCGGCGTTGATATTTTGCAACCACCGCGACACTGCTGAACGAATCAGTGATACGTTAAACGAAAAGGGAATTTACGCCACTTATTATCACGGCGGAATGGATCAGGACGAACGCGAACGTGCTTTAATTCAGTTCAGAAATGGAAGTGTGAGCTATTTGGTTACCACCGATTTAGCGGCACGTGGATTGGATATTCCAGAAATGAAACACGTAATTCATTATCATTTGCCTTCCAAAGAAGATGAATTTACTCACAGAAACGGAAGAACCGCGCGTATGTTGGCTTCAGGAACTGCCTATATTATTGCTCACGAAAGTGAAAAAAAGATGGATTACATTGATTATGGAATGGAAACTCTGAAAGTTGAAAATTCAACTTCATTGCCAAAACCTCCCGAATTTCAAACCATTTACATCAGTGGTGGAAAGAAAAATAAGTTGAATAAAATAGACATTGTAGGTTTCTTTTCTCAAAAAGGCAAACTCGAAAAAGGCGATTTAGGATTAATCGAAGTGAAAGATTTCATTTCATTTGCAGCTGTTAAATTCAACAAAGTCAAAGACTTACTTCATAATATTCGCGATGAAAAAATGAAGGGCAAAAAGTACAAAATTGAAGTTGCCAGAAAAGTCGTTAAGAAAGTAGAGGAGTAGTTAGTGAATAGGCTTAAGTGTTCAGTAAAAATCGTTAACAGAAAAATTGAATTGCTGTTAACGATTTTTTTGTTTCATTGGATTTAGAAATTTTTTCTGATCAATGAATACTTTTTAAAGTCACAAACTACAATTTCTTCACATATTGCGTGATAATCACAATCGTTTGATCATCAACTCTACCTTCAATATACTCGGCATTTTCGTGATCCAATCGAATGTTTCTCACTGAAGTTCCTTGTTTAGCAACCATGCTGGAACCTTTAACTTTCAAATCTTTTATTAAAACTACTGAATCTCCAGTAGCCAAAATAACGCCATTTACATCCCGGTGAATCACCTTGTTTTCGTCAGCTTCGCCTTCGCCAGTAGCTTGCGCCCAAGCTAAAGTATCGTCGTCAAGATACATCATATCTAACAATTCTTTCGGCCAACCAGCTGATCGTAATCGACTTAACATTCTCCACGCCACGACTTGCACCGCTACATTTTCGTTCCACATGCTGTCGTTCAAGCAACGCCAATGGTTTAAATCTTCAGTTCCTGGGTTTTCAATTTGTTCGATGCACGTTTTGCATGCCAATATATTTTCGTCTACTCCGCCTTTTTTGGTAGGTAATACAGCAAATACTTTTAAGTTTTCAGTGGCAGAACACAATTCACATTTTGATTCGCTGCGCTTGTTTAAGGCTCTTTCCATAATTATATTTTAGGGTGCGAAAGTACAATTATAGATACGCTTCCGCAAATGGTATTTCGATTTTAATTTTACTCTTTTACTCGAACAGCCTCAGGAACGAGCTTTTCATATTCACCGCCATTTCTAATCACGTCGCGAACAATACTAGAGCTGATATAGGAAGTTTTAGCTGCCGTTAATAAAAATACGGTTTCTATTTTGGAGAGTTTTCTATTGGTGTGGGCAATTGCTTTTTCAAACTCAAAGTCGGCTGGATTTCTCAACCCACGAAGGATATAATTGGCCTTAATTTCTGCACATAAATCGATGGTCAAACCTTCATATGTGATAACCGAAACTTTAGGTTCGTTTTTAAAAGTTTCCTCAATAAATCTCTTGCGTTCCGCTAAAGGGAACATGTATTTTTTTTCAGCATTCACCCCAATAGCAATCACAATTTCGTGAAACAATGGAATGGCTCTTTTAATAATATCTTCGTGTCCTAAAGTTAAAGGGTCAAATGATCCTGGGAAAACGGCTTTTTTCATGAGTATAAAATAGATTTAAAGATTCAAAGATTTAAAAATTGAAAGACCAATTTATTTAATTTCTAAACAAGCAATTTCACGAGGCTATTTGAATTTTGTGTTCTCTATCTGCTGCATAAGAAAGACAAGCTTTAATATGAATTTCATTGAGTTCTGGATAATCTTGGATAATGTTCTCGATTGTCATACCATTAGCCAACCAATTTAATATATCAAAAACGGTGATTCGTGTACCAATAATTACTGGTTTACTAAACCGGGTTTCTGGATTGATTGTAATATATTGTTTGTAATCTATCATGATATTTTTTTTACAAAGTTAACTAATTAATTAGTTTTTAGCTTAACGCCAATTCAATTGCATTGGTGAATAAATCTTCCAATGAAATTCCTGCAACTTTGGCTTGTTGCGGAATCAAACTTTCGGTTGTTAAACCAGGAATGGTGTTCATTTCCAGCATGTGCGGTTCTCCGTTTACAATGATGAATTCGCTTCGTGAGAACCCTTTCATTTTTAAAACTTCGTAAGCTCGTTTGGCAATTTCTCCTACTTTTTGGGTCATTTCATCCGAAATTCTTGCTGGTGTTATTTCTTGAGATTTCCCTAAATATTTGGCTTCATAATCGAAGAAGTCATTTTCGGAAACTATTTCGGTAATCGGTAAAACGGTAATTTTTCCTTGGTAATTGATCACTCCAACAGAAACTTCTGTTCCGTCAAGGAAACTTTCTATAATAATTTCGTTATCTTCTTTATAAGCTACTTCAATGGCAATAGGTAATTCGGCAGCAGTTTTAACTTTCGAAATACCAAAGCTAGATCCTGATTTATTGGGTTTTACAAAACAAGGCAAACCTACTTTATTAACTATCTCGGAAGTGTCAATGTGATCTCCTTTATTGAGATAATAAGAAGTAGCAGTTTTAATTCCGTACGGTTTTAATACCGATAATAAATCGCGTTTGTTAAAAGTAAGTGCTGCTTGGTAATAATCGCAGGAGGTTTGTGGAATTCCCAATAATTCAAAATAGGCTTGCATTAATCCGTCTTCGCCTGGAGTTCCATGAATGGCATTAAATACGGCATCGAAGGTGATTTTTGTTCCGTTTACTGTGGTTGAAAAATCGTTTTTATCAATTTGGAATTCGGCATCATTGGCATCAACATAAACCCATTTTTCTTTGAAAATATGTATGCGATAACCTTTAAACTTTGATTGGTCTAAAAAGTTATAAACTACGTTTCCGCTCACCAACGAAATTTTGTATTCGCTGGAATATCCTCCCATGATAATTGCAATATTCTTCATTGTTTACTCTTTAATTTAATTTTATTTCAAATGCCCTAGCCCTGACAGAAGGGAAAATCCCACGCTTTTTTGCGTGGATTGGAATGATGGCAGGAAACAGCTCCTAATAATTAACAAAAATATCATTTTTTTTCAAACGAATTACCTTTACAATTTTTATATCTTTGCAGTAAATCGAATACTATGAGTTTAAAAGAATATTTAAAGAGTAAAGTTTTTGCGGTTCAAGTTTTTGTGGCTTTGATAATTGTATTTGTGTTAGGCTATTTATTCATGCATTGGTTAACATTTACTACTGATCATGGGAATGAAATTACGGTTCCCAATTTGGCTAAAATGACGGAAGAGCAAGTGGAGGAAACGGTGGACGATTTGGATTTGGATTATGTCCTTTTAGACAGTGTTGATTTTAATCCTGCCTTTCCAAAACACACTGTAGTAGAGCAAGATCCTATGCCGGGCGCGAAAGTGAAGAAAAACAGAAAGATTTATATTAAGATAAATTCATCGGGTTTTACGATGGTTAGAATTCCGAATTTAATTCAAAAAACGTATCGTCAAGCAGTTCCAACATTAAAATCGTTGGGGCTTGAACCGGGTGAAATTACCTACAAACCCGATTTGGCCAAAGACATGGTTTTAGAAATGCATTGCAACGGTAAGAAATTAAATCCTGGAGATAAAATCTTTAAGTCTTCCAAAATTGATTTGGTTCTAGGTGATGGAAACGAAGGATTTGTTGAACCCGCTGACAGTTTAAGTACTGAAACACCTCCTAATGAACAATAGCAACGACGAAATTGAAGAAATAGAAGAGGAGTTATTTGAGCATTTTAGATTTGACGTTCCTAAAGGGCAATTGCTGCTGCGAATTGACAAATTTTTAATGAATTTGATTCCCAATGCCACACGAAATAAAATTCAAAATGCGGCTTCTGCTGGGGATATTTATGTGAATGATGTTCCTGTAAAATCCAATTACCGTGTGAAACCTTTGGACGTGGTTAGGATCATGTTATCGCACCCTCCGTTTGAAAACCGCGTAGATCCTGAGAATATTCCGTTAAATATCGTTTATGAAGACGATATTTTATTGCTAATAAATAAACCCGCCGATTTTGTAGTTCATCCTGGACATGGAAATTATACGGGTACTTTAGTGAATGCTTTGGCGTATCATTTTGAGAATTTACCGATGAATTCTAGTGAGCGCCCTGGGTTAGTTCACCGTATTGATAAAGACACCACTGGACTATTGGTAATTGCAAAAACAGAAGCAGCCATGACTCATTTGGCCAAGCAATTTGAAGCTAAAACTACTGAAAGAGAATATATTGCAATAGTTTGGGGAACCGTTAAAGAAGACCAAGGAACCATAGAAGGAAATATAGCACGACATGTAAAAGATCGAATGCAAATGGCAGTTTTTGAAGATCCTACCATTGGAAAACCGGCTGTTACGCATTACAAGGTTTTGGAGCGTTTTGGATATGTAACTTTGGTTTCTTGTATTTTAGAAACGGGACGTACACACCAAATTCGTGTTCACATGAAACATTTAGGGCACCCGCTTTTTAATGATGCACGTTATGGAGGTGATTTAATTTTGAAGGGAACTACGTTTACCAAATACAAGCAGTTTATTGACAATTGCTTTAAGATATTACCAAGACAGGCATTGCATGCTAAAACCCTCGGATTTATTCATCCTACCACAGGTGAAATGATGCGTTTTGATACTGAATTACCACAAGACATGCAGGATTGTATTGAAAAGTGGAGAAATTATTCGAAGTCACATGAAGTGATGGAAGAAGAGTAGATAAAAAAAAGGGATTCAATTTGAACCCCTTTTTTAATTTATTAAAAACTGTATCCTATTTTTATACCTACTCTAGGGACTAGACTTGAAAACGAATTATTATCAACATCTTCCGTACCACGCCATTCTATTTTCCATAGGCAACCCATAGAAGGATCGATGCTTACTTCTTTTGAAACTTGCCATTTATAGCCTACTTCGGGATTGAAAAAAGAGAGGTATTTATAGGTTCCAGTATAAAATTCATCTTTAAAACGGATGTATCCAAATTCTAAACTGTTTTGGTAGTAAAATTCTTTCCAACTGTCTTTCTTTAAGAAAGTTCTAGATCCCGACGATAATATAATTCCTGTTCCAATATGTTTTCCACCATGAAGATTCACAACAGTTCTACCGTAGCCTAATTTTAAAATTCCAGACTGGTTGTTGCCGAAGAAATTTTTTTTAATTTGTTTTTTTTCTGATGTTAATTCGAATGTGTTTGGTTCAGAGAAGCTAAATCCCAAGTTGATTGTTCTTTTTTGATCAATTCCCGGTGCTAGTTTGATTTTGTCTTGAGCAAAACTAAAACTGCTAATTAAAAGTGCGAGTACTACTATTTTTTTCATTTTTGATAAATTAGGTTATTGTAGCAAATGTAATCAAATTATATTTAAAGAAAAATAGAGTTGAAATGAATTGGTAAACTTAAAATGTTATTTGTATTTTTGAGTTTCGATAACCTACTACTATGAAAATTGTAATTTCACCAGCTAAGTCCTTAAATTTTGAGTCTGAATTACCAACACAGATTTTCTCTGATGCAGCTTTTTTAAAAGAAGCGAGACAAGTTCATAAGGTTTTAAAAAAAATGAAACCTAAAGACTTGTCTGAATTGATGGATATTTCAGATAATTTGGCAGAATTGAATTGGGAGCGCAATCAAAGTTGGAAAACTCCATTCACCACGGCTAATTCCCGACCTGCAATATACACTTTTGATGGGGAAGTGTATACTGGAGTAGATGCCTACACGATTCCGATGGATAAGATGGAAGATTTACAAAACAGATTATATATACTTTCTGGGTTGTATGGCTTGTTGAAACCACTAGATTTAATTCAAGCGTACCGATTAGAAATGGGAACCTCAATTGCCATTGGTGAATCCAAAAATTTATATGCTTTTTGGAAAACAAAGATTACCAAAGTACTCAATAAATCACTTTCAAAAGGAGAGTTTTTATTGAATTTAGCCAGCACAGAATATTTCTCAGCTATTGATACCAAATTGCTTAAAGCAAAAGTGATCACGCCAGAATTTAAAGATTATAAAGACGGCAAACTCAAGATGATTAGTTTCTTTGCTAAAAAGGCTAGGGGATTAATGGTGCGCTATATTATTGATACTAATGCCCAAACTGTTGATGATCTAAAAGGGTTTAATTATGAAGGCTATGCTTTTGATGCTAATTTATCAAGCGATTCAAAATTAGTTTTTACTAGGTAATCCTAATTTCTTTTCTTAATTAATAATACAAACGGAATACAAAACAAAAATAGTAGTCCCAGGTAATTAAAAATATCGATATAAGTCAAAACCGAACTTTGCTTCATTACATTAAATTCCAAAATTTTATAGGCTTTATTTAATGATTCATTAAAGCTATATCCTTTACTCATTAACCCTTGTTGTAATTGAGTTACCCTTTGCTGAACGGCATAACTAGTACTATCCAAATGTGAAATCAAATTAACTCTATGAACTTGATTTAAACGTGCTATTAATGTAGTGATAATTGCAATTCCAAACGAACCTCCTAATTGTCGCATCATTCCTGTAAAAGCGGCACCTTCGCCAATTTCTCTTCCTTTTAATGTTGATAAAGAAAGTGTAGTAATAGGTACAAAAAGCAATCCAAGTCCAATTCCTCGTAATATCAAAGGCCAGAAAATATGTTCCGAACCAGTATCTGGTGTTAAAACATTGTGCATCCAAAAGGAGAATATAAAAAAGGCTAAAAATCCCGCCGCTACCATATAGGCTTGAGGAACACCACGCTGAATTAATTTTCCAATCATTGGCATCATAAAACCAGTGGTAATAGAACTAGGAATAAGTATTAATCCTGCATTTAATGCACTCCAACAAAGAATTGATTGCGTATAAATAGGTATTATAAAGGTAGAACTGTAAAGCCCAAAACCAAGCACAAAACTCATAATAACCCCCACGCGAAGGTTAGTGTTTTTAAGCACCCTTAAATTTACGATTGGATGCTTGTAATTGAGCTCTCGCCAAATAAACAAAACAAAACTAACTGATGAAACTAAGGTTAGAATTTTGATAATTCTATCGTTAAACCAGTCGTCCTGCTGACCGTGTTCTAAAACATATTGCAGCGAACCTACAAAACCTGCAAGCAATGCAATTCCCCACCAATCGACTTGGGAAGCTTTCAATTTCTCTCCGAATTTAGGGCTTCTAACGTAAGTTAAAGTCAAAAATGCAGCGATAATTCCTATTGGAATATTGATATAAAAAATATAAGGCCAAGAAAAATGATCTACAAAATAACCTCCTAATGGCGGCCCTAATGTTGGTCCCACAATTACACCCATTCCGTAAATTGCTTGTGCCATTCCACGTTTTGCAACAGGATAACTTTCTGTAATAATGGTTTGAGCAGTAACTAGTAAAGCCCCGCCACCTAAGCCTTGAATGAATCTAAAAAACACCAATTCCCAAATATTCGTTGCGTTTCCGCAAAGGAAGGAGGCAATGGTAAATATGATAATTGAGGTAGCAAAATAGTTTCGTCTTCCAAACTGTTGGGACAACCAACTTGTCATTGGAATAATGATCACATTTGCAATAGCATAGGCAGTAATAACCCATGCAACATCAGTTAGAGTTGCCCCTAAACTTCCTCGCATGTTGTTCAAAGCTACGTTTACAATAGTGGTATCTACAATTTCAAGCAAAGCACAAAGCACCGCCGTAATTGTGATAATTATCCTTCTGAATCCGTATTCTACTAGGCTATCTGGATCTTGTTGTACCATATTAATTTGGTTCAAATACTATTAATTAGTTTAAACGCACATCAACATCAACGTTCATTCCAGGTCTTAACAACTTAATTTTTTCAGGATCGTTTGCGGCATTCAAGCTAATTTTTACTGGTAAACGCTGGATTGTTTTAACAAAGTTTCCGGTTGCATTATCTGGAGGTAATAATGAAAATTTAGATCCTGTAGCTGGTGAAAAAGAAGTGATTTCTCCTTCAAAATCAGTATCAGGGTAGGCATCTACTTTTACTGTTACTTTTTGTCCCATTTTCATTTTGTTCAATTGCGTTTCTTTAAAATTGGCAATTACCCAAGCTTCTTGATTGTTGATAATGTAAAATAAAGCTTGTCCTGGTTGAACCAATTGCCCAGTTTGTATAGCAATTTTTGATACTTGTCCGTCGATTGCTGCCGTAACAACTGTGTATCCTAAGTTTAGTTTTGCTGCTTCTAGCATCGCTTCAGCACGCTTAATATTTGCAGAAGCAACTTCACTTTGCTTATTAGAAACTTTAGATTTTGCAATAATAACCGATTTTTGGAACGAACTAGCTTTCTGTTGGTCTTGCAATATTCTCAATTGGCTTTCTGCTTCTTGTTTTGTTGCCAAAGCTTGCTCAAATTGTTGTTTGGTAATGGAGTGATTTTTATACAAATTATTGTATCGTTCAAAATCGTTGGTGGCTCTTCCCAATCTAATTTTTGCTGTTTCTATTGTTCCACCCGCCGATTGTACATTAGCATCTGAAACAGATACACTAGCTAAAGCACTTCCAATATCTTCTTTGGAAACTTCAAAATTTCCTTGTGCTGCAATTAATGCGGCTTTCGCGTCTTCTAATTTAACTAAGTAATCGTTGTTGTCAATGGTGAAAAGGGTATCTCCTTTTTTTACAAAATCGTTGTCTTTAATGTACACTTTAGTTACATAACCCATTACTCTTGGGATAATTGGATTCATATTTTTCTCAATTTGCGCATCGTCAGTGGTTTCATGCGAAAGAGAATGTATATATTTAAAAACTCCATAGCTCAATCCTGAAAGAATTAATACTACAATAATGATACTTTTTTTGTTGCTTTTTTGATTTTCCATAATAGGTTATATTAGTTTTTTGTTAGTTGGAAGGATTGAATTAATTGACCTGCTGCATATTGCATTTCGTAATATTTTAGCATTACATTGGCTCTTGAATAGGCATAATTTATTCTAGAATTTAATTGCTCTACATCGGCTTCTAAAAGTTCTGTAGTATTTGAAAGTCCGTTGTCGTATTTGTCTTTTACAATTCTGTAATTTTCTTTTGCTTGATCAATGGCTTGTTCGTAAACTAAATTTTGTTTCAAAGTCAAATTATAATTTTCGTTGGCTTCATGAACCTGATTTTTAATTTTTTCAGATAAAATACTTTCTGTTTCTTGAACTTCTATTGCTTTACTTTTGGCTGTTTTTACATTTGTTCCATTTTTAAAGATATTGGCAAAATCGTAGGATAAGCCAACACCAAAATTCATAGCATTAGAAACAGTTAAAGTGTTTTTCAAATCCAAATAAATCAAACCTCCAGTTATATTCAATGAAGGATAATAGGCGCTTTTCGCAATTTTAATATTGTTTTCACTTGCTTTCAGAAGGTAATGAATCGCTTCAAGATCTTTACGATTTTTGAGAGCTACCTGAACATCGTTCATTGTATTTATTGGTTGATTGTTCCCAAATTGATTTTCATCAATTCCAATTTTAAAATCTTCAGGGAGTTTTAAAAGTGTAATTAAATCATAATTATACACGGAAACATTTTTATAAGCTTCGTCCAATGCCAGTTGCACTTTCGCTTTTTGTAATTGTGCTTTAAGCAAATCATTTCGCGCAATAATTCCATTTTTTTCTAGTGCGGTAAAGTCGGTAACGCGTTGCTCAGCACTTTTTAAATTGTCAGTTATTAGGACTACTGCTTTTTGAGCTCGGTATAAATTGGCGTAATTTTCAATTATTTCCATCGCTATATTTTCTTTCGTTTGCTCCAATCTTGCTTTTTCAGAAGAATACAAGTGGGCGGAAGCTTTTACACTATTTACTAATTTAAAACCCGAGAATAGTTGTACTCCTGAGCTTATTTGTCCAAGTATTAATTGGTTGACAGCAATAGGCGAACTAGAAGAATTAGAACTCAAACTAGAACTAATGTGCGCATTAGAAAGTTGTAAAAACTGTCCCGATGCTCTCAAATCAGGATAAAGATTGTTCTTCATCGTTTTAGATTCGTAATTTTTAGTTTCGACTTTTGCTGATGCTAATGCAATATCGCTACTTTTTGAAATGGCAATATTAATGGCTTCATTAAGCGTCAACCCTTTTTTCTCTTGTGCTCTAACCGACTGAATTCCAATTAAAATGAATCCAATAAGCAAAAATTTAGTTACTTTCATTTAGTAAAAGTGATTTGATAGTTTGTTGAATGTTTGTAGTAAATTCGTTTTTTATATAATTATTGAATGTTTAACCAGTTTTCTAAAATCTGTTTTCCGTTAGGAGTTAAAAGGCTTTCAGGGTGAAATTGTACTCCACGAACATCTAAAATTCGATGTCTTAAAGACATGATTTGATTGTTTTCATCAATTGAGGTAATTTCTAGAACTTCAGGGAAATCAGCCGGATTTACTACCCAAGAATGGTATCTTCCAACATCAATAGTAGTTTCTAAATTTTGAAACATAGGTTCGTCCGATGCAACTATATTTATGGAGCTTGAAACACCATGATGTACTTTATCCAAATTGATAAGGCTTCCACCAAATACTTCGGCAATTGCTTGTTGTCCCAAACAAACACCAAGGATACTTTTTGTTTTTGCATAAGTTTTTATGACTTCAAATAGTAATCCTGCTTCTTTAGGAACACCTGGACCTGGAGAAAGTAAAATTTTATCAAATTTTTGCAATTCATCAATATCAAATTCATCGTTTCTATAAACGGTAACAGCAGCATTTAGATCTTCTAAATAATGAACCAAATTATAGGTAAAACTATCGTAATTATCAATGATTATAATCTTTTTCATTTACTTTTTGTGCAAATTTTTTGATCCAATTTAGGCCTGCAATTTAAGCTTTTTTAAATTATTAAGGATTAAAAAAAGCCCTAACATTTGCTAGGGCTTAACTTTTTTTTTGATTCTTTAATTAGAATTTTAAAGCTACAGTTAAATCAAAGTCATCATTTATTGCACGATCACCTAAATTATCGAAGAAACTTCCCGATCCGTATTTAATTCCAAATTTAGTTCTGTTGATTTTTACATTTGCAGAAGCAGTGTTTGCAGTTGTGGCCAAATCAAAAGTTACTGAATCAGTAATTCCTTTAATTGTTAAATCGGCAGTTACAGAGTAAACTCCAGCGCTTTTTTCACCAATAGATTTGAAAACTAAAGTTGAAGTTGGGAATTTTTCAGTTCCGAAAAAATCTTCCGATTTCAAGTGACCGTCTAATTTTTCTTTACCTTGTCCTGCTTTTAAATCGGTAGTTGTCATTGAAGTCATGTCAACAGTAAAGTTACCACCAACTACTTTTTTTCCTTTGAAAATTAAGTTTCCTTCTTTAAGATTTACAGTTCCTTCATGTTGACCTGTTACTTTTTTAGCTAACCAATTAATGGAACTTTTTGTTGCGTCTACTTTTTTTGTTTGTGCATTTACAGTTCCAAATGCTACTAATAATGCGATTGCAATTGTTTTTAAATTTGTCATTTTTAAATTTGATTTTAGTTGTTAATTATAGTGTTATGAATAGATCCTCATTTGATTTTCTTACTTTTTTGTAATGTTGGGTTGCATCTTCTTCGTGACGGTAACCAATTGTTGCAATTACAGCTGCATTCAGGTTTAGTGCGTCTAATCCAAGGATTTCGTTGAATTGTTTTGCATTAAAACCTTCCATTGGAGTTGCGTCAATTTTTAATTCAGCAGCAGCATTCAATAAATTTCCTAAAGCTAAATAAGTTTGTTTTGCCATCCAAATTGCTTTTTGTTCTGCTGGAATAGGATTAAGAAAACCTTTCATATAGTCACCAAATCCTGACAAAGAATCAACTGGGATTTCTCTAGTTTCACTGATATTTTTAATGTAGGAATCCACATCGGCATCAGATGCTGAGGTTTGATTTGCAAATACAACCACATGTGAGGCATCTACAATTTGTGTTTGTCCGTAAGCTGCTGGAAGTAATTTTGCTTTTAATTCAGGGTTTTCAATAATGATTACTTTGTAAAGTTGCAGTCCAAATGATGATGTACTTAGGCGGATAGCTTCTTTAAGTAAATTTAAATCTTCAGTAGCGATTTTTTTGGTAGCGTCGAATTTTTTTGTTGCGTAACGCCAGTTTTGATTTTCAATGAAAGTACTCATAATTTTGTGTTTGTTATTTATTATTTAATTCTAATTTTTTCTAAAAGATCGTTTAAGTGTTCTAATTCATTGGTAGATAAATTAGAAACAATATTATTTTCATAATCATCTACTTTAGGGTCTAATTCTTTCAAAATAGCTAATCCTTTTTCAGTGATTAAAACTTCAATTTTTCTTCGATTTTCTTTACAAACTTTTCGGGTAACCATTTCTTTTAAAAGTAGTTTATCTACTAATCTCGTGGTGTTGCTTGTTTTAGCAAGCATTCGTTCTTGAATAACACACATGTTAGCTGGATTTCCTTTCTGCCCTCTTAAGATTCGTAAAACATTATATTGTTCGATAGATAAATCATAAGGTTTAAGAATTTCAATTAATCGCTCATTAATATTATTTTGAGTGTAAATAATATTTAAAACCGCTTTTTGAGATAATCCCATTGCTACATTTGATTTTACTACTTCTTCAATTTTCATATTTGTCATTACAAAACTTGTAGGTACAAATGTATATTTAATTTCATCAATTTGTCTTGTCTTTTTGTTATTTTTTTGTTAATTAACTTAAAGAAAAATAATTTAAATAACTTCTAATTTTATATGTGATGAATTATTAATATATTCGCATAAACTTACTTATAATGATTATGAATTCTTTTAAAACACTTTGTTTAGCAATTTCAATTCTCGCTAGTTCTATAGTATTTGCTCAAGCAAATGCTAAAATGAGTGATAAGGTACCTTTTCAAAAATATTTAAAATTTGAAGACGGTGGTCTTTTGCAAGAAGAAGCAATTTCAGCTTTT